>Ga0247806_10000882_pt1 | contig 16074 bp, 8 predicted proteins | sample UWRJL059202B1_FD_179935 | JGI IMG/M metagenome (GOLD analysis project Ga0247806, IMG submission 179935) | Plant litter microbial communities from Arlington Agricultural Research Station in Wisconsin, United States - UWRJ-L059-202B-1 | ecosystem: Environmental > Terrestrial > Plant litter >... | reverse complement strand
TGGATTTTCAGTTCATCTTCATTTAAAACATCGTCACCAAATGCTTTAATACTTAGCCAAGCATCTCTTGTATTAATAAATTTAGCTACTCTTTGAACATTTTCTCTTTTCTCAGCTTTTCTTTGTCCTTCTGGTAAAAAGGTTTTTGGTTTAATAATATTACCTTGCTCATCTTTGATTTCACCTCTTGTAGAAGCAAGTTTAGAAAATACAGTATTACCTAATATACCAATAACAGCTCCTGCCATTATCGAATCAGCTGCTTCTCTATCATTTCCTTTTATTGCATCTTGTGTTTGATTCCATAATTGTCCAAGCCAAGTTTTAGCTGCTTTCTCGTGTCCGCCACCATCATCACCTTTTCTCTCGTATTCTCCTGCTGACCATCTTGCTGCTGCTGTTTGGGCATTTTCTTCCCAGAAACCTTCAAAAAATGAAGATTTTATGGCATTTTTTCCATAAAAGTTGATTCTGTTACCCCATGCATTATTTTGAAAAAATTTACCAACTTTTGTAGTTGCTTCAGTAGGAGTTGGAATTAAAGTCCCATCATCTAGTTTATTACTAATAGTTGTTGCTCTGTTACCAAGCGCTTTTTGAAGTAATTTATTTTCAAAAGCATTAGATATTGAAAGAATAGCAGTATTAATCCAAAATTGTCCTGGAGCATTTTCACCAGCTATTTCAACAGCTTGTTGACGAGACATACCTTTAGACATAAGCTCTTCTACTGTATTGTTGAAACCTTCTTTAGTTTCAGCTACAGATTCAAGCATAGTGTTAAAAATATGAGCAGACATACCACCTACATTATCAGAACCTGTTAAAGTTCTTGCTAAACCAGCAGCATATTTATTTTGAATATCGTATCCCATAGCTTTAGTAAAAGCGGATACATTTTTAGCTTGAGCTATTGTTTTAGATACTTGAGCTACTTTAGCTACATCACCAGCAGCCTTAGCTGCTAATAATTCCTCTTCCAATACACCTATAGATCTAGCTATTCTACCTGCTTGACCTATTTTTCCAAACATTGCTCCTGGAACTACAAATTGTAATAAAAAACCTGCTCCATCTGCAAATGAATTAGTCCAGGTATATGGATCAAATAATTTAGCGAAAGCACCTTTATCATCATAGTTAAGCGCTTTATATGTTGGTAACCATTGTTCTTTTACATGATTATCCCATTTTTCCATCTCTCTTGCAAGAGCATTATTAGATACATCATCCCAAAAGTTGTTCTTGGTGCCATTATTTATATCTGCGAGATCTCCAAGTTCTTGAAGACCATTCCAAGCCATTGAACCTACGTCACCAACCATTCCTACTATTCCTGTAACAGCTTTAGAAAGCGCCCTTCCTACAAATAAGCCAGTACCTCTCCATACTTTACCTAGTGTAGAGTAACTATTCCATACATTTTCATGGTTGAAATTTTCATTTTCTTCTAATGATATATATGGATTATATCCATACATTGTATTTTTCTTTCCTTTAAAAAAGCCATCATTAGTAAATTTATTTTGACCTTCTGTGTAAGGAACCATTTGAGTAGTTCCTACTCCACGAGTTACAGGATTAGATTGAGCTTGTATTGCCATAGCTTGCTTAGCAGCTTGTCTAATTTTTGGATCAGCAGATAACAACCCATCTTTAATATCTGGTAAATCAATAGCTTTCTTTTGAATAATAGTATCCCCATCTAAATCTTTTGGAATATAAGATTTATACTCAGGCACAGGAATAGACTGAAGCTTAGGTATATTTAAACCCGCTTCTAATCTGTTCATTCTTTCAAATGTGTCTATTTGTAGATTTACAAGTCCTGTGTTATCAAAACCTGCTGATAAATCGTATAATAATTCTGGCATTATTTCTTTTTAGTATTTCTATCTAATTGAGGAAGCAATTGATCCATGCTTTGTTCTGTTAATTCATCTGTTGTACCATCTTCTAATGTCCATGTAGCTACATAGCTAAGCGGTTGTCCTTTTTCTTTTTTAACAGAAATTATGTATTCAATTCCTGTATTTCCTGTGTATCTGGAAGTTCCTCCTACTGGAAGTTCTTTTGAATCCATAATAATAGCATTTTGAAATTGTGGACTTTGATTTAAATTAGTAACAATATTTCTTACATGCTTTTCAACCTTATCATATTTTTTCAAAGTTTGATCATCTGGTAATCCAGGATAACGAGAAAGAACATTTGGAATATAGTAAGCATATCCATTTCCTATAGGTTTTTTTTCTATAAATGCGCCTACAGGAGATTCAGCTCTTAATCTTGCAAATTCTTCTTCACTAAATTTTTCTTCATTACCATCTTCATCTAAAAGTTTTACATAGATACCTTGGCCTGTATTGTCTCTGAATATTACATTATATCCACTTTTTTCTGATATTCCTCCAGTAACATTAAGTAAGCGTTGGATATCTTTACCATATCTATCTGTAAAATCTTTGTCCTTACCAAAATCAGATTGTCTAAATTCAGTAAAAGGGCTATTTTCATAATAGTTATCTGTATAGCTTTTAGTCTTAGCTTCTTGAATTTTGGTTAAATTTTCATTACCAGTTTTTACTGTCTTATTTAACAAAGTATATACCTCTTCATTTAATTGAGGTAAAAGCAACTGACCATTATAATATACAAATTTTGCATTACCATTAGAATCTAATAAACCAGAATATCTCCACATATTTCCATCCTTAGGTTTTTCATTTTTAATAGTAAAACCTTTAACAGTTTCTCCTTGAATTGCTTTAGCTAGATCTCTTTGGGAAATAGCTGGAGAATTTGGAGCAAATTTCGGATCATTGGGTCCACCTCCTAATCTAATCTTATAATTAGAATATTGTTTATCATCATAAATATCTATTTTAAATAATTCTGGATTATTAGTTTTAACCTGACTATTTATGGAAGCAATTTGATCATTTACAAAAGCTAAATTATCTTTTGCATCTTTATATCTGTTATAAGCATTTAATGTATTTTGAGCTTCTGTACTGAGTGGTTCACCTTTTTTTTGTTTTTTCTCTATTTCAGTAATATAATTAACTAATTGTTGGTGCCCTAAATCTTGTGATGAACCAAGCGCTTTTTTAACATATTGGTTTACAACAGCATATGAATTATCTAAATCAGTTCTAGCTGGAACTAAATTATTTTTAATAAACTCTTCTTCAGTTACTTTAGGTATATCTACATTTTCTCCTGTAACTGGAAAAGCTGCTGTAGGAACTCCCATACCATTACTTCCACCTACAATTTCTCCTTTTAATCTTGCAAGCTCTTTGGCGTTATCACCTTGAGCTTCAATTTCTTCCATTCTATAACCGTGATTTCTGGCATCATTTGCTTGATCAAAACCATCTTGTATATACATATTAGCTCTGTCTGTTTCAAGTCTTAGTTGAAGCATTCCTGCTGGATTAGTAGATACTAAATTCTTTTCTTCATCTGTTCTAAAAGCAGTTGCTAAGCGATTTGTAAGTTCTCCAAAGTGAATTTGACCTGCAAGTTTATCATAATTTCTTTTAACATAATCTATAACATTTCCTTTAGTCATAGCTTCAAACTCTTCTTTACCTTGTTTAAGTTTTGGCTCAAGAGCAGCTAATTGTTGTTCATAATAAGTTAGACGTTGTTGTTCATCTTTTGATACTCCGCCATCTTTAATACCAGCAATAGTTGCTTTAATAGCATCTACTTGTTTTTGAGGTACATTTACAGCAATATCTGTAAATTTCTGAGCAAGTGCATCTTCATTACCTTTAAAATGTACATAGCCATCTATAGCCATTTGTTGTTTAGCTCTGTCTGATAAACCAGTTTCAAAAGCTAAAGCAAGTTCAGTAGGAGAACAACCTTTTTTAGAAGTCTCTTGGAAGTATAGATTATTACCTTGGGCGATATCTCTTCTTTGTGTTGAGTACCCTTGACAGGCTTCTTGTATATCTGTGATTTCTTTTTTGAAATCATAATAAGGTATATAACCCTTTTTAGACTGAAAATGTTGATCAATAGAATCTAAGTTACCCGCTCTTGCATCTGTTAAATATTTTTGTTGAGCATCTCTAAAATAAAAATCATTATTTTGATTCCACTCTTTTCCGCCATCTTTAGTTCTGTATGTATCAGAAATTTGACTTTGTTTTTGATACCACTTATTAATTTGACTGTCAGCTAACAATCTTCTGTTAAATGGATTACTAACATCGTAAAGCGGTTGGAATACATCTGCTGCTTGAGCAGAGTTATCCATAACAGATAAATCTGATTTAGTAATCTTTCCAAGGCTTTTATTTGCCTCAGACATAAAATTTTTAAGATAGTCTCTATTTTGAGCAAATTGAGGATCTAAGCCAACAGCTTGGTCGTACATAGATTTCATTCTATCAGCCGCTACTTTAAAGTATTGGCCTTTAGTTGCAATCTCACTCATTGTTCCTGAGTATCCAGGATCAAAGGGTCTGATTTCTTTTACTAAATTATAGTCATTTGGACTTTGATAACTTGCGACTGCTGCCATAATTACGAAATTAGTTTATTTAATTTATTATACAAAATAATAATTAACATAGTGATTTTTTAGGTCTTAAACCCATTTTACCACCTTTTTTGAAAGATGGAGGAACACTTGAAGGGTTTGTATTGAAATTCATTAGGGTTCTACTCTTAATAAAAGCATCTGGTGTAAGTCCAGGCATTACTTCTACAAGTTTTTGATAAGCAGCTCCCAGCTCTTCTGGAGAGTCAATCTTATTACCTGTAGATCTTTGATAATTAGCCCAATCTATTTGAGGAGCGTTGTATTGTACTGTATTACCCCAAAGTCCTGCTTTAGGTGTATAAAGCGCCTGTCCTTGATAGTGTTGAATACCATCTTCATCTACAAAGGTCTTCTTACCTGAGTTATATTGTTGTTGACTATTTAACCATGAATCAAAATTAAGCTTTTTAGTCATAGTGTCGTTAAGAGTATTTATACCTTGATCAGTATAAGCTTGTCTTAATTCTTCTGTATTCTTAACAGCAGTTTGAACTTGATCATAATATTTAAGATCAAATTGTCTGTTAGCTGATGAATCCATATTTAATGATTGAGCTGCTAATTCTTTTTGTCTATTTTGAGTCTGTACATTTTGATTTTGAGTAGTCCCTAAAACTTGATTATTAGCTGCTATTCTTTGTCCAAACATTTGTTGAGCACTTGAGCTATCTGCAAGTTGACTAGCATTGAAATAAGCTTGATTATTAGCGTCCAATTGCGGTTGAGCACTAATGTTATCCATTTGTGGAATAACGCTTTCTTGATGCTGTCTAAGCGGATACTGAGTTTTTACATTAAGCGCTCTATAGAATGGTAATCCAATATTAAACTTCTGAAGCAAAGAAAGCTTTGAATCGTAGGTAGTTGGATCTACTAATCCATTTGGATTTCCTGGAGGATTTCCAGTTGCAAATGGAGAGGTACTTGGAGCTTTTGGTGTATATGGAGCGGCTGGTTGAAGACCATAAGGATTACCATATGGAGTTCTTGGTAATGGAGCATCATCTAAAGCTTTAGTGTAACCATACTGAGCAGCTATTTTTTCTTGAGATTCTCTAGCATGTCTCCTAACTTTTTGTTCTGGTGTCTCATTAGCAAGATATTTTGCATAAGCTGCTTCTTCAGCTGCTGTAGGCGTTTTTCTAAAAGATCCAGGTTTTCCATAATATGTCTTTATACCATGATTATATAATTTATTCCATCCTTGAGTGTTGTTTAATAGGTTTTGTTCTGCTTTAAGAATTTCTTCATCTGTAAGCTTTCTACCACCTTTTTGAAAGGAAGGTTTAGCACTAATTGGTGGAAGTAACATTGCAGCACCTTTTTTACCTTGTTGTTTTAAAGCATCTTCGTAAGCATTTTGTCTATTTAAATCATAATCTATTATATCTTTGTCGCCAAGGGAGCCATTTTTTCCTGTTAAAGGAATACCATATTTTTCGTATATAGATCTAGTGTAAAGAGCAGTTGGATCATTAGCTAATAATAAATTAAAATTATTTTTATAAGTTAATGAGTCCGTATTGGTAGGTGTACCCATAAAAGATGAAAAATTATAATTCGGTGTTGGTTTAACATTTAAAGAATTAAGTCTATTCCAATAATTAATAGTACCACCTTGTTGAAGATATTGCATAGATTGGTTTATTTGTTCATCTGTATCTTTTGAATAAACAGGAGCGGTTTGTTGAGCAAAATCAGGAACCTCAGTACCTTTTTTAGCTTCTTGAAGAAAAGCAACTTGACCAGCTTTCTCTAAGTTTTTAAGCATCATAAGCTTAGCTGAATTAACTGCCTCTCTAGTATTACTTTTTTCATTCTGCATAATATCAATCATCTTATTATGATGTTTAATATCTACTTCTTTTTCTAATACTTTAGAAGGAGTATTATTAGCTGGCTTATACTTACCACCTGTTTTAAATTCAAATATTTCTTTTTCACTTTTTCTTATGGCAAGTGGTTTATAATTTGAAAATATAAAACTACCATCTTTTAATGACACAGGAGTACCTCCCTTACTGTGAGGTTTACCAAGCGCTTTGTGTAAAGCACCTGTATTAGGATCTAGAATGATCTCTCCTTTCTCTACTTCAGCATTAGCCTTTTCTTTATCTATAGGCTTCATCTTTGTAGTTATTTCTGGATTTTCTGGTAATGAACCGCTTTCTTCTGTTCTAGGAGATTTATAAGGATAAGCCTTACCTTGTGGTTCAACATATATTTTGTATGCCATTATAATAATTTAAATTTTATACCTTTTGCTTGTAATTCTTGCATTGTTTTAAAGTCAACTGTAAATTCACCACCTTCTTCAAACTTTCTAAAATTTTGAGCTGCTGCTCTTGTAGCTTGCTCTGGATCGAATATATTACCTTTAAATGTATTTGAATTTTGGGCAAATAATCCTTTATACTTTGATTTAGTGTTGTTATTTGGATTTAATCCACTTTCTATATTAGCTACTGTTTTTAAGAAAAGCGGATCTACTCCTTGCTCTTGTCCAATTTTTTGAAATATTTCATCATATGGAGTTTGAGTTTTAGAAGCTTTTTCCATATGTCTGTTAACTTTACCTGCCCAATAATTAATAAATGAAGCTGGAGTGACCGGACCTTTAAAATCTTTACCTACATTATTTTGCATGTGAGCTTGGATATTTTCTTTATTCCATGAACGAGGAACTTCAGTCAACCCTTGTTCTGCTGCTTTTTGTATAGCTTTTGCTCCCGCTGGTCCTTGCTGATGTTTAAGATACATCATAGCAAAGTTATCTGCTCCTGCGTATTCTGTAGAACCTTCAGATTGATAGTTCATTCTCATTCTTTGGCTTCTTACTGGAGAATTCATATTAAGAACATCTTCATCAGTAAATCCTGCATCTTGTTGTTCTACATCTTCATCCGTTATTCTTTTCTTTTTAGCTTGTTTTTCTTCCTTTTTAGCTACTTCTTTTTCATCATCATCTCCATATAAATAACTTACAGGATCAAATTTACCACCTTGTTGTAATTTTAAATATCCTGTAGCAGTTGCTCCATCTTTTGTAGCTGTTATTGAACTAGTCTTTTGGTCAGCAGCAAAAGCTCTTAACATCTCCTCATTTGGGAAATATGTATTCTGTTGATCAAGATATTTCTCATTTGCATTTGTAAATACATACTTTGTAGGTTTCTTGAAATCATAAGGTTGAGCTGTAATAGCTGGTTGTCCACTAGCTGTTGGTTGCTGTCCTAATGATAAGTCTGCTCCTTGAAAGCGTGGATTAATAGCTGGTTTGAATTTAGGAGGTTGCTCTATAAATTCCTGCTTCTTAACAAGTCTCTGTCCTTGAGCATTTGGAGTATTAGTTCCGTTTGGTTGTTGTTTCTGATATACTACTGGTTGTACTGGTTTTTTATATTCAACAGCAGAACTTCCTCCTTTTGTATCTTTTGTAAACCACTGACCAGTTGGTGCTTTTTTATTTAAAGCAGTTAATCTATTAAATGCTTTTTGTGCATTTGGATTTTTAGAATTCCAATTTGCAGTATATTCATACCAATCAGGTAATGACATCGACTTTAATTTATTTATATCACCTTTGGTAGAATTATATAGTGTTAAACTATCATTATATGCTCTTAAACGAGGGTCATTAGGATTGGTAACTACAATACCTGCTCTTTGATATTTAGGTAATTGTCCACCCTCTTTAAATTGAGGTCTTAGTTGTCCTGTTTGTTCATAAGGATCTACTCCATAATCATTCTGAGCATTTGAATAGGAACCATTAAAAAGCGGATTGTTCATGTTTTTCATCATGAATGCTTTTTGTCTTCCTTGTTCTATATTGTTAGCAAATGTTGCTAAGCCGAAACCTAATAAATTAGTAGAAGCAATTGCTGGAATATTAGGAGTACCAAATACTCTTTTCATTTCCATAGAATTACTTTGACTGGTCATATTAGGATTATCTGTTGGTTGAGCAACAGCCTGACGATTTATTGGTTCATTAGTTTTAAAACTAAATTTATCAAATCCAGATTGAGCTGAAGGCACACATTGTTGTATAAATTCATCCCATGTATAACCATTAGGGCATTCAGGAGAACCAGTTTGATAACTGGCAAGTGGAGTTTCTTGAACATAATCTGCTCCTGGAAACTTATATTCTCCTGAATTAGGCATAACAATTCTACTTTTACCTTTATTTGGTCTAAGTAAAAGCGGTATGTCAACTCCTTGCATAGTTATATCCCCACCTGGAATGGTATTAGATTTATTAAATCTGTGGGGACTGTTATTTAGGTATCCTGTTGTATTCATTATCTAAAATGTTGATTAGTACGTGGTCTTAAGCCTCCTAGACGCATAACTTGTTCTACTTGTTCTTCTGATGGTTGAGTAGGAGCTTGTTGACCTTGTGCTCCTTGAACTGCTTCTGCCATAGCTTGAAGAAGTTGTTGTTGCATTTCTGGAGATAATTGTTGGAAAGCTTGCATTATCTGTTCAGCCATTTGCTGTTCTTGATTTCCTTGTTGTTGTCCACCTTGCTGATAATAATTCATAATTTTTGTTTAACGTGAGCTGATTTGTAATTTAGTATTTGCAAATTTAGTTATTAAATTTGTATTTCCAACAATATCTTTTGAAAGCCAGATTTTATTAAAATAATGTCTGAGTCTTGGAGGATATTGTTGACTAAAGTTTATATTAGGTGGATTTAAAAACCTTTCATAACCATTAGATTTAGTGTTGAAGATATGTCTTTTATTTTGAGTAAAGCGACCTCTATCTGCTGTATAATCTCTAAATTCATTAAATCTGAATTTATTTTCTACTTTAACAAGAGGAATATCTGAACTATAATTACTATTGAATTTAGGTAAATTATAATGAGTATTCTTTTTATTTGTAGTGTTTATAAAATTTAATAAGCCAGATGTACCTTCACTATTCCATATAATCCCTTTATTAAATGTTGAATCATAATTGTGATATCTATCTTTACAATCATTTCTATACTCATAAGCTTCTTGCTCATACTCTATAGATTGTAATATATGAACTACTGATTGAGTAGATACTCCAAATTCAATTTCATAAGGTTTGTCTATACCATAGTAGTTAGCATATAAGTCACATCTTTCATTATGTTTCCAAAGCGCTTTGTCTTTTATAGAAATAAAATGTCTTTCTTCTTGAATTATTCCATCTGGGTGCCAATCATGCCAAGATTGAAAAGCCTTATTAGGAGCATTGTAAGAGAGAGTCCAAGAAGCATTATCAAAGTAACTTTTGTCTTCAGGTGTAATTTCAATGTCTTTATATGTAAATTTATTAAGTGTTGGATTGTATTTTATCTCTGTTTTAAATTGGTCTTTTACTTTGTAGTCTCTCTTACAAATATAAATAGTCTCATAAACATTATCAAAAGCAATTAAGTAACCTACTCCAGTAGCTGGATTATCTGGAAACTTATACTCAGGAAAATCTTTTTCCATATTTAATGGCATGTATTTAGCACACCAGTAATGAAGACCATTTCTAGAAACTTCTTCTAATTGATTAGTAAGATTAAATATTTTACCTTGTTTTCTAGATACATAGAAATAACCAAATTGAGTAGAACTAAAAGCAAATTTATCATGATTAGATCCATAGGCTACATCAGTATGCATCATCTCTCTAGGCATTTGAGCAAATAGTCCTCCATCACCTATAGTTACATTTCTTCCATTTAAGGTTTGAAGTTGATCTCTACCCATAGATATAAATGGAGATGCTCCTGAAAATAGGAAAACAACCCTATCCTGATCTAAAGCATGAATACCTGTTAAAGTTCCATAATCTCTTTCATCAAATGTAAAGTAATTGTTAGGTAAAAAATACCTCCAATTAGTGCCACCATCCTGATTAAAACCAGGAAGCGAATAAGAAATACTATTTTTTTCTCTTATTCTTGCAGATGGTAATTCTGATATTTGTTGAGAAAAAACTTGATTTTGAACTAAAAATTTATAAGATGGATCTAAAGAAAAACTTTCAGGCTTAACTTGTAAATCACTTCTAAAAATATAAGATAAATCGCTTTGATTTTCAGAATAATGTGGTTGATATAAATTAGTTCCTTCTCCTTCTTGTTTTGTTTCTCTAAAGGCTATGTTATAATCTACTTCAGCGATATAGTTAAGCACTCCATTAACTGATAAGTAAGCGTATTGATCACTAACAGTCCAATCTGCGCTGCCAGGTTTATTTCCATCCAAGTTAAATTTCTGGTTAGGTAATTTCCCTTGTGTCGGAGTTGACTTACCAAGTAAATTGAATAACCCACCCATATTAAACTCAGTACTATCAAACCAATATCTAGCATAAGCAGCATTGTTATAGTTTCTATAATCATATTCTTGACCTGGAGGGTAATTAGCGTTGGCTATATTTTGTCTAAAAATAGGAAACTTATTCAAATGAGAGTGCATTGTTATAATACAGTCTCCTCCAAATAATTCATCTGTTGAGTAAGTTTTATTATCATCTGTAAGATCATAATAAAAAATACAATTATGCATTTTAATAGGTTTTACGCTTTCAAGCGTTCCATATTGATTAGGATTAGATTGCTTATTAGTTACATAAAATACTGATGAAGTTCCATTAACAATTTGACTTGGGTTATTTATCATACCTAATTGTCCAATTGTTCTTCTAGTTGTGTCTGTAACTGTTGGATAATCTATTCCATTTTTAAATTCTACAAATACAGCAGAATTTCTACCTCCATTATTAACACTAAAATCCCCTACAGTATGAATACCATTATCTAAGTAAAAAGGTTGTCTAAGAACATTTCTTCTTTTATTTCCTTTTTCTACACATTTTTGGTTATTGTAAGTAACTTTACCATTGTATTGATAAGCATATTGATTATATCCTGAGAAATTTTTAATTATATCAAGCCAAAGTTTAGCATGTTGAGAAGCTACCAGAGCAAATCCTACTACTTTAGCAGTAGTTTGCAATATAGTTAATAAAAGTCTTTGAGGTTTCTTTAATTTTGCAACATCTTCTAAAGCAGTAGTGGCTTTAGTCCACACTGAATCACATTTTTGATATAACTTATTATCACCTAAGGCATCTGAACCTGGAGTATTAATAACAGTACCAGATAAAGTGCCAGCAGCTGTTAAATTAGTTGTTTGTTTAGTTACACAAACTTTACCATTAAGTTCAAGATAAGCCTGAACTGCTCCTAATAGAGTAGCTACCCAATAGGCGAAATTAGTTAATAGTTTATGTTCTGGATGATTAAATACTTTTTCAAAATAACCTTCTGTTTGACCATACTCTTCTGTTTCAATTTGAAAATAATTAGATAAACGCTCTCTCCCAAAATAATTACCATTAGGAGTATAGTATGTAAATTTATCGTTATAAAATTGATCAAGCGGTTTGAAGTTACGCTCTATATTATTTTTTCTAAATGTTTGTGTTTTAGATAGATATTGGTTAGGTTCTAGAGAATTAAATGGAAAATTAGATAATAAATTTTTTCTATTATTAGTATCAGTATAACCATGCATATTTGTAAATATACCTCTTGATTTTACTGTTTTATTAGATTCATCTCTTTCGCTTCTTAAGATTTCATAGCCTATAATACCTGGAATTATCTTTCCATCTGCATCTTTTGGTCTTTCAATATCTGAAAATTGAACTCCAATTATATTGATATAAGTTTCTCCATTAATAATTGTATATCTTGGAACTTTACACTCGTCAGGCATTCTATGATAACGTATAGGTGTGCAAGCAAACTCACCAAATATATCAGTGTCTGCTGGATATCTATCTGTTGATTCATGATAACCTAATTCACCTGTACCTATTATTCTAGCATTACATTTAAAATCATTGTTAACAGATACTAGTTGTCCTGCTGTATTGAATATTTGCCAATTTTTAGGTGGTTGATCAACATCACAAAGTTCTTTATCTGATGCTTCAAAAACATCATCTCCTGTAGCTGTTGCCATATCAGAAGCTTTAGCTATTCTACCTGCTATTTGAGAATGTTCTGTTGGTTCCCCATCATCCCAGAAATGTCTTATAACAAAATTGTAATTCTCATCTCTGAAATAACCTATATTTTCTCCTTGCTCTTTATAGTAATTTAAAGGTACTTGATATATAACATATCTTGCCTTAATATTAAAAGCTTGTGGCTGATAGTTTATTTTAGGTTTTTGTTTAATATCTGCTCTCATTATATATTGAGAATTAGCAGCTAAAATACCTGTACTTTCATAATTCTTTTTAGTAACTGTTAATTCAGTAGGAGGAATACCATCTTGGTAAGTTTCATTAATCCAATCTGAAATTACTACTGTATTTTGAGATGTAGGATATTTTCCTATTAATTTATTAGTTGAAACTCCATTAACAGTACCTGCTAATAAAATTTGATATTCATCAAAATTTCTATCTAAATTACTTATATTAATAGAAATAGAGCTGTCTCCTGCATCTTTATTAATAGCTATAGGAGTAGTTAATGAATAATAGTCTGTGAACTTTCTACCATCAATAAGATAAGCGATAGCTACAGAATACATACCATTAGGTAGATTACCCTGATTTTTTTTATCTACAGTAATACAAGGTATTTTAATCTTAGGGTTTAATCTAAGTTCATCACAATCTAATTGATTAGTGTATATTTTTGTTTCACAACTTTCACTATCATCTATAGTATATTTGTAAGGTATATTGCTTATATTTAGTATTCTATCTGGATTTATACCATCTACAAAAATAACTTCTTCCTCTCCTTCTGGATTTATTCTAACAAATCCAGTAATAGTGTTAAAATTACTAAATTTAAGACAAGGGCTATTTACTAGTTTTGTGTATGTGCAGGTATTAGTATTTGCTATTCCAATTTCAGAATTTATATTATCTGAGCTAAATATTAAGTATCTTTCGTTTTTAAGTTTTATATGTCCATTGTATTTATATGGAAAATCAATACATTTAAGTGTAGCTGGTTCTATAGAAGCAAATACAATATCTCCATTCTGAGTTTGAAACATACCATTTCTATGATGAGTCAATACTTGCTCATTTACTAAACTATCGTTTAAGTCAGTTTGTAGTCCCTTTATAATATTGTTTTGAACTATATTTGTTGCTGGCTTCATTAATTGCTTTTTATTTTTTCTTCTACACCGAACAATTTAATTGATCTACTAAGCACTTTATCAGTAAAACTAAAATTAGTAGTTGTTATTCCCATATCTAAAGCACGTTTAGCTATCTTTTTCTCTATTGAATTTTTAGTAGTTTTCTTTCTAATATCTTCCCAATTAATATCTTCTAATGAATCTGAAAGCACTCCTCTTGAAATATCTTGAAGATTACTTCTCCAATCGTGAGTATCATTAATTGCTTTTGTAATATCAGAAATAACTAAATCAAATTCTCCACCTATTGTAGCGGTTTTTCCATCAAGAGTAGTTATATTGACATCTTGAATTCTCATTGTATCTGTTGTTACAGTATCTTTACTATAACTATCTAAGAATGGTATCTTCCAATGTAAACCTGGACCTTTTGTACTATAAACCTTACCAAATCTGTAGAAAACTGCTTCTTCATAAGCATGAATTACATAACATGGTAAAATTTGTTCAATTAGATTTAAAAGAAATTCTAGTATCTTATCTAACATTAATTATACATTTTATACCACTTGTTGTAGTATTCAGTTTGTAATTTTTTCTGTATCTTGGACCATTCATTAACTTCTCTGGTATTAGCAAAATCCCAAGCTATTGCGTATGCTTCTCTTTTCTTAGCGTTAGTATATTGTAATTTTTGTATTACATCTGCTTCTGAATTGAGATACATATCTTCAAGTATCTTTTCTTTTACTGCATATTCATAGTAGTCATTAAGTTTTGGATGGAATGGAATAAGCAAGTTGCCATCTTCATCTACGAGATTACCAAGATAACAAAGATAAATTTCCCCTTCTTTAAAGGAAAATTTAAATGTATCATTATCTAAATCTATTGTATAATCCTTACTTGTATTGCTGCAAGGAGCATATTCTGCACATTTGCCATACAAAGAGTTGGATAACTGAAGAGGAATAAATTTCTCATATACAAATGTCTGGTTAACAATAGGTGTTTTTCTATCTGTAATCCAATAACATTGATTACAAGTATCTACACAACCCATTTGACCATAGGTAATAATACGCTCAGGATCTTTAGGCTTTTCATAAGCAAAATCTACTTGCTGAGCCCCAAAATCTGGAGTATGATTATGTTTTGTATATACTTGAGTAGCAAGGATATTTTCAATCTTATATAAATCATTTGGAATATCTGCTATATAATCTCTTACTTGCAGTTTACATTCTCTAGATTTATATATTCTTTGACCTAACTTCTCATTACAAGCGGCTATCACTTTTAAAACTCTATCTTCATCAATCATACCTGAATCATCATAAAGACTCAAATCAGATTTAACTGAAGACATAAGTTCATCTAAGCGTATATATTTCCAAGGCAAACTCATTATTTGGTATCATTTTTATTTATAGAATTACTTTTTTCTGGGAGTCTAGCATAAGTTTCCATAAGATCTCTTTTTACAAAATCAAACATTTGAGACTCAAGATATTCTGGTATTATAAATTGTTGATCTAAGAATCTTACACATTTTTTAGGAGCACAATCGTCACATTGTTGTGTGTTAGAAATATCTTTAGTAAATAATCCTCTCAAATTAACTGATTTCCAAGAACCATTAGGAAAGTATAAATAACCATCAGAATAGAAATAAAATCTATTTTTCTGTCCTTTTGGAATCCAAGGATTATTTTGCTTTCTTTCCCATTCAGTTGGTTTAATAGATAACAGACTAGTTTGATCATCAATTGCTGTAACATTTTGTATAATTACTCCTAAGCTATCTTCATATAAATCTGGTATTTTATCTTTAGTTCTGTATATTGTACAGAGATTTTTAATACCACAACATGGATCAATGAGCGGTGCTTCTATTATTTCAACACACTTATAAGGTTGAAATATAGAATCCTTTTTCATTAATCTAAGCTTTTCAGATTCTCTGTATATTAAGAATTTAGCATGACTTTCTAATAGAGAATATACAGCTCTATTAGATAGACGAGAATCAGCGTTGACTTCACGCAGTAATCTCTTAGTCCTTGAAATTGCTTTTCTATTTGTAAGCATTATAAATCTGGATTAATTAAGTTTTTTATATTTGAATTAGTAAGTTTTGAAATCTTGAATAATTCTGGTGTTTCTTTAAAAGCATTTGCTGCTTTAGTTGTAAAATTTCTACAAGCTTGAAAACCAATTAAAGGTAAATCAATATTTATCTTTCTTACAGCCCCTACAGACCAAACAACTTTTCCATTTTTCCCCCCAGTACCAAAATTAAGATGTCCTACTGGTTCATTAGCTAATATGGTATTTCTATAATTTCTA
>Ga0247806_10000881_pt1 | contig 16075 bp, 17 predicted proteins | sample UWRJL059202B1_FD_179935 | JGI IMG/M metagenome (GOLD analysis project Ga0247806, IMG submission 179935) | Plant litter microbial communities from Arlington Agricultural Research Station in Wisconsin, United States - UWRJ-L059-202B-1 | ecosystem: Environmental > Terrestrial > Plant litter >... | reverse complement strand
TGTGCCTGCGGTCCGTTCCCATACGTCGGTCGAGCTCGTCGAGGCCTCGCGACTGTGCCTGCGGTCCGTTCCCATACGTCGGTCGAGCTCGTCGAGGCCTCGCGACTGTGCCTGCGGTCCGTTCCCATACGTCGGTCGAGCTCGTCGAGGCCTCGCGACTGTGCCTGCGGTCCGTTCCCACACGTCGGTCGAGCCTGTCGAGACCTCGCGACCGGATCCGGTCAGCCCAGCCGGTCGAGGAACCGGATGGACCGCTCGATGATCAGCTCGGCGAGCTCCTCGTCGTACTCGTCGAGGGTGGAATCAGCCACCAGGTGTGCGGAGCCGGGGTAGATGAACAGCTCGGCATGCCCGGCGTCGCCGGCGAGTTCCTCCACCTCGGCCAGCTCCACCCACTCGTCACCCTCGGTGATGTGCATCTGCAGCGGCGCATCCTGCGGCCACTCCGACCCGAATGTCGCCGCCGGGAGCCCGCCGTGGAACAGGAGAGCCCCGAGCGCGTCCGCGCGGCTCTGCGCCAGTTTCTGGGCCGGCAGCGTGCCGAGCGAGAAGCCGGCGTAGACGGTGTCCGCCGGCAGCGCATCCGCCGCCTGCTCACCCCGCTCGATGATGGTCTCGAACCCGATGGCCTCGGCGTTGGCGACCCCGGCGTCCAGGGTGTCGAAGGTGCGGCCCTCGTAGAGATCGGGCACCACCACCTCGTGCCCGGCATCGCGCAGCCGCTGGGCGAACTCCTCCACCCCGTCGGTGAGTCCCTGGGCGTGGTGGAAGAGAATGACGTGGGTCATGGCGGTCCTTTCAGCGGCGGCCGCCACGGCGTATGCCTAGGCGAACAGGAAGAGGATGAATCCGATCAGCGGCAGAGTACCCTGCGTCAGCGCAGATTTCAGCTTGCCCGGCCCGGTGGTGGTGAGCACGATGGCGGCGAGGAACATCGACGCGGTGCTGAAGAGGATCAGGGCCGCGCCGGCCTGTTCGAGGTCGCCGAAGTACAGGAACAGCCCGAGGATCGCGCCGATCGCCAGGAACAGGTTGTAAAAGCCCTGGTTGTAGGCCAGCGGCTTAGTTGTCTCGGCGTCGGCCTGGCTGGCAAGTCCGAAACGCTGCCAGATCTTCGGCCGGGTCCACCAGGCGCTCTCCATGAGGAAGATGTACACGTGCAGGAGGCCGGCGAGGGCGACGAAAACTGATGCGAGAAGAGCCATCCCTGAAGCCTAGCCGGGCAGTCCTCCTGCCGTGGAGCGGCTCAGCGGCGCACGTCGACGACGGTGCGACCGTGTACCTGGCCGGCCAGGATGCGCTCGGCCGCGGCGAACACATCCGCCAGCCCGATGGTCTCGGTGAGGCTGTCGAGCACATCGAGGTCCAGGTCGGCGGCCAGGCGATCCCAGGCCTCCTGGCGGTGAGCCGCCGGTGCTTCCACCGAGTTGATGCCGGCCAGGGTGACGGCCCGCAGGATGAAGGGCATCACGGTGGTGGGCAGGTCGGCGCCCTGGGCGAGCCCGCAGGACGCCACGACGCCGCCCTGACGGGTCTGGGCGAGGATGTTGGCCAGGGTGAAGCTGCCGACGGAGTCCACGGCACCCGCCCAACGCTGGGTCTGCAGCGGTTTGCCGGCTTCGTCGATGGCGTGCCGGTCGAAGATCTCGGCGGCACCGAGCCCGCGGAGGTAGTCACCGAGTTCCTCACCGCGGCCGGTGGAGGCAACCACACGGTAACCGCGCGCCGCGAGCAGCGCGATCGCGATCGAGCCCACCCCGCCGGCGGCGCCGGTCACGAGCACGTCACCGGCGTCCGGGGTCACCCCACCGCGTTCGAGGGCGAGCACCGCGAGCATGGCGGTGAAGCCGGCGGTGCCGATGGCGGCGGCACGCGCGGGGCTCACGGCATCCGGCAGGCGCACCAGCGACGCGCCCGAGACGCGGGCGCGCTCGGCCAGACCGCCGTGATGGCTCTCGCCGATGCCGGCGCCGTTGAGAATCACCCGGTCGCCCGCCGACCAGCGCAAATCGGTGCTGGACTCGACAGTGCCGACGAGGTCGATACCCGCGATCAGCGGCCAGACCCTGGCCACGCCGGGCTTGCCCATCAGGGCCAAGCCGTCCTTGTAGTTGATGCTGGAATACTCGACCGCGACCGTGACGTCGCCGTCCATCAGAGTGTCATCGGCCACCGTCGTCAGTGCGGCGGACTGGGTGCGTGCGCCCGTCTCGTCCTCGGTGCGGGTGACCATGATCGCGCGGAATTGATTTGCAGCCATGTCTTCACCCTAGACCCGGCCGAATGCCGGGATCCGGCCGCACACCGGGCCTTTCTGCCCGGCGGATGCGGCGGTGCCGGCTAGGTGACGTCGCGCTTCCAGCTGGTGAAGTAGCCACCGGCCGTGGCGATCAGCCCGTAGCCCAGCAGTACCAGGCCACCCTGCCAGCTCTCCAGAACCGCTCCGCCGGGGCTCGCCAGGGTGAAGAAGCTCGCCCCGACGAGGGCGTCGGAGGCTGCGCCGGGCAGGAACTTGCCGATGTCGGCCGTGACCTGGGTGAACGCGGCCGCGAACCGCAGCAGCGGTTCCACGAACTGGGTGAAGGCGAGCACGATCACGATGGAGGCGACCTGGCTGGGCACCAACACGCCCAGGCCCACGCCGATCACGGCCCACAACGCCATCGCCAGAACGGTTCGTCCGATCAGCGCCCAGGTCTCACCGTCGGCGAACATGGGGTCGATGCCGAAACCGTTGAGCACCAGCGCGCCGATGCCGGCGGATGCCGCGAGGCCCACCAGACCGAGGCCGGCACCCACGACGAACATGGTGATGATCTTGGCACTGAGCACCCGGCCCCGCTTCGGCGTGGCCAGGAACGTGGGCGTGAGCGTCTGGTGCCGGAATTCGCCGGTGGTGGCGAGGGCGCCGAGCAGCACCGGGAAGACGTACCCCACGGAGGCCGCGAAGCTGTAGATCAGCGGGGGCAGGTTGCCCAGCGTCGACAGGTCGGCGCCGCCACCGGAATTGACGGCGTCCGGGCTGATGCTGCCGTTCTCCAAACCGCCGAAGAAGGCGGACAGCCCACCGGCGATGAGGGCGATGTAGGTGAACAGCACGAGGGCGAGAATCCACCAGATGCGGGTGCTGAAGATCTTGCTGAATTCGGCGGCCACGGGGCGCAGGATCAGGTTCACAGTGAGTCCCCTCCCTCGACGAGGGCCAGGAAGGAATCTTCGAGGCCCGCCTTCTGCCGGTGCAGAACGCTCAGTTCAACGCCGGCGGTGAAAGCGATGTGTCCCACGTGGCCCGGATCCGGCACGGCCACGATCAGGCCGGTGCGGCCGGACGTGAAGGCCAGACCCGCGTTGGTGAGCGCGGCGACAAGGGCGTCCCGGTTGGGCGAGTCCACGATGACCTGCGGGGCGATGTCGGTGTCCAGGCTCGAGAGCGGACCCGAGTGCACGAGTTCGCCCTTGGCGATGATGATCACGTCATCAACGCTCTGCTGCACCTCGCTGAGCAGGTGTGAACTCACCAACACGGTGCGTCCCTCGGCGGCCATGCGGCTGAGGAATCCGCGGATCCACTTGATGCCCTCGGGGTCGAGTCCGTTGATCGGTTCGTCGAGCACCAGTACACCGGGGTCGCCCAGCAGCGAATAGGCCAGGCCCAGGCGCTGGCGCATGCCAAGGGAGTAGCCGCCGACCCGTTGATCGGCGTGCTCGGCCAGGCCCACGGTGCGCAGGACCTCGGCGACCCTGGTGCGGGGAAGCCCGGCGGCCAGAGTGTAGGCACCGAGGTGCTTGGCGGCGGTGCGGCCGGGGTGGAAACTGGCGGCCTCGAGGGCAGCGCCGACGGTGTCGAGCGGGCGGGGCAGGTCGCGGTAGGGTACCCCGCCGAAGGTGGCGCTCCCGGAGGTCGGCGCGACCAGGCCGAGCAGCATCCGTAACGTGGTGGTCTTGCCGGCGCCGTTGGGCCCGAGGAAGCCGGTGACCCGGCCGGGCTCGACAGTGAAGGAGAGGTCGTTCACGGCCGTCGTGTGGCCGAACCTCTTGGTGATGTTTTTGAATTCGATGACAGCGCCGGTTGGCATCAGTGTGTCCCCTCTGTCGCTTGCGTCAGTTTATTCGAAAGATTGGCCGGTCCGCCCCGTTTTTTTGCGGATGGCCGCCCTCAGACGCCTCGATCGCGCTCAGCCGGCGAGGAATTCGGCGAGATCAGCCAGCAGGGCGTCGATCTCCGCGGGGGTGCTGTACGGGGCCAGGCCGATGCGTAGTGCGCCGTCATCACCCAGCCCGAGGTGACGGGAGGCCTCCAGCGCATAAAACGAACCGGAGGGGGCCAGGGTGCCGCGCGCGGCCAGGTGGTCGGCGACGGCCGCTGCGGGCCGGTCCGTGAACCCCACCAGCACCGTCGCGGTGCGCTCGGCGGCCCTGGAGTAGTTGATCACTCCGGGCAGGGCGGCCAAGCCGGTCTCCAGCCGGTCGCGCAACGTGTCCTCGTACGCCTCGACCAGGCGCTGCGAGACACGCAGGCGCTCGCGGCGGCTGATGGTCGGCCGGGATTCGGTACCGGTGGCCAGGTCGCCGAGCCCGGCGAGGAAGTCGACGGCCGCGGTCACGCCCGCGAGCATCTCGTAGGGCAGCGTGCCGAACTCGAATCTCTCCGGCACCGCATCCGTCGACGGCAGCAGCTTGTCGGGGTGGATGCGCGCGAGCAGGGCCGGGTCGGCCGCCAGCACGCCGCAGTGCGGGCCGAAGAACTTGTACGGCGAGCAGACGAAAAAGTCGGCGCCGAGCGCGGCCAGGTCCACGTAGGCGTGCGCGGTGTAGTGCACGCCGTCCACGAACAGTCGGGCCCCGACGGCGTGCACGGCGGTGGCGATCTCGGCGATCGGCGGCTTGGTGCCGATGAGGTTGGACGCCGCCGTGACCGCCACGAGCCGGGTGCGGTCGCTGAGAACCGCGGCGACCGCGGCCGCGGGCAGTTCGCCGGTGTCGGGATCGAAGTCCGCCCACACCACGGTCGCGCCGGCATGGGCGGCGGCCTGCACCCAGGGGCGGATGTTGGCGTCGTGGTCGAGCCGTGACACCACGATCTCGTCGCCCGGCGCCCAGTCGCCGGAGAGGTGGTGGGAGAAGTCGTAGGTGAGCTGGGTGGCGCTGCGTCCGTGCACGATGCCGAGCGGGTCGGCGCCGAGCAGGTCGGCCATCGCCGAACGGAACTCGGTGACGGCGTCGTCAGCGGCCCGCTCGGAGGGACTGCGGCGACCACGGATCGACAGGGGACCGGTGAGCACGTCGGCGATGGCCTGGCCCACGGCGCGCGGGGTCTGGGTGCCGCCGGGGCTGTCGAAATGCACGGAGCCGGCGGAGAGGGCGGGGAAATGGGCGCGGATGGCGTCGACGTCGTAGGTCACCCTGACATCCAAGCATCGATATCCGTCGGGGACCCCGCTCCGCCGCCGAGCGAACTACCATGTCGCCATGTCCGACACGGCCCAGGCGCCCTCGGCCCGGCGGCGGGTGTCGGTGGGGGCCGCCCTCGACGGGTTCTTCTTCGTGCTGGCGGGGCTCTCCTCGGTGTGGCTTGCCGTGCTGCTCGCCTCGGAGAGCCTCGGCCTGGGCTGGGGGCTGCTCTGGTTCGCCGTGCTGTTCTGGGCGCTGCTGGCCTACCTGGTGCTGCCGCGCCTGCACCGCATCCTCACCCGGCTGTACGTGCCGAACTACTTCATCGGCCGCACCCGCACCAGCGACGGCCTGCTGGGCGACCCGGTGAACCTGGCCGTGAACGGCACCCCGGAACAGGTGCACGCGGCGCTCGCCGCAGCCGGCTGGACCCGGGCCGACGACGTCACCATCGCCTCGAGCCTGCGCATCATCACCTCCACCGTGCGCCGACGCAGCTACCGGCAGGCGCCGGTGAGCCCGTTGCTCCTGTTCGACCGGATCCAGGATTTCGCGTACCAGCAGGAGGTCGCGGACAACCCGGCCCGGCGTCATCACGTGCGGTTCTGGCGGTGCCCGGAGGGCTGGATGTTGCCCGGCGGTCACCGGGTGGACTGGGTGGCGGCGGCCACCTTCGACAGGGCGGTGGGGCTCTCGCTGTTCACCCTGCAGATCACCCACAAGATCGACGAGCACACCGACGTCGAGCGCGACCACGTCGTGGCGAGCATCCGGCAGGCCCAGCCGCAGGCCCGCGTCGTGCTGATCCGCGACTTCGCCACCGGCTATCACTCCCGCAACGGCGGCGGTGACACCATTCAAACGGATGGTGATCTGCCGGTGATCGACCTGCGCGCCCTGCCGGCGTCCGGCCGCGCCGCCGCGCCCGCGTCGCTGCCCGGGGCCGCGGGCTCGGTGGTCGAGTTGACCGGGCTGTCGTGACCGCGCCCGGCTCGGCGCGGCCCGCGGACCGGGCGCGGCCCCGGCGCCCGGGTTCGGTGGTCGGCGGGGTCCTGTTGATGCTGGCCAGAACCCTGTCCGGCGGCTTCGTCATCGCGACGGTCATCGGCCGCTGGGACGAGTTCACCGCCACCATCGTGATCAACGGCGACCGGCTCGCCCCCGTCGACCCGGATGCCGCGGCTGCCGTGCTGGGCTGGCTGCTGGGCGGCTACGGCCTGGTCCTGGTGCTGTACCTGGGCCTGACCGCGCTGGTCTTCACCGGGCACAATTGGGCCAGGGTGCTGGCGGAGTCGTTCGCCGCGGTGAGCATCCTGCTCTCGTTCGCGGACTATGCACTCAACGGCGCCCGGATCACCCTGCGCACGTCGCTGGTGAGTGTCACCCTCGACATCCTGATCTTGCTGGCGCTGTCGAGCACCGCCGCCCGGCACTACGCCAGGGCGGCGCGGGCGGCCCGGAGCGCTGCTCGGCTCAGCCGTTGAACTCCACCGGGTCGGGGCCGATGCGCGAGTCGGTGTTCAACGCGTCGATCAGCAGCAGGTCCGTCGCGCTGAGCTCGAAGTCGAACACGGCCAGATTCTCGGCGATGCGGCTCGGCGTCACCGACTTGGGGATCGCGATACGGCCCTGCTGCAGGTGCCAGCGCAGGATGACCTGTGCGGGCGTTCGGCCGGCGCGGGCAGCAACATCCGCGATCACCGGATCGGCGAGCAGGCCGCCTTGGGCAAGCGGGCTCCAGGCCTCGGTCGCGATGCCCCGCGCCGTGTTGGCGGCGCTCGTTCGGGTCTGGGTGAGGCGCGGGTGCAGCTCGATCTGGTTCACCGCCGGCACGATGTCTGCGGTCTCAGCGAGGCGCTCGAGGTGCTCCGGTGTGAAGTTCGAGACACCGATCGCGCGCACCCGCCCGTCAGCGAGGAGCTGCTCCATGGCCCGCCACGAGTCCGGGTAGCGGTCGTTGGCCGGGGCCGGCCAGTGGATCAGATACAGGTCCACGTAGTCGAGGCCGAGCGCCGCCAGGCTCGCCTCGTACGCGGCGAGGGTGCTCTCGAACCCCTGATCGCTGTTCCACAGCTTGGTGGTGATGAACAGCTCCGCACGGGGAATGCCCGACTCGGCCAGGGCGCGGCCCACGCCCGCCTCGTTGCCGTAGATGGAAGCGGTGTCGATGCTGCGATAGCCGGCGGCCAGGGCTGCGGCCACCGCCGCGGTGGTCTCCTCGTCGGGCACCTGGAAGACGCCGTAGCCGAGCTGGGGGATCGTGACGCCGTTGTTGAGGGTGAGGGTGGGGATGTTCATGGTGTGTCCTTGTGGATCTGCGTACGGGGAGGTCAGGATGCGGCCGGAACGAGCGGGGTGGCGCTCGCCGGGGTGTCGGCCGGGGTGGTCGACGGGAGTACGGTGCGGCGGGTGGCGGCGATGATCATCACCAGGGCCGCGGCCGCGGTGATGCCGGCGCCGGCCCAGAGCGGCGAGGTGTAGCCGAGGCCCACGCTGATGGTGATGCCGCCGATCCAGGCGCCGAGTGCGTTGCCCACGTTGAAGGCGGCGATGTTGGCGCTGGATGCCAGGGTGGGCGCGGTGTCGGCGTAGAGCATGATGCGGGTCTGGAGTCCCGGCACGGTGCCGAAGCCGAAGCCGCCCATCAGAACGAGCGCAACCACGGTTGCCACGGGGTTCGCCGCGGTGAGGGCGAAGAGGGCCATCACGACGGTGAGCCCGATCAGCAGCACCACCAGCGTGGGGTCGAGGCGGCGGTCGGCCGCCTTGCCGCCGAGGATGTTGCCCACGAACAGGCCGGCGCCGAAGACCACGAGCAGCCACGGCACCGCCGCACTGCCGAAGCCGCTCACCTCGGTGAGTGTGTACGCGATGTAGGTGAAGGCGCCGAACATGCCGCCGAAACCGAGCACCGTCACGATGAGGGACAGCCAGACCTGACTGGACCGGAAGGCACGCAGCTCGCCGCGCAGGTTGCTCACGTGCGCGGTGTCGTCGGTGGCGCGCGGCACCAGCGCCACGATGCCCGCCAGGGCGATCACGCCGATCACCGTGATGGCCCAGAACGTGGCCCGCCAGCCGAAGCTCTGGCCGATGAACGTGCCGAACGGCACGCCGAGCACATTGGCGAGGGTGAGTCCGGTGAACATGATCGCGATGGCGCCGGACTTCTTGCTCGGCGGCACGAGACCGGCGGCGACGACGGCGCCGATGCCGAAGAAGGCACCGTGGCAGAGGGCGGCGATGATGCGGCCCAGCAGCATGATCGAGTAGGTGGGGGCGAGCGCCGACACCAGGTTGCCCACGATGAAGAGCACCATCAGGCCCACCAGCACGTGTTTGCGGGGCAGCCGGGTCACGGCGGCTGTCAGCAGGATCGCGCCGACGGCGACGCTGAGGGCATAGCCGGAGATCAGCCAGCCGGCTGCAGCCTCGGTCACGGCAAAATCGGCGGCCACCTCGGGCAGTAGGCCGGCGATGACGAACTCGGTCAGGCCGATCCCGAAGCCGCCGAGGGCGAGTGCGATCAATCCAATGGGCATGGGGGCTCCTTTAGGCATTCGGGGGTGCGCCGCGCCGTTGGTCGAGCTTGTCGACGCTGTGCTGATCTTGTCGAAGTAGACCCGGCGACGATAGTTGCAGGCGCGCCCTAAATGATTGCACACGCTAGGTAAGTGCGCAAGCAACTACCTCGCGACAGTCGATGACCGCGGGCCCCGCCGGGGGACTCAGGCCGCGTGCACCGCGCAGGCCGGAGCCGCGATGGCCACGCAGCTCTCGCAGGCCACGAGCTGCTCTCGGCACGACAGGTCGCGGCAATTGAGCATGTTCTTGGTGCCCTCGCCGCAGACCTGGCAGTGCCCGAGCACTGCGGCGTGGTCGCTGAAGTCCACCGACATCCGCTGGTCGAAGACGTAGAGAGAGCCGTCCCAGAGTCCGTCGTCACCGTAGGCCTCGCCGTACCGCACGATGCCACCCTCGAGCTGATAGACCTCGCCGAAGCCACGGTCCTTCATCAGCGAACTGAGTACCTCACAGCGGATGCCGCCGGTGCAGTAGGTGACCACCGGCTGGCCCTTGAGGTGGTCGTATTTTCCGCTGTCGAGCTCGGCGGCGAAGTCACGGGTGGTGGCGACATCCGGCACGACGGCGCCCCGGAACCGGCCGATCTCGGCCTCGAAGGCGTTGCGGCCGTCGAAGAAGACCACGTCGTCGCCGCGCTCGGCCACGAGTTGGTGCAGCTCGGCCGGGGCCAGGCGGGTGCCGCCGCCCACGACGCCGCCGGCGTCCACGGTGAGGCTCTCGGGGGAGCCGAAGCTCACGATCTCCTCGCGCACCTTCACGACCAGGCGGGGGAAGTCGGCGCTCGCACCCGACTCGTCGATGCCGGTTCCCTCGCTCCACTTGAAGTCGATCCCGGCAAAGGCCGGGTACTGACGGGTCTTGCGCACGTAGCGCTTGAGGGCGGGAAGGTCGCCGCCGAGGGTGCCGTTGAGGCCGTCCTTCGAGATCAGGATGCGTCCGCGCAGGCCCAGGGATTCGCAGAGGTCGCGCTGCCACAGGCGGATGGCATCCGGGTCGCTCAACGGGGTGAAGACGTAGTAGAGCAGGATCTTCGGAATGGCCATCCGTTCATTTTATGCTTTCGCGCCGGTCGCGGCCGGGGCGGCCCACGTAGGCTGTTCCCACCAACCCGCAACCAGATCCTTGGAGTGTGTATGACCACGACCGATCCCTTCGCCCGTTTCGGTGAGGTGCCCCAGTTCAGCTTGACCAGTTCGGTGATGATCGACGGCGGCCCGCTGGCCGCCGCACAGTATGGCGTCGGCGCCGGCGGCGAGGATGTCTCGCCCGACCTGCACTGGAGCGGGTTCCCGGCAGAGACGAAGAGTTTCGCTCTCACCGTGTTCGATCCGGACGCACCGACCGGCTCGGGATTTTGGCATTGGGCCATTTTCAACATCCCCGCCGATGTCGACAGCCTGCCCACCGGTGCGGGCGTTGAGAACTCGGTGCTGCTGCCCCAGGGGGCCGTTGTGATGCCGAATGAGGCACGCCAGCCCACGTTCATCGGTGCCGGCCCGCCGCCCGGAACGGGCACGCACCGCTACCAGTTCGTGCTGCACGCCCTGGACGTCGCCAACCTCGGTGTGGACCCCGCCGCAACCCCGGCCGTTCTGGGCTTCAACGTGCATTTCCACACCCTGGCTCGCGCCGTGCTCGAGGCCACCGGTGTGGCCGGCGGCGCCACCGCGGAGGCCGTCGAGGCGGCCTGACCGCTCGCCCCTGACCGAGCCGGGAGCAGCGCGGGCAGCGCGCCAGTGCGCGGGTGGCGCGCCACCCGCGCAGCGGCGCTGCTCCCGCGCAGCACCGATTTCGCCGAGATGAGGGATTCTCAGGTGATCTCAGGGTGGGACGCCTATCGTCGTCACGCGGCAAAAAACGATGCAAGCGCTACCAACGCCAGATCGGCACTTCGAAGCCGCATCCGGTAGCGCCCCATCGGCAGTAAGGCACCATGTTCCACACCCCGCATTCCAGCAACAGCTTCGACCCCGCCGCCGGTCCCGCCGCAGACTCGCACCTCACGCATCGGGAGACCGGGTTGTCCCGAGTGCCGGTCTGGCTCTGGAAAGCCATCATGACCCGCATCGCGCCGGGGGAGCTGCACAAGTTCAACTCCGACCCGATCGACGCCGTCGATTATCACTTCGACCTCGACTACGTGGGTGACGGCATTCGTGATCACCGCCTCGACGTTCTGGTGCCGCACGACGAGTCCGACGCGCACACCGACGCCGCCGCCGGCTTGCCCGTCTACATCTACTTCCATGGCGGCGGCTGGACCTCCGGAGACAAGGCGCCGCTCACCAAGTACGCCGCCAGTCAGGCGGTGGAGGGCATGGTGGTGGTCAACGCCAACTACCGCATGGCCACCCGGTTCACGATCGGTCACATGCTGCACGACGCGAACGCGGTGCTCACCTGGGTCGCCCACAACATCGCGGAGTACGGCGGCGACCCGACCCGTATCGTGATCGGCGGCGACTCGGCCGGCGGCCACATCGCGGCCCTGCTCACCGCCGCGGCCAACGACGAAGACCTGGCCGAGCACTACAACATCGACCTGCAGATCGCGCCGGGGCACCTGCGCGGCCTCGTCCAGCACTGCAGCATTGCCGACTTCTCGGTCATGTTCGAGCGCGGATTTGTGCTCAGCCTCAATTTTCTGCGGATGCTGCTGCCCGAGCGCGGCCGCGGCATGTCCCTGCGCGATGCGGCCAGGTTCCTCTCGCCGATCGAATGGCTCGACAAGGGCTTCCCGCCGGTATTCATCACCACCTCGGAGCGCGACTACTTCTACCGCGCCAACCTCAACTTCATCGAGGCCCTCCGCCGCCGGTCGGTCCTCGTTGACACCGTGATCTACGGCCGGCACCGCACCAACACCCGGCACACCTGGCAGCAGGACGCCCGGCACCCCGAATCGCAGGAGGTCTATCAGCGACTGGGCGCCTTCGTGCGATCGGTGGCGGCCCTGCCGGCCGCGGCCCAGGGCCTGGCCGCATCGGCCCTGGCGCAGCCCGCGGCCGCCCTGGCCTGACTCGGCCCGGTTCCGGCCGCGCCGCGCGCCCGTGCTAGACAGGTTCGGTACCTGCCTGGTCACCCGGGCTGCGCCAGCAGAGGAGACCCATGACCCCGGCCGATACCTTCCCGGTCACCGGACTGCTCCGCACCGGGCTGCCCCGGCGCGCGCTCGTTGTCGGTGACCCGTTCCGCGCCGAGTTCATCGCCCACCAGCTCACAAACTCGCGCCAGGTCGCGCACCGGCGGGAGTACCGGTCGTTCGTGGGCGAGTGGAACGGCACGCCGGTGATCGTCGCCTCCCACGGTGTCGGCGCCCCCGGCGCCATCTGCCTGTTCCAGGAGCTGATGGATGCCGGTGCGGACACCGTCATCCGGCTCGGCACGGCCGGAGCCATGCTCCGGGGCATCGGTGACGGCGAACTCATCATCGCCGAGTCCTGCGTGCGCGATGACGGCGTCACCCACCAGCTCGTGCCGGAAAGCTACCCGGCAGCCGCGACCCCCGAGGTCGTGGTCGCGCTGGCCGTGGCGGCAGGGGAGCGCGAGGTGCCGCATCACCGTGGCGTCGTCTGGACCCGGGCCGCGTTCTACCCGGGGATCGTCGACCTGAAGCAGGCCGGCTACGTCAAGCTCGGCGTGCTGGCCATCGAGATGGAGCTCTCCGCCCTGCTGGTGTTGGCGTCCACCCGGGGTGTGCGCGCCGGCGGGGCGCTTGTCATCGACGGGGCCAGCGCCGATGACCTCGTCGACGGTGCCGTCTACGACCCGCACCGCGACGTGGTCGCCGACGGCATCGCCCGCGGCGTCCTGGTCACCCTCGACGCTCTCACCGCCCTGCCCGACCTCGACTGAGAACCGCGGCCGTTTTCTGACCCGTGCGCGTGACGGCCACCGGCCGCTAGCATCAGCGGGTGCACATGTTCTTCCGAACCCTGCTCCACACCCTGCTGTCGCGCTTCGGCCCGCGCCTCGGGCACTACGACGTCGCCCGCACGCGGTTCATCACGCTGCCCACCGACCAGGACATCCTGCGGCACATGAACAACGGCGTGTACCTGTCGATCATGGACATCGCCCGCTTCGACATGCTGCACCGCACCGGCATCTGGGCGATCTTCCAGGCCAAGGGCTGGTACCCGGTGGTCGTGTCCGAGACGATCAGCTTCCGTAAATCGCTCACCATCGGTCAGCGCTTCACCGTGGAGTCGCGCATCCTGGGCTTCGACGACAAGGCCGTCTACGTCGAGCAGCGTTTCGTGCGCCCGGTCGAGGGCCCGGATGCGGCGCCCGGCGAGGTCGAGGTTTACGCGCGCGGGTTCATCCGCGGCCGCTTCCTCAAGCGCACCGGCGGAGTCGTCAGCATCGGTGAGCTCACCGCCGCGGTCGGCGCCGTCCCGGAGGGCCTGACGGTGCCCGGCTGGCTGCTCGACTGGAGCGCCGACGTGGCAATGCCGGCCACCCGGGCGCCCGCCCCCAGCATTTGGGAGTAGAACGTCAGAGCTCGTCGGTGGGCGGATGCGCGCGCTCGGGAACGATCAACTCTTCGTAGTAACGCTTGAGGCCCGGGTAGTACCGGCTGAACTGCGGCAGCGGGTGGTGTGTGCGGGACGCGACGAACCGGTCCAGGTAGTAGTCCCACACCGGGCCGAAGGTCGCGGCCTCGGCGGCGGAGTCCAACCGCAGCCCGAAGGTCAGCACGGTCTTGCCCGATCCCTCCGACAGATGCACCATCACGCGCCAGGCCTCCTCCTGTTCGCCGATGTCCAGCACCAGGCGGGTGAACTCGGAGCATTCCAGAATGCTCACGTACTCCCATTGCGAATCGTTCTTGGACTCCATCCGAAACCGCACCGCCCCGGTCCGCGGCGAGCCCGTGTAGGTACCGATCCACGCGTGCAGCGCCTCCGGTTTGGTCAGCCCTTCCCAGACCGACTCCGCCGTGGCGGTGAGAATCCGGTCGAACAGGAGGTACAGCCCGTCGGCCCGGTGGGCGAAGCGCCCTGAGGCATGGGCGATTTCCGACGGCATGGGCTGGGTGGGCATGGTGACCTCCACATTGAGTGCAACACGAGCCTTTCCCTTGAGGCTATGCCTGATTCAGGACCGCCGCCAGACTGCTCAATCGCCCTCGAGAACCGCCATCGCGGCGTTGTGGCCGCCGATGCCGCTCACCCCTCCGCCGCGGCGGGCGCCGGCCCCGCAGACCAGAATCCGGGGGTGTCCGGTGGCCACTCCCCACCGCTGGGCGGGCGTCTGGGCGACCTCGTCGTCCTCGAGGAACGGCCACGACAGCAGGCCGTGGAAGATGTCGCCGCCGGGCAGGTTCAGCGCCGACTCGAGGTCGGCGGTGGTCTTCGTCTCGGTGCACGGCGCCCCGTCGGCATCCGTCAGCAGCAGGTCCTCGATGGGTTCGGCGAGCAGCGAGTTGAGGGATGCGAGCACGCCGGCCTGGAGCTTCGCGCGGCTGGCCGCGTTGTCCGGCCGGGTGAGGCGGTCTGGTGTGTGCAGGCCGAACACGGTGAGAGTGTGGGCGCCGGCGGCCACGAGGTCGGGGGAGAGGATGCTCGGATCGGTGAGGGAGTGGCAGTAGATCTCGCACGCAATGGTGCCGGGGATGCGCCCCGCCGTCGCCTCGTCGTAGGCGGTCTCCAGCTGCACCAGGGTCTCGTTGATGTGGAAGGTGCCCCCGAACGCCGCCTCGGGGGAGACCGTGGTGTCGAGGAGCCGGGGCAGCCGTCGCAGCAAGAGGTTCACCTTCACCTGGGCACCCTCCGGCTTCTCGCCGGGCTCCTCACCGAGCAGCCCCCGCAGCACCCAGGGCGCCACGTTCGCCAGCACGTGCCCGCCGGTCACCGACGAGTCCTGCCCCTCGGCCCGGTAGCGCACCGACCCGTCCGGGTCGATGCCGGTCACCTCGGCGCCGGTCCGGATGCGCGCCCCGGCTTCCCTGGCCACCCGCTCCAGCTCCGCGGTCACCGCGCCCATGCCGCCGACGGGCACATCCCAATCCCCGGTGCCGTTGCCGATCGAGTGATAGAGAAAGCACCGGTTGGCGTCCAGCGATGCGTCGTGCACCGACGTGAAGGTGCCGATCAGCCCGTCGGTGGCCACGACTCCGCGCACCAGATCGTTCCCGAATCGCCCGGTGAGCAGGTCGCCCAGAGGCTGTTCGATGAGCTCGGTCCACAGCTCGTCGTCGCCGAGCAGCCGGCGAGCCTCGGAGCGGGTGGGCAGCGGTTCGCACACCGTGGGGAACAGTGCCCGGGCCAAGCGGGCCAGGTCGGCACCGAGTGTCTCCCACGCGCCGATGTCGCCGGCGGCCCCGATCCTCTCGAACGAGGCCCTCGTGGCGGCCGGGTCGTGGGAGTCCACCAGAAGTCCGGTCGTCGGCGCGGCGGGGTCGGGCGTGTACGAGGAGTAGCGCCGCCTCGCCAGCTCGATGGATAGGCCGAGTTCGTCGATGATGCGCGCGGGCAGCAGGCTCACCAGGTACGAGTACCGGGAGAGTCGAGCGTCCACCCCGGTGAATGCCGTCGCCGACACGGCCGCACCGCCGACGTGGTCGTCACGCTCGAGGACCAGCACGCTCTTGCCTGCCCGGGCCAGGTAGGCGGCGGCAGTGAGGCCGTTGTGGCCCCCTCCCACGATGACGATGTCGACTGTCGAGTCCATGGGGAACCTTCCGGAGAGCGGCGATGCTGGTGTCTCGACCCTAGCTCCGCCTGCCCGACACGCCCGGGATGCAAATGCGATTTGCGGGGCCCTCCAAAACCCCCGTATAGTCATCTCTCGTCACCCCACAGGTTCGGAAAGCCGAAGAGCTACCGGCCTCAAGCGGGACCAAATCCAAGCAGAAAAGAAAGCGATTCTTCGCTTTGTACAGCTTGATGAAGTTCGCTTCGATTCCAGTCACTGGAAACCAAGCGGACAACAAGAAACAACATCGAAGTGCCCCGGAGCGACAGCCTTTTAGGCCTGAAGTCGGGTGCGTCCGATCCTTGAGAACTCAACAGCGTGCACAATGTCAAATGCCAAAAACCTCGTGGTTTGGATCCGTTTCTAGCGGTGAAGGACCAAGAGATTCCTTTGGAAAACA
>Ga0247806_10000880_pt1 | contig 16083 bp, 13 predicted proteins | sample UWRJL059202B1_FD_179935 | JGI IMG/M metagenome (GOLD analysis project Ga0247806, IMG submission 179935) | Plant litter microbial communities from Arlington Agricultural Research Station in Wisconsin, United States - UWRJ-L059-202B-1 | ecosystem: Environmental > Terrestrial > Plant litter >... | reverse complement strand
TTGCTCTTATTTAAAGCAAATCAATAAAAAAATTAACTGACTTATAGTATAATAAACACAAACAACGATGATGATGTATAAAATATTAGAATATCTAAACGAACTACAAATAGTAATACACTGCTTTTTGACTTACCTTCAAATGGATGTAGAAATCATTAAAGTGCTTTTCTATCTCATGGGAATGGATACTTTTTTAGGTATCATTAAGACCATAGTTTTGGGAAGAGTTTTTAGCTTCAAAAAATTAGCCTTGGGAATTATCTCTAAGTTAGCTGTATTACTAATTCCAACTGCTTTGGCATTAATGAGTATAGGTCTCAATTACAACTTTAAATGGTTTGTAACAGTAGTAATGGACTTGCTTATTATAAGTGACGGAATTTCTATCATGAGCAATATTATAGCCATTAAAACAAAAAAAGAAATGGAAAATTTTGACGCTTTAACCTTGATCTTAAAATCAATAAGAAGTCGGTTAATACAATTACTAAAAAGGCTTTTGACTACGATAAATCCTAAATATCATATGGAAGAATAATTGCCAAAGCCTTAATAAATTTTATCTTACCAATAAATGGATTCATTACCGGAAAAAGGTATTTTACTACCCATGAATCTGCCTTTTTCCGGGAATAAATCGCAATTTGAAAGCTCGTATTTATAAATAAAACATTGAAAGAATCAAATCATTACTATTTTTAGAAATCACTACTTTTGGAAAAGTAAAAATCAAAAACATGAGCAAAGTATTTTCAGATAACGGATCATTATTATTAGGAATCAGTAAATCTGAAAATAATCAATTAAGTACTCCTGTTCAGTTTAGCGAGTATACTATTTTATTTATCCACAAAGGCGAAGGAATTTATCAGGCCGACTTTGCTTGTTTTCCGTTTTCTGCTCCTACTCTACTATTTTCGACTCCACAGCAATCTATCTGTTTAAAAGAAATTAAACCTTTAAGTTATACAATTTTACAATTTCACGGTGATTTTTATTGTATTGAATATCATCGAAATGAAGTTGCCTGTAATGGTCTATTATTTAATAATATTTACCTCGAGCCTTCCATAAAAGTAACTCCTGAACAGGAAAATTTGTATTGTGGATTAATCGATCAGATTACGGATGAAATAAAACAGCAAAATCCTTCTGAAATAGTTTTAAGAGCCTATCTTCAGTTGGTTCTTGCAAAATCGAGCAGCTTAAAAATTACAACCGAAAAACAGGATTACCAAAAAGACGAGAAAATGGACCAGTTTAAATTACTGCTCGAAGAAAATTTTCTTGACCTGCATAAACCAAGTGACTACGCAGCATTATTGGCAATGACATCAAATAATTTTACCAAACAATGCACAAAGCGTTTCAATAAAACGCCTACACAATTGATTCAGGAAAGATTAATTCTTGAGGCAAAAAAACAACTTCACCTAACCCGATTGAGTATTAAAGAAATTGCCTTTGCTTTAAAATTTCAGGACGAGTATTACTTTAGCCGTGTGTTTAAAAAAATGACAAAAGTTTCTCCTCAAACTTTCCGGAAAACAACCGGAATATCAATTGTGGCAGATTTGTCCATTTAATCCCCCTTTTCATCCATTCTTTAATCCTTGAAGTCAGCATAGCTTTGTTCTAATAATTATAACTAAATAATTTAAAAACAAAAGCAATGAAAAATACCGTTTTAAACACAATAGCAAATTTAGATCAGTTTGGAAAAAAAGCGTTACGTGCCGGAATCGTAATTGTATTTTTATGGATTGGCGGACTTAAATTTTTCACCTACGAAGCCGACGGAATTGTGCCGTTTGTAGCCAATAGTCCGATCATGTCTTTTTTCTATGAAAATCCATCTGAATACAAACAATATATTAATAAAGAAGGCGAATTAATTGCTGAAAATCACGAATGGAACATTCAAAATAATACATATGATTTCGCAAATGGTTTAGGAATTTTACTGATCGCGATCGCGATTCTGGTGGCGTTGCACGATTGGTTTCCTTTTGCCAGCATGATTGGCAGTATTTTGGTTTTTATCCTCACCATCGGAACTCTTACCTTTTTAATCACTACGCCCGAAAGCTGGGTACCGCACTTGACAGATCAACAATATGGATTTCCGTATTTATCCGGCCGCGGGAGATTGGTACTTAAAGACATTGTTATTCTTGGAGCTTCAATAATTACTATGAGTGAATCGGCATCACTTTACCTTAAACGAAATAGGCAATCTTGATTTTCATTATAATGCAAAACCCTGTAAAGACTTGTCGTTACAGGGTTTATTTTGAAATTAAAATGAAGATTAATCAGGATTTGCAAGTATTTTATATAATTCTGCATTCGAAATATAAAATTGATTTTCGATACCAATTTGCGACAATTTAGCACTAACTAAATTATTTTCTCTTGAATTAATCAGGAAAATGGAGCTTTCACCAAAAGAAAATAGCTTCTCTTCTGAATTTAGCATTGTCAGATAATCTTTTGCCAGATTGTCAATAACATCTATTTGTCTTCTCAATGATGCAATTTCGGTTTGCTGGGCTTTTATTTTGTTTTTCAGTTCAAGTCTTTGCTGATCAATATCAAACTTCAAATCCTGAATTTTTATCTTGGCCATTTTAAGACTTCCGCGTTCTTTTCGGAGGAAAATAGGAATACTAAAATCGACATTAAATTTGTAATCTTCGGCATTAAAAGAATCAAAATAGACTGGCTCAGAAATATAATTATAACCCACATTTAATTTTGGAAGCAGCGAATTTGCTTTCAGTCTTCTGTTAACTTCCAATATTGACATTTTGGTTTCCAGCGCCTGAATCTTCGGATGCGATTCAAGGGTTTCAACATTCACCATCATTGCTGAAGTTTTTAATGTTTCTTCAAGTGTAGCCATTAAATTCTGTTCGGGTCTTACGTTTTCATCCAGTTCAACCGGCACATTTTCGATCCATAAATAATTCGAAAGATTTAATTTGGCTTTAGCCAATTTCAAATTTCCGTTTTCAACATTTAATTGTCGGTTTCGAACTGTAATTTTAGCTTCGACACTATCAATTGCCGGAGAATCGCCTTGTTCTATTAGCTTCTTCACACCATCAAAACGCGTACTGGCAAAGCCGAGATAACTTTTATAGAGCTCTGCTTCATTATAACTTTTTCTCCACTCAAAATATGCTTCGCTTGCCTTGTACAAAACCTCGATTGCCCTTAGTTTTCGCTGCGCATCACTTAGTCTTATTTGCAGCTTACCTTCCCTTACATCGGCCATACGCTGGTTAATAAACATTCCCTGACCCAAGGCCACGCTAACACCCAAAGAAGTTAATCCGGCATCTGGCGTACGGTTCTGCGGGTTATAGTATTGTCCGTCGGTATCGTCAAAGCCGGCTTTTATTTCGATTCCGTACCAGGTTGGAATTTTAAAACTGCTGTTTAAAAGCGAATAATATTCTGTTCCTTTAAACTCTTTTTTATTGTAATCTACTTCAATTTTCGGATCAAATCCCCCGCGGGCCACCATAAGCATTGCCTGAGCATTACTTACTTCGAGATTAGCCTGTTTTACCAAAGGATGGTATTTTTTTACATATCCTAAAAATTCACTGTAACTTAATTCTTCTTTAATAAAATCCTGACTGTATGAATTTAAAAAGCCAAGAAAAAACAAAAAGGAAAATACAGTGCATATGATTCTATTTTTTCTCTTTTCCATTTGCTGCTTTTTCATCTGACTTATAATAATTTGGCGGAAAACCATTTAGGTTACGCCATATTTCATACCATACCGAAACCGTTTCTAACAAAGCAATACTTTGTGCCCCTGCACCGATACTCAATTCTTTTGGCCATTTCTGATCTTTTCCATCAGGAGAAATAAGTACTCTGTATTTTCCATTGGCACTTATAAAATTTTCGATAGCTACAATTCTTCCGCCAAAAGTTCCATAAGACAATCCGGGCCAGCCTGAAAATACGACTCTTGGCCATCCATCAAACCAAACCCTAACTTCGGCGCCGCGATGTACCAACGGAAGATCAATAGGATCTACATATGTTTCTACGGCAATATCATAACTCGAAGGCATGATACTTACCACCGGAGTTCCTTCTTTTATGGTTTCGCCAAGACCCGCCAGTAAGGCACGATTTACATAACCACTTTGAGGTGCCGTAATATAATACATTCCGTTTCGCAGACTGTAGTTTACATATTGATTTTGCAGTTTATTTACCTGAGCTTTAGTATCGTACTGCGTACTTAAAGCCGTAAATTTATCACTATTTGATTTTGAAATTTTCTCAGAGTATTCTGCCGTGATTCTGTTTATCTCGACCTTAGCATTTATCAATTCGTTTTTACTGCTCAAAAGTTTGTTTTGCTGCGTTACAATATAAGCTTCAGATTCCTGAAGTTTTAATCTTTTTTGCTCAACATCGGTAAGTGGTTTTAAGCCTTCTTTGTTTAATGTTGTCGAACGGTTAAATTGTGTCTGAGCAATTTTTAACTGCGTTTTTATCGCTTCAAGATCCATACTGTCACTCTTAATTTTCAGGTGAGCCTGCTTTATTTTATTCTGAGCCTGCTGTAGTTTTAATTCTCTTTCTGTATTAAGCGACTGTGCCTGATCATTAAGTGAGTTCACTTTACTTCCATACGATTCTACTGCCATTTTTTTGGCATCAACCTGATCTTTTGTATTTCCAACTAAATTTGGATCTAAATAATCTTCTTTAGTCTCAGAAATAAAAAGAATAGTATCTCCTTTTTTTACATAATCGCCTTCTTTTACAAACCATTTTTCTATTCTTCCGGCAATTGTATTATGCACCGTTTGAGGTCTTTGATCTGGTTTTAAAGTTGTAACAGAACCGCTTCCCGAAATATTTTGTGTCCAGGGCAGAAAAAGACAGGCAACGCAAAACAGTAAAAATCCAACGATTACCCTGTTTAAAATTTTATAATGCGGTCTGCGGGCAACGCTTGAAATTGAAGCGTATTTTCCCGGAGTTATAAGTATATTATTATCTTTAGATATATTGAGCATGCTTAAAGCTTTATGTCGTTAATAATTTTTCCATCATCAATCGTGATCATACGGTCGCATTTGTCTATCCAAATATCATTTTTAGAAGTAATTATTACTGTCCAGTTATTTTCTTCAGAAAGCAAAAAATCAATGATTTTAGCAGAAGTTGGTTCGTCCATTTTATCAACAGGATCTTCTAAGAATAATATATTTGGTTTGTGAACGATACTTCTTGCCAGCAATATTTTTTGAATATCCGAAGCTGAAAGTTCTCCGCCGCCCGGATGAATTTGATTTTCTAGTCCGTTTGGAAAAGTTTTAATATAGGGTGTAAGGCAAACATTATCCAGCGCCCATTTTAAATCGTCGTTATTGATGGCTTTATTTCCAAAAAGAATGTTCTCTCTGATTGTTCCGTCAAAAAGCGTATCTCCCTGCAAAAAAGTTCCAGACTGCGCTCTATAGGCATCTTCATCAAGGCGGTTCATGTAATTATCTGTTACATACATCGCACCGCTTTCTGGTTCAAGCAAACCTGAAAGTAAGCGGAGTAATGTACTTTTTCCGGCTCCGTTTGTTCCTCTTAAAATTATTTTCTCGCCCTGAGCAATTTTCAGGTTAATATTTTTAAGCGATTTTTTATTATAACCCGGATAATTATAGGCAATACTTTCGGTTTCGATCGTAATCCCAGTTTCGGTTATGTCTGCAGTTTTAGGAATACAGGAAATTTCCAGATCTGTTACTTGTCCAATTTTTTCTACTGATGTAAGTACATCATAAAAAGATTCTAACCCAAAAATTATTTTTTCTACAGAATTGATAAGCAATACAATAACAATTTCAGCAGCTACAAACTGCCCAATGTTCATTTGATGGTGAATTACCAGAAAACCACCAATTGACAGCAGGGCAGCTGTAACAATTATTTTAAAAATAGTAAGCTGAATGTATTGTTTTTTCATTACCTGAAAATGCTTTTCACGATAATTAATGTATTGACTTACATAACCGTCGTTTCTTTCCAGCGCATATTCAAAACTTCCTTTTTTACGAAAACTTTCGCGATTTCGTGCAATTTCCTGAAGCCAGGCGGCAACTTTGTATTTAAACTTTGATTCGTTAAGACTCGTTTCAAGTCCGTCTTTGTATGAAAATTTAAAAATAATATATAAAATAGCGATAAAGAAAAGTCCGATAACCGTAAAGAAAGAATGGTATAAAACCAATAATATAATACCCAAACCAACCTGAAGGAAAGCGGTACAAAAATCTAAAAGCAGTTTTGCTGTACCCTTTTGCACCATTAACGTGTCGAAAAAACGGTTTGCTTTTTCAGGAGCATATTCAGAATACATTTCTTTAAATTTGATTAACGGCATTCTGTATGCAAATTCGAAAGAAGATCGAACAAAAATTCGCTGCTGCAGATTCTCTACTATTCGCAATTGCAAAATGTTTAAAACTCCACCAAAACCCACTCCAATAGTCACCAAAAACACCAGAACAATCCAGGAAACACTTAGCTGTCCGCTCTGGATAAAATTAATAATGGCCTGGATTCCTAATGGCAGAGAAAGGTTTACCAGACCGGCAAAAGCCGCGTAAAATATAATTTGATATACGTCGCGTTTATCAAGTTTAAGTAAATTAATAAAACGTTTAAATGGTGTCATGAATTTATATATAAATACGTGATTAATAAATAGATACTAATATACGGCAAAAAACCATATCAAAGATTTCAGCATTGCTGCTAATTCGGAAAAAAGACGAGTATTTATACGATATTTTGAGGAGGCGGTAAATGAATTTTACCATAAAAACCAAACGAAAACATAGGATTGTCTATGTATCTTTTTCCTTTGGATTCTTTTTGAAAGTATAAGCTTGGCAATGATGTATCAAGAGGAATCAAATAATCTAATGAAGGACTTCCTTTTGCCAGTTTCGGAGCTTTGGTTTCTTTTGTTTTATAATCATCCAGTTCTTCAGTAATTGCATCGCACTTGAATAATTTTTTTAAAAAATTACAAGTCATTCCTTGTACTGAATGCAGTTCTGAGTTGTTATTTATAATTCGATCGAATGTATGGGCAATGTTGATGCTACTCATTAAAAAGTAACCAATAAGCAATACCTGAAGGCATTTGCATAATAGACTATTTTTAATTTTATTGAGCATTGTATCTTTTCTATTTTTTTAAAACCTAAAACATCAAGTTATTTTAAGTTTTTCCTCCGTTTTTTCGTGGGTGCGCAAGTTAAAACTTAATTCTTAGCGCAACATTAGAATAACATTAGAATTCAAAAAATCATAAATAAAAAACTCATTAACAGTAAGTTAAACACTATTACACATTAATTATTAATGTTATTTTTTTGCTAATAAGGTTATTTATAAAAAAAAAGAGACAATAAATTTCTATTTAAAGACGAAAAAAAAAGGCTTTCAGAATTTTAGAAAGCCTTATTTAAAAACAGTAATTGTAATTTTATTTTGAAGTAGAATACGAATAAGGATAATCGGTTTTTGAAACTCCTCTTTGCAAATTGGGAGAACCTGTCATTTCAAAATTTAAATCTCCGCCTTTTAAAAGTTCAAAATGATTGAGATAATTTTTTGAATAAGTTGAGTTGTTCCATTTTAATTCCTGCACATATTTATTGGTTTGGGAATTATTAGGAGCATTTATAATGAGTTTCTTTCCATTTTCCAGTTGCAAAGTCAATTTTTTAAACAACGGTGCGCCCAAAACATATTCGTCTGTTGCCGGGCAAACAGGATAGAATCCCATTGCAGAAAAAATATACCATGCCGAGGTTTGCCCGTTATCTTCATCTCCGCAATATCCGTCAGGAGCTGGCTGATACAAACGGTTCATTACTTCTCTTGTCCAATATTGTGTTTTCCAGGGTTCGCCGGCGTAATTATACAGATAAATCATGTGCTGAATGGGCTGATTTCCATGTGCATATTGTCCCATATTCATAATTTGCATTTCGCGAATTTCGTGAATAACAGATCCATAATAAGAATCATCAAAAACCGGAGGAGTTGTAAAAACAGCGTCTAATTTTGCTGTAAATTTCTTTTCTCCTCCCATTAAATCAATCAAGCCCTGAATGTCGTGAAAAACGCTCCAACTGTAATGCCACGCATTTCCTTCTGTAAAAGCATCACCCCATTTAAACGGATTGAAATTTTTAGGAAAACTGCCGTCTTTATTTCTACCGCTCATTAATCCAATTTCGGGATTGTAAAGGTTTTTATAATTCATCATTCTTTTTGCGAATAAATCGATCTCTTTTTTAGGGCGTTTTAATTCTTTTGCCAGTTTCCAAATAGCAAAATCATCATAAGCATACTCTAATGTCCTGGCAGCATTTTCGTTAATTTTTACGTCGTAAGGAACATATCCTAAAGTATTATAATACGATACTCCTCTTCTTCCAACTGCATCCATAGGACCTTCATTATTGGCACCGTGCAGTAATGCTTCGTATAAAGTATTAATATCATAACCTCTTAATCCTTTAATATATGCATCAGATACTACAGAGGCTGAATTGTTTCCTACCATTACATTTCTTAAGCCGGGACTTGACCATTCAGGCAAAAATCCTCCTTCTTTATAATCATTAATTAAACCTTCCTGCATTTCTTTATTTATCGAAGGATAAACTAAATTTAGTAATGGATACAAGGCGCGAAAAGTATCCCAAAAACCGGTTCCCGCATACATATATCCCGGTAAAATATTACCATTGTAAGGACTGTAATGCACAATTTTGCCCTCTGCATTTATTTCGTATTGCTTTTGCGGAAAACAAGTTGCGCGGTACAGGCAGGAATAAAATGTTTTTAATTGGTCTTCGCTTCCGCCTTCTGCATTAATTTTACTTAAAACATTGTTCCATTCTTTTTTTGATGCTGCCAGAGTTTCCTTAAAAGTTGATGTTCCTAATTCATTTTTCAAATTTAATTCTGCCTGTTCCGGGCTAATAAATGAAGAGGCAACTTTTACATTTATTATTTCTCCTTTTTTGGTTTTAAAACCAACAACTGCTCCAACATGAATATCGGTTTGTTCTACTTTATCTTTTTCTAAAATCTTATTGTGCCATGTATAATTCGACGAAAAAGGTTTGTCAAACACCAAAACAAAATAATTTTTAAAATTTGTTGGAACCCCGCCACTATTGCGCGTTGTGTAACCTATAATTTTATTTTCTGACGGAATTATTTTAATATAAGAGGCCTTATCAAAAGCATCAACTACAATAGACGATTCCTCGTTTTCAGGAAAAGTAATTTGAAAATGCGCCGCTCTTTCTGTTGTTGTAATTTCTGTTGTAACATCATAATCTGCCAGATAAACGCTGTAGTAGTAAGGTTTCGAAACCTCTGCTTTATGACTAAACCAACTCGCTCTTTCTGTTTCGTCAAAAACGAGTTTTCCGGTAACGGGCATTATAGAAAATTGTCCGTAATCATTCATCCACGGCGATGGCTGATGGGTTTGCTTGAATCCTCTAATTTTTTCTGCAGTGTAGGTATACGCCCATCCATCTCCCATTTTACCGGTTTGGGGCGTCCAGAAATTCATTCCCCAAGGCCTGCAAATTGCGGGATATGTGTTTCCGTTTGAAAGATCGGGCAAAGATTGTGTGCCCATTAACGGATTTACATATTCTACGGGATCAAAAGTTTTATCCTGAGCAGTTACAAAAATGCAACAATGCAAAACTCCCAAAAAAAATAAATGTTTTATTTTCATAATTATATCCTTTATGCTATAAGCTAAAGGCTTACAGCTTTAAAATTTGATTTTAAATTATACTTAACAGACTTTTAAATCTTGCCAGGAAAATGAAGACTGCAACTAAAAACTGAATGCTAAAAAGGCCTGTCTTCTTTTTTAACTCCAAAAGTCGTCGAAGGCTTACTTCCCATAAACAATTTAAGCTCGCCTCCTTTTACAATCATGTCGTGCGTGATGTATGATTTTGTGTAAGGTTTTCCGTTGTATTCTGCTTTTTGAATGTAAATGTTTTTTGAGCTGTTATCAACTGCTTTCACAGTAAATGAAATATCTTTCTTATGATGAATTGTTGCTTCGTTTACTAGTGGACTTCCTAAAACATAAATTCCATTTGCAGGATTAACCGAATAAAATCCTATTGAAGACAAAATATACCACGCCGACATTTGTCCCAAATCTTCATTTCCGCATAATCCGTCTGGTTTTGCAGTGTAAAATTTATCATCAATTTCTCTGATTAATTTGGCTGTTTTCCAGGGTTCACCCGCATAGGCGTATAAATATGGAATGTGATGATTCGGTTCATTTCCTTGTGCATATTGTCCGATTAAGCCACTGATATCAGGAGAGACCTCTTCACCTTCCAGTTTATCAGTTAATAAAAAAAGTGCATCTAATTTATCTGAAAATTTCTTTTCGCTTCCAAATAAATCTATCAAACCATAAGGATCCTGTGGAACAAGCCATGTATATTGCCACGCATTTCCTTCGACATAATCGTCTTTACGATGTGCTGACGAAAGCGGATTAAAAGGCGTTCTCCAATTTCCGTCGGTTAATTTCCCACGCATAAATGTGGTTTCCTTATCAAAATACAATTTGTACAGATTAGCTCTTTTGGTGAAATAGGTATAATCTTCGGTTTTGTTTAACGCTTTTGCCATTTGCGCGATGCAATAATCATCGATAGCATATTCTAAAGCATTCCCAACAGATTCGAGCATTTTATCAGCGGGAATATATTCCAGTTTTTGAACATAATCCATTCCGTCTCGGGTTTGCATAGCTGTTTTTTTGATGGCTTCGTAGGCTAAATTCGTGTCATAATCCCTATAGCCTTTTAAGTAAGCGTCTACAATTACTGCTATGGAATGATTTCCGTTCATAGTATTGGTTTCATTGCCCATTAAATGCCAAACTGGCAATCTGCCCTGCTGTTGGTAAATTGCCAAAAATGACTTTACAATATCATTAATTTTCTCTGGCTGTGTAATCGTGTACAAAGGATGTAAACCTCTGTAAGTATCCCAAAGAGAGAAAGTGGTGTAGTTGGTAAAATTAGCTTTTTGGTACACTTTTTTATCTGTTCCTCTGTAATCTCCGTTTGCATCGTTAAAAACAGAAGGCGCAAAAGCAGTGTGATACAATGAAGTGTAAAAAACTTTCATTGTTTTTTCATTGGCTTTTATCTCTATTTTACTTAATTCGGCATTCCATTTTGAAGTCGCTTCGTTAACTATCTTATCAAAATCCCAATTCAAAATTTCGGCTTTTATATTCGCGGCAGCGTTTTCAGAACTTACCGGAGAAATTCCCACTTTTACTAACACCTGTTTATTTTTTAAAGTCGAAAAATCCAAAACTGCTTTCATTTTTAGTCCTTCGCCTTCATTTCCTGTTACCGAAGTTTTATCATCGTATAAAGTAATATTTGAAATGGGTTCAGAAAATTCAATTGTAAAATAAACACGTTGATCTGCAGCCCATCCGGTAGAAAAACGATATCCTGCCAATGTGGTTTCATTTATTTTTTTGATGAATGTTTTTACCGGTGCATCCCAGCCTACTCCATCGGCTAGGTCCAATAAAACGTGAGAGTCTTTAGCAGAACTAAAAGTATATTTATGAAAACCAACTCTTTCGCTGGATGTCAATTCTGCTTTAATTTTATATTTATCGAGTAAAACGCTATAATATCCGGGTTTGCTAATTTCATTTTCATGAGAAAAATAAGAACCGTAACCGTTTACCATATCTTCTTTCGTTCCTTTAAAAAGAGACACTTTTCCTGAAACGGGCAGCAATAGTATGTCATTTAGATCACCAATTCCGGTGCCGCTTAAATGCGTGTGTGTAAACCCTAAAATGGTATTACTCGCATAGTTGTAACCGCTGCACCAATCCCATCCTTCAAAAATATTTACAGGTCCTAACTGAACGGCTCCAAATGGAATATTTGCACCTACAAACACGTGGCCATGCCCTGCAGAACCTATTAAAGGATCTACATATTGTGTATAATCAGTATATTTTTGTCTGGCTTTATTTTCTTGCGAAATGATCAGATTTGCAAAAAATAGGTTTAAAACCAAAATGATGGTGAAAGCTGTTTTATATTTTATAAACATTATTCTATATTTTTATTTGTATTAAAATGCAACGCGAATCACGCCGATTTAGGCGACTTTTTTAATTATATGAATATAGAAAATTCACCGTAGAGTTTGCAAAACTTTTTCATTTTAACCTTTGACTTGTCACTTTGATTCTAAAAAACTTAAAACCTGAGCATCTTGGAGACTTTAAAAAATAAGCCGGGTGGATACAGGCAATCTAACCCGGCTTACACTCAAACTCAACTAACGAACCAATTTTTAAAACTATTCTTTATTGACCTAATTCTAATTAACAAACCTCGCTGATGCAAACCACTAAATCGATTTAGTAAATTCTAAATAAAAAAAACAAATCTCTTTGTTTTCTTTTTATAGAATGCAAGCAACAATCCTATATATTATTAAATATCTTAATTATTATTTCTTTATCAATCTTGCTTTTGTAAGATATTTAATGGAATAACAAATATATGCAAAAACAATTACTAAAACGATTTTGCGGATTTTTTTTTAAATTAATCATTTTTTTAAATAAATAATCCGTAATAATTAATAGTAAATTAAGACATTTACCTAATAATTAATTCTTTCGTAAGTCAATTGAGTCCTTCTATTACTAGTAATATACGTCTAAAATGATACCCGGTTTTGAAGTATCAATGATTTTTTCAAGCCTTTTAAAGAAGGCTTCGCTTACCATTGGGCAACCGTGACTGTTTGATATGTAGTAGTCCTGTTCTTCTGTTGGAACTGCAGAATAAGCGTGCAAAACAATCGCTCTCTTTAAGGCGTTAGTATTAGTTTCATCAATGCCGTACAGTTTGTACGATTTTCCGAAATTTCCTTTATACGCTTTTCCAATAACGCATCTGCCCAATGAGGTACTATTTGAGTTTGGTTCATTGCTGAATTTTAACTCTCCCCTGACTTTTGTTTCAGAGCCGGAGCCGTGTGCGACCAGTCCCTGATCGATAATTTTATCATTGACTAAGTCATAAACAAAAAATCTGTTTTTGCCGGATTTGATTTTCATGTCCACAAAAAAAGCAATTTTAATATTGTAATTTGATGTCGTTTTGATTGTTGCTTTTACTTGTTCTACTTGCGTGTTAAATCTTTCCAATTCTGTATCGGTAAGTGACGTATTATTTTCATTTGTATTACCAAAAAAGCTAATAACAAAAAATAAAATGAGATTAAATATTTGCATGATATATGATTTTAAAGTATTGATTTACATCTGCAAAATTACATCTGAAACAAAAATAAAAACACACTTAAAAGACTGAAAAACAAAATAATAAGATTTATTTTTGAACAAAAAAACCTTGTAAAACTGATTTCACAAGGCTTTTTGAGTTATAACTTTAATAAATTTAATGCAAATCTACAGTATCCTGCGCTTTAATAATAGCATTTTTTGATTTCGCCAATTGGTTTACTCTCCACATTAAGGCAATCGTCAGCAATGTTACTGCTGCAATTACATAACCTAAGATATCATAATTTTCAAGCGGAGATGTTTTCGTTTTTTGATGCACAATAAATCCCGCGCATACGGCTGCGATACCGCCCGCAATTTGCTGTAATGATGAGGTTATAGACATATATGCGCCACGGTCTTTCATTTCAGGAATGGCGGTATTCAATGTCGTTGCCGGAATCATACGGCTCATGATTCCCATAAAAAGAATCATGTTGATTACGACAATTTGCCATAACGGAATGGGACTAAGATTGGTGTAAATTAAAATCATAATCACAGAAAGTAATGATCCGGCTGCAAACAATTTAAACTTACTAACTTTGTCACTTAATTTACCTACCAAAGGCATGATAAAAAGTACCGAAAGTCCCGTAAAGAAAAATACCATTGGCAATTGAAGATGGCTGATATGAATGTTGTTTACCAAATATGCAGTTCCAAAAGGCTGAAGCATAAAACCTCCAACCGAAAGAAATGCAATGGCTGCAAATCCTACCTGATATTGTTTGTTGCTCAGTGTATGCCATAAATGCAAAAACGGACTTTTGTCTGACTGCAATTCTAAGTGTTTGGTTATCGGTTTCATTTGCGTAATAATAGCAATTAAAATCAATACTCCTAAAACGGCAATCATAATAAATGCAGAATGCCAGCCCCAGTTATTGGCAAAATATAACCCGACAGGAATTCCTAAAATCTGGCTGGTGGCAAATGCCATTTGTATAAACCCCATTACACGGCCTCTTTGTTGAATAATAAACAAATCGGTTACAATTGCTAATGAAACTGAACCAATTACACCACCAAAAAGTCCGGTTACGATTCTTGCCATAAGCAACATAAAATAACTGTTAGAAAGGGCGCAAAAAACAGTTCCGATAATAAAACCAGTATAAAAGAAAATCAGCAGTTTTTTTCTGTCGAATTTATCAGCAAAACCTGCAGCAAGCAATCCCGAAATTCCGGCGCTAAAGGCATAAGCAGAAACGGCAAAACCAAAGTTTTCTGTTGTCATATCCAATGTTTTCATCAGGATATCGCCTAACGGAGAAATTACCATAAAATCTAAGATCACGGTGAATTGCAAAAGTGCCAATATGGCAATAATTATTTTTTGATTTGAAGTGAAAGGAGAGCTTTCTATCTTATTCTTTTCCATTTGAATAGATTGTATTTTTGATTAAAGTAATTCCTGGCATTCATGACCAAGAGAATTGATAAGCGAAATAATTCCGTCTGGATTTAATGTGTCTGATACGACGCGAAGTACACGATCGCAATCTTCGCAATCAACACTCCATTGCTGAATATCTAGATGATTGTCCAGCGTTGTATTTATGGAACAATCCGGATATATTTTATCAATGTTAGTTTTAAAAATGTGTATTTTTTGTAAATCTGTTTCCATTATTTTCATGGTTTTAATGCTTTAATAGTGGCCTCAAAAGCTTCTCTCATTATTTCTATGGTTAGCACGAATGGCTTGCCGCCCATACTTTTACCCTCGGTATGAAAATTTAGCAAAGTATACAACGGCCCGTAAGCGATACTCCAGAAAGCTTCAAATGTCATCGGAATTAGCTCTTTATTTTCCAGTCCGTTGTCGATAAACCGTTTCATAATAGCCCTGAAATCTGAAAACTCTTTTATTGAATCTAAAATAGCTTCTGAGTGAGGAGAATGTTTGATTATTTCAAAAAATGCAACTTCTTTTGGATACTTCATTGTAAAATTGGCGCGGTTTTCCCATTGTCGCCACAATCCTTCTTCAAACGTCATATCCGGCGAAAAATCTTTCACTGTTCCTGTAAAAAACTTTAAAGCAATTTTTCCGCCTATTTTTTGAATTAAATCATCTTTGTCTTTGTAATAGATATATAAAGTGGCTACGGATATCGAACAGGCTTTTGCTAATTTATTCATACTAAAACCCTGAAATCCATCTCGTACAATTTGGTCGATTGCATTTTCAATCACTAAATTTTCTTTATCAATATCTCTTATTCTCATGCCACTAATTTTCAACAAAGTTAAAATAATAAATGAATGAACATTCTTTTATTTATTGTTTTTTTATTTGATATTAAAAAAACTTTTTGGTAATTTTTAGAAATATTGATTTTAGATTAAATTAAAGGGAATCCATACTTCATTTTGATTACTCTCATCTAAGTTTCAAGGTTTGAGAAAGCTTGAGAACTAAAATAAAGAGTAAAATTCTTTCAATCTGAGCATCAACCACATCCGAAGAAAAAAGCAATAACACTTTCAAAGAAAAGACTATATTTGCCAACGAGAATTTTTGATTCTGATTGCCTTTTAATTCTTTTATATTTATTTACGTCTTTGAAATTTACTTTAAAAAATATCTTCTCCGGTCGGAACTTTTTTAT
>Ga0247806_10000879_pt1 | contig 16092 bp, 12 predicted proteins | sample UWRJL059202B1_FD_179935 | JGI IMG/M metagenome (GOLD analysis project Ga0247806, IMG submission 179935) | Plant litter microbial communities from Arlington Agricultural Research Station in Wisconsin, United States - UWRJ-L059-202B-1 | ecosystem: Environmental > Terrestrial > Plant litter >... | reverse complement strand
GCAACCTGCACGTGCAGGTCCTGGACCGCGGCACCGCCTGGCTGGACACCGGCACCTTCGAATCGATGATGCAGGCCAGCGAATACGTGCGCGTGATCGAAGACCGCCAGGGCCACAAGATCGGCTGCATCGAAGAGATCGCCTGGCGCGCCGGCTGGATCGACGACACCCAACTCGCCGCCCTCGCCGCACCCCTGGCCAAAAGCGGCTACGGCGTCTACCTGCGCGGACTGCTTCTTCAGCCTTGAAGGCGCTGCTTGCTATGCTAGCGATCGTGCGATTTGGGGGATGAAGATGATTGAAGTCACGACCTTAGCTGTCGTCCTAGCCGCCGCAATCGCCGTCTTTGCTGCCAAGCAAAGGCGCGTCCTAATGGCACTTCTGGTCGGTGTCACAGGGGGTCTTTTCGCCGTCCAGGTCCTTCAGATGCACGTATTCACTTTTGCCGTACTGGCCTGGGCGCTGAGTTCGCGCCGGGCTGGAAGCCGTCTGCTGCCGTGGCAAGCGATAGTCGTGCTCGCGTGCTCAATTCCCCTCGCGCTGACGGCTCTCACCGGTGACTTAGTCAATAGCCCCTCCCTCGCCCTACAGCTGCTTGCCCTGGCGACCTGCTCCGTTATCGTCGTGGTGAATGCAAGCCGGGATGACGTGTCGCAGATGTTGATGGGGCTTCTATCTATCTCGAGTTTTGGTTGCACTTGGGCACTGTTGCAGGTTGCCGGTATCGTCCCAAACGACGCATGGCACCTCAGCGTCTCGGCACTTGGACGGCCCACTGGGATTTATCCAGAACCGGATTGGTTGGGGATGTACGCCGGAGTCGGAGTGGTTCTTGCGTGGCGTCTGGGCATCACACCGCGCTGGAGGGTCCTGCTAGTTTCGATAAACGCTTTCGCCCTCGTGCTCGCTTTCGCTCGTTCCCCCTGGATCGCTGTAGTTGCGTCTTCGGTGGCGGCGCTGTTTGTCGCCTGGATTCACGGAAAACGCACGAAGTCTGGCATTCGATTCCGCACGCACACCGGACGACTGCCATCCGTCGTGTTGCTTGCCGTAGCCGGCACGGCAGCCCTAATTATGCTCCCCAGTCTCAGGAGCGATCTCACCGTTCGTTTGTCGCGCACCCTGGTAGCGGCAAGCGATGACGTATCGGCGCAGGCTCGTGTCCAACAGAACGAATCGCTTGCGTACTTGGCACAAACCGCGCCCTGGTTCGGCCATGGCATCAGTTCAAGTGGTCGCGTTGGTGTTTCCGGGCGCATTAACTATGGAGAGTCACCAAACAACCTCGGCAGCAACTGGATCGTATCCATGTGGGTGGACGGAGCCTTCCTATCCCTCCCACTCATCCTTCTTCTGGTGGGCGCCACGATATTGGCGGCCAGGCACGTCCAGGCGCATCTACTACTTCTGGTTCTTCTCAGCAGCATTTTCTCCAACGCGATCTTTCAACCCATTACCTGGCTCCTGCTAGCCCTCTGCCTGGTGGAGCTGCGTATCAAGCGGGAGGAAGGGTTAGCTCTGAAGAAAGACAAGCCGACCAGAGCGTCCTTCTCGCGTGCCCAGGTCCCCTCACCCTCCTGAGAGGCGAAGAGGCGTCGCACTCATTCTCGCCTTGAGACTCCAGTGCGCTCGTGTAAACCTGCCGTTAGGCGTCGTCAAGCTGGCCAAGCGCGCGAGCAACCCGGCCCACATACGCTCCCCTGCTGAACTCACCTTGCCAATGCTCGACGATCCTCTGCCTATTCTTGGTGCCGAACTCGGCGTGCTCTGCTATCTGATGCATTAGGGGCAATTCAGAGTCGAGGTATCTGACAAAGGTTCCGTCAACATACCCATCCATGCCTGTCGAAGTAGTGGTGAGAACCGGCACGCCGGCTTCCAGCGCACCTACTGTGACCATATGTCCGGCAGCCCGACCATTGGCTTTAATGGGCAGAACGGCTACGTCGGACGACGATAGGAGTTCGCCAAACCTAGCTGCACTGACATACCCAGTGTGTTCAATTGAAGCGAATTCATTCCTTGTTACAGACGGTTGATCATTTGCAACCACGATCAGCGAGGTGAAAACATCGGGCTGTCCTGCCAAAAGTTCCTGTTCGAGTAGCTCAATCACGACCGCATCTCGGTCTGAGCTACCGCCGATGAAAATAGTGAGAGTTTCACGGCAGTCGCCGTCGCGCCGTGAGTAACCGAAATCATTGCCGTACAGCACTGGGACTGCTCGCCCACCTGATTCTGTCCACGCATCTGCTTCGATCTTTACGGTGGTCACAACTGCTGCATCCGCAAGGAATCGTCTGAGAACTCGGAAGCTCCGGCTACCCGGTGTCGCATATATGCCGGTCACCGCTATATCCTTGATGCCCAGCAAGCGCAAAGCCACCGCTATCCATGGGTTGGCGGCAAGGTAGCGGCCGCCCTTGCGAAGCGCGACTGCTTTGAGCGCAAGTGCAGCGGAGTCCAGACCCAGACCCAATATGCGGCTCCCACATCTGAGTCCGGAGGGCGCTGCGTGATTCAGGCGAACGATTTCTCTAATCGCGCCGGATGCCCGCCAATACCTGTCAGCATCGGTGGAATCTCTTCCCAATGCAAGAAGAACACGCGGAGTTGGAGTCGTTGGGGGGTCTTCCACTTGACTAATTGGCTTTCCCAACCGACGCCGCCTTCCTACCCCGGCTCGTGCCTGCGACAGTAGAAATCCAATTACCCCATGCGCGATCAGTCTGCGACCACAGAGCCTTGCCTGCGGCCTCCGTTTCCGGGCGGCCGCTGGAAATTGCCCACTTTACAGCTTCGGCCCACCGGCTCTCACCGGAAGGCATTCTGCCGTCCCCCGCGAGCAATCTAGAGGAGTTCCCGAAAATTTCAGTCAGACTACTCGATTCGGGTCCAACTACCGGAATTCCATGTTCGACGCTTCTAATCGCGATTCCGCTCTGAAAGAACTTCTTGTAGGGAATTACTATGACGTCCGCGCTTGAGACCAGAGACTCCATCTCGTCCTCCGTGACGAAACCCTCCTGCACGCTCCAGCCTTTCAGTTCGGGCCAACCCCGCCCCCAGATTTCGAGTCGACATTTCCCTTCTAGATCGGTCGCAATATCGCGAAGAGCCGTGAGATTACGATCCCTCTTGTACTGCCCCAGGACTCTTACCAATGGCAAGCCCTCCCGACTACCTAGCGGCGGCCGTGTGGCCCGCGGAGGGAATAGAGGGTGCGGAAGAACCTCCGGAAGTCGAAATGTGGCGTTTCGTTCCAGCACAGCCCTGCGCGCGTCTTGGCTATGCACGACTAAGCCAACCTTGCGCGAGAAGAGGGTGGCGAGGGACCGGCTAAACCGGTCATAGCCGACCGCCCGGACCAGTGGACTCGGATCATGCACAACCAACCAAGCGGGGCCACCGAAGAAGACTGCAATAAGGATTATGTCCAGGTATCCGATGACCGGCCAGGTGACAAGCAGGACACCACTGTTCTTTCGTTGGCTGCGTCTAGCCAATCGAAGCTCCCGAACATAGTCCACCAGCCAGCCGGTCCGCGAGTTGTTCGACGCCGATGGCTCGAACACAACCCGATGAATCACCTCGGCCCCGTTATCTTGCAGCATTTGAGTCAGCTGGCGGGTGTAGTAGTCGAGGGTGCTCCCCAAAGGATTCAGGACCGTTATGGGCGCAGTTGCTTTCACTCGGCGAAAATGCGGCAGTATGGCGAGGCTTCCCTTTGCGAGTGACCGACCACTCGTCCAGGCCCGACCGTGTCTGGCTTCAGACAAGAACCTTCGCGTGACCGCGACAGGAACGGCAAGCATTCCCAGCCTCGCACGCGACGACTGCTGATATAGCATTCGTAGATTGCGAGCGAAATAGTAGGGCGGTACTCCATCTGAAGACTGCCAGACCGTGGCTGCCGGAACCCAGGAAAGCCTGTACCCGGCTCGCTGTAGACGAAGGTGCAGATCAGTCTCTTCCATGTACATGAAGTAGTCCTCGTTAAAACGGGCGCTCTCCAACGCGGCACTCCGGTAGAGGACGAACGCTCCGTCTAACCATTGGCGTTCTTCCGCGGCGCTGCCCTGCGTGTCCGCAGTTATGGGTTCACGGTGTCCATAGTGTTGCGGCAGCCCCAGCCGTGGGCTGAGGCGTCCGCCCTTGGACCATACAAACGCGTCGTTTCCCTCACCGCAAATGAGCGTTGGCCCGGCAGCCCCGCTAATTTCATTTGAAATGAGCTCATTCCGGAGTTCCCGGACCGCGTTAGATTGCGGAAGCACCTCGTGGGTCGCGACGAGAATAAAGTCGAGCTTTGATTTTTGCGACCAGTAATCGAGACCAGCGTTCACTCCACTTCCGTACCCACGATTCGGGACGAACATGAGGTGGGCGCCATCCGGGACCAAAGCCCTGAGAGCTTCTCGGCCGGTTGGATCCTCGCTGGTGTCGACGACGAGAATATTGCTCGCGTCAATCCCCTGCTCGACAATGCTGACCAACGTGGGACCAATCAGTTCGTAGTTTCGATAGTGCACAACGATGGCACCGGTATCAGCCAATTGGCTCATCTCTATCTCCCAGCTGATTCTGAATTGGTGGCCGTCGGAGACGCCGTCGGCGCCGCGTCGAGCGGGTTGTGTAGCCAATGATCTGCGGCAATTCGACCGGGCAGCGTCGGCAGTGAATTCTTGACCACGTCGCTCGGAAGAGGATGTGCCAGCGCGCCCACAAGAATCTTCGCGAGCTCGCTCGAAAGGCGCTCGGCGGGAATGACGTAGTGTCCGTTGTCCCGCAACCATTCGGCGAGACCCGTTTCGTCAGAGGTCACTACTGTGAGACCGTCCTGCAGTCCCTCGCCGATGGGTAGACCGATCTGTTCGCGCCACCGACCCCATCGGATCGACGGTGCGACAAGGACGTCGTTCTCCTTGATCAGCGCGGCGATCCCTTCGTGCTCGACCTCGCCGACCCAGGCCCGCGAACTTGGCCGCGCCTGGCACCAGGCCTCGACAACGCTGTCAAGTTCCCCGCCGCCAATGATGGTCAGTCTCGCGCCGGGTAGATCTCTTTCAACATCTGACCAGGCGGAGATCAAGTGCTCGACCCCCTTACGTGCCTCCAGCCGGCCCACGAATATCGCACTTTCCGCATTGCCGCTTTTCGTCGGCGCCACGCTGGCGGCAGGCAGCTCATCCCAGGCGCGAGTTACGACATTGGGCCCTAGGCCGAGAGATTCATACGACTCTCGGGCGCCAGCGCTTCCGAAAGCGATGCGATCGAAAGTGGACGAGACAAAAGCACGAAGGACAACCCTTAGCATTTTGCTGACAAGTAACTTGGGCTTTCGGCGCCCGAAAAATATGGAATCCAGATCGTTGTTCTCAATGGCATAGGTCACCGTCTGCCGTCGGCGGTTTCGAAGGAGTCCCCCGGCCCTCCATGCCACGGAAAATAAAATGGCTTTAGGCAGAAAACGTAGCCAAAGAGGTTCCGGAAGCTCAAGAACGGCCTCGTTTGCAAGGAACAGGTCCAGAACTGTCCCGGGCAGAGTGAGTCGCACCATAGAAGACGGGAGAACCGTTTTGCCAAGGTCGTACTTCTCCCCCAAGAAGATGGTTCGAGCGGGTGTCATGTGGACCGCCCGCTCAACTTGGACGGCACGTAGTTCCGGCAGAATTCGGATGCTTCGGAGCTGAGCTATCGTCTGAACGGGCTCGCTCGCAGAACGTCGATTGCTCATTGCTTGCGCCTACTCCGACGCATGACCCGGACCAGTGCTTCTTCATACGCCTGGCATACTGAAAGCCACGAGTAATGTTCCCGAGCGCGTTCAACGTTGAGCGCAGATTCGGCATCAGCTCGCGCACGATCCACCATCAATGCGGAGATCTTTTCCACAATGCTCGAGACGATGGGGTCGACAAGTGAGGAACCGCCCTCGAGGACTTCCTTGTTATAGATGGTGTTCCGGGCCACGATTGGGGCTCCCGCAGCCATCGCCTGAACGAGGGCGGGATTGGTACCGCCGACGCTGTGGCCATGAAAGTATGCGCCGGAATGCTGCCAGAGCGACAGCAACTTCTGGTCGTCGCTTACGTGGCCAAGCCAACGAACATTGGCACAACGGGTATCCAGTTCGCGAGCCTTGTCATCGAGATCGCCGCCATATCCGCTAGACCCAACGATGATGACAGGCCAACGCTCGCTCAACACCTCGGCCGCCTCGAGGAACTCAACGATGGTGTTTTCCGGGACAAACCGCGCCACAACCAATACGTATCCCCGATGCTCCAACCCGGGAACGACGGGCAAATCGCCGGGGATGTCGCCGCCATAGGGGATAAAGTCGCCATCCCTAACGAATTCCGACTTCCAGCGCGCCGCGATCGCCTTGGCATCGAACACCAAACGACTCCCAAAACGGGCCGTCCATCGCGCGCCGTTGTGGAAAACCGCTTTCGCAAGGCGACCCCACTTCGCCCGATCCCACTCGATGCCGTCCACGTTGATGAGTGTGGGAACTCCACGCATTTTGAGGATTGGCAGCCAGTAGCCGTTTGCGACGTTCATCACCAAAGCGACGTCAGGCTTTGCGACGGCCGCGTCAACACACGCCGTGAACCCATAGGAGAGCGTGCTCAGCGATTTAGTTTCGACACCTCGCGTGTTCTTCCGGTGTACCCGAGAATCGAGAGCTGGGTCGTCTGCCCGAGTCGCTCCTGGGCGACCGTAGACAGTCACATCCCATCCCTGCTCCGCGAGGTAAGGCGCGATTTTTCGTACCGCAGTCTCGAATCCGCCGTAATAGCTCGGATATCCACGGGTACCTATGATGGCCACTGATGGCTTCTTGAGGCTTGTGTTCATTCCAGTTGATTCATCCATCAGTACGCACCATCTCGTCCCAGCACCGCTTTGGCGGTTCGCCAAAGTATTGAAATATCGCCCGTAATCGACCAGTTCTCCACGTAGTAGAGGTCCAACCGAACGGTGTCCTCCCACGAAAGATTCGAACGACCGCTCACTTGCCAGAGACCCGTGATGCCGGGTTTCACGAGGAATCGTCGGTGCACGTGCGTCTCGTATTCGCTCACTTCACTCTCCAGCGACGGTCGAGGACCGACTAACGACATCGAACCAGCGAAGACATTGAAGAGCTGTGGCAATTCGTCCAGGCTGAACCTGCGTAGAAAACTACCGATTGGTGTGACCCGCGGATCGTTCTTCATCTTGAACATCACCGCGTTTCCCTCATCGCGCACCTGATTGCGTAGACCGACGAGCTGGTTTTCTGCGTCGGCGACCATGGATCGGAACTTCAACATCTTGAAGTGCCCGCCGTTGATACCGACTCTCTCCTGCCGGAAGAAGATGGTGCCCGGAGTGCTCAGGCGGATGGCGATCGCAATCACGACCAAGAAAGGCGACAATATTGCGATTAGTAGTGCTGCCGCGACTACGTCAAAGGCTCTCTTGGCAAACAGTCGTTTTCCCTCGTAGCGCGGCGTTTCCACATGGATTAGGGGAAGCCCTGCGACCGGGCGAGTGTGAATTCGCGGGCCGCCAATGTCGGTGAGGCTAGGAACGACCACCAGGTGCTGGCGGCCGGGCTCCAAACTCCAACTCAGCTCGCGCATCCGCTGCGGCGGCAATTCATCACTGCTAGTCACCACCACAGTGTCAGCAGTAACTGCGCTCATTGCATCCTGAAGTTTGTCGATGTCTACAAACACAGGAATCGTAGATCCGGGAAGTCTCGGAGTGGAGTTCCCGCCTGGAATGCAGGCGCCGACTACGAGGTAGCCTGCCGCAGATTGTCTGGCGAGCTCGCGCGCAAGATGGACAACCGAATCCAGTGAACCGACAAGGAGCACTCTTGATGAGTACTTTCCGTCCAGTCGTTGAGCCCCGAGCCAGATTCGCCAAATCCATCTTGACAGGATGAGCACACCGAGTCCTAGCGGGAATGCAATGAGGATGTATCCTCGTGCAAACTCAATCTGAAAGAGGAAGGAAACGATGGCGACGAGGCCGAACAGTCGCACCGTGCCGTCTGCTACCTGTCTGTATTCCTGCGGTCCAGTGCCCAAGACTCGATAGCCACGACTGCCATAAATGCCGAGCATTAGCATCCACGCGACGATGATGGTCACGGAAATGGCCGTGTAGCTAATCGCGATCTCGGTCAGGTTTCCGCCGAACCTCACGTCAGCGGACGATACCCCGAACCAAGCGATCTGAACGCCAAACACAACCCAGATGAGTACGAGGAGATCAGTGATCACCAGCCGAGCGGCGTACACCTCGCGCCAATTGCGGCCTGCAACTTTGACGGTTACCCCCGCCGGTGCTAGCTTGCTCATTTTCCCCCACGCGACCGCAAATTACTGCCACGATGTCCCCTGATCGATGGATCGCATCACGGAATCACCGGCCCATACCCAAAGAGTGCCGGCAGCTTCCGAGACGGCGACTTTGCCCTGCATGGTCTCCGCTGGTTCATCGACTGGGAGACAGCCTGTCGGGGTGGCCGTCGTGGGGTTGACCGAGAGGGCGATCAGCTGCACCCCCGCACATTCCGGGAGACCGACCGTAGCTATAACGTAGCCCATCTCAGTTACGGCCAGATTAACAGCGCCGTTGATTGTTACGGAATTGCTCCAGGTGTCGCCTGCGTCATCAGTTGAGAAGACCTGAGTGTCGGCACAAAGCACTGCGCTCTCGACGTTGGTGCGCGGGGCGAGGGCGACGACGGTCTTACACGGGGCGTCGACTGCGCCTGACGGTGTTTCAACCGTGGCGCGGTCCGCTGGGTCCACGTACCACCGGCTGTCCAAGAGATCCGGCGCTAGGGAGTAGTCTTCGCCGGACACAAATGACCTCGCGAATAGCGGAGCGCAATCTTCAGACCCGAGGCCGACTAGTTCAATCTGGCTATCGGAAACGACCTCGAGGCTCTGCAGGGCAGAGATCTCCACCTCTGCGGTTGCGTCGGTTTCCTTCCATGTTGCGCCTGAATCCCTCGTGACCTCGGGCATTGCGGGTGCGACGGGGCACTCCCCCGTGTTGGCGCGCCAGGCCGTGGTGCCTTCTAGGGCCGACAGGATGCGGGTGGAGGGAATGGCCGCTGTGGGAACAGCCATCGTTGGGGTCGCCGTGGCGCTGGACTCTGGAGTGAACGTAGGGATAGGCCCGGCCGTTGTCGCCGGAGTGCTTGCGGTACGGGTGCTTAGTGCCCAGGAGATCAGGAGGACGTCGATCAGGACGAAAGCTATGACGGCTAGGTAGATCCAGAGCCGTCGGCGTGACGAATCGCGAGGGGTGTAACGACGGGGGCGGGGCATTGATTAGCGGGTGCGGGTCGCCGCGGCGAAGGACTGCGTGACTTGTGTGACCGTGGCGTTGATGACGGTGCCTGCACGGGCGTAAACCGCAGTGGACTGACGGTACGGGTCTTCGATGTCGTCGTCGTCTGGGTGGGGCGGGGGTGGGGAGAATCCGCGGGTGGCGGCCACCTCAGTGACCAAGGCGCGGAGTTGCGTGGCGAGATCGGGTTGCGGGGTCTCGACAAGCTCGACCGAGGGGATGGGCGCGTTGGCGGGATCGAGGAGCGATTCGACGGCGGTTGGGAGGAGCCTTGCGAATTGGTTAAGTGTGTAGGTGTAACGGGCGGCCCTGGGGTGCAGCGAAACAACTTTGCTGCGGTGCTCTCGGGTGGCCGTTAGGACCAGGTCGGCGTCGGTGATCAGCAGTTCGGTTAGCTGCTGCGAGACATGGCCCGCCGGGTCGGCGCCGTAGCGCTCGGCGAGGTGGGCGGCCTCGGGAGTCATGTCGTGGCCGACCATTGACTGCGTGCCGGCGCTGTACACCAAGACGGGGAGACTCAGCGCATTCGACTGCGCCTGGATGAGGCGCTCGGCGACGGGCGACCGGCAGATGTTGCCGGTGCAAACCACCAGAATCTTGAACGGCGCCAGCCCCGCTTCGCTCATTTCTTGATCCTGGCCCGCTTCGACTGCTGAGCGCGCTCACGGCGGGTTGGCTCTTCGGTGGTGACTTCGTCACCGTACCCGTAGCCGTACCCATAGCCGTATCGGTTGTAGCCGTAGGCGTCCGGTCCCTTGGTGGGGAGCATCGTGAGGACGAGGCCAGAAACGGGAGCGCCTACGTTGGCGAGTGACGCGATGGCACCCCTGAGCTGGTTCTTCTGGGTGCGGCCTGCGGCTACCACAATGATGGCGCCACCGACGTTCTTGGCGAGGATGGCGGCATCCGTAACGGGCAGCAGCGGCGGGGTGTCGTAGATGACCACGTCGAACATGCGGTTGAACTCGCCGATAAAGTGGCTCATACGGGCGGAACCGAGCAGCTCGCTCGGGTTGGGCGGCACATGGCCGGCGGGGAGCACGAATAGCTGCGCACGGCCCCAGGGCTGGATGACGTCGTCTAGTTCGGCGCGGCCGATGAGCACGTCGGTGAGGCCGACTGCGCCTTCAACGCCCATGTAGTCGGCGACCTTGGGGCGGCGCAGGTCGGCGTCAATGAGCAGCACCTTGGAACCCGCGTCCGCGAGGGCAATGGCCAGGTTGGCACCCGTGGTGCTCTTGCCTTCACTCTCGATAGAGGAGGTGATGACGAAGCTGCGGTCGGTGCGGCCCACGTCGAGGAACTGCAGGTTAGTGCGCAGGGTGCGGAATGACTCGGCGCGGGGGCTGCGCGGGTCAACGTGCACAATCAACGGCCGATCCTGTGCTTTAGGGTCGAACACAATCCCGCCGAGGATGGGCATTTCAGTCACGCCCTCGACGTCATGCTCGTTGCGAATGCGGGTCTCGAGGGTTTCCCGCAGAACGGCGAGACCCACGCCAAGAGCGAGGCCCACCAAGCCACCAAGCGCAATGTTGAGCGGGACGTTCGGGCTTACCGGCATGGACGGCACGGTTGCCTCCTGCGCACGGGTGAGCTTTACCGGAGAGATGGCGTCGTCCGTCATCGGCGTTTCAATTTCTTCAACGACTGCTGTGAGGCTCTGCGAGATGGCGTTTGCAGTGTCCGCAGCCCGAACGGGATCAACGTCGGTGACGGTGATATCGATAATCGACGTATCAAGAGGAGCCGAGGCCGAGACGCGCGCGGCGAGCTGGTCAGATGTAACGCCGAGTTCGAGGGTGCCGATCACCGGCAGAAGCACGATCGGAGTGGACACGAGGTCGGAGTACGTCTTCACTCGCTGCACAGTGAAACTGTTGCCCTGCACAAGATCCGAGGTCGTTCCGGTCGATTGTGTTGAGACGAAGACCTTCGCGGTGGCGCTGTACTGCGCAGTTTGCGTCAAGGAATATGCGGCAGCAGCCCCAACCCCGACGAGCGTGAGCAGAACGATCAATACCCAGCTCTTTCGCAGGATCCGAATGTAGTCGCGAAGTTCCACTAAGCGGCCTTTCCTTGGTGCTCGTGCCAGGTTCGAGGCCGGATGCTGCGCCCCCAAGATATGCTCCCACATTTCGGGTGGGTCCCATCCACCGAATGAAGCAATACGCAACGCCTGCGAACCGCTAGTTTGGGCTTCATGACATCAGCTCACGACCGCGTTTCCGGGCAGCGCTCCGGGCTCGGCGTTGCCGCGATCGGCATTTTGGCGGCTGTTGTACTGGTCATGCTGCTGAACGAGGCCTCCATGCGCGGCATGATCCGCGACCCTCAGCTGGGCGTGCTGCTGAGCTACCTGGTGGTGTGGGTGCCGCTGCTGGCGGCCGTGTTAACTTTTTGTTTCGTGTTCGGATCCCGTTCACTCGGGCGCGACATCGGACTGCGTTTTCGGCCGCTCGACCTGCTCTGGGGGCTCACCCTGGGCGTGGTTGCACGGGTGCTGACAACGATCCTGGAGATCGCTGGCTACGGTCGAATGGGCGGGGCCGGCGCGATACTCGACGAACCGGCCCACGACCTGTGGTGGGTGTTCGCGACGATTCTGGCGCCCGTGGCCGTCGCTCCTCTCATTGAAGAGCTGTTCTTCCGTGGCCTGGTACTGCGGGCGGTGCGCCGAGCCGCCGCAAACGACGGTACCGCCCACCGGTGGGCGCTGGGCATTGCGGTGGGCGTGAGCGCCACGACCTTTACGCTCGTTCACTTGATAGGTGTCACGAGCCCGACTCACGCCTGGATCGTGGGCCTATCAACTCTGTTTCTCGGCCTCGGGGCAGGGCTATTGTCCGCTATCACTGGTCGCCTCGGAGGCGCGATAATTGCACACGTCGCGTTCAACGGGCTGATCGTCGTTCCGCTGGTGCTGGCCTAGCTCGTTCTCAATCGCCAGCGGTCGATGCGACGATCGCTAATACTGGAGCGGGCCGCGCCGATTCAGGATTCCATGCAAAAATCCGACAACAACAGCTCGCCGCTGCGGAAACGTCCGTGCACGACCGAAGACTTTTCGGATGGAGCTATCCAAGAGAAGGCGAATCAGGTCAATGTATCTGACGGCAGGCAATGGCAGATCGCGCATGAGCAGGACGGCGTTGCGCGTCAAAAAATAGTCCCTCACTGGACTTTCGTGGCGGTACCGAACGTTGCCACGGCGACTCAACGTGGGCGCGTCTCCCAGCTGATGGGTCATCACCACATTCGGAGTCACAACCAGGCGCCCGCCCTCTAGGCCCACACGAAGCCCCCATTCCTTGTCAACGTGGTCGATAAAATACTCGCCTCTAAACGGCCCGTAATCCTCGAAAGCAGATGCGCATATCAACGCTCCGGAGCTGACGAGGTAAGCGACTTCCGTGACACGGGTAACTTTGCCAGGTCTAATTTTGCGACCGTCCCACACTGCGATAAGCGCCTGACCACTCCGCTCGTCGACTATTTTGGGTCCGATTCCAACCGTTCTGGGGAATGACTGGCGCTCATTCGCTAGGTCGATCAGCATCCCGTCTACCCCGCCATCTGGGAATCGACTGTCGTCGTCAAGGAATAGTACAAAATCGGCACCGAGCTCAGCGGATCTCGCAATGCCCTGATTCTGAGCTGCCGCGATTCCGACATTTCCTCCAGACGAATGGTAGTCCACCCCGTCAACCGGATCTCCGGAGAGTGCCCTGGCGACCTCCGATGAAGCGTCACTATTGTCCATGATTAAGAGGCGGTGAAGCTGAGGCGCGAGTCTGGTGGCAGTCTCGAGGAGTACCTCACCAGACGTGTTGAATGTCACCAACACTCCGACCACCTTGGGCTTAGATACGTGCATGATGACGCCTTTCTTGCACTATATTCGCGCGACGGATGTAGCTTCGGCACCTAGCGGGCGGGCCAGTGCTCTCTTGAGGGCTATGACTTGGTAGACAACGACGATCACTTCGGAAATGGCCAGGGAAATAGCTGCGCCCGTTGAACCCGCGCTCGCCACCAGAATGAACAGGAGGGGCGCTCCGACTACGGCGCCGAGCACGGCGCTGAAAGCAACAGAACGGTCATCCCCCAAAGCGAGCAGGCAGGCCATGCCGACAACTCTCGAAATAGTTGAGGCTGCTACCGCCACACCGAAGGCCACGGTGAGCGACAAAGGAAGCTCGACTATCCCGGCTGAGAGTATGTGTCCTGCCGCCGGTCCCGCGAATGCCACCGCCAGCCCTATCGGGGCCGCCAGGATGTACGCAGCGTACGTGGCCCTTTTGATTCTCCAGCTGCGAGGACGCTCTGGGCTGGATTTTGGCACCCAGCCCTGTGCCCACTGGAGAAACGGTGTGATGGACATCAGGGCAAAACGTATTAGACGCTCACCAAGGGCGTAGATGGGCACGCTGGCTGGCGCCAGCGCGGCGATTACCAGGGTTGGCAACGAGGCAAAAGTCGTCGCCGTTACCACCGTTATCCCTGCGTAAAGTTGACTCCTAACTCCACGAAAGGCCGACTTCACGCCCCAGGAATCCGCAGGAACTGGTGGGCCTGCAGAAATCACTGCGAATGTCGCGATGATGCTCGACAAGACTCCGCCAGCCAGCTGTATCCAGAGGAATACATAGATGTCATGCCAAACGAAGAGTGCGGCGATACCGAGCAGGTTTCCTGACCATCTGGGGACTCCGTCAAGGAGAAACATGCGCTTGGGCTGTCCTTCCCCAACGAAATACCAGGCCATGCCCAAACCCCCGAGGCTGACCGTGACGCAGGCAATTACGGCAGCTACGGGCAGCGTCGGAGCCAGATTCCATGCGACAAGGGCCGCAGCCAGAACGACAAGCGGCGCCGCGATGCTCCGAGCGATAGTCGAGTTAATTGCGATGACCCGGCGGTCGCTGTCGGATGCTCGCGCGACGAGACTCGGTCCGTTATAACCCCAACCGAGCGCGACAAGGATCGTCGCGATGCTGCCGATTGACTGACCGACGGCAATGGCGCCCCATTCGTCAGCTCCGGCGATATAGATGGTGACCGGGACGACCAGAAGCCCGATGGACGAATTCGCCAACATCGCCGCGGTGTACCAGGAAACCTTTCCCAGGACTCTCTTCAACTCTCGCCCTCCCCCATGGCGGCCAACCAAGCCACCTACTGCGGGCTACCTGCGCCAGGTGCCTTTGAATATCACCGTTCTCGCAGTTCAGCGGAGCGCTTTCGCGCCGAAGCTCCAGCCAGTGCGATTAGCCACTTCCCTGCGAGCAACGGTGCTGCGCCAATCATATGCGCCGCCGCGATGGCGACGGAACCTGGGAAAAAAAATTGGTGGCCGCGCATTGCCCGTTCATCTGTAGGGATTCGAGCCTAGTTTAACCTTGGCCCATGCATCCGCTGCTTGATTAGCCGCCGGTGCCGGTGGCCAGTTCGCCGGTCTGGCCGGTGACGGTCTCGCCGGCCGTGACGCGAATGACGCCGGCGGACTTCTTGCTCTCCGGGTCGTGCCACCAGGTGGTGCCGTAGCTGGTGCCGTCGGGGGCGGTGAAGCGCAGCGTGTACTTGCCGGGCTTGAGCCCGGTGAGCGTGTAGTCGCCGCTGCCGTTGGTGGTGGCCGTCGCGGCCACTCCCCCGGTGGCGTTGATGGCCGACACGGTGGCCGCGTTCAGGCCCACGTTGCGGGCACCGGCCGCGTAGACGGTTCCGCTGATCGACGCGGTCGGCACAAGGGAGGCATCCGCACCGGCGACGGCCTGGCCGGCGGTGAGGGTGAAGGTTTCGGCCTTGGACCGGGTGGTGTTGCCCCACCATTCGCGCAGGTAGCCGGCGCTGCCGTTGGCGCTGCCGCCGGAGAACTGCAGGGTGTAGCTGCCGGCGGCGAGGCCGCTGAGGGTGTAGTCGCCGTTGGCGTTGGTGCTGGCGGCGGCGATGCTGCCACCGGCCAGGTTGCTGGAGTCGTCGGTGGCGTACGCGTAGACCCAGGCGCCCGGGATGCCGACGCCGGAGGTGCTGTCGGCGATGCGGCCGGTGATCGTGGCTTGGGCGGCGAGGACGACGTTCTTGCCGGTGACGGCGGTGTCGACGGCGAGCTTGACCGGCGCGGCGGAGTCGGTGTGGGTTTTGTCGTGCCACCACTGGGCGACGAAGGTGCTGCCGGCCGGCGGGGTGAACCGGAGGGTGTAGCTGCCGGGCACCAGACCGGTGAGGGTGTATCCGCCGTCGGCGCCGGTGACGGCGGTGCCGTGGGCCGCACCGTTGGGGGCGTACGCGGTGACGGTGGCACCGGCGAGCGAGACGGTGGAGTCACCAGCGCCGGAGACGGTTCCGCTGATGGAGTTGAGGGGCAGGAGGGACGCGTCGAGGCCGGTGACCGCTTCGCCCAGTCCGACGGCGAAGGTGTCGGCGCGGCTCTGCTCGGTGGCGCCGCCGAACCACTCGGTGCGGTGGTCGTTGCCGACGAAGCTGAGGGTGTAGTTGCGCACGTCGAGGCTGTAGAAGGTGTAGCGGCCGTCGGCATCGGTGCTGATGGTGGGCATCGCGGTGCCGAAGCCGCCCGAGGAGGTGTACACGGTGACGGTGACGCCGGCCAGCGGAGCGCCGGTGACCTGGTCAGTGACCCGGCCGGTGATGCTGGTGGCGTTGATGGCGCCGGTGCCGGGCTGGGTGGGGACGGGGGCGGCCGTGGGAGTCGGCGTGGCCGGTACGGGT
>Ga0247806_10000878_pt1 | contig 16106 bp, 13 predicted proteins | sample UWRJL059202B1_FD_179935 | JGI IMG/M metagenome (GOLD analysis project Ga0247806, IMG submission 179935) | Plant litter microbial communities from Arlington Agricultural Research Station in Wisconsin, United States - UWRJ-L059-202B-1 | ecosystem: Environmental > Terrestrial > Plant litter >... | reverse complement strand
TGATCGATGTTGACTATACCGACGGAACAACAGAAAATGCTGTATTCGCGCAGGATTCCTACATGAAAGTACTGGAAGGCGTTGGCATCGTCTACCCTTTTTCAGATGGGTTTTCGCCGCGCATCCTGAATATGGTTGTCAACTACTGTCCGCTTTTCAGCTTCCCTTGCAATGCGCTCACAACCACTTATGAAATGGGGAATAGCAATACGGGTGTTATATTTGATGCTGTTGCCCGCCAAAACCTGACGATTTCAGGCTATAAGGCAGCTATTTCCGGAACAGGGAAGGCTTACCTTTACACCAAACCAGGAAGCTATCTGGGCACAGAACAAGATCCGGCACTTTGGACACTGCGCGACAGTATGCAGGTGACAGGGGCAGTCGAAACGATACCAACAGCGCTTACCTTCGATCCAACGACGATAGCAACCGGGGATACAATGGCTTTTTACATGACCTTCACCCCCGGGACAGGATCTTTTCATTACACCGATGGCGTAGAAAATGGTGCGCGTGTGGCATACGATGGCTTATTTGAGATAAAAGCCGGAGTAGGCATGGGCGAACTTTTCAGTGAAGGCTTCACTCCCCGGATTTTTAACGGAACATTGAGCTACTGCATGAACAACACCGTTGGCCTGGAAGAAACAGTACAAACCGCAGGCGTGAAAATTTATCCAAATCCTTTTGGTTCAACTGCTACGCTGGAAATCGAAAACCCGGCGCAATACCAAGAATTGGCAGTAACCCTGTATGACCAGGCGGGCCGACATGTGAAACAATGGAACAACATCGTTTCCGGAACAGTGACGATCGACCGCAAGAACCTGCAAAATGGCTTGTACCTGTATGTGGTTTCCAGTAAAGGAGGTCCAATGACGGCAGGCAAAATTGTAATTGAGTAAATAAATCCAACCCAATAATGCCCATGCCCGCTGAATTTCAGCGGGCATTTTTTATGGCTGACAGATCAACATTGCACCGAAATAACTGCAACTACCGCTATCGACATCTGCTTAAAGCTGATCTACATGATTCATCCTTTAAGTTTGAGATAAGATAAACCCGGATGATTACCTCCTACGTTGGTGATGGGCTCTGCTTGTTCCCTGTGAAACTTGCTGCGCCTGTCATTAAACTTAAACGCTGAGTTCGCTATGTGATTGCGTGAGCGTTATTTTCTTATCCGGCCACTTCAGGACTTTATTCAATTTACCGCAAACGATTTGTGAAATCTGGCTGAAATGCACAACAGAAAATGCATAAAATAACCTTCTTCAGGAAGTTTTATTCCGGCATTGTTCAATTAATTATTTCATAATCAAATAATTGAATATTTGTCTGCCTTGAAAAACGTGTAAACCTGAAGTGCGGTTTTTTTCACTTTTTTTCTTAGCCTTCAAAGGTAATATCTACGACTTAGTGTGGCGTGAAGACCATCCAAATATCCTGCAAAGTGAATAAATGCGACACCTCCGAATCAGGATCGCGTTAAGATTGTGATCCGTTATTGTCAATCTATTGTAAAATTTATTAATTTTGAATACAATCAATTAACAGGTATTACTACTGGTTTGCTCCCCGTATTAATACCTGATTTCATTCTTAAGTGCCTTTTTTACTGCGTTTTATGATTTAATTCCGAATAGTATTACATAGTTTTGACCCAAACTCAAACTATAATTATTATGCAAAAAATACGAACAGCGTCCGTGGCGATTTTAATGTCGGGCGGCGCATTTTTTTCTCAGGCCCAGGAGAATGTACTGCCCGAAACCGGCAATGTCGGCATTGGGACCAGTAACCCGATTTCGAAGCTGGATGTGCACGGCAGTGTGAACATCGAATCCTCGCTCGTGGTCAAGGATTCGATTGTGATCCGGCGGGCTGCACGCGTGCTGGAAGACATGACCGTGGAAGGAAACACAGCGATGCAGGCTGCCGCCGTTGCGCAGGACCTGAAAGTAGAGGGAAACGCCTATTTTTCCCAGAACACGACCACCACAGGCGCGATGTATTATCCAAACCCTGCACAACTTTCGACCTTGCAGGATAAAAAGATTGTCCTTTTTGATCCGGCCACCGGTGCTTTGAAAGTCGGAAGCGTCAACCTGTTGCAGCAAACCCTTTACAATTTTACAACTTGCGTAGACGCAAACAATCCCGTATGGTCCAGCGGCCCCGGGAAATTATTCATTAACTGCCCGTCCGTGAAAGTAGGTATCGGCACGCAAACACCAGGCAACGAGCTCGATGTGCGCGGAACCGGTTATTTCTCTTCCGGCATCCGCCTCGGGAATATTCCTTCCAATCCGGCGATCACCAATGTTGCGCTGATTGAAGCCGAAAGGTCTGAAAGTGCGACAACGCCATGGGTACGCATGTCTGTACGCAAAGCAAATGGCACGAATGAAACACGTTTCCGCGTTGATAAAGACGGGTTGGTTTATTGTACATCGCTGAAGGTGCGCCTGTCGACCGCTATTCCTGTTCCGGATTATGTCTTCAAGCCCGACTATCAGCTGATGTCTTTACCGGCATTGCAGGCGTATGTGCGGCAAAACAGCCATTTGCCTAATGTTCCTTCCGAAAGCGAGTTGCGTGAAACAGGCATGAACCTCGAAGAAATGCAGCTCAAGCTGCTCGAGAAAGTCGAAGAGCTGACTTTGTATGTCATCGGACTGGATGCGCAAAACCGCGCGTTTAACGAGCAGCACGCAGTACTCACACAGGAAGTCGCGCAACTGAAAGCCGCGATCTCTAAATAAGCAGGGACCATGAGAAAGTTAGCTTATTTACTGACATTTCTGATCCTGGGCGTTTCGCTTGTTTCGCGGGCAAGCCATGCGGCCGGCGGCTACTTCGAATATACCTGTCTCGGCAACAATGTGTACCAGGTAGATTATTTCTTCCTGCGGGATTGCGACGGTTCACCGTATGCTTCATTCGTGACCTATAGGCTTCGCAATTCCTGTGGAACCGCCTGCGAAGACATGGTCATGAATGCACCGATCGTCGAGGAAACCGAAGTCGATTACGGATGCGGACCGGGTTGCGATTCGCCGCGTCCTTCATTTGAAATGGCGCACTACCGCCGTCTGATCACACTGCCATCTGCCTGCGCCGATTGGAAAATCTCGGTTTCCATCGTTGCCAGGAACACGGTCGACTATGCCGAAAATACGGGTTCCACGGATTACTACAACTATTGCATTATCAACAATACGAATGGTTTGTGCAATAGCTCCGTGCGCATTACAGGTCAGCCCGTTGCACTCGGATGTACCGGAAACAATGGCCGGTCGATGTACAATGTCACGAGTCCTTCCGGCAATACCCTCACGTATGATTTTGTAACGCCGATGGTAGGTACCTGCGATCAGCCGCTGACAGTTACGTATGCCAATGGATTGTCTGCGATGCGCCCTTTTCCTGGAACGGCTGATTTTGCACTGTCATCCAACGGGACTTTCGCCTTTGTGCCAACTGCAATGGGGACCAGCTATTTTGCAGTCCGTGTGCGGGAATACCAGGGAGCTGTGCTGGTCGGAACTTCGATCATTGACGGAATGGTACTTGCGCGGACCTGCGATGTCGGCGGAGCGATCCATTTTTCGGACTGGACGGACGATGACGACAATACCTATTCCGTAAATGGTGTCGGCGTCAGCTTTTGCAGGACCATCAAGCTGGAAGCAAATGCGAACAATGATGATATCGGGGAAGTCACCGTTGCGGGAACGTATGTCTCCGGGTATCAGGTTTCGCACAATGATGACGGTTCCGCAACAGTCAATATCTGCGTGCAGTTTCCGCCTGAGCTGATGTGTCAGCCCGCAGATGCATTGATCATTGTTACGGCCAATACGAACTCCGCAGAATGTCTGAGCCACGTGATCAGCGGTGTGGGTTCGCGCGGTTATTACCACGTACTGAAAAACCGGGGGGAATATTGTCCGGACAACCTGTTCTTTACGAACCGGAATCCGAACCAGGTACCGATGCCAGCCTTTGCGCGAGCTGAACAGCGCATCTGGGTTGGAGACGATATGCCGGACATTGCACCACCGATGGTGCCGGGTCCTGTCACCATAGCTGGTAATGTGGAACTTGTTGCAGGCATAGAAGTCATAATACCAGCCTGCCAGGATCCCGCGGTTGGTTGCGTAAGCTTTACAGATGACCTCACGATCCGCATTGACCCGCTGGCCTGCAACTCCGAATGTTTCCACGAACCCCTTTCGCTGTCAGTGCGGGAACTTTTTGAATGCCACAATGAGCGATTGGTTGCAGGTGCTACCGGCGAAGCGCCGTTTACGTACAATTGGACCATTGACGGGCAGACCATTACAACCACTTCCAACGAACTGCAGATTCACGACATTGTGTCCACGAAAGACGCCGGCCAGATCCCGTATTCGGTTGAGATTTTTGATGCGGTAGGCGCATCCGGAACTTTTTCCGGTTCGATACTCGGCACACAAAAATTCTACGAACCGATTCTGAACAACAAGATCTGGTTCAATTATCCGCCGAACCACCCGTATGGGAATTCCGGCTACTATTATTCTGCCAACCTCGGTGTTTACAGCAATACGCCGGCCTACATCATCGACTCCGTAAATACGAACGGTCCGTGGTATGGCGCTACGGAAGTGGATTTCATTGTCTGGGACCGTTGGGGCGGCATTCTCCATGAGTTCTATATCAACCTCGAGGGGCTCGAAGACTGGTCGATCGATAATGGCCAGATCTGGTGGGGCGGAACACAGAACAACCTCGGCACGCATTGTCCGGGAAGTCTGGCGAACAACAATACAACCGTGACTTTCAACTATACATTGCGCAACCGCAATTGCTACAATACGGGCGACGTGCTGATCCACAACAACGAGATCGACGAAACGGGTGCATTCACGGTTTTTGCCTGCACCGAGGATCCATGGATTCCGGCGATCACGAAATCGGCTGCAGACAACGATTATTCGGAAACACAGCATCCAACGGGCGCTTCGCGCAACACCTTTAATTTCCCGGCAGGGAACGGAGAAAATGCAGTAACGCTTTCGCTGCAACCGAATCCCGCAGCCGACGAATTCCAGCTGATCGGAACGGCGGCTGAATTTGAGGTTATCCGGATCGTGAACCAGCTCGGGGATGAGGTCTTGAAAATCACAGGTGCCGCAACCGGCGATACCATTAACATCAGCACACTGAGCGCCGGCATGTATGTCGTGCTCGTGGATGAACAACCCTTTAAACTCGTGAAAAAGTAAATGCGTAAAAATGCGCTCATATCTATCCTGTTGGTTTGCCTGACAAACATTTCAGGGGCTCAAAATCTGGTACCCAACCCGGATTTTGAGCTTATGAATGACTGCAATTTTGCCGGCCACCTGATCTCTGGCGGGATTTCAGACTGGTTTTCTTTCAACTACCAAAAAAATACCGTCGACGTGCTGAATACCTGCCTGCCCTTTCCCGAACTTCAACCGCCCAATACCATCCGCGGTTACGGCTATCCGCACAGCGGGAATGGCATGCTGGGCATCTGCTATGCGCAAGAGCTGAATTACCGGGAGGTTGCGAGCGTCGCATTGACAACAGCGCTGATTAAAGATTCCGCTTATTGTGTCCGTTTCTGGGTCAAAAACTCGCGGATTGAAAACGTGTATTACTGGGTCGAACACATCGGCCTGAAGTTCTCCGCGCTGGTGATCGACAGTACAGCTATCGTTCAGTCCAATCCGGATATCCGTTCCTGGACAGACCTCGGCCATCCCGAATGGCTGGAAGTAAGTGGCTATTATATCGCGACCGGCGGAGAACAATATGTGAACATCGGCTATTTCGGGCCTTCGATCCAGAAATACCAAAGCCTTCCGTTTGATCCGACGGGTAGCACAGCACCGTATTATTTCATCGACGATGTGTCTGTGGTTCCCTGTAACAAAGATTCGCTGTTGACGGTGACCTGCGAATTCCCGAATGTATTTACGGTGGACGGAAACAATTTGAATGACGTCTATACTTTACAGCTGAACAACATCCGCGCGCTCGACATACAGGTCCTGAACCGCTGGGGAACCGTCGTGAAACAATACGACGGAACCAAAAGCACCTGGGACGGAACGGATCAAAGCGGAACACCGCTCTCTGCGGGTGTTTACTACATCCGGGCAGTAGCCACAACGACCTTCGGGGATGTTTTTCAGAAATACCAATATGTACATTTAATCCGCTAACCGCATACACGTGAAACATTTAAAGACCTGTGCCTGCATCGTTGCATGGCTGTTGTTAACCCCGGCACAAAGTCAGGAATTAAAATCCTGGCAGCTCGGCGTACGCGTCGCGCCGGAATACAGTTACCGCGCGATCCCCAGGGATTATCCACCCGCTTTGCTCGATTTCATCACCCGTGAAACGCGCAACGCAAACGAATTGCCGCAGTTGGGACTGACTGCCGGCATGCGTGCCTGTTATGGCTGGAAAAAACACTTCAGCCTGGAAGCCGGACTGCAATATGCGCACCGCGGATACCATACGAAAAGAAATGTTTTCCTGTCGCTGACGCACAACGGAAACCCGGATGGATACCTGACGTACAGCCGCGATTACCATTCGCTGGCAATCCCGCTAGGAATTAATTTTCACACAGGAACCGGAAAATTACGCTGGCTGGCCAGTATCCATATCAGCCCGGACTATATCCTCTCGCGGAAAGCAATTACGAAATTTGAAAGTTCTTTTAACTACAGTTCCGACAATACTGATAAAAATTTGCGGAAATTCAATATCTATGCGGCAGGTGGCGGTGGCATTACGTATCCGTTGAATGCGCAGCTGCAACTGCGGCTCGAAATCCTTTTCAGGCACAGCCTGCTCGAAGTAAGCAAAGGCGCGTTTGAACCGATGCATTTGTGGAGTGCCGGACTGGACTTCGGTCTCTACTACCAGCTTTGAATGCGTTGATTTCCAGGAAACCCGGGTAGGACCCAGCAATCTGATTTACATGAAAACGATGATACCGGATCAGCAATTGATCCTCTCCCTGATCAAGGACGACCTGATCAATTTTCAGCTTGTGCACGGACTCAATGCGTTGGGCCTGCATGCAGATAAATATACGCTGCACCTGAGCGAGACGATCTTTCGCTTGATCGGTTTTGAAGACAATGAAAGGTCGGAGGATGTCTACGCGCATTACCTGCAACTGACCAAGAAGGCTTATTTCGTGGATATTACGGAATCCAATGAAAAGCTGAATGATCTGGCGCTTGAGATCTATTTGTTTTTAAAGGCGTGGCATGGGTGAATGAAGTCACTACGTGGTTGTCTGCGGCGGTCTTTTCACGTCCGTGGGCGGTTGCGCCTGCGCTTTGAAATTTAAGCGGGTACCAGTTCCAGTCCGGCAGCAACTTCTTCTGCTACCTCAGACCCATTGATCATGCGTTCGCGGTGTGTTGCTCCCCAGGCTTTCAGCGCGTCCATGACATCGCGGAGTGTTTCGCCGTAGGGCGTGATCTCGTATTCGATCGTTGCGGGGATTGTATCATAGACCTTGCGGACGATCAGCTGGTGCATTTCAAGGTCGCGCAATTCTTTCGACAACATGCGTGGTGTGATCTTCGGGATTTCCCTTTCCAATTCCTTGAAACGTTTCTTGCCAAACATCAGGGAACCAATAATCGGCAGTTTCCATTTTCCATTGATAACGTCTAGTGTATCGCGGATCGGGAGGATGGACCGCGGGCAATCTTTTTCAGTTTCTGTCGCTTCAGGAATCATAGAATACCGTTTTTAAATGGAGACAATCGTGCTATACTTAAGTATAGTAGTTACAAATGTATAGCAAATCTATATAGCTTTGCCGGACATATTAATAAAATTTACAAAAAATGAAAAAAGTAACAGTTATTGCAGCATTGGCATTTACCCTGTTTTCCTTCATCGCGATCGAAAGCACATTGTGGTCAGTTGACGCAGCTCATTCCAGATTAGGATTCTCTATCAATCACCTTGGATTGGCGGATATCAACGGAGATTTCAAATCCTTTGATTCTAAAATTACGGCAACCAAAGCGGATTTCTCCGATGCAGTTGTAGAATTGTCTGCTGACGTAGCAACGATCAACACAGGAAACGAAATGAGAGATGGTCACCTGAAAGGTGCAGATTTCTTCGACGTTGAGAAATTCCCGAAATTGACTTTCAAAAGCACATCTTTCAAAAAAGGAAAAGGAAACAACTACATTTTGGTTGGTGACCTGACTTTGCATGGTGTAACAAAGCCTGTAACGTTGAATGCAACTTACAATGGCGCGATGACACACCCGATGTCTAAAAAAGAAATGACCGGATTCAAAGTAACTGGTAAAATCAAACGTTCTGATTTCGCTGTAGCTCCTGAAATGAGCGCTCCGATGTTGGCTGACGATGTTTACCTGCACGCTGATCTTGAGTTCGCGAAAAACTAATTCGTCAAACGATATCCAATGAAGAAAATTATTTTCTCATTTGCAACACTGTTCGCGCTTGCGGCAGTGTTTGCTTTTTCTGCCGGTCAGGTCTGGCAGATCAAAGAAGGTTACAGCATCCAGTTTTCGAGCAAAGATGCGAACGGGATCTTTAAAGATTTTTCCGGAACGATCACTTTCGACGAAACCAACCTCGCTGCATCGAAGTTCAACCTCACAGTAGAAGTTGCCTCTATCAACACCGGAAACGGCCTGCAGAACAAACATGCGAAAGGTGCAGACTGGTTCGATGCAGAGAAATACCCGAACATCAAATTCACGAGCAGCAAGATGGAAAAATCCGGAGACGGGTTCAAAGCCACCGGAACACTCGAGATGCACGGCGTAAAAAAAGAGATCGGCATTCCCTTCAAATTCAAGAAGAGTGGGGCAAAGGCCGGAACTTTTACGACCAATTTCAGCGTGAACCGCTCTGATTACGGAATCGGAAAAGGCAACAAGGACGTCGCGGAAACAATCAAAATCGACGTGAAAGTCCCTGTAGTTAAAAAATAATCAAACGCCATTCACATGTTTAAAAGAGCCATTTTTTTAGGACTGACTTCTGGCATACTCGCCGGGATCGCTTCGCTGGTTTACCAGCAGGTTTACAACACTTCGCTGGGTTCTGACTTCTCATCCGTAGCCAATTCAACGGCGATCATGATTGCTTCGATCGCAGGCTGTCTATTGGCCGGACTCGGTTTCTGGGTACTCAACAAATGGATGAAAGCCAAAGGCGAGATTGTATTCAACTTTGTATTTACCTTGTTGAGCTTTGCAAGCATTTTGCCGGCATTTGCAGCGACTTTCCCATTGACGATGGAAACAGATCCTGCTTTGTTTCCGGGCTTTGCAATCCCGATGCATTTCTTCCCGGTCGTGGCCTGGTTTACAGTAAAACCACTGTTCATCAAATCCTGATCGACAGGGAAAAGCAGCTTATGCTCGATTTATAATTTTAGTGCGAAAGCCTCCGGAAGGGGGCTTTTTTTGTGGGTTTAAGTTCGTTTTCAGCTGATTCAGGAAATATTTATTTTGAAAAAAGCGACCTAAAGTTTTGTTCGTACGAAACTTTTCATACCTTTGAATCATGAAAGCAACAAACAGATCAGATCAGCAACTGTCGGAACCGACCAAATCGGAACTCGAAATCCTGCAGGTATTGTGGGAGAAAGGACCTTCTACTGTGCGCATGATCAACGATTATCTGAACGATCAGAAGCGGGCGGTGCAATACACGTCCACTTTGAAAATTATGCAGCTGATGACTGAAAAAGGCATGCTGACGCGCGACGAAACGCAGATGAAACACATTTATCACGCCGCTGTCGAAGAGCAAAGCACAAAAGGCCACCTGCTGGAGAAATTTGTCGAGACGATGTACAACGGGTCCAGCAGCAACCTGCTGATGCAGCTGCTGGGCAATCAGAAGACCTCGCGGAAGGAGATCGATGAGATCCGTGCGATGCTGGACCAACTGGAAAAAAACAACCCTAAAAACGACTGATATGGATTTTTTAACTGAAGATTTGCTACAGGCCATTGGCCGGACACTCGTTCACTCACTCTGGCAGGGCCTGATCCTCGCACTGCTGACAGGTCTCGTGATCTGGCTCACGCGCAAATCCAGCGCATTGGTACGCTACAACCTGCTTGGCTTTCTCTCGATTGCTTTTCTGCTGACTGTTTGCACGACCTTCTACACAGAATTTCAGCATACCACCAATGAAACCAGGGTTGTCATGTCAGCGGTTCACAGACAAACACTTACCGCTTCTGAAATGCCTTTGGAGCGTCGAAATTCAGCCTTAAAAAATACAACAGCACCGCAGGACGTATTCGTTTACGCAGTTCGATTTGTAGATCAATATGCAAACTGGATTGTTGTCATCTGGTTCTTGATCTTCAGCCTGAAGTTTGTGAGGATCCTGCGCGGCATGCAACAGATTCATGTGCTGCGCAATTGCCGGACGCATGAAGTTCCGGAGTTCTGGCAGCAACGTTTGAAAGTGCTGCAACAGCAGCTGAAGATTTCGACCCGCGTTCGCTTGCTGCAATCACCGGCGGTGGATGTGCCTTCGGCCAGTGGTTTCCTGAAGCCGCTGATCCTGGTGCCGATCGGTTTGCTCAACAACCTGCCGCAGGATCAGGTGGAAGCGATTTTACTGCACGAGCTGGCGCATATCCGCAGGAATGACTACCTCGTGAATCTGACCCAGAGCTTTGCGGAAATCCTGTTTTTCTTCAATCCGGCCGTGTGGTGGCTGTCTGCGCTGATCCGCAGTGAAAGGGAAAACTGCTGCGACGATCTCGCCATCGGCGTTACCCAAAGCAAGCAGCAATTCGTACATGCGCTCGTTTCGTTCCAGGAATACAAGGCTTCCGGACAACAGCTCGCGATGCAATTTGGCGGACAAAAACACAGTCTCGCCGATCGTGCCCGACGCGTTCTGTTCAATAGCAACAAAACCCTGAATGCCTTCGAAAAAGGCTTCGTTGCGAGCTGCATCGTGCTGGGTGTGGCGCTGAGCTTTGCTTTTGCAAACCGTCAGCAGACACCTGTTTCGCGAACGATGGCCAAACAATTTCAAAGCTCTGCGCTTCCTCCGGATTCGTTGTTGCCTATATTGGATATCTCCCGTATTCCGGAAGGACTCAGCGTAAAAATGACAAACCTCGTCATGGGACAGGAGGAAACAACTTTCCTGTTCAAGCATGCCGGAACCGTCTACCAGGTTTCGGAAGACTTACAGGTTTTGAAGGTCGACGGTAAGCTCATTCCCGTCAGAGATGTGGAAAAATACGAGCCTGTATTGATATCGCTGATAGATGCTTACGCGGACTCGGCAGAGGAAGCAGCAGAAATTGAACGCGCGTCGGCAGAAATTGAGCGTGAGTCAGCGGAGATTGAACGCGAATCAGCAGAAATCGAGGCAGAATCAGCACAGATCGAAGCGGAGTCCCGCGAGATTGAACGCGAATCGAGACGCATCGAACAGGAATCCCGCCGCATTGAGCAGGAATCGAGACGCATCGAAGCAGAAACAGAGAAAATCGAAGCGGAGTCGCGCAGAATAGAAGCGGAATCCCGCCTGATCGAAGTCAGATCCCGCCAATTCTCCGTTATCCAGCAACAACCGGAAGCTGCCGTTTGTGCGAAGCCGGAGCCAGCTGAACCAGCCGTTACAGTCAATATCTCAGACAATAAGCTGACGACGAACATCATCAACGACCTGCATAAATATGGCTTCAAAGGCAAGCGTGGCGAGGAAGTAAACTCGTTTACACTCAGCTACAACAAATTGATCGTGAATGGTGTCCGTCAATCCGATGAGCTCCACGAAAAGCTCAAAAAACGCATCAAGCCCAATGTAAAAATCTCTTTCCAGCAAGAGACCAAATAAGCAGTACAGTAGCAACAACTGCAATGGTTTCCCGTGGCGGGCTTCCGTCATGGGAAACTTTATCCTCCCTTTATTTTATCCGGACATGCGCTCCGCAAACCCATCACCATGCAATCGATCGCCACTATTATCCTGCTCTTTTTGGGCATACTCTGTTGTTTCAGTCTAAATGCCCAGCAAACGGGAACGATCCGCGGACAGGTGCAGGATTCGACGCACCACCCGATGGACGGCGCCATCGTTTCCCTGCTGCAAGCCGGCGATTCGAGCCTCGTGCGGACCCATTTTACGGAAGCCGACGGACAGTTTGAGTTCAATGGGCTTTCCTTCGGGACGTACCTGTTGCAGGTTTCCAATGCGGGCTACAGGACCTGGCGCAGCACCGTGCAGGCAATCGACACGTTACAGCCCAATGCCCTCATGCCAGCTATCTTGTTGCAAAACCTGCAAAGCGCGACGGCGATCCAGGAAGTGAAAATTACAGCCAATATTCCACTGATCGAGCGCCGGATCGACCGAACCGTTATGAACGTGGATGCATTGCTTTCCAATGCAGGCAGCAATGCTTTTGAAATGCTCGAGAAAGCGCCGGGCGTGAGCACCGACCAAAACGGCGGCCTGATGCTGAAAGGGAAAGGTGGTGTGCTCGTTTTCATCGACGACAAACCGACTTACCTGTCGGGAACCGATCTGGAGAATTACCTGAAATCCTTGCCGGCCAACCTGCTGAGCCAGATTGAGATCATGACCAATCCCCCGGCCAAATACGATGCAGCGGGCAATGTCGGCATCATCAATATCGTGACAAAAAAGAACAAGGTCAAAGGCTTCAATGCGCAGGTCAGCGCCAACTACAACCAGGGGCGTTATGCGAAGACTTCCGATAGCTATTCTTTCAATTACCGCAACAATCAATTGAATTTCTTCGGAAACGGCTCTTTTTCCTATTACAAGGGCTACAATGATCTGATCATCAACCGGACTTACAAAAATGCAGATGGCAGTATCGCCTCGACCTTCCGCCAGCAAACGGACATTGTTTATCAAATGCCGGCTGCGGGTATGCGTCTCGGCCTGGATTACTATATCCATCCCAAAACAACACTAGGTGTAACGGTCAACGGCCTCGTCAACGAGTCGAAGAGTCCTATCCTGAATACGAGCATTTTGCGCGATCCGAACGAAAACCTCACGGGTGTCGTGATTGCCCACAATGCAGAAAATGAACATTTCAGGAACACGGGCTTTAACCTCAATATGCGCCACAATTTTGACAGTACGGGCCGGCAGCTCGCGCTGGACGCGGATTATATCATTTACAACACGGGCAGCCGGCAAAGCTATATCAACGACAGTTACGATGCCGGCGGTGCACAGACAGCGCGCGATGAGCTGACCGGAAACCTGCCTTCAGACATCCGTATTTATGCTTTCAAGGCCGATTATACGCATCCGCTGGCGAACAATGCACAGTTTGAGGCAGGTATGAAAACCAGCTATACAACGACCGATAACCGCGCAGCCTATTTCAACACCATTGCCGGAGAACCATTGCCGGATTACGAAAAAAGCAACCATTTCAAGTATGGCGAGCAGATCCATGCGGGTTACCTCAATTTCAACAAAAGCTGGAAACGCTTTGGCTTTCAATCCGGATTGCGTGCCGAGCAAACGATTTCCGACGGTAACCAGCTCGGCAACCCGGAAAAAGCGCCATCGCGGTTCACGCGCAATTACTTCAGTCTTTTCCCGACGGCCTATTTGTCCTACAAGCTCGATTCTGCGGCCAACAATCAACTGGTACTTTCCTTTGGAAGGCGCATCGACCGTCCGTATTACGAAGATCTGAACCCTTTCCTGCGTCCGCTCGACAAGTTCACCTTTTACACCGGGAACCCGTATTTGAAACCTACTTTTTCAAACAACATCGAACTGACTTACAGTTACAAAAGCTTCCTCAACCTGACCTGGGCTTACAGTCAGACGACGAATGAGATTGCAGAAACGATAGAGATCGACGCCGCCGGGATTTATTTCAGCAGGCCGGGAAACATCGGTAGCTCGAAGGTCATGGTGATCAGTGCGGACGCGACAATCCCTGTTGCGAAGTGGCTGACAACGACGATCTATACAGAATTCGATTACCTCCATTACCGCAGCGCCCTGTATACAGAAACGCTCAATGCGCGTGGCACCTTCGGATTTATTTCCATTATCAACCGGATCAAGATGAAGCATGACTGGAGCGCGGAGATCTCAATGCGCTACCGCAGTGAGACAGTTTCCACGCAATTCCTGCTCGGAGATATGGGTTTTGTAAATGTCGGTGTGCAGAAAAAAGTGCTGAAGGGCAAAGGTACGATCAGGGTCAACGTGAACGATGTATTTCACAGCCAGATCAACCGCGGTAAAATCCTGAACCTGAGGCAAACGGATGCCGACTACCGGAATAAATACGACAGCCGGACCGTATCATTTACCTTCACGTACAATTTCGGGAAACCTTTTGAGGCGGCAGAACACAGTAATGGCGGTTCCGAGACAGAACAAAACCGGGTGAAAAACTGATCCAAACAAAAGCGTTACACTTCACAAAAACTTCAAAAAAGCTTCACACAAGCTTATTGTTACGATAATAACCCTGTCACGTCCGTTTAACACGTGTGAAATAATTTTGCAAAAAAGAATTTAAACATGAAAAAATCTAATTTGCAGAAGGAGTATACTGGTTTCGGTATGTTCCGGAAAAGCTTGCATAGCGTCTACCTTTCGCTATTCCTGCTGATGGCTTTTGTGGCCTCGGGACATGCCCAGACGATTGCTGGCTGGGCACCGGCTGGTGTGAACGGTTACGGAACAACTTCCTGGGCAGCCACAACTACCGGTGCCAATGTGACTGTCAGTCCGATTGTCAGAGGCGCAGGTGTTACGACAACTTCCAGCGCTGCAGGCAACGCCTGGGGTGGTAATGCCTGGACGGGCGCAGCGAACCAGGATGTAAAGTTCAGTGTTACGGCCCAAACTGGCTATGAGCTTTCACTCAGTAGTTTTAACCTCTATTACCGAAGATCGGCAGGTGGCCCCCCAACGGCTGATTTGTCCTATGCAATTGGCGCCGGGTCTTATGTTTCCATTACGACCCTGAATTTTACGGTCACCTCCAATGGCGGAGCTGACATTACCGGGATTAATCTCAGCAGCATTGCTGCGCTTCAGAACGTTGCTGCCGGTACAGTCATTAACTTCAGAATTCTACCAACTGGTGGAGCAACCGGAGGTACCTGGTATATTTTCAGTACGGGTCTGAGACTCAATGGAACGGCAACAGTTCCTACGCCGGCTTGTACAGATCCATCTGCACTGGCAGCTGCCGGAACCACGACGACATCTTCCAACCTGAGCTGGGGAACCGTTTCCGGCGCGGCTGGCTACCAATACACGGTAGACCAGGTTTCCACAGCACCAGTTGTTGCGGGAACAGCAACAACAGCAACAACTTTCAACGCAACCGGACTTACGCCGGCAACGACTTACTACCTGCACGTGCGCACGAATTGTGGCAGCTCGAACTTCTCCGACTGGACAACGCTTTCGTTCACAACGCTGACGCCTTGTGCGAATCCAACAGGTCTGGATGCTTCCAATGAAACAGCCACTTCTGCGGACCTGAGCTGGAATACCGTTTCTGGTGCAGCCGGATATGAATACACCATTGATCAGGTCGCCACAGCACCAGCTGTTGCCGGAACAACCATTGCAACCACCACGTATGGGGCTACCGGTTTGGCAGCGAATACAACGTATTACCTGCATGTCCGATCGAATTGCGGCAGCTCGAACTTCTCCGCCTGGCAGAACCTTGCTTTCACGACTTTGCCATTGCCTTGTGCTGCGCCAACGACTTTGGCTGCTGCGAACGAAACAACGACAACAGCTGATCTGAGCTGGGACGCTGTAACAGGCATCACCGGTTACGAATACGTCGTAGACCAAATGGCTACAGCACCTTCTGTAGCCGGAACAGCGATTGCAACCAACGGTTACAACGCTACCGGTTTGACGGCGAACACCACTTACTATTTACATGTACGCATCAACTGCGGACCGAACTTCTCCGCTTGGGAAACACTTTCATTCACAACCTTGCCATTGCCTTGTGCTGCGCCAACGACTCTGG
>Ga0247806_10000877_pt1 | contig 16113 bp, 11 predicted proteins | sample UWRJL059202B1_FD_179935 | JGI IMG/M metagenome (GOLD analysis project Ga0247806, IMG submission 179935) | Plant litter microbial communities from Arlington Agricultural Research Station in Wisconsin, United States - UWRJ-L059-202B-1 | ecosystem: Environmental > Terrestrial > Plant litter >... | reverse complement strand
GCGCGTGATGTCCTCGATCTGCTGCATGACGAAATCGCCGAGGTTGTAAGGTGGCAATACGGCAAAGGAATCTCCGGAGTGAATCCCCGCAGGCTCAATGTGCTGCATGACGCCGATGATGTAAACATCTTCTCCATCGCAGATCGCATCTGCCTCTGCTTCGATCGCACCGCCAATAAAATGGTCCAGCAAAATCTGGTTGCTGCCCATTTCGCCGATGATATCCACGACGTGGTGCTCCAGTTCTTCCTTGTTGATGACGATCTTCATTTTTTGTCCGCCCAATACGTACGAAGGACGTACCAGCAAGGGGAAACCGAGCTCGTTCGACAATTCGATTGCCTGCTCTGCGTCTTCCACTACCCCGTATTTCGGGAAAGGAATGTTGTGTGCTTCGAGCAACTTGGAGAAACGCCCGCGGTCTTCTGCAAGGTCGAGCGCTTCGAAGCTCGTTCCGAGGATCTTGATACCGAAACGCTCCAGTTTCTGCGCCAGCTTCAGGGCGGTCTGACCACCGAGCTGAACAATAACACCAACCGGCTTCTCGTGTTTGATAATGTCGTAAATGTGCTCCCAGAAAACCGGTTCGAAATACAGCTTATCCGCCGTATCGAAATCCGTGGATACAGTTTCCGGGTTACAATTGATCATGATCGTTTCATAACCGCACTCTTTCGCAGCAAGTACGCCGTGCACACAGCTGTAATCGAATTCAATTCCCTGTCCGATGCGGTTCGGTCCTGAACCGAGTACCACAACTTTCGGGCGGTCTGAAACAATACTTTCGTTTTCGTATTCGAAAGTCGAATAGTAATAAGGTGTTTGCGCCTCAAATTCTGCTGCGCAGGTATCGACGAGCTTATATACGCGCTGAATGCCCATATCCGTGCGCTTGTTGTACACCTCTGATTCGAGACAACGCAACAAATGTGCAATCTGACGGTCCGCATAGCCTTTTTGTTTGGCTGTGAACAGCAAATCACGTGGAATGGAATCCAGGTGGTATTTTTCGATTTTGCGTTCGAGCTTGATCAAATCCTCAATCTGTTTGAGGAACCAGACGTCGATGCGTGTTTTTTCAAAGATGGTTTTGAACGGAATACCGAGCTTGATCGCGTCGTAGACGTGGAACAAGCGGTTCCAGCTTGGATTTTCGAGCGAGTACAGGATGGCACTCTGATCTGTCAGCTCTTTGCCGTCGGCACCCAAACCGTTGCGGTCGATCTCGAGCGATTGGCAGGCTTTCTGCAAAGCTTCCTGGAAAGACCTTCCGATCCCCATGACCTCGCCTACGGATTTCATCTGCAATCCGAGACGGCGGTCCGTACCCGGAAATTTGTTGAAATTCCAGCGCGGGATTTTCACGATCACGTAATCCAGTGTCGGTTCAAACAGCGCCGAAGTACTTTTTGTAATTTGGTTGCTGAGCTCGTCGAGGTGGTAACCGATCGCGAGTTTCGCAGCGATCTTCGCAATCGGATAACCGGTTGCTTTCGATGCAAGCGCCGAGGAACGCGATACGCGCGGGTTGATCTCGATCGCAATGATATCTTCTTTTTCATCCGGGGAAACCGCAAACTGCACATTGCAGCCACCTGCGAAATTCCCGATGGAGCGCATCATTTTGATGGCCATGTCGCGCATGCGCTGGAAAGTCGTATCGGAAAGGGTCATCGCCGGTGCAACCGTAATGGAGTCACCGGTGTGGATACCCATCGGGTCAAAGTTCTCGATCGAGCAGATGATCACGACATTGTCGTTGGCATCGCGCAGCAATTCGAGCTCAAACTCTTTCCAGCCCAACAAGGCTTTATCGATCATGACTTCGTGGATCGGCGACAATTGCAAACCGCGGTCAAGCAGATCGTCAAATTCTTTCGGATCGTGCACGATGGATGCACCTGCGCCACCTAGTGTGTAGGACGCGCGGATACACAACGGAAATCCGAATTTCTGAGCGATCTCTTTTCCTTCCAGGAAGGATTTGGCAGTTTGCTGTGGCGCCATCGGTATGTCGATCCTGCCCATCAGCTCGCGGAATGCTTCGCGGTTCTCCGTAATTTCAATGGCTTCGATGTCTACACCGACCATTTCTACACCATACTCTTCCCAGATTCCCATTTCCTGGCATTTGATCGCGAGGTTCAGGGCTGTTTGTCCGCCCATCGTGGGTAATACGGCATCAATTCTGTGTTTTTGCAGGATTTCGATGATACTTTCCGGCTCGAGTGGCAACAGGTAAACGTTATCAGCGACTACTTTGTCGGTCATGATCGTGGCCGGATTCGAATTGATGAGGGTTACTTCTATCCCCTCTTCCCGCAAGGATCTCGAAGCCTGGGATCCTGCATAATCGAATTCACAGGCCTGACCGATAACAATAGGTCCACTTCCGATGATTAAAACTGACTTGATGGAGTTATTTCTGGGCATTTTCTGCGCTTTTAAGATTCAATTTAGTATACTTATTCTACAAATTGAGCGCAAATTTACTATAAAAATAAGGGTTCTCCACCATAAAAGGATGTTCAGTTTTAAACAAATTTGTTTTGACATCCCGCAGCGAACCAATTTAAGGAAAAAGTTCGCCCGGAAAGGTTTTGGATCCCTTTATCGCAAACGGCTAAATCAGGGCTTTTCGATTTGAAATTCAAAATCCTACCCAATAAAAACAGGTCGCTTTTATTATGAGCACATATAATTTTAGCTTATTTTTGTAACAAATAAAGATACATGCCGGTTTTTCAAAAAGTGATGTTCGGACCTTTCATTTTGTCGTACCAGACCTTTGGTGCTGGCGCTGAAACGGTACTTTGCCTGCACGGCCACGGCAGAAGCTCAGCCGATTTTTCATTTCTCGCAGATGCGGGCGTCCGCGTGATCGCGATTGATCTGTTTTTCCACGGCGAATCGGTGATCCCCGAAAACAGGATCGACGGAAATCCGGTTTCCTGGGCGGAGATCGCACCTGTATTCGATCAATTGTTCCAACAGGAAAATATCGACCGTTGCCATTTTCTCGCTTTCAGCCAGGGCGGGCGGTTTGCCTTGCTGATGCTGCAACATTTTACGGATCGCGTGCAGACTTTCACCCTACTCGCACCGGACGGCATGGACAACCGCAGTTTTTACAACTGGTCTTCGCGCCAGGGATTTTTCAGGAAGCTTTTTCATTACTGGCAGAAAAAACCCGAAAAGCTGCAAAGAATGGCAGATATCGCACTGAAATTAAAACTGATGCGCCCGAAAGTACGGGATTTTGTATACCACTTCTCATCCAACCCGGATACGATGCTGCGCGCATCCAGAACCTGGATGGCTTTTCGCCAGCTACAGCCGGACCCGGTGCTGATCGGCCGCAAAGTCAGGCAATACCACATTCCTTTTCAGATCATCATGGGCAAGTACGACCAGGTGATCCGTCCGCAACAGGCTTTGCTGTTTCTGAAACGTACCGGTTTACCGCAGGAGATCATTGAGATCGAGAACGGGCACGATTTTTTCAAACCGGGTTCCATCGCAAAATTCAGAAAATTCCTGCCATTCTGAAACGGGATCAACCGGCACAGGAAAGGCCTGATCGCTGCGCTTTCAATTGTATTTTTTTGGGTATCTTTGCGAAAACGAAGAGCAAATGCAAATTGTACTGACCCAAACGCAGATTGAGCAGAAGATCATGCGCATCGCGCATCAGATCCTGGAAAACACCTCCGAAGAAACAACGATTTACCTCGCGGGCATCTGCGGAAACGGGATCCGCATCGCCGACAAATTGTCAACCATCCTGAAAAACAATACAGATCAGGAAATCGTCGTTTTTGAAATCCAGCTCGATAAAAACAATCCTTGGGACCATCCGATTGAGCTGACGCTCGAAAAATCGGCCTGGAAAAACGGGTTCATCGTGCTCGTGGACGACGTGCTGAATTCCGGTAAAACGATGCAGTTTGCGCTCGTCAAACTGCTCGAGCACCCCACCAAAGCCATCAAAACTGTCGCCCTCGTCGACCGTCGCCACAGAAGATACCCGATCAAATGCGATTTTGTTGGCATCACGCTTTCAACAACGCTGAAAGACCGCGTCGAAATCGATTTTGAAAAAGAACCGTTTGCTGCATACCTTGTATAAAAAGACATTGATGAAAAAAACCACCGAATCGGTCAGTCATTACGACCACCTCGAAAAAATGTCCACGCTGGAGCTGCTTTCCGGCATCAACCGGGAAGACCAGACCGTTGCGCAGGCAGTCGCGCTGGAAATTCCAGCGATTGAGAAATTTGTGGATGCCGCCTACGAACGCATGGCAGCCGGCGGCAGGTTGTTTTACATGGGCGCAGGCACGAGCGGTCGCCTCGGGATCGTGGATGCTAGTGAATGTCCGCCGACTTTTGGCGTACAGCAGGGATTGGTGATAGGCATCATTGCCGGTGGCGACCAGGCGATCCGTAAAGCGGTTGAATTTGCAGAAGATGACCGCGAACAAGGCTGGAAAGACTTACAGGAATACTGTATCGACGCACAGGATGTCCTCGTTGGTATTGCCGCTTCGGGAACAACACCTTATGTGCTCGGTGCAATTGCGAAAGCGCAGGAAAACGGCGTACTCACAGCAGGCATTTCCTGCAACCCGGAAAGTCCGTTGAGCCAGGCGGTGGCTTACCCGATGACGGTCGAAGTTGGACCCGAATTTGTAACCGGCAGCACGCGCATGAAATCCGGAACCGCGCAAAAACTGGTGCTGAACATGATTTCCACCTCGCTGATGGTCAAAATGGGCCGCGTGGAAGGCAACCGCATGGTAGACATGCAGCTCAGCAACGACAAACTCGTCGATCGCGGCACCTTGATGGTGCAGGAAAAATTGCAGATTTCATACGCAGATGCACAGGCTTTACTGCTGAAATACGGCAATGTGCGCGACGCAGTCGCTTCCGTACTGAAATCACATATCTGAATCCGATGAAAAAAGGGCTGCTGATCCTGGGAACAATCGTTTTGCTGACTGGTTGCATCACCAACAAAAGCCTGTTGAAAGCGTATCCCGAAAAAGACCTGAAATCCATCGATAACATCAACGGAAAATACGAGAACATCGGCCTGAATGACCGCGCGCAGCTTTTCAGGATTTTGAACGAATGCCTGGACATTGAGAAAAGCGATTCGGTTTTTTATAAGAATATATTGAATACCGTTGTTCAGCTCAATTATGACGGAGGAAAACGCCTGGACGTGAGCTTGCTTCAAGGAGATTTTCTGTACAAAAGAATCGAGCTGAAAGTCAAAAACAAGGGACATTACCTCAGCGTAAAAAGGCATTTGTTCCTCGTACCCATCCCGTTTTTGTTCTATGTGCACAAGGAAAGAAAAACGATCCTTTTCATCGATGCAACAGGAAATCTGGTTACTGTAAACGGAAACGACCAGTTCATCTGGGTTTTAATGGCAGGCGGAAACAGACAGGATACAGTCAGTAAGCACACCAGGAAATACATGTAGCTTTCGGTATCAGCGTTTGATCCAGGCGAACAAATGCATTTTGGACAGGTTTTCAGCATTCACGACCAGGCTAGTTTCGGGTACCGGCGGACCGCACAGCAATACATAATCAAACCCGTTTTCGGAAGCCAGCAATTTGTAGCGTGTCCCTGCGGGATAGTGGATAATCGCATTGGTTGGCGCATCCGGAGCAGCATCTTTTTCGATCACTTCTTTGGACCAGCGCACAAGCGTTTTTTGTCCGAGTATTTTGTATTTGGGCTGATAGGAAACCTGCTGCGGGAAAAATGTACCCTTCATGTCTGAATCGCGTCCCAGGAAATACTTGGTTTTGACCTTCAAAACACCATCAATCAGCCTGAGCTGGTAAATGTTGTGGCTGCGTACATTGCAGCAGGGATATTTGTGCTGGAAAAGAATGATTTCTCCCGTATTCGGCTGAATCTTAAACGCAAGTATATGTCCCGTTTCCTGGCGGAGGATCTCGGGAGATCCATTTTCAAACGTAAAAATCTCGACGTATTCCATGTCGTCCTTCGGATGGATATAGCCATTGAAAATGACTTCATCCGTGCCGTCTTTGTCGAGATCGACGAGGTGATACTGGTTTTGCTGCAAACGGTAATACGTTTCGAAATCGGCCTGCAGGTCATAAGCACGTGTTCCCGCATGCATAATAACCTCATGGTCAAACAATTGTTTCACCTGTTGCTTCAGTTGCGCCGGGTCATTTTTATAGATGCTTTCGAAATCTTCCCTGCCCCCGTTGACAAACGTAGCGACCGGAACGCGGATCATCGATACATTCGCGCGGACAAAACCTGCTGTGCCCAGCAGCAACGCGTACAATAGAATTTTTGACATACCCAAAGTTCATAAAAAAAGGGGGACAAATCCCCCTTTTCCATTGTTATTGCTAAAATTTATTCTTTGGACTTCGTTTTCGCTTTTCCTTTTTCGATCGAAACCAGCAAAGTTTCCTTGCCGTCTTCGATGTCCATGGAAATCTTATCGCCTTCCTGTAAATTCGCTTTGATGATCTCTTCTGCGAGTGGATCCTCGATGTATTTCTGGATCGCTCTTTTCAGCGGACGTGCACCGAATTTTTCGTCGTAACCTTTGTCCACGATGAAATCTTTCGCTTTTTCTGTCATCTGGATCTCGTAACCGAGGTCGTTGATCCTACCGTACAGCTTGTGCAATTCCAGGTCGATGATCGAGTGAATGCTCTCACGGCTCAGCGATTTGAACATAATCATGTCGTCGATACGGTTCAGGAACTCCGGAGAAAACGCTTTGCGCAGCGCATTCTGGATCACAACATTGCTGTTCTCTGATTTCTGGTCAGACTGTGCCTTCGTACCGAAACCAACACCCGTTCCGAAATCAGCCAGCTGGCGTGCACCGATGTTGGAAGTCATGATCAGGATTGTATTCTTGAAATCGATCTTGCGACCTAATCCGTCCGTCATGTGTCCGTCATCCATGACCTGCAGCAACAGGTTGAATACATCCGGGTGCGCTTTTTCAATCTCATCCAACAGGATGATGGAATAAGGTTTTCTTCTTACTTTTTCAGTCAGCTGACCACCTTCTTCGTAACCAACGTATCCCGGAGGCGCTCCAACGAGTCGGGAGATGGAGAATTTCTCCATGTATTCCGACATATCGATGCGCACGAGTGAATCTTCTGTATCAAACAGATAAGACGCCAGTACTTTTGCGAGTTGTGTCTTTCCGACGCCTGTGGGCCCGAGGAAGAAGAACGAACCGATTGGCTTGTTCGGGTCCTTGAGTCCGGCACGGTTGCGCTGGATCGCTTTCACGACTTTCTCCACCGCTTCGTCCTGTCCGATCACACGGCCACGCAGCTCCGCGCCCATGTTCACAAGCTTACCGCTTTCTTTCTGCGCGACGCGCGTTACAGGAATGCCGCACATCATAGAAACGACTTCTGCAACATCATCTTCCGTAACAGTCACACGGTGCGCCTTGCTGTCGTCTTCCCATTTTTTCTTCTCGAGGTCGAGCTGTTCCTGCAATTTGCGCTCATCGTCGCGCAGTTTCGCTGCTTCCTCGTATTGCTGGGATTTGATTACTTCGTTCTTTTTGTCCTTCAGCTCCTCGATCTGCTTTTCGATCTCGATGATCTCTTTCGGCACGTTGATGTTCGTGATGTGAACACGTGAACCGACTTCATCGAGTGCGTCGATCGCTTTGTCCGGCAAGTGACGGTCGCTGATGTAGCGATCTGTCAATTTGACACAGGCAGCAATGGATTCAGGCGTATAAGTCACCATGTGGTGCTCTTCGTACCTTTCCTTGATGTTGTTGAGGATCTGAACAGTCTCGTCGACGGTCGTCGGCTCGATCAACACCTTCTGGAAACGTCTTTCGAGTGCGCCGTCTTTCTCGATGTACTGTCTGTACTCGTCGAGTGTCGTAGCGCCGATGGCCTGCATTTCGCCCCTGGCCAAAGCCGGTTTGAACATGTTGGAGGCATCGAGCGAACCGCTTGCACCACCTGCGCCGATGATCGTGTGGATCTCGTCGATGAACAGGATGATGTCCGGATTTTTCTCGATTTCAGCCATCACAGCCTTCATTCTTTCCTCAAACTGTCCGCGGTATTTTGTACCTGCAACCAGCGAAGCCAAATCTAAAGATACAATGCGTTTGTTGAACAACACACGCGACACCTTACGCTGGATGATACGCAGCGCCAATCCTTCGGCGATCGCACTTTTTCCAACGCCCGGCTCCCCGATCAGGATCGGGTTGTTCTTCTTGCGGCGCGACAGGATCTGGCTCACGCGCTCGATCTCTTTTTCGCGGCCTACAATTGGATCCAGCTTGCCCGCTTCCGCCATTTTGGTGAGGTCGCGGCCAAAATTGTCCAATACCGGTGTTTTTGATTTCGGATCTGCCTGTTTTTTCTGGGCAGCTCCAAAGTTTTCCCCTTCATCGTCCGATGAACCTGGAAACTCTGACTTTGGTAAATTGTCTTCTTCTAACATAGCTTCTAATTCATCTTTGGCATTGTCGTAAATCACGCCGTATTTGTTGAGGGTCCTGCACGCTACGTTGTCATCGTCCTTCAGGATAGACAGCAGCAAATGCTGCGTGCCGATCATCGGGCTTTTGAACAATTTGGCTTCCAGGTACGTCATCTTCAACACCTTTTCCGCCTGCTTCACAAGCGGGATATTGGCTGAAGGCTGCGCTGCGCTCTTGACCGTACGGGTCAGGCTACCTTCCACTTCCTGGCGGATGTGCTTCAAGTCCAGTTTAAATTCATTTAAAATCCGGATGGCCATTCCTTCTCCCTCACGGATCAATCCCAGGAGGAGGTGCTCTACACCAATAAAATCGTTCCCCAGGCGGAGGGCTTCTTCTCGGCTAAAACTAATGACATCTTTGACCCTGGGTGAAAATTTTGCTTCCATAACTCTAATCTTTCGTGACTAAATAAGCACTTTTTAAACGTTTAACAAATATAAACCGAATAAATTGTTAATAACTCAATAAAAATGGCAATTTTCCACACTTTTTTGTTAGTAAAATACGAATTGCTGCCGTTTTTGCTAGGTTTTTAATACTTAATTTCGGTGCTTGCTTTCACCGCACAATTAACGTGCAATAAATAAAAATGTGACAACATGGCAGATGGAGAAAAGATAATACAAATAAACATTGAGGATGAAATGAAATCCGCCTACATCGATTATTCGATGTCGGTGATTGTTTCCAGGGCACTCCCGGATGTGCGTGACGGATTCAAACCCGTTCACAGACGTGTATTATATGGTATGCAGGACCTGGGCGTATTTTCAAACCGCCCGCACAAAAAGTCAGCGAGGATCGTCGGTGAAGTAATGGGTAAATACCACCCGCACGGCGATTCCTCTGTATATGACACCATGGTGCGCATGGCCCAGCCGTGGTCGCTGCGTTATCCTTTGGTGGATGGACAAGGTAACTTCGGTTCCGTGGATGGCGACAGCCCTGCGGCAATGCGTTATACCGAAGCCAGGCTCCGCAAGATCTCGGAAGAAATGCTCGAAGACCTCGACAAAGAAACCGTGGACTTCTCCCCGAACTTTGACGACAGCTTGCAGGAACCAACGGTCATGCCGACCAAATTACCCAACCTGCTCATCAACGGTGCTTCCGGTATCGCAGTAGGTATGGCGACCAACATGGCACCACACAACCTCACTGAGGTCGTGGATGGCTGTATCGCTTATGTAAACAACAAGGACATTACGGTAGAAGAACTGCTCGAATACATCAAGGCACCGGATTTCCCGACAGGTGGAATCATCTACGGCTACGAAGGTGTCAGGGATGCCCTTTTGACAGGAAGAGGCCGCGTCGTGATCCGTGCGAAAGCAGAGATCGAGGAATACAACGGCCGCGAGCAGATCATCGTTACAGAGATCCCTTACCAGGTCAACAAGGCTGAAATGATCAAAAAAACAGCCGACCTGATCAACGACAAGAAAATCGAAGGTATCTCCGATATCCGCGACGAATCCGACAGGAACGGGATGCGTATTGTATATGAGCTGAAGCGCGAGGCGATTCCAAATGTCGTACTCAATAAACTCTATAAATTTACTTCGCTGCAGACTTCCTTCTCAGTGAACAACATTGCACTCGTAGACGGCAGGCCGCAAATGCTGAATGTCCGCGACATGATCATGCACTTCATCAATTTCAGACATGAAGTAGTGATCCGCAGAACCAAATTTGATCTCCGCAAGGCAGAAGAAAGAGCGCACATACTCGAAGGTCTGATCATTGCTTCCGATAACATCGACGAAGTGATCAAGATCATCCGTGCTTCCAAAAGCCCGGAAGAAGCGAGGGAAAACCTCATGTCACGCTTTGCGCTGAGCGATATCCAGTCCCGTGCAATCGTTGAAATGCGTCTGCGTCAGCTGACAGGTCTCGAGCAGGACAAACTGCGTGCAGAATATGCGGACCTGATGGCTTTGATCACAGATTTGAAAGACATCCTTGCAAACGAAGACCGCAGGATGCAGATCATCAAAGACGAGCTGAACTACGTCCGCGAAAAATTCGGTGACGAACGTCGCTCCAGGATCGAGTATTCTGCCAGCGAAATGAAAATGGAGGACCTGATCCCGGATGAGGAAGTGATCATCACGATCTCTCACGCCGGTTATATCAAACGCACCAGCCTGCACGAATACAAAGTGCAGAACCGCGGCGGTATGGGCTCCAAAGGATCTACGACACGCGACAAGGATTTCCTCGAGCACCTGTTCGTAGCCACCAACCACAATTACCTGCTGATCTTTACAGAAAAAGGAAGGTGCTTCTGGATGCGCGTGTTCGAAATTCCGGAAGGCAATAAAATTGCGAAAGGAAGAGCGATCCAGAACCTGCTGAACATCGAGCAGGACGACAAAGTCAAAGCATACGTGAAGGTCAAAGACCTCACCGACAAAGAATATGTACAAAACAATTTCATTGTGATGTGCACGAAAGAAGGGATCATCAAGAAAACTTCGCTCGAAGCTTATTCCCGTCCAAGGATCAACGGGATCAACGCGATCACGATCCGCGAAAACGACGAATTGCTCGAAGCAAGGCTCACAGACGGAACCAATGAGATCGTACTCGCTACGAAATCAGGCCGTGCGATCCGTTTCAACGAAGAAAAAGTACGCCCGATGGGCCGGAATGCTTCCGGTGTACGCGGTGTGAACATGACCGCCGAAGGCGATGCGGTAGTAGGTATGGTCTGCGTCAAAGACAATACGGAAACAGTACTCGTCGTTTCAGAAAAAGGCTACGGAAAACGTTCCTTCCTGAATGATCCGGAAGACGGAGAACCGGTTTACAGAATTACAAACCGCGGCGGTAAAGGGGTCAAAACGATCTCCATTACTTCGAAAACCGGTCCTTTGCTTGCGATCAAGAGCGTAACCGACGAGGACGATCTGATGATCATCACGAAAAACGGGGTTACGATCCGCATGCACATGGATATGATCCGCGTCATGGGAAGAGCTGCACAGGGCGTTCGCCTCATCAACCTGAAAGGAAGCGCTGCGATTGCCGCAGTTGCCAGAGTTCCGAGAAGCGACGATGAAGAAGACGAAATGGACGGTGAAGAAGGTACTGCCGAAACTGGCACAGATATTGAAAATACCGATGTAGAATAATTTCGATGTGGAAAAATTGAAGAACCGCATCTTCTGTTAAAATGAATACTATGAGAAATAATTTTGCCCGAGTTGCATGGATCGCAGGAACGCTGCTGACAAGCTTCCAGACCATCGCTCAGAAATCCAATGAAACTTCTGCCGTACTGGAGTACCGCAAAGCAACAGACGCGATGTCATCCGGCGATATGGCCCTTGCGAAAAAATCCCTGGACAAAGCCAAAGGTTTCATTGACCTGGCTGCGGAGCACGTGGATACAAAAGAAAGTCCGAAGACACTCTTCTACAAAGGGGAGATCTACACGGCTTACCTGCTGGTGAACGCGACAGATGCAGAATTCATCAAGGCAAATGGCGAAACATACCTGCAAACAGGTTTGGACAGCTACAAAAAAGGATATACTGTTTCCGACAAGTTCGACAAAGACATCGAATCTGCAATCTACGCGAAAAAAGTCCTGTTTGCCGGTGAGATCGGGAAGCTATACGATGAGAAAAAATTCTCCGAAGCACGCCAGGCTTACGATGTTGAAGTAAAACTGTCTGAAGTGATCAACGAAACAGATAGTCTTTCTACTTTCAATGCAGGTGTTTGTGCGGAGAAGGCGGGAGAAACGGCAATCGCCGCGCAACGCTACAAAAGCGCAGCGAAAATGGGCTATAAAGCGCCGGAAATTTACGCAATTGCCTCTTCTGCCCTGCGCAAGGATGGCAAAACAAGCGAAGCGAAAGAAATCATCGAATTGGGTCGCAAAAGCTACCCTTCCGATCGCGCCTTGTTGCTCGAGCTGGTAAACATGAACATCGACGCCGGAGATACGAAAGCAGCAGAAGCAAGCCTTTCAGAAGCGATTGCAGCAGATCCGACGAACAAGCAATTGTACTACGTGATCGGTACAATCTACATCGAGCTCAAACAAGACGACAAGGCAGAAGCTGCCCTGAACAAAGCCATTGAGCTGGATCCGGGTTACGCAGATGCACAATACCAATTGGGCGCACACCTCGTTACCGTTGCCGGTCAAACCAAAGCAGACGCGAGTAACCTGAAGCTCGGCGACCCGAACTATGAAAAAATGCTCGCGAAAGGTGACGAATACTACAAAAAAGCGATCGCGCCACTCGAAGCCTATATCGCCAAAAATCCAAATGACAAGGAAGTTTTGAAAATTCTCTCTCAGATCTACAGAAGTCTGAGAAACACAGAGAAATCCGAAGAATACAAAAAACGCGCAGACGCGATCAAATAATTACAGGTAATGCTGACAAAAGCCCCGGTCTTCAAAAGAACCGGGGCTTTTTTATGTACATTCCTTTCAATACGCGCATCCAGGCTTTTCGCTTCTCTTGATGACTTTAGACTTTATGACTGTTACCCCGTTTCCTATTGGGAGACCCGGATTAGAGAAATGTCGAACTTTTTGGCGGATGATTTGAGGCTTTTTTAATTTGCAATGAAACATTCTTTGAGATTGCTATCTTAACTTTTTAAGGTAAATATATTCGCCATTTTCCTTTTTTGAATACGGGATTGTTCCAGAAATTACTGTCATTAATGTGGAGATGACATTTTAAAGCAGTGTAAACGGGTATTTACAGCATAACCGGATCTGCCTGAAATGTGCTTAAGTGTGGCAAATAAGCCTTCACGTCGTCTTTCGTAAATCTGTAAAGCTCTTCTTTCTCCATAATAATTGGTATGAGACGAGCGCAATCTCCTGCCATGATGACCATTTCAACATTGATTCCCGGATATCGTTTAGGCGTTGAAATTGGTTCCAGCCCAAAGAAGCGCTTGTATATGGGGATATGCTTCGGACGAACCGCGGTTAGGATATAATCACAATTGAATTTCAGGGCATTGAGTATGATAAACCTGAAGGGAATCTTAAACAGCTGTTTAGAATCGACTTTTTCGGGATCTATGACAAATCTGTTGGACTCAATGATCTTCTTGTCGAATCCTATTTCCCTTTCAATTTCCTCCCTGTAAGCTTCAAAGGCAGGAATTTCCATAAACAGCTGTTCTTTATCGTAGATACATGCTCTCAAAGAAGCGACGGGCATATTTTCCTCGTATATCAGGCACGTCGTTGAGTTTCCTGTGGAATCGTATTTGTCTTTGAATTCAGCTTCTGCGTTTTCGGGAATTGCTTCGACATTTCTATACGCAATGTATCTCAACTTAAAAGCAGTCGAAATCTCGCTCTCTGTTTGACAGGAATGTAGAACATATTTATCGCTCATAGCTAACGATTGATTTAATTAATAGTTTCATTAATCGGGCAAAAATAACCTATTAATGAGTGATTTAAGTTCATTTTATTTTAAGTTTATATAACACTTATACAAACAGCCTTTTTAAAAGAACTAAATTATCTATTCCCAATGCATTGGTAACAGGTATAAATACGGTGTTTCAGAAAACAGGTATTTTCAGCAAACGAATGTGTTTGGGGGAAACAGCAAGAAATAAAGCACCTTTTGATAGGTAAAGGGTGTTTTTCATTGGCTGGTTCCAAAGAGGGAAGTTTCGGACTTTTGGGTAGCGGATTTGAAGCTTTGGATGAGCTCTTCGACACTCGAAACGCACACTGAAATAAAAAAGCATTCCGCAGGAAGTGTGCGTGTGAGAGCCCGAATGATGAAAATAAAAAGAGCGGCTAACTATCGTTAAACGCTCTTTTATTTTCAGGACCCTTTCGGGATTCGACTCATTGCGACTTGCTGGTTAACGTGTAAAAACCCATTCGTCTTCCGTCGACAAGCGCTCATTGTACGCATATCCGTCGACAGCATAAGCTTTCAGGTCCTCTGCTTTTTTCAGATCTTTCTGAATGATGTAGCGTGCCATCGCGCCGCGTGCATGTTTCGCATACATCATGACAATCCTGTATTCTCCGCCTTTCGCTTCCTTGAAGACCGGCGTAATGATCTGCGCTTTCAGCACAGTTTTATCCACGACCTTGAAATATTCTGCGGATGCCAGGTTGATGATCGTTTCCTCTGCGCCTGATTCCTGATTCAATTCCCGGGCGATTTTACTGCCCCAGTAAGCATAGAGATTTTTCGTTTTCGGCGTCACATTCCATTTTGTGCCCATTTCGAGCCTGTAGGGGTACATCAGGTCCAACGGTTTCAACAAGCCGTACAAACCGGAAAGGATGCGAACTTGCTCCTGCGCGCGCTTCAGTTCAGCGGCATCGAGGGTGGCCGCATCAAATCCCTTGTATACTTCTCCCGTAAAGGCAAAAATACACGGCTTATTGAGGTCAGAAGCCGTTTCCGGCGTTTCCCAGTGCTGGTAGCGGTCGTGGTTCAGGTGCGCGAGCTCCGTCGATAAATGCATGAGCTGTCCGATCTTTTTGGCCGACATTTTTTGCAGCTTGCGCGCCAGGTAATCTGCTTCCTTCAGGAATATTGCGGTAGTCGCTGCCGATTTTGTACTTGCTTTGGTTTCGAAATCCAGGGATTTGGCAGGTGATAAAAGAATCTTCATGTATGCTGAAATAGATGTACGATTGGATAAAAGGAAATAATCAATTGCTTAATGGGCATGGAACAGGCGGATTTCCGTCGCGCCTTTGCCGTATTCGAGATAACTGGCGTCATAAAACTCGACATAATCTTTTTTCGACAGGAAAGTACGGATCTCATTTTTCAATACGCCTTCGCCCACGCCGTGGATCACGACCAGCTTCGGGATATTTTTCTCGCGCGCTTTTTTGAAAAAGGATTTGAATTCGCTCATTTGTTTGATCAGGATTTCCGTATTCGACATCCCTGCATGCGATTCGAGGATTTCCTCGATGTGCAGGTCAATCTCCCAGACTTCCGAAGCGCGTCTTCTGCCCGTCAATACCTCTTTCGTAATCATGTAATTCGCAGTTTGCAGCGTTTCGTCCTCGTTGACGCCATTCGTATACTGATCGAGCTTATACTCGGTCCCGTAGATCCGAATGATCTCGTTGAGCGCCATCCGCCTTTCAAAACCGGATTCGTCGCGCACCAGCACCTGATCCGTCGCAGGAAACTCCAGGATGATCCCGGAACCTTTTTCGTGCATAAACCCGATTTTTTCCCCTATTTGAAATGACATAACTACAAGATAAGCTTTGAACTGAATTGGAAATACCTTCATTTCCGCTATAAAGATAAATGAAATATTAGTTTGGCACAGCATGGATTGCTGCGTTTCAATCATCGATCGCTTGTAAAACGACAATCAGGTATTTGTTTTTCAATCCCTGCTGCAAAACAGGTCGACATCATCGACAAACACGGGACCGTTTATCGCGTCGTGCAACGCGGGATCTACATCGCCGACAAGGCTTTTTACCAGCAGAAGCTGAAAGCCAGGAACGCCAGTTAGCTCCACAAAAAAAAGCGCCCCAATCCGGAGCGCTTTGTATTTTAGGG
>Ga0247806_10000874_pt1 | contig 16123 bp, 11 predicted proteins | sample UWRJL059202B1_FD_179935 | JGI IMG/M metagenome (GOLD analysis project Ga0247806, IMG submission 179935) | Plant litter microbial communities from Arlington Agricultural Research Station in Wisconsin, United States - UWRJ-L059-202B-1 | ecosystem: Environmental > Terrestrial > Plant litter >... | reverse complement strand
CACCCCGCCCGAGGTGGAGAAGGTCTCGTAGATGCTGTTCGGATCCTTGATCTGCTCCAGCGCCCAACGGACGAACTCGTCGACGTAGCGGTTGTAGTTCGTGAACAGGATGTAGTTCTGAACGTCCTCCACCGGGGTGCCGGTGTAGTGGCGGAGGCGGGCCAGCGAGAAGTCGGTGCGCAGGCCGTCGAACTGGGCCAGCGGGAACTCCTCGTCCGAATCCCATAGGCCGTCCGAGATTTCGTCGCCGATGTGGGCGAGGTCGGTGGTCGGGAAATAGCGGGCGATGGCCGCGGTCATCGTGGCGTCCAGCACCACATCGGAGCCGTCCAGCACATAGGGGAAGGGGATTTCCTGCGTCGAGGGGACGACGTCGAAGGTCGCGCCGTAGTCGGCCTCCAGCAGACCCAACTGCTCCAGCAGATAGGGGCGGTACAGGTCGGGGCGGGTGATGGTGGTGGAATAGACGCCCTGCCGCGACAGGCGGGCATAGGCGCGGTTGGCCAGATTGAGCGGCCGATCGCCGAACCAGCTGATGCGCAGTTCAGGATAGGAGAAGATGCCTTTGGCCCGCGCCTCGGCGTCGGGACGCTCGCCGGTGGCGAGGAAGGTCTTCACGGCGTCGCGAAGATTGGCGACGGATTGGGTGTAGAGGGTTTCGAGGCGGTCCAGCGCCGCCTGTGCTGTCATCGTGTTTGTCATGACCTCCCCTAGCGGAAGATCGTGACCTTGGCGAGACGGTGGCGCTTAAGGGGTGTCATCCCTGAACAATTGGGTGAGGACCAGCCGGCTGTCGCGGATCTCGAACACCAGCGTCGCCATGCCTCCGCTAGGGCAGCAATTGCCGTCGTGGGACGTCCACAGCGAGGTCCGGGCGGTCAGGCTCTCGTCGTCATAGTTGAAGGCGACGCCCTTCCAGATCTCGCGCCCGGTCGGCAGCAGAGCGGGCAGGTCAGTCTCCCGCCAGGTCTCGTTGTCGATCTCGGTCAGCACGGGATCGGCGCCGGGGGTGAAGCGGAACAGGGCGTCGGAGTTGTAGGCTCCGGTCCCGGCGATCCTGCCGGGGACGGCCACATAGGTCTGATCCCCGATCCGGAAGACCGTCGGCGGCTCATACCGGATGCCGGCATGGCCCCAGGCCTCGGCGCGCAACCGGTCGCCGCCGGTCAGCAGAACATAACCCGCCGCGGTCCCGTCCTCGGGGGTGAAGCCGTTCTGGAGCTGCCAGCTCAGCCGGTGGCCATCGATGTTCAGATAGCCGCCGGTCGCGGTGGAGCAGTTGCTCAGGCCGATGTCGACGCAGGCGTCGGGCAGGCTCGTGGTCCGGATCGCCAGGGCGCGGGTTCGCGCGTCACGGGCGGCGGAGGCGATCCAGCGCTCAGCCCATCTTTGGTCGGTCTCGGCGACGACTGCGTCCTCGAAGGCGCGCGCCTCAATCCAGCTGCGACGGTCCTGATCGAGCCGCAGCGGGGTCGGGCTGACGGCGCGGGCGGAGACGAAGGCGGCTTCGGCCCGGCTGCGTTCATCCTGCGGCGTGGCGGCCGTGGTCAACAGGCCCACGATCAGGCTCGAGACCAGCAGTGCGGCGATCTTCATGGCGGCGTTCTCCCGAATGAAGAATGCGCCATTCCGGGCGTCCGTCCAGTGACGCCGTCTGATGTCAGCCCAGTTCGCGGTGGAAGAAGGCGACCACGTCGTCCAGCACCGGCGCCTTCTTGCGGAACAGGGGCGAGAAGGTCGCGATCAGGTCCTCGTGCGACAGGCCCGGATAGAGTTTGGCCTCACAGCGGCCGCCGACGGCGTGCATCCGGTCGCACAGGATGGTGGTGTCCTCGGCATGGACCACCTTGTCCGTCGTCCCGTGTCCGGCCCAGAGCGGCGGGGCGTCGGCGCGCACGAACGACACCGGCTGGGTCAGGGTCAGGTCGGGGGCGCGGCCGAAGGCGTTGATCGAGGCCGGAATGTCCAGAGGCAGGAAGTCATAAGGACCGGCCAGACCGGCGGCGGCCTTGATCAGATCGGGCGCCTCGACGGCGGCCATGTAGCGCCGGTCCAGCGTGATCATCATCGCCAGATGGGCGCCCGCCGAATGGCCCATGACGCCGAGCTTGCCCGCGTCGCCGCCGTACTGGCCCGCGATGCGTCCGGCCAGGGCCGTCGCGGCGGCGGCGTCCTCAATGAAGGCCGGGAAGTGGACGTCGGGGACCAGCCGGTAGTCGGGCACCACGACCACGAAGCCGCGCGCGGCCAGCGCCTGCGCCGCCCAGCCGTACAGGTCCTTGTCGCCCGCATACCAGCCGCCGCCATAGAAGAAGACCAGCACCGGGCGCGGTCGGTCCGTCTCGGCCATAGGAACCCAAACGTCCAGGGTCTGACGGTCGTCCGGCCCGTAGGCGAGATTGTGGACGGCGCGGCGCACGCCGCCGTCGCGCGGGCCCAGGCCGTTGAGCAGGCCGAGGGGTGAACAGGCCGCGGCCAGGGCGCCGAGGGTCGGGACGATAAAGCCGCGTCGGGTCATGCCCCAGATACGCACGAACCACGGCTCCGGACCAAGATGGGGAAGCCTATCGCGCGGAAGAAATCAGCGCGCCGCAGTTGGCGTCTTCGGCCAACCCCGGATCGACGAAGGGCAGAAGGGCCACCAGAGGATTGACCACAGCGCCCAGAATACCCGCCAGACCGGCCTGGGCGACGACCGAGCCGGTGTCGATGCCGACGCGGGGTGCGGTCAGAGGCCCCTGCACCACGATGGGCGACCACAGGCGGACGAGGCGCGCCTCCTTGGTCTCCCCGTCGATACGCAGGTTCATTGTCTCGGCCCCGAGGTCGATGGTCCCCGCGCCGCGCGCCAGCACCGGGGTGGTGTCGATGACGAAAGTCCGGGCGGTCGCCGTGCCCCCCGTGACGCGGAAGTCGGCGACGCCGCAGCGGATTTCGGTCGTGGACTCATCCCCGCCCAGCAGCCTGAACAGGCCGGCGCTGGCGTTGATGCCCAGCAGTTCGGCGAAGGCCGAGCGCATCTGGCCCCGGGGCACGATGATGGTGATCTGGCCCTTCGACGCGGCGGCGAAGTCATGGATCGAGGCGCCGGGGCCTTCCAGCTGAGCCCGACCCAGCGCGCTGCCGGTCACGGTCGGCGCGCCGCCACGGGCGGGGATGATGGATTCCAGCGGATAGTTGCGCAGCCGGAAGTCGACGGTGCTGTAGGGGGTCTCGCGCCTGGCGTTGATCCGGGCCGTGCCGCGCAGTTCGCCCCGGTTGAAGTTGAAGGCGACCGGGTCGAGGTCGAGGATGGCGTCCTTCAGCTCGGCGTTCAGTTCGACCTTGCGGATGTCCAGCTCGTTCCGCTTCACCTGGGCGGCGGTGTATTTCAGCGTGCCGTCCATGGTCCTCAGGCGGTCGACGGCCAAGGGGGCGTCGGGCAGCAGGCGCCCGGGCGCGCCCGAGGTGACGACCGTATTCCCGGCGGGGGTGACCGTGGGCCGCGCGCCCAGAACCGAGGCCAGGTCGTCGATATCGAGCAGGCGCGAATGCAGATCCGCATCGACACGCAGCCGGTTGTTGACCCGGTCCACGATCAGATCGCCCGAAAGATCGGACGACCCGACCCGGCCCGAGAAGTCAGTGAAGCTGAATTTGGCGTCGTCGCGCGTCAGGGTTCCGGACAGGCGGTAGGGCGGGGTGTTCGGGGTGGTGATGCCGGTCAGCAGATACAGGTCCGCCAGATCGCGGCCCTGCAGGCTGAGGGTCGAGCGGAACTGGCCCAGGTCGAAGGGGCGGGTAATCGAGCCCCGAACCTCCAGCCGGGAGCCCACGCCCGCCAACGTCGCTTCAAAGCCGTAGGGCCGGTCACGCCGGATGTCGATGAACGGGCCGCCGTGCACCGCAAGGGTCAGGGGAGTTCCGTTGAGAGAGCCCTGACCGTCCAGATGGAAACCGGCCCGGCCGTCCGACCCTTCACGCGCCGTGACGGTGGCCTCCAGCTTTATGTTGCGGGTCTGCTCGTCAAGGGACAGCTGTCCGTCGCGGATGATCAACCTGTTGATCAGCGGCAGCTTTATGCCTTGGCCATCATCCGGAGCGTCGGGGTCCAGTCTCCAGCTCTGGCGGCCGTCGGCCGTGGCGATCAGCACGACTTCGGGGCGGGTGACGGCCACCATCGGCATTTCGATCCGGCCCGTGAACAGCGGACGCAGGCGGACCGAGGCCTGCAGGTCCGCGACCTTCAGCGTGTCGCGCTCGCGCGCCCAGGTCGGGCCGCCCACCCGGATGTCGCGCGCCTGAACCGACGGCGTCCAGCTGAACAGGGTCACGTCCAGGTCGCCGTTCAACTCGATCTGGCGGTCGTACCTGACCGAGGCCCAGCGGCCGATGGGGCCGCGCAGCCAGTTCCAGTCGAACAGCATCAGGAAGACGACGACGGCGATGATCAGCAGCAGGGTGATCGAAGCGGCGACCTTCTCCGGTTTTCCGGGACGACGGACGGCGGCGATGAAGGGGTCGTTGTCCCGCCATTCCCGCAGGCGAATGCCCGCAGGGACCAGGGCGCGGTCGCGGAAGGCGAGCCAGTTCGGGTTGTCTTTCAAGGGGTTGGGCAAGCGAGGAGGCTCCGTCGACGCCTGCACAACGCGCGCGCGCCCTGAAAGACCCAAGGCGGTTGTCTCGACGTCGTGTCAAATTTCATACTTCCAACCGTCACAGAACATTTACATGCGGCCGGGTTCGCGCATTATTCGCTCCGAGTCCTGAGCATTTCAGGCGTTCTGGAGGAACAACCATGCGTCCCTTGCGCGCCCTCGCCGCCCTGGCGATCACCGCTTCCACCCTGTCGGCCCTGCCCGTCGTCGCCCATGAGGCCGTGCAGTCGTCGACCGCCCGACCCGTGCTGGTCTGCGCCACCGACGCCGCCACGCGCCGCGCCTTCGCGCGCGAGCACGGCGCCGCGCCGGTCTTCATCACCGCCCGCGAGGCGCTGGCGCTGCAGCCGGCCGATCCGTCGTGGTCCACCCCGCGCTGCATGACGGCGGTCGAACACGCCCGCTACGTCAGCGCCGCCACCACCTACGCCCGCGCCCGCTAGACACCGGATCGGGAAAACGAAAAAGGGCGCTCCTGGCTGGGAGCGCCCTTTCTCTTGTCTTGCTCTTGTTCGGAGCCGGATCAGTTCGCCGGCTTCAGATACTTGTCCAGCCAGCCGAACACCTCGTTGTGCCACTGCACGCTGTTGGCGGGCTTCAGCACCCAATGGTTCTCGTTGGGGAAGAAGAGCAGGCGGCTGTCGATGCCGCGGCGCTGAAGCGCCGTAAAGGTCGACAGGCCCTGGGCGGTCGGGATGCGGTAGTCGAGGTCGCCCTGCACCACCAGCATCGGGTCACGCCAGTTGGCGACGTGGTTCACCGGGTTGAACTGCTCATAACCCTGCGGATTCTCGTACTGGGTGCCGCCGTACTCCCACTCGGTGAACCACAGCTCCTCGGTGCCGTAGCCCATGCCGCGGATGTCGAAGACGCCGTCGTGGTTGACGAGGCATTTGAACTCACCGGGCCAGTTGCCCGCGATCCAGTTGATCATATAGCCGCCGTAAGAGGCGCCGAGGGCGCAGGCGTTGTCGCCGTCCAGGAAGCTGTATTTCGACTGGGCCGCGGCCCAGCCCTTCTGCAGGTCCTCGAACGGACGGTCGCCCCAGTGCTGGCTGATCGAGTCCGTGAAGGCCTGGCCGTAGCCGGTCGATCCGTGGAAATCGATCATGACCACGGCATAGCCTGCGCCGGCATAGGTTTCGGGGTTCCAGCGGTAGGACCAGCCGTTGCCGAACGAGCCCTGCGGGCCGCCATGGATCAGGAAGGCGACCGGATATTTCTGGCCCTCGACATAGTTGGCGGGCTTGATGACGTAGCCGTGGACCGTCTCATTGTTCCAGCCGGCGAAGGTGAACTGCTCGGCCTCGCCAAAGGCCAAGGCGTCCAGCTGCGGGTTCACATTGGTGATCCGCGCGGGCATCTCGCGGCCCCGGAAGGTCTTCACGAACAGCTCGCTGGGACGGGTCAGGCTGTCCTGGGCGAAGACGAAGCCCGAGGGTGTCTGCTGGAAGGCCGAGACGTGGCCTTCGCCGGTGATCGGCGTGACCGTGCCACGGCGGACGTCGATGCCGAACAGGCGGGTCTGACCGACGTCGCCGGCGGTGGTGTAGAGGGTGCGGCCGTCGCGCGACCATTGCAGGGTGTCGGCCGAGCGATCCCAGTCGGCGGCGATCTGGCGGGTTTCGCCCGAGGCCACATCCCGCAGGAAGATCGAGTACTTGTCGGCCTCGAAGCCCGGGCGGGCCATGGCGCGGTAGGCTAGGGTCTTGCCGTCCGGCGAATAGACCGGGCCCGTGTCCCAGGCGTCATTGGCGTCGGTCAGGTTGGTCAGCTGGCCGGGGGCCGAAATCGCGACCTGATAGAGGTCGAAATTGGTGCTCCACGGCTCGGACTTGCCGGCCTCGCGGGCCGAGAAGACGACGCCCTGATTGTCCGGGGTGAAGGTGAACTCGCTCTCATCGCCGAAGGGCTTCGAGGGGGTGTCGCCGTCGAAGCCGCGCGTGACGTGAACCGGCTGGCCCGAGCCGTCGACGTTCAGGACGAACAGGTGGTTCCGGGTGCCGTCGTTCCAGGTGTCCCAGTGACGCACGAACATGCGGTCATAGGTCTGGCCCGTGGAGGGATCGTCGGCCACGGCCTTGTTGCGATCCACCGTGCAGGCCAGATCGGCGCAATCGGGGAAGACGGCCAGCGACACCGCGACCTTCGAGGCGTCGGGGCTGAGGCGGTAGGCGTTGACGTCCAGCGGCAGGTTGGTCACCTGAACCGGCGCGGTTCCGTCGGCTTCGGCGCGCCAGACCTGGCTGGAGCCCGAGCGGCCCGAAAGGAAGTACAGCTTGCCGTCCGAACCCCAGCGGGCGGTGTTGGCGCCGCCCTCGTTGATGGCCAGACGACGGCCTTCGCCGGGGTTCTGCAGGTCCTGAATGAACAGCGCGCCCGCGCGCCGGTTGGCGGCCACGTCGGTGGTGGTGACCGAATAGACGACCCAGCGGCCGTCCGGCGACACCTGCGGATCGCCCAGCCGGTTGGCCGAGATCATGGCGTTGTAGTCGAAGGCCTCGCGCGCTTGCGCCGCTGCGGCGACCGGAGCGGCGGCGGGCGCCTGGGCCAGGGCGGGGACGGCGGTCGCCAGCGCGATGGCGGCGACGGCGCACGAAAGCAGGGAACGGTGACGCATGGACGGTTTCCTCATGTCTGCGGCCGCTGGCGTAGCACCGCAGTTCACGAGGCGAAAGCGGCCGCGCCTGCCCTCACTCAGCCGTGTAGTGGCCAGTCCAGTCGAGGATTTCCTGCTGCCAGTCGACCCAGTTGCGGGGCTTCAGCACCCAGTGGTTCTCGTCCGGCACATGGACGAAGCGGCTCTCGATGCCGCGATGCTGAAGCGCGGAGAAGGTCCCCAGACCCTGCTCGACCGGCACGCGGAAGTCGCGCGAACCGTGCAGGACCAGCATCGGCTTGCTCCAGTCGCCCACCCAGGTGTTGGGGCTGAACTGGCGATAGAGGTCAGGCTTCTCCCAGGACGCGCCACCGAACTCGGAACTGAAGGTGGCGATGTCCATGGCGTTCATCAGCTGGCCGACGTCGAACACCCCCGCGTGGTTGACCAGACAGTCCCAGGGCCCGTTCCAGCGCCCGGCGATCAGATTGACCATATAGCCGCCGTAGGAGGCGCCCAGCGCGCAGGCGCGGCCGCCGTCCATCCAGCCGTTGCGCTCCAGCGCCGTCGCCCAGCCCTTTTGCAGATCCTCGAGCGGCCGGTCGCCCCAGTGGTCGTTGATGGCGTCGGTGAAGGCCTGGCCGAAGCCGGGCGAGCCGTGGAAATTGACCATCACCACGCCGTATCCGGCGCCGGTGTAGACCTGCGGGTTCCAGCGGTAGCTCCAGCCGTCGGTCCACGGCGACTTGGGTCCGCCGTGGATCAGGTAGACGACCGGATAGCGGCGGCCCGGGACATAGCCGGCGGGCTTGAACACCCAGCCCTGCACCGCCTCGCCGTTCCAGCCGGCGAAACTGAACATCTCGCCCGCGGGCAGGTCGGTCCCGGCCAGAAGCTCGGCGTTGTGGCGGGTCAGGGGCGCCAGGCCGTCCCGGCCCGCTTCGACGATCCGGGACGGGCCGGTGAAGGTTTCGTGCGACAGCACCAGCCGGTCGCCCACCGCATCATAGCCGGAGACCGTGCCCTGATCGGTCAGGGCGCGCACCGCGCCGGTGCGGGCGTCGATCTCGAACAGCTTCTGCTGGCCGTTCTCGGCGGCGAGCGCATGGAGCGCCCGACCGTCGGGCCGCCAGCGCAGGCCCGCCGCGCCGCGGTCCCAGTCGGCGGCGACCGGACGGGCGTCGGAACCGTCGGTGTCGGCGATCATCAGGACGGGTTGGTCGCCGAAGACGTTTTCGCGCCGTCCCGCCAGCCATGCCAGTCTGCGACCGTCGGGTGAGAAAACCGGGTTGGAGTCCGCGGCGGAGTTGCCGCTCGTCAGGTTCACCGGCGTTCCACCCGCGACGGGGACCGTCCAGATATCGGAATTGTTGGTCAAGGCCTCGGTGCGGCCCTGGGTCTGGGTCTGGAACACGAGGGTGCGGCCGTCCGGGGAGAGGTTGAACTCGCTGTCGTCGCCGAGAGGGCGCGACGGCGCATCGCCGTCCATTCCGGCCATCAGGTCGCGCGGCGTCACGGCGGCCAGCCCCGAGGCGTTCAGCGTCAGGGCGAACAGGTGGCTGCGCCGCCCATCGTTCCAGCTGTCCCACGGGCGCAGCGGCAGGCGGTCATAGCCACGCACGGTCGAGCCCGGCGCCGCCTGCGTCTTCAGCCGATCACGCGTGCAGTCCAGATCGGCGCAGTCGAGGAAGACCGGCAGGGCGACAATCAGCGTCCTGCCGTCGGCGGCGAGGCGGAAGGCGGTGACGTCCACCGGCAGGGCGGTGACTTGCGTCGCGGCCTGCCCGTCGCGGTCGGCGCGCCAGACCTGGCTGGAGCCGCCCCGGCTGGACAGGAAGTAGACGCCGTTCCCGTCGGGCGCCCACCGGCCCGAGGACGCGCCCCCATCCGAGGCCGCCAGCCGACGCGAGGTCCCGTCGGCCTCGATGATCCACAGGGCGCCGACGCCGCGATTGCCCGCCCAGTCGGTGGTGCGGAGGTTGTAGAGCACGCGGCGGCCGTCCGGGGACAGCCGGGGATCCGAGACCCGCTCCATCAGGGCCAACTGGCCGGGGCTGAGGCCGCCCGCCGCCGTGGGCCGGGTCGCGGGCGGGGCGTCCGCCGAGGCTGCCGCCGCGGGAGTCTGGGCCATCGCCGGGACGCCGGCCACGAACAGCGCGAGCGTCGCCGCGCCCGCCAGAAGTCCCGTCCTGATCGCCATCGTCATCCCTCCAGACCCGATGCAAGACGTAACACGCTTCCCGCCCCCGCCAAGCCGCTTGCCGTCCGCCCCGCGAGCGGCGACAACCGGCCTTCAATGACCGCCCAAGCCGCCCCCACGCCTGTTCGCCCCGAGCCGCACATCTGCGACGTGCTGATCGCCGAGCGCGCCCCCCGGCTGACGCGATCGATGGTCTGGCCGGTGGTGCGGCCGGTCCTCTACAAGCTGCTGAATTACAGGCAGGCGGTGCGCATGGCCGATGCGGTCAAGGCGCTCTCGGGCGCCGATGCGCTGGACTACATGAGCGATCTGCTGGACCTGAAGGTCTCGGTCATGAACGTCGAACGCATCCCGGCCACGGGGCGCTGCATCATCGTCGCCAACCATCCGACCGGCATCGCTGACGGGATCGCCGTGTTCGACGCCATCAAGGCGCGGCGGGGCGACGCCATATTCTTCGCCAATGCGGATGCGGTGCGGGTCTCGCCCCGGTTGGGCGAGGCGATCATTCCGGTCGAATGGGTCCACGACAAACGCACCCGCGAGAAGACCCGCCTGACCCTGCAGGCCGCGAAGGTCGCCTTTGAGGCCGAACGGTGCGTGGTCATGTTTCCCGCCGGGCGTCTGGCCCGGATCGGCAAGGACGGCTCGGTCACCGATCCGGAGTGGGCGCAGACGGCGGCGTCGCTGGCCCGGAAATATAACGCGCCGGTCACGCCCATCCACGTGTCGGGCCCCTATTCGCGCCTGTTCCACTGGTTCGACCGGGTGTCACAGGAACTGAGGGACATCACCCTGTTCCACGAACTGCTGAACAAGCGGAAGAAGCCGTTCTTCCTCAAGGTCGGCAAGCCGATCCCGCCGTCGCGGCTGGATATCGACGCGGGCAAGGCCACCTATGCGCTGAAGGCCTTTACCGAAAGGGTCCTGCCCAGCCAGCCGGACGCCGACTTTGCCTGACCTGACGCTGACCGATGCGGATGCGACCACGCGGCTGGGGCGGGCCATCGCTCCCCTGCTGGCGCCGGGTGAGGCCGTGCTGCTGTACGGTCCGCTGGGCATGGGCAAGTCGACGCTGGCGCGGGGCCTCATCCGCGCCCTGACCACCCCGGACGAAGATGTGCCGTCGCCGACCTTCACCCTGGTGCAGTTCTATGAGAGCGAGCCGCCGGTGGCGCATTTCGACCTGTATCGCCTGACCCGACCGGACGAGGCCGCCGAGATCGGGCTGGACGAGGCGCTGGACGAGGGTTGCGCCGTAGTCGAATGGCCCGAGCGGCTTGGGGATGATCCGGGCGCCTGGGTCGGGCCTGACCGGCTGGTCATCACCCTGTCCGAAGCGGGCGACGGGAGGCGTGCGTCCATTTCCGGCCTGGGGGCGTGGGAAGCGAAGTCGAAGGATCTGAATGTCTGACCGCGAAGCCCTCCGTCTCGAATTCCTGAAAGCCGCCGGTCTGGCCGATGCGGCGCGCGACCCCTTGCCCGGGGACGCCTCGACGCGGCGCTATGAGCGGCTGACCACGCCGGACGGTCGTTCGCTGATGCTGATGGATCAGGCGGCCAGCGCCGAGAGCCCGCCGGCCGATCCGTCGTGGACGCCCGAGCAGCGGCTGGCCTCGGGCTGGAACGCCACCGCGCGCCTGTCGGCGGGGCGGATCGAGGCCTTCGCCGCCGTGGCCGCCCATCTGAAGGCGCTGGGCCTGTCGGCGCCGGAGATTCTGGCCGTGGACGCGGCGGCGGGACTGGCCGTGCTGGAGGATTTCGGCGACGCCCTGTTCGCGCGGGTGATCGAGGACGGGGAGGCCGAGGAGCCGCTGTATCTGGCCGCCGTCGAGGCGCTGGCGGCGCTGCATGCGGCCGAGCCGCCGGAGCGGTTGAGCGGCGCGGCCGGCGACTGGCCCCTGCTGGTCTATGACGAGACGGCGCTGCAGGGCGGGGCCGATCTTTTTGTGGAATGGATGCCGACGCTGGACCCGTCGCTGAGCTTTGACGAGGCGGCCATCGCCGACTGGCGGAGGGCGTGGAAGCCGGTGGTCGAGCGCGGCGCGATGGGGGCGACCGTCATGGCGCACCGCGATTACCACGCCGAGAACCTGATCCGCCTGCCGGGCCGGTCGGGGGCGGCCATGGTGGGGATGATCGACTTCCAGGACGCCGTGCGCGCCCACCCGTCGTGGGATCTGCACTCCTTGCTGCAGGATGCCCGCCGCGACGTGTCCCCGGCGCTGGAGGCGAAGGCGCTGGATCACTATTTCAGCCTGCGCCCCGGTGTCGACCGGGCCGAGTTCATGCGCGACTACGCCGGTCTGGCGGCGCTGAACGAGGCGCGGATTCTGGGTATCTTCGCCCGGCTTATCGTGCGTGACGGCAAGCCGCGCTATCGCGCCTTCATGCCGCGCATGTGGGCCCATCTGAACGCCAACCTGAAACAGCCCGGGCTCGAGACCGTGCGCGACTGGTTCCACGCCCATGTGCCGGAGGCGAGCCGCAAATGACCGACGCTCCCAAGACCGCCATGGTGCTGGCCGCCGGTCTCGGCACCCGCATGCGGCCCCTGACAAACGATCGGCCCAAGGCCTTGGTGGAGGTCGCCGGACGGGCCCTGATCGACCATGTGCTGGACCGGCTGGCGGAGGCGGGGGTCCGGACCGCCGTCGTCAATGTTCACTGGTTCGCGGATCGGCTCGAAAGCCATCTGGCCGCGCGCGGACGCGGACCGGAGATCGTGATCTCGGACGAGCGGGAAGCCCTGCTGGAGACGGGCGGCGGGCTGAAGAAGGCGGCGCCGCTGCTGGGGCCTGATCCGGTGTTTGTCGCCAACATCGACAGTGTCTGGACGGACAACGGGGTTGACGGGGGAGACGCCCTGAATCAACTCGCGCGGTTGTGGAATCCGTCAATCATGGATGCGGCGCTGCTTCTCGCGCGGCGCGAAGGCTCCATCGGCTTCGAGGGCGACGGGGACTTCTTCCTGGCCGACGATGGACGGCTGACCTTCCGGGGCGAGGCGGCTTCGGCGCCCTTCGCCTATATGGGCGTCCACATCTGTCGGCCGGACTATGTGGCGGACGGCCCGGAAGGGGCTTTCTCGCTGAGCCAGTTCTGGCGCCGGTCGGCGGCGGCGGGACGCCTGTACGGCGTGGTGCTGGACGGCGACTGGATGCATGTCGGCGATCCGCAGGCCCGGGATGAGGCCGAGGCCAAATTGGCCGGGACCTCGTGACGACGCGGTTCGATCCGTTCAGCGGCGACCGGCCGCGCTGGTACGCGGTCGAGGCGTATCGGCCGTTCCTGGAGGATCTGGCGGCGGGGGTGCTGGACTGGCTGGGCGACCGCCCGCCCGAGACGCTGTCGGATGCGGTTATCCTGCTGCCCAATCGCCGCGCGGCGCGGGCCTTCACCGCGGCCCTGACCAAACAGGCGGGGGGGCGGCCGGTGCTGCTGCCGCAGGTGCGGCCGCTGGGCGATCTGGAAGAAGACGAGCCGCCGTTCGCCCCGGGCGAGGTCGGGCTGGACCTGCCGCCGGCGATCGCGCCCCTGACCCGCCGGTTCGAGATGGCGCGGATGATCGTGGAGGACTTCCGCACCGATCTGTCGCCCCTGCGGGCGCTGGAACTGGCCGACGCGCTGGGCGGCTTTCTGGATTCCTGCCACCTCGAGGAGGTGCCGGACATCGGCAAGGTCGCGACCCTGGTCGAGGGTGATCTGGCCGAGCACTGGCTGGAGTCGGCGAGATTCCTCGGTCTCGCCGTCGAGACATGGCCGAAGCGACTGGCGGCGCTGGGGCTGGTCGATCCGGCCTGGCGGCGGGCGAAACTGCTGCGCCTGCTGGCCGACAGTTGGACCGCCCGCCCGCCGGAGCATCCGGTCATCGCCGCCGGTTCGACCGGCTCCGCGCCCGCCGCCGCCGATGTACTGGCCGCCGTGGCCAGAGCTCCGCAGGGCTGTGTGGTCCTGCCGGGTCTGGACCTCGACCTTGATCCGGCGGTCTGGTCCCGGTTGGGGGACAACGAGCAGCATCCGCAGAACGCCCTGTGGCGGCTGCTGAACGGCCGGATCGAACGCGAGGCCGTCCGCCCCTGGTTCCGGCCTGCGGTGGAGCCCGCCGTCGAGGCCCGGGGCAGAGCGCGCCAAAGACTGCTGAACGAGGCCCTGCGCCCCGCCGACGCCACGGACGACTGGCGCAAACTTATCCGCGCGATGCGGGCCGAGGCCGCGGGGACCCAGTCCGCTGATCCCATCGCTGAGGGGCTGCGCGGTCTGTCGGTGGTCACGGCCCGGGCCGAGGAGGACGCGGCGGCGGCCATCGCCCTGATGATGCGCGAGACGCTGGAGACGCCGGGCAAGACCTGCGCCCTGGTGACGCCCGATCTGGCCCTGGGGCGCCGGGTGGCGGCGCGGCTGGAGCGCTGGGGCGTCAGCGCCGACGTGTCGTCGGGCCAACCCCTGTCGCGGATGCCGGCCGGGCGGCTGGTCGATCTGGCGGCGCGCTTCATGGCCGAGCCGCTGGATCCTCATGCCCTGCTCGGCCTGCTGAAACACCCGTTGGTCCGGCTGGATCTTGGTGAGACGGATTTCCGGGGCGCGGTCGAGGCGCTTGAGACCTTCGCTCTGCGAGGGCCACGTCGCCGGGACTGGTCCCGCGCCCGCAAGGCCCTGTTCGAGGCCGGTCAGCCTCGGGATGACGGCCGGGTCCCATCAGAGGTCACGCTGGCGAGACTGGTTGCGGCGCGGGTGTTGCTGGATCGGCTGGAGGCGCTGTCCGGAGAGGCGCGCGCCCCGTTCCGGGACGACGCGCCTCTGGACCATGCGGCGCGCGCTCTGACGGCCCTGATCGAGGCCGTGGCGGGGCAGAACGCCTGGGCCGGGGCGGACGGCGAGGCGGCGGCGAGCGTGCTGTCGGCCCTGATAGACGGCGGCGGATCTTTGGGGGCGGTGAGCCGGGACGACTTCGCCGAACTGGTGCGCGGTCTGTTGATCGACGAGACGGTGCGGACCGGCGGGGCGACCCAGCCGCGTCTGCGTATCCTCGGCGCCATCGAGGCGCGTCTCGTTCGGGCGGACCGGATGATCCTGGCCGGTCTGGAGGAGGGCGTCTGGCCCAATGCGGCGCCGACCGATCCCTTCCTGTCACGTCCCATGCGTGTGACCATGACGTTGCCGCCGCCGGAACGCCGTCTGGGCCAGACGGCGCAGGACTTCGTCCAGGCCGCCAGCGCCGACGAGGCGATACTGGTGCATTGCGAGCGGCGCGGCGGCCAGCCGGCGGTGAAGTCGCGCTGGCTGTGGCGGCTGGAGATGCTGACCCGGGGCGCCGACGCGCCGGACACGCCGGTGTCGATCGCCCGACCGTCTCTGGCGCTGGAGCAGGCGCGGGTTCTGGATGCTCCGGCATCGACGAGGCCGGACTATGCGCCCCGGCCCGCGCCGCGCCCGCCCGTCGAGCGGCGGCCCCGGGAACTGCCGGTGACCGGCGTCGAACGCTGGGTGCGCGACCCGTACGCCGTGTATGCGCGTTATGTCCTGAATCTGAGACAACTGGATCGACCCGGTCAGTCCGCCGAGGCCATCGCGCGGGGCAACGCCGTGCACAAGGCGGTCGAGCGGCTGACGCTGTCATATCCCTTTGTACTGCCCGAGGACGCCGCGGACCAGCTTGAGCGTCTGTTGCTGGAAGAGCTGACGTCGGCCGGATTCGAGGACGCGGCCATGGCGCGCGAGGCGCCGCTGGCCCGCAACAGCGCCGTCTGGCTGGCCGGGTTCGAGGCCGATCGCCGGGCGCGGGGCGTGGAGATCAGGGTCGAGGAACGGGTCGAGATGTGGATTCCGGCGCCCGCCGGGCCGTTCAAGCTGACCGCCAAGGCCGACCGGATCGAGCTGTCGGCCACGGGCGCGGCGGTGCTGGATTTCAAGACCGGCTCCATCCCGTCGCCGAAGCAGGTGCGCACCGGCTTCTCGCCGCAGCTGACCCTGACCGGGGCCGTTCTGGCCGAGGCCGGGCTGAAGGATTCCGGCCCGGTCGAGCCCGAGGAGCTGACCTATGTCCGCGTCGTGGGCCGCAAGGAGCCGGGCGAGGCGGCGGTCAGGGCGTCGGGCGGCGAGGCCCTGGCCCTGTCGCAGGCGGCGCTGGCGGGCCTGACCGCGCGGATCGCCCGCTTCGATGATCAGGAGACGCCCTACCTCAGCTGGGTGGCGCCCCAGTTCATGGGCAATTTCGGCGGCAACTACGACCATCTGGCCCGGGTGTGGGAGTGGCATGTGGTCGGTGGTGACGAGGGCGACGCGGAATGAGCGCGCGCATCCTGCCCGATCCCGCCCAGATCGCCGCCGCCGATCCCGGCCAGTCGGTCTTCGTCACGGCCAATGCGGGCTCGGGCAAGACCTCGACCCTGGTGGATCGCGTGGCGCGTCTGCTGCTGCGCGAGGTCCAGCCGGCGGAGATCCTGTGCGTCACCTACACCAAGGCCGCGGCGGCCGAGATGCAGGCGCGCCTGTTCGACCGGCTGGGTGAGTGGGCGGTGATGGATGACGGCCGTCTGGCGCAGTCGCTGGCCGATCTGGATGGCCGCGATCCCGCCGGCCTGTCGGGACCGGAACTGTCGGACGCCCGTCGTCTGTTCGCCAAGGCGCTGGAGACGCCCGGCGGGCTGAAGATCCAGACCATCCACGCCTTCTGTGAAAAGCTGC
>Ga0247806_10000873_pt1 | contig 16159 bp, 5 predicted proteins | sample UWRJL059202B1_FD_179935 | JGI IMG/M metagenome (GOLD analysis project Ga0247806, IMG submission 179935) | Plant litter microbial communities from Arlington Agricultural Research Station in Wisconsin, United States - UWRJ-L059-202B-1 | ecosystem: Environmental > Terrestrial > Plant litter >... | reverse complement strand
ATTAATGGCAAGCTGCCAGGACAGCATTTATTTACTGGAAGGAAAACTGAGTTACTGGAACCTGAAAAAACAGGAGCTTGCAGCGGGAAAAATCACTTTTTCTGTTCCGCAGCCCGGTATAGATACATTAGCGGCTCCCGATCCGTCATTGAAATTTCCTGATATCAATCTTCCTGATCTTCCCGATCTGGCTGTTCCGGATATAACAATTCCTGCAATGCCGGATCTTCCGATGACCAGTATGGATTCGATCGATCTTAACCTGTCCTCACTTTCCGAAACCCTGAATCTCAAGCAGGAACAGCTCACAAAGCTGAAAGAACAGGATCTCAACCTGAAAAATAATTTCCAGCAACTGGCCAATAAAAAGGGGCATTCCTTTTTAAGCGGGATTCGCAGAGCCGATCTCGGAATGAGTACACTGTCTCAAAGTGCGCTTTCAAATAACAGCGTGCCCATGCAGGGAGTGCACGTTACGGGTACGGTCAGGCGAACTTTTTACGATGTTGCCGCCGGATTTACACTGCCTAATCAACTGTTCTCAAACCAGGCATTCGACCAGGTGGTGGTTAATTCCGGGAACCTTTTTAATGTGAACGATTTCTTCGCGGTCAATTCTGTGAGGCTCGTAAGCTCGGCAATCATCGGCTACGGAGAGCAGGGAAAGAACAGTATTTCCGTTGAAACTTTTTATTCCGGTAAAAGCTGGGAACAGCTCAGTAAACACCTTGATGGAAACCAGCAGCTCGCATCCAATGTATCGTTTGCCCTGACTCCTAAAAGAATACCGACTTTAACCTGGACAGGAACCGCAGGACAGTCATTTTCGGCCCCGGGCGATAGTCTTCCTTCAAAATTCACAGATAAACTGGCGCTTGCTTCAGGTGTCAACTGGAAGATCATGAAGCTCAAAGGTGAGCTTAAGCTGGGTTTTAGAAAACTCGGCGATCACTACGATGGATGGTCGCAGGGAATTTACCTGAGAGGGGCAGAGCACAGGGAAGCTTCTTACCGGCAAACAGTTACCTCCCGCTTGTCTGTCCAGGTACGCGGAGCGATGGATATGTTTCATGGATCAGATTCGCTGAGAAGTATAAGAACTACCCGCCAGGTTGGTGGTGAGATCCGGTGCAAGCTTTTCAGAAATGTGACGGTACTTGGATCTTACACGCTACTCCAGCTCGATAGTGATACCTTGTCACGTGCCCAGACGCTTAGCCACCTTTCCAGGGTTGGCCTTTATAACAGTCGTGTTATCGGAAAATGGTCCCTGACTTCTTCTTTCGATGGCGGTTACGCGCAGATCTCGGGTATAGACTCCAATCAGACGCTTATTCAGTTAACTGGTCACAGCACCGCTTCCTGGAAAAAATGGGAATTTGGTGTGAAAGTTAGCTATATGGACTTTTCGGGGCTCAAAAAACTTGACGGTTCCAGCTGGATGGTCCAGCCGGAATTCGGTTATTCCGGACCTCAATTCGGGATGGGTTTGAATTATCAGTACCAGAAGAGCGATCAGTTTGGTGTTAACGGAGGATTTCAGTTCAATTTCCGGTTCAAATTCAGCGAATTATTTGCACTTACTGTTACTGCCCAGCGATGGCTTCCTACAGATTATACTTTTTTCATGAAACAGGATGCGGCAATTGTCGATCCGCTTTACATGCGAGGAAAACTAACCTTTACGATTTTATGATGATGAAAACAAACCTGCTATTACTTATGCTGCTTGCGATCGGAACGGTTTCCGGTCAGTATTCCGATCTTCCGATTACACTTTCGCTTCCATACGACCAGGATTCGATCGATGAAAAAGAGCCTGTTTTTGTCTGGCAATCGAATCTTGCTGCGGTTCAGACGGATCCGCGTTTGATCCAGCGTATAACTGTAGCGGAGATCACCGGTGATCAGACTCCTTCCGAAGCGATTGGGCTGAATGTTCCTGCTTTTATTCGCAGTGAGCTCGTGACCAATTCTATAACTTACAGCAACAGCGACCAGGAACTGAAGAAAAATGTCTGGTACGCCTGGCAGATAAGCTACCTGTTCAATGGAGTGGTGATCCAGCAGTCGGAAGTGTGGAAATTCATTCTTGCCGATGAGCTCCCGGTAAAGCTGGCCTATGTTGCTTTGCGCCGTCAATCAGACGGATCTGTTTATGAGATGACAGGTAAAACACTCAATGTCTGCACCACTGAAAAAGGCCCGCTGAATTTAAAAGCGGCCATTCGCACCCCTGATGGTGTACGTCACGAAGTTGCGCTTACGGAAATGATCAACGACGAGCCGCAGAAAACAACTGTTAGCGAAAGCTCAACTGAGACGCGCTACTTTACCGTCGATCTTACCGATCTGAATGTCAGAAAAGGCATTTCCACTTTTGAATGGAACGGCAGCCTGAAACAAGCATATACACTGAACTTTCACGTAAACAAATGATGTTCAGATCCTGCATATCGATTTTGCTGAGCTGCGTAGTTTTTACTGCGTGCGGTCTCATGAAGCAGAGCTCCGGGAAGCCGCTTGGTCCGCAGGATTATCTGAAATGGTATACTTCTGCCGATTATCCGTACAGGGATACGGTGGTGGAAAATGGCATTACTTACATCCTGGAAAGATTGCCGGCGGAAGTAGAGATCGCCCGGAATTTGCAGTCAGGAAGAATTACCGCCGAAGAGGCAAAAGAAAGCTATGCTTCTCAGCGCGATGAGAAAAACCTGACCTACCAGCTGATCGTTCAGCTTCCGGGCGTTGGTAAGGATATTTACAATTACAATGTGAAAGAAGGAGAAAGCTCATCCGACCGTGCGAGTTACTTTGCTTTTGGAATGAAAAAAGACCTCCTGCTGCTTACCGGTCCTGTTGATACGATCGATTGTTCGGGATTGATCACCGAGCGGGGATTGAGCAATTTTCCACGTTCAAAATTCTCGATGGATTTTGGCGGAGCAGATTTCGAACAGGCCACGCAATTATTATTCAAAGACCGCTATCTCAGCGAAAAGCTGATTTCGTTCGATTTGAAGCCATTCCAGAAAAAAGTACCAAAACTGACCATTAAATAAGTCTTATAGTATGAAAATGACCATTAATATAGACAACCTGAAGGGACCTCGTTCTATTGCCTGGTTCCTGTTGTTCACTTTCTGTTCCCAGCTGATCGTTCCAAGCGTTAGCTATGCAGGTGGCGGCGGACCAACTCAGCCGGAAGTTCAGGGTTTTACGCCGATCGGTGTTTCCGATATGGTTGATCCCTTTACGGGTGATTTTACCTACAATATCCCGTTGATGGACATTGAAGGCTACCCGATCAATATTTCCTACACAGGCGGAATTTCAATGGATCAGGAAGCTAGCTGGGTTGGCCTGGGCTGGAACCTCAATACGGGTTCAGTTGTTCGTAATATGCGTGGTCTCCCGGATGATTTTAATGGAGATGTGGTTGAAAAAACACAGACGCAGAAGGCCAATACAACAGTTGGTTTGGACCTGGGAGCAGGCGTTGAGCTGTTTGGCTTAGAGCCGGATGGAATTATGGGCAATGGCGGTGGTGCTATAAACGTAGGGCTCGGTCTTTCCTATAATAATTATACCGGTTATTCGACCCAATTCAGTTTCGGACCATCTTTCAACTTCGGTAAAGCTGGTTCGCCATCAGGTACGGCCGGTTTCCAGTTATCGGGAAGCAGCGAGAATGGCGCCAGCTTTTCACCATCACTGAGCTTTGACAAGAAAATAAAGGATGGTGGGATGAAAGACTGTAAACTGACTTCAACTATCGGGGCGTCTATGAACTCCCGTGCAGGCTTGAGCCAGATAAGCTACTCGGCCAATATTTCCGAGTCATATACAGGTACTTCTAAGCACGCCGCGAAAGGTGTTACGAATGATTATTCGGATAAAGCAAGTATGGGGGCTGGCGGGTCTTACGATCTGGGACTTCATACTTATTCTCCTACGGTTGGACCTTCTATGCAGAGCTTTTCTGTTACAGGGAAATGGAAAACTGCCGGAACCTTCTTCGCCGCTGATGCCTCTTACGACATTGGTGTATCCTATTCCCGTCAGTGGATTCCCGAAGCCAATCGGACGTACACCAATCCGGCCTATGGTTACTTCAACCTGGAAAGAGGGCAGCACAAGGATAATGCGCTGATGGATTTCAACCGTGATAACGATGGTTCATTTACGAAATATACGCCCAATCTTCCTTCTGCCCATCTGACGTATGATGTATTTTCTGTCAATGCACAGGGAATCGGAGGAACCTACCGCGCTTTTCGGAATGAAGTAGGATTTGTATTTGACCCGCGGGTAAGTACGCATAGTACATCCGGTGGAGTTGGAATAGAAACAGGAGCCGGAAACACCTTTGATCTTGGAGTTGATTTGAGTTTTAACGTGATGGAAGCAAGCTCCGGAGGATGGAGAGACGGAATGAATGAGCCTGCAGGAGTTGTTAAATTTGAGAACGCCGATGCGTTACTTGAAAAATTTGCTTTCCAGGAAGCCAATGAAAAATCGGTTGACAAAGACCGGCTTTTCCAGGATCAGTTCGATGGTGCAACTCCTTCGTTTTTTCCGCTCGATGGCATTAACCTGGCTCCTGTATTGAAAGCGAACCTGACTACGATTCTTGTAAATAACGGTGATGCTGTAACAGACAACAATCGCGATTACCGTATTAAGCGTAATCAGTTAATGAGCTTTCTCACAGTAAAAGAAGTAAAAGAAGGAATGGGGATTTCCAAGTTTCCAGCCGGATCTTATGCATTAACAGATGCACCTGATCACCATATCGGTGAGATCACACAGATGGGAACAGACGGCAGAAGGTATGTGTTTGGTCTTCCTGCTTACAACCATTATCAGAAGGATGTTACTTTCTCTATTGGTAAGAAGCTAAATGGAGATGCTGGTTTGGAACCGGCTGATTACTACAACGGAGTTATTAATTATGCTTCCGGCGGGGCATCGGTGACTGGTCCGGGGAACGACTATGGTATTGATAATTATTTCAGCTCGACTAAAACACCTGCTTACGCTCACTCATTTATGCTTACCGCAGTCTTAAGCGATGATTATGTTGATTCGGATAACGGACCGGGAAATGAAGGTCCTTCTGCCAATGACCTGGGCTCTTACGTGAAGTTTTCTTATACGGAAGTCTCAGATTACCAATGGAGAACTCCTGTTGGGCCGAGTATAGCATTCCATAATGAGGGAATGAAGATCGATAAGAAAGATGATAAAGCGAGCTTTATTCATGGAGAGAAAGATCTGTTGTATGTAAGCATTATAGAAACAAAGAACTATGTAGCGGTATTTACTTTCAAGAATCGTTTAGATGCGTGGGCTTCTGCGGAAAACGGAACTTTTAATAGCAGTAAGACCATGCGATGTATTGATAAGATCTCTCTTTACTCGAAGCCGGAATACCTTGCGCACGTTTCAGATCTTACCTTGGCCACTCCACTTCAGGAAGTGCATTTCAATTACGATTATTCCCTTTGTGTCGGTTATCCGGGAAATGCCGCGCCAATCAATGCCGACAATCAAGGTGGTAAGCTTACATTGAAAGAGATTTACTTCACTTATCAGAATTCGTATAAAATGAAGCGTAGCTCCTATACCTTCGAGTATCCGAACAACCCGAATTATAATATGAAAGCTGTTGATCGCTGGGGGAATTACATGCCGACCCCGACCCTTGCTTACGGAGCTTACAATTCGATCTCCAACCCGATGAACAATGCTGATTTTCCTTATACTATCCAGAATAAAGCCCAGACAGATATAAATGCCGCAGCCTGGTCGCTTGTGAATATCAATCTTCCTTCCGGAGGTCGTATATCGGTGGAGTATGAATCAGACGATTATGCTTATGTACAACACCTGCCGGCAGAGCAAATGTTTCCGATTATTGGCACAAACATGGATAATATCCTCGATCCCGGTGAATATCAGCTTCAGAACGTATCCTCCCCGGGAGAGAAAAACAGCGATTTGTTCTTCCGTCTCAACAGTGCAAGTGATAACATAAGCGATTATGTAAAGCAGGGAGATATGATTTATTTCCGCTGCCTGGTCGAGATCAGAGACGATTCGGGTGAACCTGATCAGGGCTCACCGACGAAATACGAATATGTTTCGGGTTATGCTAAAGTCTCTACTGTTCCTACAAAAACAGGAGATATCGGTAAGATCCACCTGGAAAGTGAAGCCCTGAAAGATAATGTAACTCCTGAATACAGTCCTATAACAAAAGCGGCTATTCAGTTCGGACGTATGCATCTGGCTAACGATATTTATTCACCTTCAACAGGAGATGCAGATGGCTCGGAGCAGGGATTACTGGATTTCGTGGGAAGTATGGCGGCAGCCGGAGCAACCTTCGGCGAGTATTTTACCGGCCCAAATCTTGCCATTTATGGTAAAGAGCGCTGCCGTAGAATAGTTGCTAATAAATCCTGGATCCGTTTAAAAGAACCGCGTCATCAGAAGCTTGGTGGGGGTATTCGTGTTAAAAAGATTTTAATGTCCGATAACTGGGATTACATGTTAAGAGACACAGATCCCGGAACTGATTTACATTACGAATACGGACAGGAATTTTCTTATAAACTGGAAGATGGTACTTCTTCCGGAGTAGCTTCTTACGAGCCAATGATCGGAGGAGATGAAAACCCATGGCACCAGCCGGTTACTTATGAAAATAAGAAGCGCCTGGCTATGGATGATAAGCTATATATAGAAGAGCCCATCATGGAGTCACAATTCCCTTCTCCTACGGTTGGTTACAGTCGTGTTACCGTTAGCGACCTTCAGCGAACGGGAGTAACCCGAACAGCAACAGGTAAAGTTGTGAAAGAATTCTATACTGCACGTGATTATCCGACGATCGTGAGAAAATCTTCCGTCGATATGATGTCGGCCAACAGTTTCCTTCCGGTCTTGCCTAAATATGAGTTGCTGACGGCCTCGCAAGGATTTTCGATCGAGCTGAACGATATGCACGGAAAACCGAAAAAGGAAAGTATCTATGCGCAGAATAAGACACTTCCTATAAGTACAGTTGAATACTACTATAAGCACAGTAGCATGATGTTGGGATCAGTTGCCGCGAACAGACTTACCAACACGGTGAATGTGATTAAATCCGACGGTACCAGCACAACAGCCGAGATTGGAGTAAAATATGACGGAACTGCTGATTTCAGGGAAAATAATATGGGATCATATGGCGGTAGCGTTAATATAAATGTAGACGGATTCTTCGCCGCAGTATTCCCTGCAGTTGTTCCGACAGTCTGGCCCCAGGTCGATATCAGTTATAACCAGTTCAGAAGTGCAACGATGAGTAAAGTCATCAACCGTTTTGGAATTCTTGAGAAAACTGTTGCAAACCAGGACGGATCAATTGTTGAGACTAACAACCTGGCTTACGATTATGAAACAGGAGAAGTGCTTGCCACGCAAACAACAACTGATTTCAACGACAAGGTTTATTCGATGAATTATCCGGCCTACTGGAAATACGACCAGGTAGGAATGGCTTATCAGAATATCGGGTATACTTATGGATCTGCTGTGATTAATTCTAACGGGTTTATAACGATTCCCCCATCGCTGAATAAGTTCACAGAAGGCGACGAAGTTGTCGTAAGGCATACTGACGGTTCTGCTCCTGTGAAAGGATGGGTATATGCCTCTACACAATCCGGGGTTACGATCATCAATAAAGCGGGTGTTCCAATTGCAACTCCGAATTCCTACGGTTACAGCTCAAGTGTTAAAGTCGTTCGTTCGGGTCGCCGTAACAAACAGGCAACTTCGATGGCAACGCTTACTTCGTTAAGCGATCCGCTAAGTTCTTTGGTATCCAATGCTTATACGCAGGTTTTGAACGCGGGTGCAGTTGAATTTAGTGACGACTGGAATACTTACTGTAAATGCTTTGCCAGCGGCAGTGCGATGGAAACCTCTAATCCTTATGTATTAGGGACAAAAGGGAACTGGAGACCTGTGAAATCATATACTCACCTTGCCGGGAGAACACAAACGGATTATGATGACAACACCAACATTCGTCGTGATGGTGTTTTCACAAGCTATACACCTTACTACCGGATGAATGCAGGAAAGTGGGTAGTAGCCGGACAGAACTGGACTTACGTTTCTGAGGTGACGCAGTACAGTGTGAACGGGATGACCCTTGAAACACGTGATCCACTCGGGCGTTACAGTGCCAGCCAGTTCAGCTTTAACAATACGCTTACCACAGCAGTGGCAGCCAATACACGAATGAAACAGCTTGCCTTCGGAAGCTTTGAGGACAAAGATTACACGAACTGTATGGATCAGAACTTTTTTTCACCGGTAAGCGGAGGTGTTACAAATGCACAGGCGCATACGGGAAGAAACAGTATCCTGGTAACAGTAGCGAAGCCCCGCTCCTTTGGAAATACGACCAACGAATGTGAATCGAATGCTCCTTGTACAATTTCGTTAGTACCAAGCGATAATCCGTTGGTCATAACGATCGTCGGTGGAACAGGACCTTACCAGCTGGAGACTGAGATCATCAGTGGGTCCGGAGATGCCGTGTTGAACAGCAACGGAACGATCTCCATTTCCAATACCGGGGGTGGTGTTTTTGAGATCAGATTATGTGTTACAGATGGCAAAGGATGTAAAACGTGTTTAAATACAAACGGGCTTGCAGCCTTTTAATGAATAAGATTATGATAAAGATTGTTTTTTCATTCCTTTTGGTGTTCTTTACTGTGAGTTGGGGAACTGCCCAGACAACTAAAATTAGTTATCCGCCTCCTCCAAATGGATCATGTGCGACCGCTATCCAGATCTGTCAGACAGATTCAATGTATCAAAACTGTCCTACCAACGTTCCATGGCCGAAGATCTATTATTTTGTTCATTGTTCAACAACCAACGCTAGTGGGCCATTGCTTACTATTGGAGCACAAACATCCTCAACAATTAAAGTTTTCGGGGCTTACAACTCTCTTACGGAAGGGTGTGAAGCTTTCAATTCACTGCCCTCACCGTTGCAGACATTAACTGGAATCAGTAATACCATTTCATTGCCTACCGTTGCCGGTCAGTATTACCTTATAGAGGTGACTATGACATGCAATGAAAGACTCAAATGGACACCTGTTGCCGGTAAACTGGATTGTAATGTGAGTATAGAGCCGCCTACTTGTGAGGACTGCATCGGATCCCTCCAGTTAACCAAAGGAACTTACGTGTTTTCCGGATGGGCAATGGAAGGCGGGGCCCTGGCTACTAAGACAACTTATACTTATCCGAGAGTTACCATTAATGTTGCCGGGACAAATTCTTATCCGACCCTTATGGGAGACATAATCGATGGGTGGCAGCGTATTGAAGGAACGTTCACACTGACAGCCGATGGACAATCTCTTTTGGTAACGCTGGGGAGTCTCAATGGAAGTGTTTACTATGACGATCTGCGGATCTATCCTGTAGATGGGAGTATGATGAGCTACGTTTATGACCCGCTGACACTGCGCCTGGTTGCAGAGCTGGATGAACGGAACTATGCTAAATTTTATGATTACGACGAAGAAGGGAAGTTGATCCGTGTAGAAAAAGAAACGGAGAAAGGAATCTTTACGATCACGGAAACAAGAGAAAATTCATCCGGTAAACCATGAGACACCTGCTTTTATACCTGGTAGCGGTTATTCCCGCAGCTGCCTTTTCACAGGAATGGAGAACAGTGGAAATGGCCGTGGTTAAAAAAGAGCTGCTGGCGGTTTCCGAGACATTCAGGAAAACTGATTTCTCAGTGGAATTTGAGCGAAGTATTTTCCGTCATTATTCCGATCCGCAACCGATGACTTCTTCCAAGGGTTTCTTTGCCAGGGGTAAAGGAAAGGAATACAGCTCTGTTTCAGGCGGACAGCAGGTGATCCAGACCAATGTTATCAAAATGGTCGTGGATAGTGCCCAGAAACTGATCATTTTGACAGAACCTGATACGCTTTTCAGTCCTGTTGACCTGTCAGGTCTTGCCGATCAATGGGAGAATTATAAATTTCAGCGTTACGAATCGGCTACCGATATCAATTACCGGATTACCAAGAAAACACGTGAATCATCAGGTGAAAGCATGGAGATAAGGATCGACAAACGAACCAATCAGCTGGTGAAATTTATAATGTATATGACTCCCGGAAATTACTTCAGTGAATCCATAGATGATGAAACCAGTGAGGTTCCGATGATCGTTGTGGAATATGAGAGCCGGAAGTCGCTTATAGCCGATAAACAACCCGCTCTTGAGCTTACTAAGTGGGTTTCTGTTCAAAACGACAGTTATACGCTCATTCCTTCTCTGGCAGATAATTATCGCTTTGAAGACTTAAGATACAAACAACCAAACCTTGCCAAATAATAACAACATGAGAACTTTGCGCTACTTATTCTTATTGTTAACTGCCGCTTTTCCTTTCGCGGTGTATGCCACTATTGTACCTGCTGCCCAGGGGAAAATCTATACATCTAGCTCTTCTGCTCCGGTGGTTACCGGAACGTCAACAGCGATGACATCGGTATTTATCCCTGACATAGCTGCCAGCCATCTTGACCTGTCAAAAAAGGGAGTGATAACTTTTGGTGTCGATCACCATTATACGACCTATTTTGCTCCGATGACCACCGTTAAAGTGGAGCTGTACGTGGAATACTGGAATACATATAGTGTTACTCCTACGACACCTACAGGAACTACTACGATCTTTATGGAGATAGCTTACAATACTGCTACTCAGACGTATGAGGATAAGCAAATGAATCAGCTTAGCGGCTATGAAGCCTATACGGTCAAGATCGTGAATATTTGGGTAACACCCGCCTCGACTGGAATAACGGGAACGACCACAATCCTTCCTGCCAATCTTTATGTGCATGCGGATCTGTTCGTTGACAGGATCTATGATTTTTCTACTTATGTTTCAGCACCGCCAACGTTGACATCACCTGTAGCGCAGGATACCGATTGTGATGGTGTGAACGATCAGTTAATTTTATCCTGGGGAGCACCGACTACTGTTCCTGTCGTTGAAGAATATCAGTTAGAGTGGACCTATATCAATGACTATACTGAAAATGGTTCACCGGCGGTAACAAGCAGCCTGCTCATTGATTTTAAACGAAACTCGACCCGTATTTCAACGGTTTATCCGACTTATCCCATTACACTTGCATTCGATCAGGGGTATATTTGCTATCGGGTCAGGGCAGTTGGCCGCGGACTTATCGACCCTACCAAACGTATTTACGGAGCCTGGACCGCACTTGATAATACAACTGTCGGAGCTGTTGCAAACTATCATCATACAGTCCCTTTCGAATACCAGAAAAACTGGCAATACAGTACGAGCTACGCAGAAGAAGGAAAGAAAAAAGAAGTAATTTCTTTTTTTGACGGCACACTTCGAAACCGGCAGACCGTTACTAAAGTAGATACGGATAATAGTACGATTGTTGGCGAAACCATTTATGATCACCAGGGAAGAGCTGCTATCCAGGTATTGCCGGTTCCGGTTCAGAACCTGGTTTGCGGGGCCGCTTACGCGGAAACGGCGTTGAAATACTACCGGAATCTTTCATTGAGGGATGCTGTATCTGGTCCCTCCGTACTTTATTCGAGAGAGGATTTTGACAAAAGCAGTGATGCTACTCCCTGCGTGATATCCACAGGTGGAATGCGAACAACCGCTGGTGCATCCAATTACTATTCTACAGCTAATCCCAATCAGGCAGCTGAACAGGCATTTGTGCCGGATGCCGAAAAATATCCTTTTAGCCAGGTAGAATATATGCCGGATAATACAGGACGAATCAGACGTCAAAGTGGAGTAGGAGATGATTTTAAGCTGGGTAGCAACCACGAATCGAAATTCTACTATTCTCACCCTTCACAGGTTCAGCTGGATCGGATGTTCGGATCGGAGGTCGGAGATGCGGCTCACTATCAGAAAAACATGGTAATAGATCCAAATGGGCAGGTAAGTGTATCTTACCTGGATCAGGAAGGACGTGTTATCGCAACATCACTGGCAGGTGCGTCACCGTTAAATCTGCAGGCTTTGGAATCTGCTGCAGGAAACGGTGTTGCTCTGACGGACGACCTGTTTGCAAAAAATGCAGCTAATAAATCAACGACGAATCATCTTTCCATTGAAGGGAATTCACTGGTGTTTAACGAAACCATGAGTTTGAGCGCACCATCGAATGTTACGTTGAATTATACGCTGGATGTACAGCCTTTTACCGATCCGTGCCTGGCAGAAGGAATTTGCCTGGGCTGTGTCTACGACCTTAGTATCCGTGTTAAAGATGACTGTGGTGTAGAGCTTACGCTTCCGGCTCAGCATACAAAGACAACAGGAACATTTACCCTTGTTAATGGTTTACCGGTTTATCAAACCAGCTGTACGCAGATTGACGGTTATACGCTTACTCCGATGGCAATTGTGCTGAACAGTCTTCCTATCGGGACTTACCAGGTAACAAAAACGCTTACAGTAAACGAGGCAGCGAAAGATGCTTATGTTAAGATCTATCTCGATCCGGCTAACAATACTTGCGTCAGGACACTTGATGAGTTCGAGGAAGAATTCCTGGCTAACGTCGACTTTGAAGATTGTGAGACGGTTGGTTGTGCAGAATGTGTGGCAAATCTCGGGACCCTAGAAGAATTCCTTACTGCTGGTTATGGTTCACAAAGTCACTATGAATACCTGGTAGAGCAATGCCAGCTACCTTGTAAAACCAAATCACTCTGTGAAACAACCAGGGAGCTGATGATGACGGATATGAGTCCGGGCGGTCAGTATGGGAAATACATGTCGGGCAATGGTGTTATCGACCTGACCGACCCTTTGTCTGTTTACAGGCTGGATAACTCTCTTCCACAAAGTTTTGCTGTTACGACTCCACCTTCTACGGTGTACGATTGGCAAAGACCACGGATTCATGTTTACAACCAGGGGGACATTACTGAATACAGGGAAGAAGATGGTATTACACGATCCAGGGTCCAGGTTGTTCAGACTTATTCGTCAACAGGAACATTATTGTCTACTGTGCCGGCAATTGTTAACGCATCATTTGTTTATACAGACGCAAATGGCGAGCGTTATACTTATCCTGAAAACCTTGCAAACGTAAAAGACTTTGCAGATGCGTTTAAGAAATCCTGGGCGAACTCGCTACTGGTATACCATCCGGAATTCTATTTTTATAAAACCTGCCTGGAGTTTACTATTCCTATCAATTCTCCAAGCACGGCAACTTCAGAATCCTTTGATGACAAAATGAAGAAGGTGTCGACTTGGGCAAGTGCTGAGGCGGCCGGCTTTCTGGCTTCAACTACGCCTTCTTTACAACCCAACGTGGATGACCGTATTACGAATTATGCGCTTCCTGCCAGCCAGGTATTCGACCCTTTCCGATACAATTATGGTGCTTACAGTACAGAGCTCACGAACAAAATCGTTAACTATGTTAACCTGTATGGAACCTGGTATTCCATGATGGAATATGCGGCTTTGATCGCTCAGCACGACGGGGCTCTTGGGGCTGCATCTATTCCTGCTTCCTGGGTTGATTTCGGTGCAAATACTGCTACCAGGGACGAGGAGTGGAATATTTTCCGTTCACTATATTATAGTGCCAAACAGGAAATTATCCGCAAAATGTCCATCCACAGATCCGTTGGTACTATCGGGGGAACTGCCTATCTCGGTTATAATGGTTGTATTCAAAACACCGAATTTAATGCTTTCGACTACGGCTTTCTAAGCTTTACGGGATTTTCCATTACCGGTAGCCAGTACATCAGTAATTTATGTCAGCCGTGCGGAATGTTGACTCACGAATTGTATAAATACAAAACACGAAGATTTACATCACCGACAGAAGTAATGGATTATGATCCGAACAATGTTGCATACCAGCAGTACCTTCTTTCTGGGGAATGTCCGCAATCGATTACAATGGAGTCATTCCTGACAGAAGCGGCTACCACTAATCAGCTTGAGCTGCCATCTTTCGCTGCTAACGGCATGAATACGTTCTCTGGTTTTTACCTGGTGATGAACAATAATGTAATTTCGGGACCAACGCCAGCCATTACATGTAACCAGACCGCTACTACGACTCAGCTTCAGGTAAGCATGACGGATGGATTAACACCCTATGGAACAATCAGGCTGGACAAGCAGGTTGGAGAACCCGTTTCATTTGTCTGGGCTGATATTCTCGATTTCAGTGATCTGCATTATGTGGCGGATGTAACTGGTGGAACTACATTCACAGTAAAGGCAATCGTTGACCAGGGATCATCTTCCGATCAGGAGGTTTTACTGGATGGCTTTACTTCATTCGATCTTGCTCTTTGTGGTTTCGATAACGAGGCTAATATCCCCGAAACATGTGAGCTGAACAAATTAGGGAATGATATTCGTCATCTTTTAACTGCGGTTACAACCAGTAACCAACTAAACTCGACTACAGCTTACCAGATTCAGGGTGGCGCGGCAACTCTTGGTGATCTGGTTACGAACGTAATTGAGACTGCTTCAAACGGAACTACGGCTACAAATTTTTATTGGAAATATGATGTGGCCGGAACGAAATTCCAGGTCTATAGCACTGCCACGAGTCCCCGGCTCGATCTTGATATTGTAACCGTTGATCCTGTTACATTTTCACTTTCCAGCCTTGGAACGGTAGAAGCCATCACAGCTGTAAACGCAACAGGGGGAAATACTTTTGATATTATCTGTGAAGATGCCTCGGGTACTTACCTGGCGACTCTCCATTGTGTTGCCGATTATTTCAATGGGTCATCTTATAGTGATAAAGCGATGGGAGCTTGTGAGATTCCATGTACCGACAGGATCTCTACTACACCGGAGAGTCAGGGGAATATTGAAGCTGACTTGATCCATGATGGTATTTTACAACCTATTACCGGTGGAGTTGCAAGACCTGTAAATTACTCCTTGTATAAAGAAAAGATCAAGGCATTTAACAGCTCTGACTGGGCTTCCGCTAACAAACAAAAACTTAGTCTGGATTACAGGAATGCTGAAAGTTACGAGTCTTCTGTGGATCATAAGCAGATGGACAGCTATATCAGGATCCTTGATAGCTATATTAGTGCAAATAAAAAGGCAAAGCTGGACCCGGTTCCTGCGGTACCAATTGTAAAGAATGTTCCGAATCCATGCGATATCAATTACCAGGCCTACCTTTCAGGAGTAACAGCTTACAACACATGGGCAGCGGCCAATTTTCAGCCTGTTCTTTTCAATATCGTTACACAGACAGCTTATAACCAGTACGGGCTTTGCAGTTGTGTATTGAATTATAGCGCGGAGCTAGATGACATTATGGCTGGGAATATCGTTATTAATGGCGGGGCAATCAAGGACCTATACAGCTATTGCCGCGATACGACCGATCCTTGTGTGCCTGCATCGATTAATACTGCTCTTACTTTTCCTACAGAGGAATTTGCAAACCCTTGTACTGAATTCCTTACAAACATCACAATGGAGAATGCTCTGAATGCTTATGAGGAGTATATCAATGAAATGTCTACGGATATTGCTCAAAGATATATGCAGCATTGCATTGGAAAAGTGGTAGAGACCTTTACACGATCGTATACTGACGAGGAGTACCACTTTACACTTTATTACTATGACCAGGCAGGAAATCTGATCAAAACAGTTCCGCCGGAAGGAGTTGAGCTGCTTGCAACGACTTCTTACAATGACCAGATCTCACAATCGATCAAAGCTGATCGTGCAACCGGGACTCACAAAGTGATCACTTCTCACCGCCTGGCTTCAAAATACGAGTACAACTCGTTGAACCAGCTCATACGTCAGAATGTTCCTGACCAGGAATCAATGGATATCTGGGATATTACATTGCCTAACGGTTTACCGGCAAGCATGACTACAACTGCCATTCAGATGGTAAATAGCAATACCGGATATCTTTCAGGTTTTATCAATACGACTAATGCCCCTCTTGGAACCCGGGGTTACCTGTACAGAACTGAAAATGGCGGAGCAAACTGGACACGTGT
>Ga0247806_10000872_pt1 | contig 16169 bp, 13 predicted proteins | sample UWRJL059202B1_FD_179935 | JGI IMG/M metagenome (GOLD analysis project Ga0247806, IMG submission 179935) | Plant litter microbial communities from Arlington Agricultural Research Station in Wisconsin, United States - UWRJ-L059-202B-1 | ecosystem: Environmental > Terrestrial > Plant litter >... | reverse complement strand
AGCCCGCCTGCGCAGATGGTACTGCAGTTTGTGGGAGAGTATGTCATCGCCTTTCTTTTTAAACCCCCTTATCCAATCGATAAGGGGGTTTTTGTTTGTAAAAATGTTCCGTCCTGAAAACGTGGGGATCAATACCAAAAGTTGTGGGATTAACAATACTACCTGCATAAATTACTAATACCTTATTAAATTACATTCCTCCACACGCCAAACTTTATATCTTTGACGTAAATATTGTAGTTGTATGAACCTGTCAGGATTTTATAAAATATTCTTGTTATTATCACTTCTTTTTTATGCTTATGCTGGTGCTCAGGTATCAGGAAAAGATACTATACAGTCACTGAAAAATAAATCCGGTAAGGGGCAGGTAAAAGAGAATGGTGGCAGGCGAAGTGATGTATTCTCGGATAAGAATCAAATAAGTGATAGTGATTATCTTGAAGCTATAGAAAAAGCAAATGCATTATTAAGTGCTGCCAAAAATGTTGCGCATATAAAGGGTACTACCAATTATGAGATAGCCGAAATAAACCGCGCTGCCAATGCTTTAACATTAATAATTGAGAATCTTAACGGTGCGAATAATAATAACGTTCGTAATCAGCAGATGTATAGAAGAATACTGCTGGAACAGCAGGAGGAAATAGAATATCACAGGGCAAAGCTTGATGTGGTATCGGACACTTTGGCTAATCTTAAAAGTGGCATCAGGGGCGTTGTCAGGAAAGATACGATCTTTAAAAAGATAGTTAAAGATAGCCTGCTAAGATTACAGTTTAAAGACGAACTATTAGCACTTCGTACTAAATGGAAAAGAACTGACAGCCTTATAACTGCAAGTGCTGCACTAATAAATAATGCAAAGAAAGATGCCACAGAAAAAAGGATGCTGGCTACAGAGTCGTTAGAGATGGTAAGTGACCGACTGCAAAAGTCAGGTGTATCAATGTTTGGTAATGAGTATTGCAATCTTTGGGAAGTTGCGGGCGACAGTATTGCGCGACCTTCAGCAACAAGTATTGCACAAAAATTTGTAATTGAGAAAAAAGCTTTTAGCTATTATTTCATCTATAGCATTGGAGGCACCGCCGCACTACTCGTATTTATGGGGCTTATCTTCTGGTGGATACGTTACAATATAGGATGTTTAAAAAAAGAAGGCAGAATAAAAGACCTCCTGCTTTTTAAATTTAAATACCTGAACCGTAAAATGATATTACCGGTAATTGTTATAGGAATTAATGTAGCAATATCGTTAAACTTATATGCACCGGCATTATATTTTGAGTTTCTTAATTTAATATCGCTATTGGTTCTCACAATTATTTTTAACGGGCAATGGTCGCCCAGATCTTTTAATAACTGGCTTCTGCTCGTGCTTTTGTTTGTCCTTTTTTGTTTTATGGATCTTTTTATACGGGTTAGTTTTGTACAGCGATGTGTATTTATGATTATAAATTTACTCTCTATACGTTTTGGTTTAATTCAGCTTAAAACTATTAAAGAAGAACTATACATAAAAGTGTTTTTTACAATTGCAAATACCGTTTTTATTGGCTTTAATGTTCTGGCAGTTATCTTTAACCTTTTTGGCAGGGTTTCACTTGCTCATACTTTAAGCTTAACAGCAGTTACTGCATTAACCCAGATCATCGCACTTTCTGTATTTCTAAAAATGTTACTGGAAACAATTATACTACAAATGTATACGATACGTATTCGTCGCGGTATCGTAAAGCTTTTTGATTACCAAAGTCTGGAAGATAATCTTAAAAAGCCATTGCTGTTATTAGTAACATATTTATGGATTGTAGTTATAGCCAGCAACCTAAACCTTACAGACACTGTATATAGTCTAGGCAATACGGTACTTACACATCAAAACAAAATAGGCAGTTTTTCTTTTACTATTGGCAGTATAATTTTGTTTTGTATTATTATATGGCTGGCGCATATCCTGCAACGATATGTGGCATATTTTTTTGGCGAAATTGATGAAGAAGATGAGGAGAGTATTAATAAACGACAACATTCGAAACTATTAATTACAAGATTGTTAGTTCTTGTTGGAGGGTATTTGTTAGCTATATCTGCATCCGGAATGCCTCTTGATAAAATTACTATTGTACTGGGCGCGCTTGGAGTGGGTGTTGGTTTGGGTTTGCAAAGTATTGTTAACAATTTTGTATCGGGAGTTATCCTGATTTTTGACAGGCCTATACAAATAGGAGATGTAATAGAGGCTGGAAATCAGACAGGCCGTGTAAAAAGTATAGGACTACGTACCACAAAAGTAGATACAGCAAACGGGGCAGAAGTTATAATACCTAATGGTAATATGCTGTCGCAAAATATTGTTAACTGGACGTTTAGCAATAACTATAAACTTACCGATATATCTTTTACCTTAACCGGCGAAACAGATCATAAAAAAATTATTGAGATTATTAATATTTCTTTATCGTCTGTTGCACTGGTTTACATGGAGAAAGATCCGCAAATATTTTTCGATTCTGTATCGGCGGGTAGTTGTAAAATAACCTTGAGGTTTTGGTGTACCATTTTTAGGACAGATCAGGCTTTGAGTGAAGTGAGGGTGTCTCTTTATAACAATTTTAAAAATAATGGTGTAGAACTGGCCAATTAATTTTTATTTTATCATAAACACATATTGTCACTTTTCCCATTGGTATTATTGTAAATTTATGCTTTACTACACAGTAACACTACTTTTTCATTTGCTACGTTAGTGGTAAAAAAGGCGTAAGTATCGCCACCATCTTTAATTTTCCATTTCTTAAGTATATCTGTTACCTGAAGCGGGAAATTACGTGCCGTTACATTCATTTTTTTACCTTCGGCATATTGTTTCATATCTGCCTTTTGGTAGGGTAAAATTTGGTTGATCATAAATCTCCTTCCGGGGAAATCTATAAGGCTGCCCGATGTATACAATTGCGAATGCCTGTGCAATTTCTCGAGGTTGTACATATTGCCAACAGCATTAAATGCCCCCGATTTCATAATGGCGCTGTTAGGCTCATAAAGGTACTTATCTGGCATTCCATAAACGGCATCAGTATTATTATCCAGGGGCGTTTTATAAATATCTTTACCCTCTTTACTTAGGTTTACAGCAACAAGTTCTGGGCTGCCTGTGTATCCCTTTTGTAAGATCCACAGCAGTTCTTTCACTTCGTTATTAACGGCTACTATGTGTATGGCTTTTACAAAGTGAAGTTCGTTTAGCCCGGCAGTAATATCCAGCAGGGGGGCAGTCTTTATAAGTATGTTATTGGTATATTTAAAGTAGATATCCAGCAAATCAGGTATGCTGGGCAGGCAGTCCTTTAGCATAAAAACCTTGCCTTTGGTATCGCTGCGGCGTGCAGGGTCGGCATAGAGCCAATTCCATTGTTTATTGGCTTCTGTAAGTGTTGTAAGGCTGTCGCCCGGCAGGCACTGTATATTATCTGCGCCAAGTACTTTAAAATTATGCAGGGCAATAGCCGAAAGATCTTTATTAAGTTCGCAATGAGTTACCTGAGCAACTTTCTTAGAAAAGTAATAATCGTCTATACCAAAACCGCCGGTAAGGTCTATAAGGCTTTCGCCCGAAACCAGTCCCGACTTATACAGCGCTGCAGTCTCTGATGAAGTTTGCTCAACAGAAATTTTAGACGGATACACTATATTCTCAGCTTCATACCAGGTTGGCAGTTTTTCTTTAGCCTTTTGTCGGGCAGCGATCTGGTTTAGCACCTCTGTCCATTCCACATCAGGAAAAGGGTTCTTTTGCAGTGCCAGTTGGGTAACGGGCTGCGCGGTATTTTTGCGGATGTATTGCTGAATTTCAGACTTTAATAAAGTAGAGAGCAAGGTTACAAATCTTTAGTAAGGGCTTTAACAACAGGGTTTTTAGGGAAAAATTCTTTTGCAACTACTTTAATAACAGTATATAATGGTATGGCTACAATCATGCCCAGCACACCAAAAACAAAACCGCTTACAAGTATTACTATAAAAATTTCTAAAGGGTGCGAATTTACACTGTTAGAAAATATAAGTGGCGAACTCACATTGTTATCTATAAATTGTGCTATGCTGTAACCTATTATAACGTATAAAGTGGTAGATAGCATTTCGCCCTGTGTTTCCGGCCCAATATTGCCCAGCAAAGTTAATACAATTACTAAAACCGTCGCAATTACAGGCCCTATATAAGGTATAATATTAAGGAGTGCTGTTATAAAGGCAATAATAAAGGCATTTTTAACCCCAAATATAAGCAGTACTATAAGGTAAATTGTAAACAACACGGCAAGCTGTATAATAAGCCCTATAAAGTAGCGACTAAGCAGGTAATTTACTTTGCGCAGGGAGTTAAGTATCTTATCTTCATGGGCATCGGGTAATAATTTGCGTGCGCCGGCAAAAAATAATTTGCGGTCTTTAAGAAAAAAGAATGTAATAAACATTACAGATGCCAGCCCCATACCAAAACCGCTAAGTATACCTATAAGAGAATTGAGCAATGCCGGTATAAAATTAAAATTAAGTTTAGAGGTAAGGTTAGCCTCTTTGATCATCTTCTGGGTATTGATACCAAAATAATCGTTTACGCTATGCACCATATTCATAACATCAGTTTCCAGTTTGGCAGTGTCAAGCAGGGAAAGGTTCTCGCTCTGCGTTACTATAAGCGGAACGAACATCATTATAAACCCGGCCAGCAAACCAAGAAAAAGCACCAGCGTTAATATAACTGCTACAATATTTGGAAAGCGCAATTTTCTCTTCAGGAAAAACACAACCGGGCTGGCTACCATGCTTAATATCAGGGCTACAAACAGGTAAATAAGTACTGTTTGTATTTGGTATAAAAACAACAGGAGTACAAATATGGCAGCGAGTGTTAATACGGCACGCACTATTCCGTGAGAGATAATTTTAGGGGTCATTGGGTAGTAGTTTGGTGTTTAAACACCGAATTTAAGAAAAAATACACCATTGCTTATTGGTTTAATATAAGATTAAGAAAAGCCTTAATAATATGCCTCAAAAAAAGTATATATTCATTAAAATTGCTATTTTATATTACATATTTAACGATATAATAGTCCCTAAAATTCCATTTAACATATTTTAACAATATGCGTTATAGGTGTGTTAATTATCTTACAATCAGTAGCTTTAATGCCTAAATTGTAGCATCAATAAAATACAACATAATGGGAAAAAAAGTCGCCGACCAAATAGTGCAAATGCTTGCAGATAATGATGTAAAGAGAATATATGCCGTTACCGGAGATAGCCTTAATGAACTTAACGATGCCGTGCGCCGAGATGGACGAATACAATGGATACATGTAAGGCATGAAGAAGCCGGAGCTTATGCCGCAGCCGCCGAGGCCGAACTGGATGGGTTTGCTGTGTGTGCAGGCAGTTGTGGCCCCGGGCACGTACACCTTATAAACGGGCTTTATGATGCCCACCGTAGCGGGGTACCGTTACTTGCAATAGCCTCTACTATAAATACACCAGAGTATGGTGTAGATTATTTTCAGTCGACAAATACTACACGGCTGTTTGACGATTGCAGCTGTTACAATGAGGTAGCCAGCACACCGGGGCAAGTACCTACCATGCTGCAAAGTGCCATACAACATGCACTGCACCATAAGGGGGTAGCCGTAATAGGATTGCCGGGAGATGTGTCTGCCATGGATGCTGTAGAGCCTGTAGCCGCTAAGAAAAATTACCGCAATAACCCTGTTATTCGCCCTAACAACCACGAACTTGCAGAGATGGCTGCTATACTAAATGCAGGCCCCAAAGTCACCATTTTTTGCGGTACAGGTGCAGCCGAAGCGCATGATGAAGTGGTAGCACTTGCGGGTGCGCTAAAAGCTCCTGTGGGTTACTCATTTAGGGGTAAAATGGGCATGCAGTATGACAACCCTTATGAGGTGGGAATGACCGGCCTGCTTGGGCTGCCATCTGCCTACCACAGTATGCATGAGGCCGATGTTATATTGCTGTTAGGTACTGATTTTCCGTATACTGCGTTTATGCCTACCGACAAAAAGATCATTCAGGTAGACCTTAAGCCGGAGCGTTTGGGCAGGCGTGCCAAACTGGAACTTGGCCTTTGCGGTAACATAAAAGATACCATAGCAGCCCTGTTGCCTATTATAGAGACCAAGCAGGATGACAGCTTCCTGATGGCGCAACTGGCACTTTATGAAAAGGTAAAAGACAATCTTAATATATATGTAAAAGACACTGGTACAACCGATAAGATTTCGCCAGAATATGTAGCTCATACTATAGACAGGCTTGCTGCCAATGATGCTATTTTTACGGTAGATACCGGTATGTGCTGTGTGTGGGGTGCCCGTTATATTAATGGTACCGGAGAACGTAAATTGTTAGGGTCGTTTAATCACGGGTCTATGGCAAATGCTATGCCTATGGCTATTGGCGCTGCCCTAAGCCACCCTGATAAACAGGTAATTGCATTTTGTGGTGATGGAGGACTCTCTATGCTGCTGGGCGACCTTGCCACTATACACCAGTATAAATTGCCTATTAAAATTATAGTGTTTAATAACAGGTCGTTAGGGATGGTAAAGCTGGAGATGGAGGTTGCGGGACTGCCTGATAACCAAACCGATATGGTAAACCCCGACTTTGCCATGGTAGCTATGGCTATGGGCTTTAAGGGAATTACCATTAATGAGCCCGATAACCTTGAAAGTGCACTTACCGAAGCCTTTGCCATTAATGGACCGGTACTGGTAAATGTTATGACAAACCCTGACTCGCTTGCTATGCCTCCTAAGATAGAATGGAAACAAATGGCGGGGTATACCACCACCATGACCAAACTAATTTTAGGCGGAAAAATGGACGAGGTTTTAGATACCGTAAAAGCAAATTACAAACACTTAAAAGAGATTATTTAAAATTTAACATAAGGGGATATATAGCAATTTAGCGGCTGTTGCATGTTTTTAAAGATGTGTACAAAAGGGCTTTTACAGGTATTTTGCGACATGCAAAAGACAACAAAAAACCACTTTGAACACAAATTGGTCAACATTGAGCGATTTTTGCAAAAGCCGTATATATACCACTTTACAGTATTTAATGAAGAAATGGCTTCAGCGATAGTTTAAATTATTTGCCACGAATTGCACGAATTAACACGAACTTAAAATTTGTGATATTTGTTGAATTCGTGGCAAAATTTTATTGTAATGGTCGTTTCAGTAAAATCAGGAAAAACAATTGTAAATTTGTGAGAGCATGTTTGCACACTATCTTTCAATTTTAACAATCGAACAATCTAACATATCCACAAAAATGTCCGACTTAAGTAACTACAGGCGATCATACGAAAAAAGCGAACTTACAGAGCAACACCTGCCCGAAGACCCAATGGCACTTTTTAAAACGTGGTTTGCCGAGGCCGAGGTAGCGGTACATAAGCATGAGGTAAATACCATGACAGTTGCCACTTTTGGGCTCGATGGTTTCCCAAAGGCACGTGTAGTATTGCTTAAAGGATTTACTTATGAGGGTTTTACATTTTTTACCAATTATGAGTCGGAGAAAGGGAAAGCCATTGCGGCGAACCCAAACCTTTGCCTGTCGTTTTTTTGGCCGGAGTTAGAGCGTCAGGTAATTGTAAAAGGAGTGGCAGAGAAGGTATCTGCAAATGCTTCCGACGGTTATTTTGATATCCGCCCCGAGGGCAGCAGGCTGGGAGCCATAGTGTCTCCGCAAAGTGATGTAATACCGTCGCGCGATTATTTGGAGCAAAATTTAAAGCAGCTTGAAACCGAACTTGAAGGCAAGGAAATTGTACGCCCTGACTATTGGGGAGGTTATTTAGTGCGTCCCCTTTCGGTAGAGTTTTGGCAGGGCAGGCCCAACCGCCTGCACGACAGGATACGGTTTACAGAGCAGGAAGACCTGGGTTGGAAAATTGAGAGGTTAGCGCCTTAGTTAAAAATGTGTTACTTATAAATTGTTGCTGATAAACCAATAAGAGGATGTGCTGTGCTAAAAATTGATAAAGAGGCTGTAGAAAAGTTTTTGAAGGAAACAGATTTCGACTTAAAACCCAGTCAGGGTAAGGTAAGTTTTCCTATAATTGAAAGGATTTACAGGCGATTACAAAACGGACATGCATTTGGTTCTATTCATATATCCAAAGGAAAAATTGTTGATGGCCATCATAGATATATTTGCTTAAAGCTTTTGGGATATACTATAGAGTATACGTCGGGAGGTCAAAATACTTCGGTAGGGAAAGATTACGAGTGGAAAATATCACAATAGATACAGATGATTATGACAGCTCTCATTACAGGGATATATACACGGAAAGATATGATAGATAGTGGGTTAAAGTTGCGTGTGTGTTTTAAGTTGTAAGAAAAAGAAGTTATATTTGTCATATGTTAATAGTATTAGATATAGATGGTGTAATGGTGCCTGCCACTTCATGGGAAAAACCGGAGTTTTTAAACGACGGCTTTTCTGCATTTAGTCCGCGTGCAACAAGTGGTCTTCAAAAAATTATTTTAGAGACTAATGCTACTATTGTATTAAGTACATCGCATAAATTTAAGTATACATTACCTCAGTGGAAAGAGATGTTTAAACAAAGGGGTATTGTAATTTCGGGTATCCAAAGGCTGGAAGATAATCTTACCTATCTTACCAGAAAAGAAGAAATACTAAATTGGCTTAACAACAACACAGACATTAAAGAATACGTTATAATTGACGACGATAAATCATTAAACGGATTACCTGTTTCTATTAAAGATAAACTTGTATTAACGAGTCCTATGGTTGGTTTAACTGATGAAAGTGCCTCTTTAGCAATAGAGATTTTACGAAAGCAAAATTTGATATCACATAGTACTTAAGCTACTTCATGAAGTGGCTTTTTTGTTTTAAAAATCCTTATAAATTGAGACTATGATTTTTAACATTTCTTTAAATCTTTAAATCTTAAATTTGTAAAAAATAATTTACGGTTACGTATGAATTTAAGCGGCGATATCATTATAATAGAAGACGACCAGGAAGACAGGGAAATCCTTCAGGAATTACTGGAAGAAGTTTTAAAAGAGAATAACTACGATAATAAAATTATCCTTATTTCGGAAAGTACCACTGTTTTAGATTATTTAAGGTCTACTACTGCTTCGCCATTCCTTATCATATCAGATATTAATATGCCCAAGCTCGACGGGTTTACCTTAAGGCAGAAAATATTTGAAGACCAGGATTTAAATGATAAATGCATACCGTATGTTTTTCTTACCACATCTGGAGATAACGTAGATTTTATGAAAAAAGCCTATGGATTATCTATACAGGGATATTTTACCAAGCCTAACGATTTTACAGAGTATAAAAACTTGCTGTCGGACATTGTGCGTTATTGGAAAGTAGCTAAAATAGCCAACAGGGTAGGGTATCCTTATTAATACGGATGCGTTTTAGCGTGTTGTTGCTTAATATCTATAAATCAAACACTTAATTTATTAATTATGTAATTGCTAACGCTCTTGAAATTTTAGATTTTAAGAGCGCATTAACAATTTTTAAATTTATCGCATTATATTTTTCTATATATTTAAGTTTCCGATTAATTAGTTAACTGAAATATGAGTGTATGAAAAATTTAATCCTGATACGTCACGCAAAGTCCAGCTGGGATGCCCCGCTTAAAGATAAAGACCGTCCACTTTCTAAACGCGGCATAAACGACGCACACCTTATGGCTGCCCATGTAGAGGAGTATTTGCCAAAATCGTATGTAGTGTGGAGCAGTACTGCCAGGCGCGCTAAGAATACCGCTTATATTTTTGCCGAAAACCTTTCGATACCCCAGGATACCATCGTTTTTAAAGACGACTTATATACTTTTGATGAAAAAAGCTTAGAAGACATCGTAAAAACCTGCAATAACCAATTTGATAACCTAATTCTTTTTGGTCATAATGGTGCTATTACTAACTTTGTTAATACCTTTGGCAATCGCGCTGTAGAAAATGTACCTACGGCGGGCTTTGTGTCGCTTTCTTTTGAAGAAAACGACTGGAGCGACATTACAAAAGGAACGACAGAAACAGTACTATTTCCAAGCGATTTAAAAAAATATGATCCACCACTTACAGGCAAACAGGTATATTGACAGGGAGAAAAGCTGGCTTGCATTTAATGCCAGGGTATTACAGGAAGCAGCCGATGAGACTGTGCCATTACTGGACAGGCTTAGGTTTTTAGGGATATTTTCAAATAATTTCGACGAATTTTTCAGGGTTCGCTATGCTGCTATACGCCGCCTTAGCCTGGAGGGTATTACCAGCGAAGAGCTGCCTGCAAATAACTCTGCACATAAACTACTAAGCGAAATTACAGACATTGTTATAGAACAACAGTCGGAAAGTCTGCGTATACTTAGCGTTATAGAAAGTGAAATGGAGCGTGAAAATATTTTTATGCTTAACGAAACCCAGCTTAACCAGGAGCAGGAGCACTTTATAAAAGATTTCTTTATACAAAAGGTAAGTCCGGAGCTGGTTACCATTATACTTAACGACCTTGAGGAGTTTCCGTTATTAAAAGATACCTCAGGATACCTTGCGGTAAAACTTATAGTGAGGGAACGCTACAAAGGACCCGATGGTATAGAGGTAAAGCAGGAGGTGCGTTATGGAGTTATAGAAATGCCGCGTACCATAAGCCGTTTTGTACAACTGCCGTCGCAGCCAGAAAAGCACTGTATTATAATGCTCGACGATGTTATTAGGTTTAACCTGCATAACATTTTTAATATCTTTAAATACGAGAGCATATCTGCCCACATGATCAAGATAACGCGCGATGCCCAGCTGGACCTTGACAGCGACCAGAGCAAGAGCCTTATGGAGAAAATATGGACAGGTGTAAAAGACAGGCGCATAGGCGAGGCCGTACGTTTTGTATACGACCAGGCTATAGATGACGATACGCTAAAGTACTTTCTCACTAATATGCACATCGACTCGTCTGACAGTATTATACCGGGTGGCCGCTACCACAACCGCCGCGACTACATGGGCTTCCCTAATTTGGGCAGGCAGGATTTGCTGTACCAAAGCAATGTGCCGCTGCCGGTAACAGGCCTTAGCCTGGAGGGTAGCATATTGCAAAAAATAAAAAAGAAAGATTACCTGCTGCACGCGCCATACCAGTCTTTTGCATACGTTATTAAGTTTTTGCGCGAAGCCGCGTTAGACCCTAAGGTAATGACTATAAAGATAACGCTTTACAGGCTGGCTAAAAATTCGCAAATAATAAGTTCGCTTATAAATGCTGCTAAGAACGGAAAAAAAGTAACCGTACAAATAGAGCTGCAGGCCCGTTTTGACGAAGCCAGTAATATAACCTATGCAGAGCAAATGCAAACCGAAGGCATTAACCTTATATTTGGGGTAAAAGGGCTTAAGGTACATAGCAAAATATGCTCTGTAGAGCGTCTTGAAAATGGCAGGATAAAACGCTACGGCTTTATATCTACAGGGAATTTTAACGAGAGTACAGCCAAAATATATACCGATGTTACCTTGTTTACGGCACATCAGGAAATACTGAAAGAAGCCAACAAGATATTCGACTTTTTTGATGTTAACTACCGTGTGCACCGCTATAAGCACCTTATAGTATCGCCGCACTACACACGTTCGCGATTTTATAAGCTTATAGACAGGGAAATACTGCATGCCATAGCCGGTAAAGAAGCATATATAAAACTGCGCATGAACAGCCTTACCGATTTCAGGATGATAGATAAACTGTATGAAGCCAGTAGAGAAGGCGTTAAAATACAGCTTGTTATACGCGGTATGTGCTGCCTTATACCGGGAGTAGAGGGTATGAGCGAAAACATAGAGGCTATAAGTATTGTAGATAATTACCTGGAGCATTCGCGCATTTATATTTTTGCCAATGCCGGCGATCCTGATATTTACATATCTTCGGCTGATTTTATGACACGCAACCTGGACTCGAGGGTAGAGGTTAGCTGCCCTATTTATGATGCCGATATTAAGCAGGAACTTTTAGATATATTCGAACTGGGATGGCGCGGTAATGTAAAAGCCCGCTACCAAAGCGAAAATTTAGAAAACAAATACCGCAAGCAGCCCAAGGCAAAACCGTTTAGGGCACAGGTAGAAACCTACAATTATTACAGGAACAAACTCGAAGTTATTTACGAACAATTATAAAAAGGCACTGAAGGGCTTAGTACCTTAGGTTCTTAGCACCTCAGTCCCTCCTGAAAGATGATCAAAATAAAAAAATATGCTGCTATAGATATTGGAAGTAACGCCATGCGATTGCTTGTAGTTAATATTGTAGAACAGGAAGGTAAAGAACCGCAATTTAATAAAAGCTCGCTGGTACGTGTGCCTATTCGCCTTGGCCAGGATGCCTTTACCGTTGGCGAAATTACCCCGGAGAATATTGAGCGTATGGTAGATGCCATGAAGGCTTATAAGCTAATCATGAAAATTCATGGTGTAGAGCGTTATATGGCCTGTGCAACATCGGCCATGCGTGAGGCTTACAACAGCAAAGAAGTTGTAAGTATTATAGAGCAGGAAGCCGATATAAAGGTTGAGATTATAGATGGTAAAACAGAGGCTGCTATTATAGCATCTACGGATTTGCAGGAGTTTATGAAACCCGACCAAACCTATCTTTTTGTAGATGTGGGTGGTGGCAGTACAGAGTTTTCGCTGTTTGCCAATGGTAAGATCGTTGCCAGTAAATCGTTTAAGAATGGAACCGTGCGCCTGCTTAACAATATGGTTAACGAGGTGGTATGGCATGAAATAGAAAAATGGATACACACGGTAACAGAGCCTTATGAGAATATAAACCTTATAGGCAGTGGCGGTAATATAAACAAGCTGTTTAAAATGAGCGGCAAAAAGCAGGATAAACCTTTGTCTTACTTTTATGTACACTCGCAATACCAGTTTTTAAATGGCATGAGCTATGAGCAGCGCATATCAGACCTGGGGCTTAACCCCGATCGTGCCGATGTTATTATACATGCTACACGCATATACCTAAATGCTATGAAATGGAGTGGTGCACGTAATATTTTTGTGCCAAAAATAGGGTTAAGCGATGGTATAGTTAAGGCTATGTATTACGGTAATATATAATTATATTTTATTGCTTGTCATTCTTAACGTAGTGCAGCGTAGTGAAGAGTCTTCTCTTATTATTGAGATTCCTACTTCGTCGGAATGACAGGCTGTGCGGAATTAATGCTTTTTAATTGATGGTGAATTCCAGAAATAAATCAATTTATCCTGTTAAGGCTGTATTTAAGCAGTATCTCGTCGAGCATTTCTTTAGTAAGCGGTTTGGTTTTAAAGTCCGATAATATCTGGTGGGTTTTTGCCAGTGCCCTGTCATCAGGATTGTCAGATGTGCTAAGCATTACTACAATCATACTGTTTTGAAGGGTTTCGTGGAGGCTTTTATAATGTTCTATAAATTCCCAGCCGTTCATGCCGGGCATATTAATATCCAGAAAAATAACATCGGGCTGTACTACTTCTTTTCCTTTTCTTAAGTACTCTATAGCATCAAAGCCAGACTCTTTAGTAAGTATAATTTTTGCAGCATTATTTTTACGGATAACCCTTTCATGAAAAAAGTTATCAATCTTATTATCGTCAACAAGCATTATGCAATTAATTTGTGTGGTCATGCCTTAAAATTTAATATTTTGAATTTAAACGTGCTGCCTTTTCCTATTTCTGATTCTACCCAAATTTCGCCACCGTGCATCTCGGCAATCTTTCTGCAGTTAGCCAGGCCTATGCCATAACCTTCATAATCTTCGTTCTTATTAAGCCTTTGAAAGATATGAAAAATATCATTAAAATGTTTAGAGTCTATGCCAATACCATTATCAGATACATAAAATTCATAAAAGCCCTTGGTTTTTTTGCACCCAATGGTTATTAGCGGGGCCACATCCTTATCGGTAAACTTAATGGCATTATTAATGAGGTTCTGAAAAAGCTGGCGCAATTCTGTTTCATAAGCATAGAGTACCGGCATTTCGTTTGCAATAGTAATGGTGGCATTATTTTTTTTAATAAGCCCGTTTAAATCGGCCTTTACATTAGTTATAATACTGCAACAATCAGTAAGGCTTAGCTTTCTGTTTTTGCCCAGCCTGCCAAAGTCTAACAGCGACCTTACGAGCTGGCTCATGCGCGATACTGCCGAATTCATGGTACTTAGGTGTGTTTTTATCTCGTCGTTTATTTGCTCTGGGTAATCCTCTTCCAGCAGCATAATGTAGTTAGATACCGTGCGCAACGGTTCCTGCAAGTCGTGAGATGCTATGTAGTTAAAGTGTTCCAGCTCCTGGTTTTTAAGCTGTAGCTCTTTAACCTGGTTTTTTATAATAGCCTCGTTAGCCTTTCGGCTGGTAATATCTGTAATAGATGCCAGTACAGATATGCCGTTGTGGGTAGTAATAGGGGTAAGCACAATCTCTACAGGAAACCATGCCCCGTGTTTAGAGCTGGCATACACCTCGTCATCAATACCAAGGCTTACTACGGCGGGTGATGTAAAAAAAGAATCAGAGTCGTGCCTGTAATGTTTGTGCAGCTCTTTAGGTATCAGCATTTCTATATTCTTTCCCAGCAGTTCTTCGCTGGTGTAGCCATATAGCTTTTCTGTCTGGAAGTTTACCTGTGTTATTTTGCCTGTCTCGTCAGATAGTATTAATGCATATGGGGCAGATTCTACACCTATCCTGAAGTTTTCCTGGGCAATTTCCATATTAACTTCAAGCTTATTAAGTATGTTTGCTTTTTTCCATATTAAAAAAAGGCTCACTAAAATAAACGATACTATAAGGAGTGCCACACCCACATCTGCACTAAGCCAGTGGTAGCGGTGCGATAGTATGCGCAGGTAGCCTATAATTAGCACGGCAACTACAATTTGCGAAAAAAGTTTGCGGGCCATAACATTACCCATTCTCTTGCCGGTAAATATACCTGTAATGCCAAGCGTAGGGTTTATTAGAGAAGCTGCTATAGAAAGTAATAGCAATGCAAAGGCAGTATGGCACGCCATTGTAGTAAAATAAGACAGATTATACAGGGCAGGAACGTCATACAAATAACCAATTAATACTATAAATGCCACAACGCTGACCGCGTGAAAAAAAAGCTGACAAATAGTTTTGTATTTATTAGATGTAAAACTTACGGCAAAGGTGCCAAGAGCCATTACTGACAGGCACAGCGCTGTTAAAGGAGACATTCTACCCGGGTAGTAGGAGTTATTGTTGTTTTTTAAAAAAAGGTAGTCTATACCCAGGTCACTATGAAATATTTTTTGCAAAAACGTGGTTGCTCCTACTATAAGTACAATTAGCGATAATATAGCTGTTGCTTTGTGGCCACCGCGGTTTCTATATTTTACATGCAGCAGCAAGGATATGCTAAGTAGGGTAAAACAAAAAGCCGAATTAAAATGCATAGATATGTGTCCCGGTAATAAACTTTGTATAGCATCTAAGCGTAGCAGCCATCCTGTCATTACCATAATGGCAATGAATAGCACAAAAATTCCTGTGGCAATAATAGGGTATGTATATTTATTAGCAGTACTTACCATTCTGGGTGTGTCTTTATTCTTGTGGTATTTAATTACAGCCGCTTTATATTTAATTTAAAATAAGCGACAAAAATTTTAAAGATAATTTTTTTAATACTTATAAAATCTTAAAATCGCTGTTTTTTAGTGTTTCATCGATAAACTGCATATATAGTTATAAGTGTATAAAATTGTTAATTTGTATATACTGCTGTGTCATGTTGTCATAGTTATATTATTTTCTGTCATTTTTATGTCCTTTTAAGTATTGGCACAATGATTGCCTACATGACACGAGAGATTATAAACGAAAAATTTAAATATAAACTATAAACAAGATGAGTAAAATAATCGGAATTGACTTAGGGACAACCAACTCGTGTGTAGCCGTTATGGAAGGTAACGAGCCAGTGGTTATTCCTAATGCTGAAGGAAAAAGAACAACTCCA
>Ga0247806_10000869_pt1 | contig 16184 bp, 20 predicted proteins | sample UWRJL059202B1_FD_179935 | JGI IMG/M metagenome (GOLD analysis project Ga0247806, IMG submission 179935) | Plant litter microbial communities from Arlington Agricultural Research Station in Wisconsin, United States - UWRJ-L059-202B-1 | ecosystem: Environmental > Terrestrial > Plant litter >... | reverse complement strand
CATTGGCCCACGGCTTCCACTTCAGGACCTGGGCCTCGATCCGCCATTCGTCGCCGTGCAGGGGATACAGGTTGGTGGCGGCGGGCATGTTCTCGCCGTTGCCGGGCTGGATGACCGTCGCCTCGAAATACTGGGGTCCCAACTGCCGCGTCATGATGGTGGCCACCGGCCGCTCATAGGTCAGGCGCGAATAGGTCTGGACGTCCAGCGCCAGCAGGGCTGCGATGGCCGCCAGGGCGATAAAGCCGGCGCCGCCGACTCCGCCCAGCAGTCCGCCGAAAACCTTGCCCCTGAACAGGGCGCCCAGGCCCTTGATCAACAGCACCAGCCCCAGCAGCGCCACGACCGCCGGTACAATCCACCACCACCAGACCATTTGCGTCCCTTTCCCCCGATCAAGACAGAATGATCTTTACCCTAAATCCTCAAGACTGCGAGAGTTTCTCCCCACGGGCGACTGGACAGGGCACGGGGCGACGCTAATGCTCGCGCCCGATGAGTTTGGCTCTACGCGACATGCTTCAGGCCCTGGGCCAATTCCTGCGGACGCCGACCCTCGGTCGGCGCGTCGCGGGTCTGTTGGCGTTCGCCATCGTCCTGCTGCTGGCCAGCAACGCCGCGACGTTTGTCATGATCCAGCGCACGGCGCGCTTCAACGACGACGTTGAGAAGGCGCAGATGTTGCGTCGTCAGACCCGCACGGTGCTGATCCGGCTGATCGACGCGGAAACGGGCCAGCGCGGCTTCCTGCTGACCGGCAACACCCAATACCTCGAGATCAACGCCGAGGCGTCGCGCGACCTGCCGCCGATGCTGGCTGAACTGGCCGAACTTTCGCGCGGCGATCTGGACGTCGAGGCGCGGGTCGATCACCTGCGTGAACTGGCCCAGACCAAGGACGCCGAACTGCAGCGGACCATCCTGATGGCCCGCACCGGGCGTGTGGGGCAGGCCTTGGGCATCGTTCGCGGCAACGAAGGCAAGGCCACGATGGACGCCTTCCGCCAGGAGGCGGCCGCCATCGACGAGATCCTGCAGACCCGGATGCAGTTCCGCACCCGGCAGTCGGAGTGGGCCGGCAGCGTCACCGTGCTGGCCAACGCCGTCGGCGCGCTGCTGATCCTGATCCTCGGCGGCGTCAGCGCCTGGATGATCCGTAGCTACGTCGCCGAGATCCAGCAGGCGCGCGATGCCGTCGCCCGCATGAACGCCGGGCTGGAAGGCCAGGTTCGTGAGCGCACCGCCGACCTGACCCGCGCCAACGAGGAAATCCAGCGCTTCGCCTACATCGTCAGCCACGACCTGCGCGCGCCGCTGGTCAACGTCATGGGCTACACCTCCGAACTGGAGCAGGCCGGCAAGGTCATCGACAAGGCGATCACCGAGGCCGAGACCCGGCGCAAGGTGGATCAGGATGTCATCGTGGCCGTGCGCGAGGACATGCCCGAAGCCATCGGCTTCATCCGCGCCTCGACCGAAAAGATGGACCGGCTGATCAACGCCATCCTGAAGCTGTCGCGCGAAGGCCGTCGTTCGCTGACGCCCGAGCTTCTGGACATGACGAAGATGGTCCAGGGCATCGCCGACAGCGTGAACCACCAGACGGAGGCGGCGGACGCTGAAATCATCGTCGAGCCCCTGCCGCGCCTCGACAGCGACCGTCTGTCCGTCGAGCAGGTGTTCGGCAACCTGATCGACAACGCCGTCAAGTATCTCGACCACGGTCGCCCCGGCCGCATCGTCGTCTCGGGCCGCGAGCAGGATGGCTGGGTCGTCTACCGGATCGAGGACAACGGCCGCGGCATCGCGCCCAAGGACCACGAGCGCATCTTCGAGCTGTTCCGTCGCTCGGGCCGTCAGGATCGGGCGGGCGAGGGGCTGGGTCTGGCCTTTGTGCGCAACAGCGTCCGCCGTCTCGGCGGCGACATCACGTTGGATTCAGAGCTCGGAAAGGGCTCGACATTCATCCTCAAATTCCCCACACGCCTCATCCTCGCGGATGCCGGAGACTATTGATGAGCAGTTCCGTCAAGATCGTCATGATCGAGGACGATCTCGGTCACGCCAAGCTGATCGAGAAGAACATCCGCCGCGCCAATATCGCGAACGATATCGCGCACTTCGCCGACGGAAGTTCCGCGATCGACTATCTGTTCAGCCAGGAGGTTCGCGCAAACGGGCCGTTGCTGATCCTGCTGGACCTGAACCTGCCCGATATGTCGGGCACGGACATTCTGGAGCGGGTGAAGGGCGATGAGCGCCTGCGCCGCGCCCCGGTGGTCGTGCTGACCACGACGGACGACAAGGTCGAGATCCAGCGCTGCTACGATCTGGGCTGCAACGTCTACATCACCAAGCCGGTCGATTATGAAAGCTTCGCGGGAGCGATCCGCCAGCTCGGACTGTTCCTGTCCGTGATGCAGGCGCCGGAAATCGAGTGAAGACCGACGGGGAGGTCATCCGCCTGCTCTATATCGACGATGACCGCGGTCTTTCGCGGCTGGTCGAGAAGGAGCTGGGCCGCCACGGCTACGCCGTCACCTGCGCCCCCGACGGGGACGCGGGGCTGGACCTCCTCATCGCACGTCCGGGCCAGTTCGACGCCGTGGCGCTGGATCACTACATGCCGGGCCGCGACGGTCTGGACGTGCTGCCGGACATCATCGCCCTGACCGATCCGCCGCCGGTGGTCTATGTCACCGGGGCGCAGGAGGGCCGGATCGCCGTGGCCGCCCTGCGCGCCGGCGCGGCTGACTACGTCATCAAGGACGTCTCCGAGGACTTCACCGCCCTGCTCCGCAACGCGCTGGAGGAGGCCGTCTCGCGCCGCCGGTTGCAGCGCGAGAACGAAGAGGCCCACGAGCAGGTCCGCCTCGCCCGCGACCGCGCCGAGGCCATGCTGCGCGAGGTCAATCACCGCGTCGGCAACTCGCTCCAGCTGGTGTCCAGCTTCATGTCGCTGCAGCTTCGCCACCTCGTCGACGAGGGAGCCCGCGCGGCGCTGAAGGAGTCGCAGGCCCGCATCGAGGCCGTCGCCCACGTGCACCGCCGCCTCTACACCTCGGGCGACATGTCCTCGGTGGCCATGGACGAGTATCTCGAGGGCCTGATCGACGAACTGGGCAAGTCGTTGGGGCCGGGCGACGTCTCGCCCAATCTGATCCTCGAGGTGGAGCCCATGCGGGTCTCGACGGATCAGGCCGTGTCGCTTGGCGTGGTCGTCACCGAACTGGTCACCAACGCGGTCAAGTACGCCTATGCGCCGGGCGCGGTGGGCGAGATCCGCATCCTTCTGAAGCGGGACGCCCAGGGACGCGCCCTGCTGACGGTCGAGGACGACGGCCCGGGCATGGGCGACGGCGTCCCCAAGGGCACCGGCCTGGGCGGCAAGATCATCTCCGCCATGGCCTCGGGCCTGCGTTCGGCGGTCGAGTTCGACCATGCGCACAAGGGTGTCCGCGCCCGTCTGGCCTTCGATCTCTGACATGGCTGCGGCCCTGCAGTTCGGAACGCGCGAGCCGGGGCTGGACTATGTTCTGCGTCCCACCGCCTTCGGCCTGGTCTTCCGTGACGGCAAGCTGGCCTGCGTGCGCGTGGATCGCGGGGAGGGCAGCTACCACGACCTGCCCGGCGGCGCCGTCGACGGTGACGAGACCGAGCCGCAGGCCCTGATCCGCGAGTTCCTCGAAGAGACAGGCATGACCGTCCACCCCTTCGCCCGCATCGCCGAGGCGTCGCAGTATTTCCGCAAATCGACCGGCGAACCGCTCAACAACACCGGCGGCTTCTGGATCGCCGAACAGGTCTCGCTCGACCCGTCGGCCAAGGTCGAGGCGGATCATGAACTGGTCTGGCTGCACCCGCACACGGCCCTGAACCAACTTCGCCACGACGCCCACGCCTGGGCGGTCGCGGCCTGGCTGCGGCGCTGATCATGCGCACGCGGGTGATCCTCGGCGCGCGCTGGAAGTCCGGCCTGATGTGCCTCGGTTTCGCGCCGTCGCTGATGCTGCTGTCGCCGGAACTGCGGGTGGAACAGCCGGTCTGGTGGGCGGCGGGCTTCTTCGCCTTGGGCGGCGTGATCGGTCTGTATCAGTTGATCCGGCCTCCGCGGCTGACCCTCTATGCGGACGGTTTCGAGTACAGCGGCCGTGGGCGTCCTTGGTCGGTGACCTGGCGGTCGATCGAAACCCTGATCCTGTGGGAGAACCCCGCCCCGCGTACGAGCCAGACCCTCATCGGCTGGATCTCCCGGCCCGAAGACCGCAAGGCCGGCGCACTGGCGCACATGTCGCGGGCGCTGGGCGTCGACGGCGCCCTGCCGGGCCTGTGGTCTTTGTCGCCCCCGGCCCTGCTTGAGGTCATGCAGACCTATCACGCCGCCGCCACCCGGTTTGATCGCGCTCCAAATCCCTGATCACGCGTCTGTTTTCACGCGGACCGGGAACATCGCGCCGATCTCGTCCGTTCTCCTGTCCGAAGCGCCATCCTCCCCGGCGCGATCTGGAAGGAGACTTTTGATGCCCGATCATGATCGTATTGAAGGCGCCGCCAAGAACCTCGGCGGCAAGGCCAAGGAACTCGCCGGCAAGGTCACCGGTGACGAAAAACTGAAAGCCGAAGGCAAGGCCGACCAACTCGAAGGCAAGGTCCAGAACACGGTCGGCGGCATCAAGGACTCCCTTCGCGACGACAAGCGCAACTAAGGTCTGCCCGACCTCACACGCTCAAACGCCGCGCTCCTTCCCGGGGCGCGGCGTTTTCGTATGGCCTCAGTCGCGGCCGCCCAGCCGGATCTTCAGGCCGTCCTCCGCCTCGCCCCGGCGACTGGCGGGGCGGCATTCCTCGGTCCAGGCGACCCCGCCCTGGGCCCGCGCCTGCGGACGGCTTTCGCAGACCCGCTCCTCCATCGCCGAGGCCGGACGGTCCGGCCGCGAGGGCGCGCCGCACTGCATGGCGTAGCGGTCGCCCGCCGCTTCCTGTCGGCAGTTGTCCAGGCTCCCCGTCGGCCTCAGGCCCGCGGGCAGGGCCTCGCCCAGATTGGCCGCCAGCGCCATCCGCACGCGGCTCTGGCAGGCTTCCATCGGTTCCGACGCATTGCGGATCAGAGGGCTGCACTCCGACCGCTCGTAGCCGAACGGGTCAGTCCGGGCCCAGTCGGGGATGACCGGCGCGGGCGCCGTGGCGACCACGGGCGCGGGCTCCGCGGGCGTGGACCAGACGACCTGCCCGGTCGTGGCCTGTTGCAGCATCACGGCGGAAAACACGACGGCGGTCAGCATGGAAACCCTCCGGTAAAGCGCTGGAGCCTGATCGGTTGAAGTGGAATCAGGCTCCGGAATTATGCTGGAGCGAAATCTGAGCTGGGTTGGACTGCGTCCAGCTCAGCCGATTTCGCTCCAGCCACGCTAACCTATTTGGCGAGCGCCCGCATCGCCTTCTCGAGGCCGTCCAGCGTCAGCGGGTACATCCGCTCGTCGATGACCTCGCGGACCAGCCCGACCGAGGCGGAATAGCTCCAGTAGCGCTCGGGCGAGGGGTTCAGCCACGCCACCTTGTCCCACTGCTGCGTCGCCCGCTTCAGCCAGACCGCGCCCGCCTCCTCGTTCCAGTGTTCGACCGAACCGCCGGGCATCGTGATCTCATAGGGGCTCATCGTGGCGTCGCCGACGAAGATGGCGCGCCAGTCGCCGGGGTATTTGTTCAGCACGTCCCAGGTCGGGATCTTCTCGGCATGTCGGCGGCGGTTATCCTTCCACACGCCCTCGTACAGGCAGTTGTGGAAGTAGAAGAATTCCAGGTGCTTGAACTCGGTTTTCGCGGCCGAGAACAGTTCCTCGCACATCTTCACATGGGCATCCATCGAGCCGCCGATGTCGAGGAACAGCAACACCTTGATCGTGTTGCGCCGTTCGGGCCGCATGTGGATGTCCAGCCAGCCCTGACGCGCCGTGCCGTCGATGGTGGCGTCCATGTCCAGCTCGTCCGCCGCGCCCTGCCGCGCAAACCGACGCAGGCGGCGCAGGGCGACCTTGATGTTGCGGGTGCCCAGTTCGACCTGGTCGTCCAGGTTCCTGTACTCGCGCTTCTCCCAGACCTTCACGGCCCGGCCGTGCTTGCCCGGCCCGCCGATCCGGACGCCTTCCGGATTGTAGCCGCCGTGGCCGAACGGGCTGGTCCCGCCGGTCCCGACCCATTTGTTGCCGCCCTCGTGCCGGCCCTTCTGTTCCTCAAGCCGCTCCTTGAGCGTCTCCATCAGCTTGTCGAACCCGCCCATCGCCTCGATGGCGGCCTTCTCCTCGTCGCTGAGGAATTTCTCGTTCAGCAGCCGCAGCCAGTCCTCCGGCAGGTCTGTGGTCAGGTCCTCGCCCGCGCCCACCGTCTCGATGCCCGCGAACACCTTGCCGAACACCTGATCGAACCGGTCGTAATGCTTCTCGTCCTTGACCAGAACGGCGCGCGACAGGTGATAGAAGTCGTCGACCTTGCCGTCGGTCAGCCCCTTGTCCATGGCCTCCATCAGATGGAGCCATTCCTTCATCGACACCGGAACCTTGGCGTCGCGCAGGGCTGTGAAGAACGGCAGGAGCATGGAGGCAGACTAGCAGGGGCGAGGGCGCCGCCCAATTGAATCCAGAGCGGGGTTTGAGGATCAGTCCTCGCGGTCCAGCAGGGCGCTTTCCAGCAGAACCCCGGCGAACAGGGCGACGCCCGCCGCATCCGCATAGGGGCCGGTCGCCCGGGCCTTGAAGCCCCATCCGTCGCGATGGGTCACCAGCGCCATGGTCAGCATCTCGGTCCCCTCGATCCGCACCTTGTAGGCGGCCATCTGCGTCGGGGAGCGCCCTTCCATCGCCATCGCGGGCAGGCCGCCCGTATAGGGGGTGGCGTCGGGCCAGCGCGCGGTGATCGCCTGCCGGGCGCCCGCCAGCACATCGGCCTCCGCCGGAAGCGGACGGTAGCGAGTGGCGTACAGCGTCATATCGATCTCAAGCGCGTTGTCGCGCGAGATGCAGCCCACATCCTCGCCGCGCGGAATGCCGCTGGCGCCCTGCGGGAAGATGTAGAGCCGGTCCTCAGGCCCGCCGTCGAAGGTGCAGGTCATGCCGCTGGGGACATGGGTCACGCGCGCCAGGCCGTCATCCTTGGTCGAGTTGACGAAGATCCCCGTGGCCCCGCCGTCGGCGATCAGGCGATCCGCCCGGGCGCGCGCCTCGGCGATCTGTTCCGCGCCGGCGGGCGCCGGGGCGTCCTGCGCCATGGCCATCGGTGCGACCGCCAGGGCGGCGATGAAGGTCAAGCGAGCAAGCATGAGGTCCTCCTTGAGGCAGGCGGCGATCAAGCCATGCCCTTCGTCCGCCGTCTATCCACGCCGCAGGATGAACTCGTCATCCATCCAGGACCCGACCGGATACTGGTACTCGCCCGCCTTCTCGAACCCATAGGCGGCGTACAGCTTCTGGGCCTTCAGATTGCCGCTCCACACCCCGATCCACAGCGGGCCGTCGGTGTTCTGCTCCATCCACGCCAGCGAGATCGCCAGCAGCTTGGTGCCCAGCCCCAGTCCTTGCGCGACCTTCGAGACGTACAGCCGCCGCAGTTCGGCGTGGCTGGCCTGGCTGTCGGGGTGGGGCAGGGTGTTCGGACCGGTGTTGGCGAAGGCCAGCAATTCGCCGTCCCGCTCGGCGACCCACCAGGCCGCGCCCGGTTCGGCCAGCTTGGTCCGGATCGTGTCGGCGTTGAAGCTGGCGTCCAGGAAGGCCGTCAGGTCCGCCTCCGGATAGGGGATCGCGAACCCGTCGGCGGCCACGAAGGTGTCGATGAAGGTCTCCCGGCCCAGATCGGCAAGGGCTTGCGCGTCTTCGGTGCGGGCGGGGCGGATCACAGCGTCGGTCATGCCCCGACTTAGCCGGGGAAGCGTCGGCAGGGAATGCCTGCGCCGGCATTGAGGGGCTCGCGCGACTCTTCCCGCGCCTGCCAATCCAAGGTTGCCAGATGTCGGCAACTATAGATTAGTGCTGCGATCGAAAACGGAGGACACCATGAAACTGAAAGCCGCCATTCTGGCGCTCGCGTTCGCTGCGGCGACCGCGACCAGCGCCGGTTCCACTTCGGTGGACACCAACGCCCGCCAGATCTCACGCTCGGCTGTCGTCCAGGACCTGGATGACTGCATGCTGCCCTACTACACGTGGTGTCTGAAGACGGTGGGCGACCAAGGGTACTGCATGGACACGGCCCAGAGCTACGCCTGCCCGAACTGACGTCCGACGCTCTCTCCAAACAACCTTCAGCCTTCGTCGGTCCGCCGGCGGGGGCTTTTTTCATGGCCGTCCTGCGTGCTCACTCGCGCGGGTCCTCGCCGTGGACTAGGCTGTCCCATCGATGGACAGATTTCGGAAATTCCTCCCTTCGAACCTTGCGCGAATCGCCCTGCGGCGACCGGTCGGTGACGTCTGATGAGCGCGACCCTCTTCACCCATCCGGACATGCTGGCCCACCAGCCGGGGCTGGGCCACCCGGAAAGCCCGGAGCGGCTGAAGGCGGTTCTCGACGCGCTGGACGACGCCGCGCTGGGGCGGGATCGCCGCGCGGCGACCGAGGCCTCCGTCGCCGATCTGGAGCGCCTGCATCCGTCCGCCTATGTCGCCCGGCTGCTGGAGGCGTCTCCCGTCGAGGGGCTGAACCAGCTGGACGCCGACACCGTCCTGTCGCCGGGCAGCATCCGCGCCGCCCGTCTGGCCGCCGGCGCGGTGGTGGACGCGGTGCGCGCCGTGGCCCGGGGCGAGCTGACGCGCGCCTTCGCCGCCGTCCGCCCGCCCGGCCACCATGCCGAGCCGGACCGGACCATGGGCTTCTGCCTGTTCTCCAACGTCGCCGTCGCCGCGCGGGTGGCGCAGGCGGAGGGGCTGGCGCGCGTGGCCGTCATCGACTTCGACGTCCACCACGGCAACGGCACCCAGGCCGCGTTCGAGAACGACGACAGCCTGTTCCTCGGCTCCATCCACCAGATGCCCCTCTATCCGGGCACGGGCGCGGCGTCCGAGACCGGCGTCGGCAATATCGTCAATGCGCCGGTTCCGCCCCATGCGGCGCGCGAGGCGTGGCGCGCCACCTTCGCCGGCGGACTGATGCCCGCCCTGCACGCCTTCCGGCCGGACCTGATTCTCATTTCCTCCGGATTTGACGCCCACCGCCGCGATCCGCTGGCTCACCAGAGCCTTGAGGCCGAGGATTTCGCCTGGGCCACCCGCGCCGTCATTGAGGTCGCGCGCTCATGCTGTAGCGGGAAGGTTGTCTCATCGCTCGAGGGCGGTTACGACCTAGAAGGGCTGGGCCGTTCGGCGGTCGCCCATGTACAGGCCTTGGGGGAGGAATAAGGACGGTCAGCCGACGCTTTTGGCCCTCCGCACATCATGCCCCTCGCCGCGAGAGACTCATCCTTGGTCGATACCCCCGCGTCCGCGAAACCCGAGCCCGTGCCGCCCCGCGCCGCACTCGTGGCCGTGCGTCCCGGCGCCATCATCCTGACCCGTCACGGCGAGCCGGCCCTGTCGCGGAAATGCCTTCTGACGTCGGACCAGTACCGCGACTGGTGGGCCAAGTATGAGGTCGGCGGACTGCGTGCGGGCCAGGTCCCGCCGCCCGAGCTTCTGGCCGCCGCCGAGGGCGCCGGCGCCATCTATGCCTCGACCCGGCCCCGCGCTCAGGAGACCGCTGCCGCCGCCGCCGCGGGCAAGGAGGTTCTGACCGACGCCCTGTTCATCGAGGCGCCCCTGCCGCCGCCGCGCTTCCCCTCGTGGTTCAAGCTGCCGCCCAAATACTGGGGCGCCGTCGCCCGCTTCTGGTGGCACGCCTTCGACCACCACGACGGCCAGGAAACCCGCCGCGAGGCGGAGACCCGCGCCGAGCGGGCCGCTCAGGTCCTGATCGGCCGCGCCGCCTCGGGACAGGACGTGCTGGTCCTCGCCCACGGCTATTTTAACCACATGGTCGGCAAGCGCCTGAAGGCCGACGGCTGGAAACTGGTTCACAACCAAGGCTTCCACTACTGGTCCCAGCGCCGCTACGAGAAGCGCTGACGCAACGGAGGAAGCCATGATCCGGCGATCCCTGCTCTCCTGCCTCCTCGGCCTGACCCTGCTGTTCGGCGCCGTTCCGGCCATGGCTCAGGACCCTGAAGGCCCTGTCCGGGTCGCGCTGGTCACCGACCTCGGGACCATCGTCGTCGAGACCGACCCCCGCGCCCCGCTGACCTCCGCCAACTTCCTGCGCTACGTCGACCAGCGCCGTCTGGACGGCCTGACCTTCTATCGCGGCATGCAGCTGGGACCCGACGCCGGGCTGGTCCAGGGCGGCGCCAGCGGCGCGCGCGACGTCATCCTGCCGCCCGTCCCCCACGAGCCCACCAGCCAGACCGGCCTGACCCACACCGACGGCGCCCTGTCGATGGCGCAGAGCGAGCCGGGCACGGCGACCGCCGACTTCTTCATCGTCGTCGGCAACCTGACCTCTCTGGACGCGGGCAAGACCACGCCGGACGATCCCGGCTTCGCCGTCTTCGGCCGGGTGATCGAGGGCATGGACATCGTCCGCGCCATCCTCCTCGCCCCCAAGTCCGAAACGGAAGGCGAGGGCATCATGCGCGGCCAGATGCTGGAGCCGCGTGTGCGGATCCTTTCGGCCCGGCGGGTCGAAGCCCCCGCGCCCTGAACCGTCAGGCGTCCCCGGTCGCCGTCTTCGCCTTGTCGATCAGGGTCCTCACCCCGTTCAGCAGATCGGCGAACGCGCCCAGCCGGGTGACGATGTCCGCCGCCTCCTGCCGCGCCTTGTCGACCGCCGCCCTGGCGTCCTGCGCCGCTTGGAAGGCCGCCTCCACGTCCGGGCCGGTCTCGCCCAGCCAGGCGTTGGCGGCGCGCAGCATTTCGGTGTGCAGGCCGTCCAGGTTGGCGTTGATCGCCTTCAGCAGCGCCGCGTCGCCGTGGCAGGCCTTGCGGTCCGCCTTCCGCGCGCTCCAGGCGTCGGAATAGGCCTGCGCCGCCAGGGCGAAGCGGTCCTCGTGCGTGCTCATCGGGCGGTCTCCCGGGGCGCGGGGATCAGGGCGGTGATGTCGGCGATGGCCCGGTTCAGGTCGGCGATGTCGGCGCCGCCCACGGTCTCGAAATCGGTGTGGGCCGTCTCCAGCTTGGCCAGGGTCTTCAGGATGGCGTCATAGCGCGCCGCCTGCAGTCGCACCCGGTCATTCGCCTGTCCGCGCAGGAAGGCCAGGGCCGAGGCCCGCGCGCGCGGATCGGTGGCCAGAATCTGCTCGGCGCCGGGTACGAGCGCCACCCCCAGATCGTCGGCCATCGGCTTCAGCAGTGGCGCGCGCTCGATCAGCCCGGCGTCGTACAGCGCCTCCACCGTCGCGCCCTCCTGCTCGGCGAAACTGCCCGACAGGCTGTTGAACAGCTGCACCTCGGCGCCCAGCGACCGGCGCAGCAGCCCGATCGCCTCGCGGATGCGGGCGCTGCCATTGTGCAGCCGCGCCCGCTGGCGGTCGCGGGCCAGCAGCCCGGCGCCCTGCCGTATCGCCCCGCCCAACGGCGCTCCAATCAACCCGCCCGAGCCCGGCTGGATCACCTCGGCATAGGCGTTCACGCTGCTGGTCAGCCGGCCGACGACCGTCTCCATCGCGCCCTCGGCGTCGTACTGCGCCTCCTGCCCCAGCGCCCTGTAGGCGTCGGCCAGCGCGGTCAGCGCCCGCGCCCGCAGGTTGATCGCCTGGATCAACGTATCGACCTCGCGCGCATTGGCGTCGCTCTGGTCGACCGGTTCGCACTGGGTCGGGTCGGCCAGTTCGACGCAGGTCTCCCACGTCGTGGTGAAGGCCATCAGTTCTTCTTGCCGATCCAGCCGTCCCGACAGGTCGCGCACCTCCTGCGCCGCCAGATCGGACGCCTCGGCCCCGCTCCGCGCCAACTGCCCCGCCTGCTCCTTCGGCACGGCGGCGCAGGCGGTCAGGCTGATGATCAGCCCTCCGACGATCAGCTGTTTTCGCATGGTCGTTCCCCCGCCCAACGCTAACCTGAACGGGTGTAGACCGTAACGCGGATATGTGGAACCGGCGTTCAACGCATTGCCGCCACGGGGTCCACTGACTAAGGAAGAGGGTCTCCCCGTGGAAGCCCGATGACCGACCTGACCCTCCCCGCCGACCTGAGTTTCGAAGACGCCCTGCAGCGTCTGGAGCAGATCGTCCAGAAGCTGGAATCCGGCCAGGCGCCGCTCGAGGAATCGATCGCCCTGTACGAGGAGGGCGCGCGCCTGAAGGCCCATTGCGAGGCCCGGCTCAAGGCCGCCCAGCTGCGCGTCGAGAAGATCGTCGTCGGCCCCGACGGTCAGGCCAAGAGCGCCGAACCGGCGTCCTTCGACTGATGTCCGCCGTCGCCGACATCATCGGCTTCGACGACTTCATGAGGGTCGATATCCGGGTCGGTCAGGTCGTTAAGGCCGAGCCGTTCCCCGAGGCGCGCAAGCCCGCCTACAAGCTGACCATCGACTTCGGCCCCGACATCGGCGTGAAGAAGTCCTCGGCCCAGATCACCGTCCACTACACCCTGGACCAGCTGGAAGGCCGCAAGGTCGCCGCCGTGGTCAACTTCCCGCCGCGCCAGATCGGCCCGGTCATGTCCGAGGTCCTGACGCTGGGCTTCCCCGACGAGAACGGCGCCGTGGTGCTGGTCGGGGTGGATCGCGACGTCCCCGTGGGCGGGAGGCTGTTCTGAGCCATACACCCCACGCCGCCAACTCGCCCGAACAGGGCGTCATCGACCGGGTGGCCGAGGTCGCCGATCTGGTCACCGTCGCGCTCGACGAACTGCTGCCCCGCGCCGAGGGGCCCGAGTCCCGTCTGACCGAGGCCATGCGCTATGCCGCGCTGGGGCCCGGCAAGCGCCTGCGCCCCTTCTTCGCCCTCGAGGCGGCCCAGCTGTTCGACATCGAGGAGCGCCCCGTCCTGCGCGCGGCCTGCGCGCTGGAGTGCGTTCACGCCTACAGCCTGGTCCACGACGACCTGCCCTGCATGGACGACGACGACATGCGCCGGGGCCGCCCGACCGTGCACCGCGCCTATGACGAGGCCACCGCCGTCCTCGCCGGCGACGCCCTCCAGACCGCCGCCTTCGACATCATCCTGCACGAGGACACCCACGAGGACCCGGCCGTCCGCTGCGAACTGGCGGCGCGGCTGTCCATGGCATCCGGCGCGCGCGGCATGGCCGGCGGCCAGATGATCGACCTGCTGGGCGTCCGCGACGACCTGGGCGGCGTGGCCCGGATGCAGCGGCTCAAGACCGGCGCCCTGTTCACCTTCGCCTTCGAGATCCCGCTGATCATCGCCCGCGCCCGCGACGTCCATCGGCAGGCCCTGACCAGCTTCGCCCACGACATCGGCCTGGCCTACCAGATCGTCGACGACCTGCTGGACGTCGAGGGCGACGAGGACATCCTCGGCAAGGCGGCGGGCAAGGACGCGGCCCAGGGCAAAACCAATTTCGTCACCCTGCTGGGCGTCGATCAGGCGCGGCACAGGGTCGCGCACCTGGCCGACCAGGCCCGGGCCCATCTGGACGTCTTCGGCCCCGACGCGGATATCCTCAAGGCCAGCGTGGACTTTGTGCTCCAGCGCAGGTCCTGAGACTTGGCGCTGAACGCCACCATCGCGACGCGCATCCTGCGGGTGAACCATGGCGGTGAGCATGGCGCGATCAACATCTACAGCGTCCAGATTGTCGCCGCCCGTCTGCGCGCGCCAGACCTGCTGCCCTTCCTTCGGGAAGCGCTTGAGCATGAGCGAACGCATCGCCGCCGGTTCCGCGCGCTCATGCCGACCCGCCAGGCCAAACCCTGCCGCATGATGTGGATCTGGGGCGTGGGCGGAGCGGTGTTGGGGCTGGCGACGGGACTGCTCGGACGCGAGGCAATCTTGGCCTGTACGGAGGCTGTCGAGCAGACGGTTCATCGGCACCTCGACGATCAGATTCGCTGGGCAGAGGGGCGGGATGACGAGATGCACCGCGTCATTTCGGATATCCGGGAAGAGGAGGCGGCCCATATCGACTGGGCCGTCGGCCACCGCCGAAGCCGGGGGTTCCGATGGCTTGAACAACTGATCAGCGCGTCGACGGAGGCCCTGATCTGGATTTCCACACGCGGCGATTCTGTCCGTCTGGCCCGGGAACTCGCCGCGACGTGAGCCGATTTCCAAAGCCCACAGTGTCAACATGGGCTCTCGCCGTAACCGCGCTCCCACGCTAGATGCACCGTTCCTGCACGGATTTTTCAGACCGCATCGACCTGAACCGCAGCGAAATGCTCTACTGCGTGTTGGAAGACCAAAGGCTTAGGTACGAACCGCCCGCATGCCCGACACCCCGATCCTCGACCAGGTGAAGTTCCCCGCCGACATGCGGAACTTCGACATCGCCCAGCTGAAACAGCTGGCTGACGACGTACGGACCGAGACCATCGACGCCGTGTCGGTCACCGGCGGCCACCTCGGCGCCGGTCTGGGCGTGGTCGAGCTGACGGTCGCCCTGCACCATGTGTTCGAGACGCCGAAGGACATCCTGATCTGGGACGTCGGCCACCAGTGCTATCCGCACAAGATCCTGACCGGCCGTCGCGACCGCATCCGCACGCTCCGCATGGGCGGCGGCCTGTCCGGCTTCACCAAGCGCAGTGAGAGCGAATACGACCCCTTCGGCGCGGCTCACGCCTCCACCTCGATCAGCGCCGCCCTCGGCTTTGCCGCCGCCCGCGATCAGAAGGGCGAGACCAACCGCGTGGTCGCCGTCATCGGCGACGGCTCCATCTCCGCCGGCATGGCCTATGAGGCCATGAACAACGCCGCCGAGGCCACCAACGGTCAGCTGATGGTGGTGCTGAACGACAACGACATGTCGATCGCCCCGCCGGTCGGCGGCATGAGCGCCTATCTGGCGCGTCAGGTCTCGGGCGGGGCCTATCGTCAGGTCCGCAACATCGGCAAGAAGTTCGTCGAACACCTGCCGCGCCCGTTCAAGAACGCCGCCCGCAAGGCCGAGGAATACGCCCGCGGCATGGTCGTCGGCGGCACCTTCTTCGAGGAGCTGGGCTTCTACTATGTCGGTCCCATCGACGGGCACGACATGGACAATCTGGTCCCCATTCTGAAGAACGCCGCCGCCATCACGGATCGTCCCGTCCTGGTCCACGTCGTCACGCAAAAAGGGAAGGGCTACGCCCCGGCCGAGAGCAGCGCCGACAAGCTCCATGCGGTGGCCAGGTTCGACGTCGTCTCCGGCAAACAGTCCAAGGCCGTCTCCAACGCGCCCAGTTACACCAAGGTCTTCGGGACCGAGCTGATCAAGCGGGCCGAGCGCGATCCGTCCATCGTCGCCATCACCGCCGCCATGCCCTCGGGCACCGGGCTGGACCTGTTCGGCGCCGCATTCCCGACCCGCACCTATGACGTCGGCATCGCCGAGCAGCACGCGGTCACCTTCGCCGCGGGCCTGGCCGCTGACGGGATGAAGCCGGTCTGCGCCATCTATTCGACCTTCCTCCAGCGCGGCTACGATCAGGTCGTCCACGACGTGGCGATCCAGTCCCTGCCGGTCCGCTTCGCCATGGACCGCGCCGGTCTGGTCGGCGCTGACGGCTCGACCCACGCCGGGTCGTTCGACATCGGCTTCATGGGCGCCCTGCCGGGCATGGTCCTGATGGCCGCCGCCGACGAGGCCGAACTGGCGGCCATGATCGCCACCAGTCTCGAGATCGACGACCGCCCCTCGGCCTTCCGCTATCCACGCGGCGACGGCGTCGGCGTCGAGATTCCGGAACTGGCCGCCCCGCTCCGGATCGGCAAGGGCCGCATCGTTCGCGAAGGGACCTCGGTCGCCATCCTGTCGCTGGGCACGCGCCTGCAGGAATCGCTCAAGGCCGCCGATGCGCTGGCCGCGCGCGGCGTCTCGGCCACCGTCGCCGACGCCCGCTTCGCCAAGCCGCTGGACGAGGATCTGATCCTGCGTCTGGCCCGCGAGCATGAGTGCCTGATCACGGTCGAGGAGGGCGCCATGGGCGGCTTCGGCGGCTTCGTTCTCCAGATGCTGGCTGAAAAGGGCGCGCTGGACGGCGGCCTGAAGATCCGCACCCTGCACCTG
>Ga0247806_10000863_pt1 | contig 16300 bp, 10 predicted proteins | sample UWRJL059202B1_FD_179935 | JGI IMG/M metagenome (GOLD analysis project Ga0247806, IMG submission 179935) | Plant litter microbial communities from Arlington Agricultural Research Station in Wisconsin, United States - UWRJ-L059-202B-1 | ecosystem: Environmental > Terrestrial > Plant litter >... | reverse complement strand
GGCGCCTCCTGTATTCTTTAGTTGTAAAAGAGTATCCAGTTCAGAATTTTCGGCAGCATAAAATAAAAAGCCATTTACATACTCTCTGGGCACACCGCACTCCTCTACAATCTCGTCTTCGCTGTAAAGAGTGTTTATACTTTCTATAACAGCCCTTTTTTGGGCATATTTTGCCTCAAGCTTTTTATAGTATAGGTTGCCACTCAGGGCATATAAAACATAATCTAACCCGTGGGGAACTGTACCATGAAATTTTATACTGCGCTGGTTTGCCGTAGGGAAAATGTATCCTTTAGGCACTAACCCTAACGAGTGGCTGTTTACATTATTTACAACAACTTCATCAAGCTCTATGCCTTTTGCATCTACCTCTACAACATAGGGTACTTCTTTAAAAGAAGCTTCGCTTATGGCAAAATCGCGGGCAGTTATTACAGGGCTGTATACTGCAATTTTATCTCCCGGTTTTGCGGGGATAGTAAAAGCCCCCTCAGCATCTGTCTTAACCTCTAAGCCGGTGGCTTTATTAATTACAAAAATGTTGCTAAGCCCTGCATTTGCTGTAACTACTTTGCCCGGCAGCATTTTGCGCTCCTGGCAAAAAGCCGCTGTACAAAGCAGCAATAGTATATAGGGAAGCCATTTTTTCATGCAAAGGTTATTCGTTTAAAAGCTTAACGTATTTTTCGGCAAGGCCGGTAAGTAAAAACTTAGCCATATTTTCATTCTTATCTTTTATGGCATTGGCAAAATATTTATTCTCAACAATATAAAACACAAAACCCTGCACGTAGTCTAACGGGATTTTGAATTTGTTTACCAAATCATCCTCAGTATAAATATAGTTTATTTTTTGCATCAGGTCTTCCTTTTTCTCAATCTCTACCGCTTTTTGCAGCATGGCAGTGCGGCCGGAGAACATATTTATTAAAGGATCCAGTCCCAGCGGATTCATTTTAAAAGAAGATGCCGTAGCCAGTTTACGCTCGGCAGGGGTATATTGTTTTTGCCCGCGGGGCACCAAGCCCAGCGATTCTGCATTAATATGGCTATAGTCTATAATAATCAGCTCGTCGAGCTCATGGTTACGGGTGGCAAGGGGTACAAAAAAAAGGTTGTCGCAAAAATCGGCCTCTTTAACCACAATGTTTCGCGCTTCAAACTGTACAGCGCTAAATATAAGGGTATCGTTAGCCTTGGCATTTATAGTAAAGTACCCACCGCGTGCCGTGTTTACAGATGTTTCGGCAGATTTATTAATAACATAAATACCTTCCAGAGTATCAAAATCAGAGGTAACTTTACCGCTAAGGGGTGTGCGCTCCTGGGCGAAAAGAGCAGCCGAAACTAAAACCAGCAATAGTAATAAACGTTGTTTCAAAACAAAATGAGTTTGATGATTGATGATTATAAGAAAGCTAAGGTTGCCAACATTTTTACCGCCGCATAAAAATCTTTGTAACTTTACCTTTTCTTACACTACATAAACGAATGAAAAAATTAATTATTGCAAGCACATCCACTTTACACGGCGGCGAATATCTTGACTATCTTACTCCCGCTTTGCAGGAGCATTTTGCAGGGTGCAGCACACTGGTGTTTATACCTTTTGCAAGGCCGGGCGGCATAAGCCACGACGACTATACAAAAAAGGCTGCAGCCTTTTTTACAAAATTAAACATTACCGTAAAAGGATTGCACGAATTTGACGATGCCGCACAGGCGTTAACCGACGCTGAGGCCGTGTTTACCGGAGGTGGCAACACTTTTGTTCTCGTTTCGCAATTATATAAAACCGGGGCAATGACAGCCTTAGAGCAGGCTATTAAAACCGGAACGCCTTACCTGGGGTGCAGTGCCGGCAGTAATATATGTGGCCTTACCATGCAAACCACTAATGATATGCCTATAGTGTACCCACCCAGTTTTAAAACAATTGGTGCCATACCCTTTAACCTTAACCCGCACTATTTAGACCCCATTCCCGGCTCTGTGCACATGGGCGAAACCCGCGAAACCCGTATTAAAGAATTTCATGCGTTTAACACGCTTCCGGTGCTTGGCCTGCGCGAAGGCAGTTGGTTGCAGGTAAACGGCAGGCAAATAATATTAAAAGGTGATTTACAGGCACGATTATTTAAACAGGGTAAGGAACCGGAAGAGCTTGAGGCAGGAAGTGATTTGAGTGATTTGAAGTAGATATATTTTATAACAAAACGTATAAGCTTCGAGGAAGCGGCATGTAATTTTACGTACCACTTCTCCGAAGCTTTATTTTTCAAAGCGTTTTCGCATCATTATATCGGTCTGCTAGTCTTTACCCATTTTAAAATGTGTTATCTAAAGCTATAAAACTATTTTCCTCATAGAACTTTAGCCCGCCGATTGTCCACCCATACCCCTAACCAAATAGATTTTTTTTGCTTCAATTTATACTTGTCATCGCGTTACTTATACATACTTTTAAAGCAGTTGCATCTAAAAAGCCACTTACATTACTAAAATTGCTCTATAAATTATAGGCAATTATAATTAGCGTGCTGCAACAATTACATATAAAGTTCATACATTAATGTGTAATGTTGTAAGTTAACTTTAGTGTAAATAGCTACCTTTATAAAAACCTAAAGAGTAGTTAGATAGCTATTTAGCATTACTAAAAGGCTACAGACAATTGCCATTTTTAAATACCCACAGCAAGTTTGAGTCCTTACTTTCATTTTGTAGTTATTCTTTTGTGGTATTCCCATCCACTACTTTTCCAACTTATTTATATTCAATGAACTGGACAACTACACTTACTAACTTACAATAAATTATACATAGTGAAACAAGACAACACACCCGGGGTTAACCATCAGGACGATAAGCAAAAAGATTTGCTCATTAACAAATCTGACGGAACCAACAAGTTCCTGACCACAAATCAGGGCATTAAAATTAACGACGATAATAATTCTCTTAAAGCAGGAGAACGCGGCCCATCGCTGCTGGAAGATTTTATACTCAGGGAAAAGATTACCCATTTTGACCACGAGCGTATACCTGAGAGGATAGTACACGCACGAGGATCTGGCGCGCATGGCTACTTTGAGGTTACCAACCCGATACCACAATTTACAAAAGCCGGATTTTTGCAGCAAGCCGGGCAAAGAACACCGGTATTTACACGATTTTCTACAGTAGCAGGCTCACGCGGATCGACCGACCTTGCCAGGGATGTACGTGGCTTCTCGGTTAAGTTTTACACACAGGAAGGCATCTACGATTTTGTAGGCAATAACATCCCGGTATTTTTTATACAGGATGCCACTAAGTTCCCCGATCTTGTTCATGCTGTAAAACCAGAACCGCATAACGAAATACCACAGGCTGCATCTGCCCATGATACGTTTTGGGACTTTATTTCACTAATGCCGGAGTCTGCACACATGATCATGTGGTTAATGTCCGATCGTTCCCTGCCAAGAAGTTACCGTATGATGGAGGGTTTTGGTGTACATACATTCCGCTTTATCAACGAGCAAAACGAGTCGCACTTTGTTAAAATACACTGGAAACCTAAATTAGGTACCCACGCAGTAGTATGGGACGAAGCCCAGAAAATTTCGGGCAAAGACCCCGATTTTCACAGGCGTGATTTATGGGAAGCCATAGAAATGGGTAATTTCCCTGAGTGGGAACTTGGCGTACAGGTAGTACCCGAGGCAGATGAGCACAAATTTGAATTTGACCTCCTGGACCCTACCAAGATAATCCCCGAAGAACTGGTACCGGTAACCATTATAGGTAAAATGGTACTGAACCGCAACCCGGATAACTTTTTTGCCGAGACAGAGCAGGTTGCCTTTCACCCGGGGCATGTAGTGCCGGGTATTGACTTTACAAACGACCCGCTTTTACAGGGCAGGCTGTTTTCGTATACCGATACACAGCTATCGCGACTGGGCAGCCCTAACTTTCACGAAATACCCATTAACAGAAGTATATCTCCCATACATAACAACCAGCGGGACGGCCACATGCGCCAGGAAATTAATGTGGGCAGGGTTAGCTATTCGCCAAACTCATTGGGTGGCGGCTGCCCGTACCAGGCAAAAATTGCCGAGGGTGGTTTTGCCAGTTTTAATGAGCGTGTAGATGCCCATAAAGTAAGAGGCAGGAGCGAGAGCTTTGCTGATCATTTTGGTCAGGCAAAATTATTTTACAACAGCCAGACACAAACAGAAAAAGACCACATAGTAAGGGCATTGCGTTTTGAACTTGGTAAAGTAGACACTACCGCCATTAGGGTACGTATGCTTGGCATCCTCTCTCAGGTAAACGAAGACCTTGCTGCGAAAGTGGCTAAAGGCTTAAGGCTTACTATTCCTGCAGCGCCGGAGCAGCCTATGAACCATGGCGTATCGGCAGATGCCGATTTGAGCCAGGAGCCTAAATCAGTTCCATCATCAATAGAGTCTTCGCAGGCACTAAGCATGATAAATAACCCTACCGTGCAGCCTACAATCGAATCGCGTAAAGTAGCTATTATTTGTGCCGATGGTGTAGACGAGCAGGCAGTACTGAATATTAAAGAAGCGCTGCTTAAGCAAAGTGCCAAAGGATGTGTTATAGCACCTTACCTGGGTGTGGTAAAAGGTGACCAGGGCGGCGAGCTTGCCGTTGATTTTAGTTTTCTTACTTCATCGTCTGTATTGTTTGATGCGGTGTATATTCCGGGAGGGCTCGACCTTAATGAGCTTTCTGAAGATAACGATGTAACCGATTTTCTTAACGATGCCTACAAGCATTGTAAGGTTATAGGTGCACAGGCAGGCGGTATCGAATTACTTTCGGGAACCGGGTTTGCCTCTAAAATCAGCAATGATGATGACGGCATTGTGTTAGACCGCGATGGCGATAACAGCACATTTGCAACCAACTTTATTGCCGCAATGGCTAACCACCGTATTTGGTCGCGCGAAACAGCATTATAATATACCCACTAAAAACCATACCATGAAAAATAACGAAAAGCCCCTAAAAGGCCCTGAAACAAAAAGTAAAGCTACAGATTTAGTTGTAGCGCCTGCGGCAGATGCTGCTACAGAGCTGAAAGATTTTTTTATAGACTGCCTTAAGGATATTTACTGGGCAGAAAATGCACTTGTAAGCGCCCTGCCTAAAATGATACAAAATGCTACGTCTCCGCACCTGGCGTCTACCATTAAGGAGCACCTTGCGGTAACTAAAAATCAGGTAGTAAGGCTGGAAACAATTTTTAACCTGTTAGGCGAAAGGGCCGAAGGCAAGAAATGCGAAGCTATGGCAGGACTCTTAAAAGAAGGCGATAGCATTCTCGAAGAAACTGCGCCGGGTCCCGTGCGCGATGCCGGTATTATTGCCGCCTCTCAAAAAATTGAGCATTACGAGATCGCTACTTATGGCACGTTAGTTGCCTTTGCGAAAACACTTGGCGAAAATGATGCTGCAAAACTACTTACACAAACCCTTGCAGAAGAAAAAGAAGCCGATATGCTACTAAGCGATGCTGCTTACAGCGCTATAAATTTTGATGCGGCAGAAAATATACTTCAGGAAGACTTTACAGAATAGTTTGTTACTTTTTATCAGGTCATTATTAAGCTTCGGAGAAGCGGCATGTAAGATGCTGTTTCTTTGAAGTTTTTATTTTACAAAATTTTCCGCATCAGTATATCGGTTTGCTCGTCGTTGCCCATTTTAAAAATGTGCTTATCAAACGCTACAAAACCATTCTTTTCATAAAACTTTATTGCACGCAAATTTTCTTCCCATACGCCCAGCCAAATCGATTTTTTGTGTTGTGCATTTGCGGTCTCTAAAGCTTTATCATACAATATTTGGCCTATTTTTTTGCCGTGATAATCGCTCTTTACATAAATGCGCTCAATTTCGAGTGATGTATCATCCTGAAGTTCCGTTTGTGCTGCTCCGGTATTTAGTTTTAAATACCCTATAGCATCAGTATCCTGCCAGGCAATAAAAAAGTTAGACTCCGGATTATTTAATTCTTTAGTAATTTTCTCTAAAGTAAAGTTTTTCTCAAGGTACTCATTCATATCCTCTTCGGTATTATCTGCCGCAAAGGTTTCAAAAAAAGTTTGCCTACCTATTGTTTGCAATGTTTTTACATCGCTCTTTAATGCCTTGCTTACAGTTATCCTTTCCAATTCAAAAAAAAAATTTTAATGTGTAATGATCGTACAAATTTATGCAGAAAATTTTTAAATCGTATTAATGCCGCCGTAGGTTAATTGAAGGTTAATGACCCCAATCCTAATTTCAAAGCCAAAAAGTTATGTTACTTTTGAGATAAAGGTTACGCAATTAATTACGCTTTAGCCTGCGGATATAAATATAGCAATTAAAGATATGTGGAAAAAAGATTTAAATGTAGCTACAGCAAACCATAACTATTTAACGGATGAATATTTAAAACCAAATGGATGTAAAACAAAAAAACCTCCTGAAATTAGGAGGTTTATTGTTGGTCCACAAGGACTCGAACCTTGAACGACTGCACCAAAAACAGTAGTGTTACCATTACACCATAGACCAATAGTGCGTTATTGCGAGTGCAAATGTAACACATATTTTAAATTACGCAAACTTTAAAATAAAAAAATTTAAATTTTTTTTTTCGCTGTTGTACTAATCATATAAACCATTTTCTTTGCACGACAATAACACCCTGCTTATCAATATGAACCAGACTTTTTTTAAAAAATGGAATACTATTACCGGATGGTGCCTCTTTGCCATTGCCTTTGTGGTATTTACCCTTACTGTAGAACCCTCCCTTAGTTTTTGGGACTGCGGCGAGTATATTTCTACCTCGGCAAAGCTACAGGTAGGGCATCCGCCGGGCGCACCCTTTTTCCAGATGGCGGGCGCATTCTTCTCGTTATTTGCTACAAGTCCGCAAAAAGTTGCTTTTATGGTAAACATGCTATCGGTAACCTCAAGCGCACTTACCATACTATTCATGTTCTGGTCGCTTACCATATTGCTTAAAAACCTTATAACCGGCTATACCGATTTTACTAAAGAAAATGCCGTTATGGTTCTTGGCGCATCGGCAGTAGGGTCGCTGGCATTTTTATTTTCAGACAGTTTTTGGTTTAACGCCACCGAGGCCGAAGTATATGCCATGGCATCGTTATTTATTGCCCTGTTATTGTGGGCAGGCCTGCGCTGGGGCGAAGAAATGCATACCCCACGCGGCAACAAATGGCTGCTTGTAATATCGCTGCTTATAGGTTTATCTTTTGGGGTACACTTTATGGCGCTGCTTACTATACCGTCTATAGGACTTATTTACTTTTTTAAAAACTACAAAACCGTTACGGTAAAAAACTTTATAATAGCAAATATTGTTATGATATTGGTACTGTTCTTCGTTTTTGGCTTCCTGCTGCCTTATACACTGGCGCTTTTTGGCAAGACCGAAATTTTTATGGTAAACACTTTTGGGCTGCCATTTAACTCGGGAACCATATTTGTCTTTGTGTGCATTGCAGCCTTCTTTTACTTTGGCCTGAGCTATACAAAAAAGAAAAACCTGCCTTTTTACAATACGCTGCTTTTATGCGTGCTCTTTGTACTTATAGGCTTTAGTACCTGGTTAATGCTGCCCATTCGTGCCAATGCAAATGTGGTCATTAACGAGAACAAACCCGGCGATGCCGCCGATGTACTGGCGTACTACAACCGCGAGCAATACCCGCAGCAGCGCACTTTTTATGGCCCAATGTATACAGAGGGTTACGCAGGCCTTGATAAAGACAAACCGTTTGAAGACTCTAAACCCAACTACGAGCGCAACCTTGCTACCGGCAAATATGAAATTGTAAATAATTACCACAATGCCAAGCAAAACAGCGACGAGAGGCAAAGCGGTTTCCTGCCAAGAATGGGCAGCGAGAAACATGCTGTAAACTATATGGCTTTTGAGGGAGTGCCAAAGTTCAGGCTCGACCCCAACTACGATTTTAGCGAAGACCTTGCGCGTTATGGTATCGACTTAAACACCATTAGCGAAGAGCAGGCCGCACAGGCTATGGCACAGGCACGCGGACAGATAGAAAAAGCTATAGGAGAGTTTAGATCGGCTTATGCCGGGGGAGAGATAGGCAATGAGGAATATGACAAATTTTTAAAATCGTATAAAGATTACCTCATAGTAGAGAAACCCTCTTTTGGGCAAAACATGAGCTTTATGTTCGAGTTTCAGTTTGGGTACATGTACTGGCGTTACCTTATGTGGAATTTTACCGGCCGCCAAAACGATGAGCAGGGTAAATACACTAACATAAACGGCAACTGGATAAGTGGCATTAAGTTTATAGATGCTGTGCGCCTGGGCCCGCAGGACAACCTTAGCGATGACATGAAAAACAATAAAGCACGCAACACGTACTTTTTCCTGCCGTTTATACTTGGTGTTATTGGCATGATATACCACGCCCGCAAAGACCTTAAAAGTTTTTATGTACTGCTGGCATTATTCCTGTTTACGGGTATTGCCCTTAAAATATTTCTTAACGAAGGCCCGTTTGAAGTGCGAGAGCGCGACTATGCCCTTGTAGGGTCGTTTTATGTATTTGCCATGTGGATAGCCTTTGGGGTATTTGCAATTTACGACGGACTTAAAAAATACATTCAGCCTAAAACAGCAGGCCTTGTGGTGCTTGCTGTAACACTGCTTGCTGCACCGGCACTTATGGCTAAAGAAAACTGGGACGACCACGACCGCAGCAACCGCTACACGGCTATTGCTATGGCAAAGGCCTATCTTGACTCGTGCGAGCCTAATGCTATACTATTTACCATAGGCGATAACGATACGTTCCCGTTATGGTATGCGCAGGAAATAGAGGGCTACCGTACCGATATTCGGATTGTGTGTTCTACTCTGCTGCCTACCGACTGGTATATAGACCAAATGAAGCTGCAATCGTATAAATCGGCACCGCTGCCCATATCGTTTACCCATAAGCAGTATGTAGATGGTACCCGCGATTTTATACTATATGACCCGCGTACCGATGAGCGCATCCCCATAAACGACTTTATGAAATTTGTTAAGGCAGACGACCCGCGGGCAATGGTAGAGTTAAGAAGCGGACAGATGGTTAACGTGTACCCGTCTAACAAAATACGCATTCCGGTAGATAAAGCCGCCGTAATTGCCAGCAAAACGGTATCGCCGCAGCGTTATGATTCTATTGTTCCTTACATAGACCTTGATTTGCCTAAGAGTGCCATTTACAAGCACAACCTCATTATGCTGGATATTGTTAAGAACAATAACTGGAAACGCCCAATTTATTTTTCGGGCGGGAGTTTTGATGATGAAAATTACCTGTGGATGAAAGACTACCTTCAGCTGCAGGGGCTGGTATTAAAACTGGTACCGGTAAAAACTCCGTTAGGTAAAGACGACAGCACGCTCGATATGGGCTATATAGATACCGACAGTATGTATGATATTGTTATGAAATGGGACTGGGGCAACAGTGGCGGCAACATATACCATGACCCTCAAACCCGCATAAACGGCATTAGCTACCGCACTAACCTGGCACGCCTTATGAATGCTCTGATAGCAGAAAACAAAATAGACAAAGCCTGCAAAGTGATAGACCTTGCCATGAAGAACATGCCGGTAGATGCCTTTGATTTTTATACCATTGCAGAGCCGTTTGCAGGCGGGTATTATCAGGTAGGTAATAAACAGGCAGCACGCGATTTATTAAGGCAGCTAATTGCTAAATACCGTGGTAGCCTTACCTACTATAAATCGCAACCGGTAAGCGACCAGAATGATTCTTTCAGGGATATTGTGGGCGAAATAGAGCGCTACCGCAGCCTGCTGCTGGTTATGCAGGAAAATAACGACTTAGAGTTTTATAACCAGTGCAAACCTGCATTTAATACCTGCAATGGTTGGTTTAAACAATTTGAGAGGGAGAATGAGTAAAAAAATTTGAAAGATGTGTGCCAAATGTTTGGTCCTCTCCCCAACCCTCTCCAAAGGAGAGGGGGCAGCTACACTCTGGCTGATAAAATTTTATTTTTATATTATATTACATCAAGTTTTAAGATAAGATACCCGTCTTCGGCTCCCCTCTCCTTCGGAGAGGGGCTGGGGGAGAGGACTACCGATTAAAACATCAGCAGTAATCGGCACAATCCTTCTTTAAAAACATAAAATACAATCTATAAAAAGCGGCAATAGCAAAAAGCATTGCCGCTTTTGCATTTTTGTGACTTTTAAAGCCTCTTACCATTTTACCCATCGGAAAAAAAATAGTTTCTTTGCAAAACAATTTCAGGAACAATTCGTCATACATGATAACATTCAATTACAAAAAATGGAATACCATCCTTGGGTGGGCCGTTTTTGCCATTGCACTTCTTGTTTACTCGCTAACTGTAGAACCCACCCTTAGTTTTTGGGACTGTGGTGAGTACATACCCACCGCAGCAAAACTGGAGGTAGGCCACCCGCCGGGAGCACCACTTTACCAAATGATGGGTGCCTTTTTTGCCATGTTTGCCCCAAGCCCCGATAAAATAGCTCTCATGGTAAACATGATGTCGGTATTTTCGAGTGCATTTACCATACTTTTCATGTTCTGGTCGTCTACGATTGTTTTAAAGAACATGCTCGCAAAATTTTCTGAAGTTAACACAAATAATACTATAGCGGTACTTGGCGCATCGGCAGTTGGTAGCCTTGCCTACACATTTTCCGACAGTTTTTGGTTTAACGCTGTAGAGGCCGAGGTGTATGCCATGGCATCATTATTCATTGCTTTACTGCTTTGGCTTGGCCTTCGCTGGGAGCAGGAAATGCACACTCCACGAGGTAACAAGTGGCTGCTTATTATATCTTTAGTAATTGGTTTGTCGTTTGGTGTACACTTTATGGCACTGTTGGCTCTGCCCTCTATAGGCTTTATTTATTTCTTTAAAAATTACAAAACCGTTACGGTTAAAAACTTCATTATCGCTAATGTTGTTATTGTAGCAATCCTGTTGTTTATCTTTAAATTCCTGTTGCCTTATACTATGGCGCTTTTCCGTATAGCAGAGATATTTATGGTAAACACCCTTAGGTTGCCATTTAACTCGGGCACCATCTTTGTTTTCCTTGCTATTATTGCATTCTTTTACTTTGGGCTTCGCTACACCCGTAAAAAAGAATTACCGCTATACAACACCATTTTACTGGTTACACTATTTATTCTTATAGGTTTCTCTACCTGGATCATGCTGCCTGTTCGTGCTAATGCTAATGTGGTAATTAACGAGAACAAACCCAGCGATGCTGCCGAGGTTCTTGCTTACTACAACAGAGAGCAGTATGGCGAGCAAAAACTGTTTTATGGCCCTATGTACAGCGATACTTACAGCGGCCTTGATGCAGAGCACCCGTATGAAGACGAAAAACCCAACTACCAGAGAGATTATAAAAGCGGCAAATATGTTATTGTAAATAATTACAAAAACGCCAAACAAAATACCGACGACCGCCAAAAAGGCTTTATGCCAAGGATGTGGAGTGCAGACCATGCTGCTAACTACATGAGGTTTACAAAACCTTTAGATTTTAAAATTGACCCTGCTTATGACTTTACCGAAGACCTTGCACGCATGGGCTTACCGATTGATAAGCTTACCGAAGAAGATTTAGGCAAGGCGTCTGCCGAGGCAAGAGATAACATACAAACTAACATTAACGAGTTTAAGCAGGCATTTGCCACAGGGCAAATGGATCTTGACGATTACAGCAAGTTTCTTAATAACTACAGCCGTTACCTGATTATAGAAAAACCATCGTTTGCAGATAACATGCAGTATATGGTAGAGTTTCAGTTTGGGTACATGTATGGCCGTTACCTTATGTGGAACTTTGCCGGAAGGCAAAACGACAACCAGGGCCGTTATGACAACCTTGACGGTAACTGGCTAAGCGGTATTAAATTTATAGACGAAATGAGGCTGGGTTCTCAGGACAACCTGTCATCAGACCAGCTTAATAACAAAGGCAGAAATTTATATTTCTTCCTTCCGTTCCTGCTTGGGCTGCTTGGTCTTATTTACCATGCTAAAAAAGATCCTAAAAGTTTTTATGTGCTGTTAACGCTATTCCTGTTTACAGGTATTGCGCTAAAAATATATCTTAACGAAAGGCCGTTTGAGCCCCGCGAAAGGGATTATGCCCTTGTAGGCTCGTTCTACGTATTTGCCATGTGGATAGGTATTGGCGTATATGCCATATACGACGGCCTTAAAGATTATCTTAATGCTAAAATTGCAGGCCCGGTGGTTATTGCGGTTACAATGCTTGCCGCGCCGGTGCTTATGGCTACCCAAAACTGGGACGACCACAACCGTAGCGACCGTTATACTGCACTGGCTATGGCTAAGGCATACTTATCGTCGTGCGATAAAAATGCAATACTTTACACCATAGGCGATAACGACACCTTCCCACTGTGGTATGCACAGGAGGTAGAAGGCTACCGTACCGATGTGCGCATTGTAAACACCAGCCTGTTCATGACCGACTGGTATATTGACCAGATGAAAGCCAAAGCTTATGAGAGTGAGCCTATGCCTATAAGCTTTACCCACGAGCAATACCAGCAGGGTACACGAGACTATATGCTGCATGTACCGGGCACAGAGGCACGTTGGGATCTTGCCGACCTGCTTAAGTTTATTGGGTCTGAAGACCCAAGGGCTAAGAAAGAGCTTAACAACGGGCATTTTGTAAACTTTTACCCTACTAACAAAGTAAGGCTTAAGGTAGACAGGGAACAGGTTATTAAAAGCAAACTTGTAGCTCCTAAACTGTACGATTCTATTGTGCCGTACATTGATATTGATATTAAAGGTGATGCGTTATACAAAAACCGCCTTATGATGCTGGATATCCTGCAAAACAATAACTGGAAAAGGCCTATTTACTTTACCGGTGGCAGTTTTGGCGATGATGATTACCTGTGGATGAAAGACTACCTGCAGCTTGATGGTATGGTGTACAAACTTGTACCTGTAAGAACTGCTATACCTAAAGATGGCAGCCCGCTGGATATGGGGCATATAGATACACAAAAAATGTATGACATTGTTATGAAATGGAACTGGGGTAACAGTGGCAGCCCTACAATTTACCATGATCCGGAAACGCGTAAAAACAGTATTACCTACCGCACCAACCTTGCCCGCCTTACAGAGGCACTTATAAACGAGGGTGATAAAGTAAGAGCTAAAAACATTATAGACCTTGCCATGAAAGAAATGCCGGTAGACTATTTTGGCTACTATACATTACTGGAGCCTTTTGCAGCTGGTTATTATGAGCTGGGCGAGAAAGATAAGGCAAGGCAGCTGTTAGGCCAGCTTATTAAAAAATACCAGGAAGAGCTTACTTATTTTAGTGGCCTTTCTCAAAGTGGGCAGGCAAACTTAAGGATAGATATTATTACAGATATTGAGCGTTACCGCAGCCTGTTACTTATCATGAAAGAGAACAACGATATGGAGTCTTACGAGAAAGCACGCAAGGAGTTTAATACCTACAACCAAAAATTTGGCAGGTATAAACGCGATGCTGAGTAGTTTGTAAGAAGCTTATTTCTCATAGTTTTGCCACGAATTACACAAATTTTCACAAATTAATGGTGAGGATTTTGTAACTCGTGGCAAACTTTTTTATATTGGTAATTATTGAGTATGAGTTAGCACACATGAGTGAAGCTAAGGCCTTAAACTTCGTTGCGTTAAGCAAATTATAAGGTAAGGCGTAAGAATCATTTGCTGTTTGAGCGCAGCGAGTTCAAATGATTTAGCCGAAGCTTATAATTTGTAGCATAAGAAGTTAGAGCCTTGTTCCGATAGCTATCGGGATTGCTTCTTTTGTTTCAAGACAAAAGAAGAGTAAAAAGCAAAAATTACAATGTAGGCATTAAAATTTAAAGTATTTTTGAGAGCGGCCATCTGCATTATTAAAACAAATAATTGTGAAAATTCGTGAAATTCGTGGCTGAAATTTTTTAAAAATGAAACTGTACTGGGTAAAGACACATAAGCTTATCAAGAAGCTGTTTAGCGGTTTTGTATGGGATATTCCCGGCAGGGCAAAAACCGTGTACCTTACTTTTGATGACGGCCCCATACCCGAAGCTACCCCCTGGGTGCTCGACGTTTTAAGAGAGCACAACATTAAAGCCACCTTTTTTTGCATAGGCGATAACATACAAAAACACCCTGATACATTTCAACAGGTTATAGCCGATGGGCATACCATAGGTAACCATACTTTTAACCACCTTAGCGGGTGGAATACCGATAATGAAACGTATGTGGCAAATTTTGAAAAATGCGAAAAAACTATAGAGGAAAAGTATAGCGGTACCGCAAAATTATTTCGTCCGCCTTATGGCAAAATAAAAAATGCGCAGGCAAAAGTAGTGAGGCAGCGAGGCTATAAAATAATTATGTGGGATGTGCTGAGTGCAGATTTCGATCAGAGTATTACACCTCAGCAATGCCTGCAAAACGTAACTCAAAATGTAAGCAATGGCAGCATTATAATATTTCATGACAGCATAAAGGCATCTGTAAACTTAAGGTATGCGCTGCCCGAAGCCATAAAATACTTAAAGAAAAATAATTACGAATTTGGGGTTATAACCTAAATTTGCTCGTGCACCAGGCCTATAATTGTATTGGCATCCAGCTCTCCGGATTGTCTCCATACCATTTGACCATCTTTATAAATCATGAGCGTAGGCAGGCCTTTTATCCTTAATGCTTCTGCCAGTTCCTGGTTTTTATCAACGTCTATTTTTATAACTTTAGCTTTATCGCCAAGCGCAGCAGCTACATCACTAATTACAGGGTGCATTGATACTGATGGCTCATTCCACTCTGTATAAAAATCTATTAACACCGGAACATGCGAGCTTATTAGTTCTCCGAATTTTGACATAAAATGGGTACTTTAACTGTCTATAAAAACCTTTTTATTACGGTAAATTTCATACAAATATAGCATTTTTAAGATATGATGCTATGTTTTAACCTTTTTTTAGTGTGATTACGGTAATCTCGGGCCAAATACCTGTCCTTCCGGCATAACCGTGGAAGCCAAAACCCCTGTTTACATACACATAGCGCTTTGCATTATTGTACAATCCGGCCCATTGTTTGTACACATACTGCACAGGACTCCACTTAAGAAAACCCGGAATTTCTATACCAAACTGCATACCGTGCGTGTGCCCGCTAAGTGTAAGGTGATAGTTGTTAGGGTGGTGCTGCACCTCATATTCCCAATGCGACGGGTCGTGGCTCATAAGTATCTTAAAATCATCCTTATCTACCCCTACGGATGCTTTTATAAGGTCGCCTGCTTTTTTAAAATTATGTCCCCAGTTCTCTACGCCTATAAGTGCTATGTGTTGATTGCCTTTTTGCAGCTTAATATTCTCGTTAAGCATTAGCTTAAAGTTTATTTGGCGGTGCAGGTCTTTAATGGCAGCAAAGTTATCGTCTTTAGCTTTTGCCGAAGGCCATTCCACATACTCGCCATAATCATGGTTGCCTAAAACCGAATATTTACCCATAGGCGGGGTTTCAATTCGCTTAAAGGTCTCTATCCACGGGTGCAGCTCAGTAGCATGGGTATTTACAATATCGCCGGTAAAAAGAATAATGTCCGATTTTTGCTCGTTAATAAGGTCAATAGCATATTCTATTTTTTCCACATTATCAAGGCTGCCGCTGTGCACATCAGATATCTGAGTGATTGTCATGCCGTCAAAATTATCGGGCAGGTCGGGGTATGTAACGGTTTGCTTGCGTACTTTAAAATTGTACTTGCCTATTGTCATGCCATACAGCAACGAGAAAAAAGGTATGGCTGCCAGTGCCAGTGCTGTTAAGCTTACAAACCTGCGCCTGTCCTGCAGGAACGGCTGCTTGGTATCGCCCAGGAACATACGAATAAGCCCGCCAAAAAACCTGATGATATCTTCGCCCAGCATTACTATAGTAATGATTATTTTAGGTAAAAAGGTTATAAGCAGCAGGCCCATTGCAAGCAGGCTTTGCTTGTTCTGGCCCTCTTTCCTGTCAAAATGCATAAATACATAGACAATATATGCAATAATAAGCAGGGAAATAGCGAGATATGCCCATGGCGCCCATCTTGATTTTGTAGCTGCCCTAACGGCCTGAAAGGTATATATCTCGGCAA
>Ga0247806_10000861_pt1 | contig 16348 bp, 14 predicted proteins | sample UWRJL059202B1_FD_179935 | JGI IMG/M metagenome (GOLD analysis project Ga0247806, IMG submission 179935) | Plant litter microbial communities from Arlington Agricultural Research Station in Wisconsin, United States - UWRJ-L059-202B-1 | ecosystem: Environmental > Terrestrial > Plant litter >... | reverse complement strand
CGAATACATTTTCTTTATCGAAATAGCGCGGGTAATCCAGCAGCACCCAAGGCAATAGCCGGTAATTTTCTCCCTTCGATATTTTAGGATTGGGGGCCTGCAGGCCTAATAGTTTATCGTATTGATACCGGTCCCACGGGCTTTTCATGTTTTCCGCAGCCCGGGCCAGCAATTCGGTTGCCTTTGCCACTACCTGTTGTTTCGTTAAAATCCATTCGCTGTTGCGCACGAGTTGCAGTTCGTAATCAGAAAGCGCTAATTTTGTTTTGCCGGCCATAATCCCGATCAAGTTACAAATATTGTTGTACAGCACGGTGGCCGCATCGCACGAATGATTAAAAAACTCGACCTACTCATCTTACGTTCTTTTATCGGCCCGTTCATCGTAACGTTCTTCATCGCGTTGTTCGTGCTGCTGATGCAAACCGTTTGGAAATACATCGACGACCTGGTAGGCAAGGGACTCGACTTTGGCACCATCGGCCTTTTTCTTTTTTACATGAGCGCTACCCTGCTCATCCTGGCTATGCCCATCGCTATTCTTATATCCTCGATCATGACCTTTGGCAACCTCGGCGAAAGTTTCGAACTGGTGGCCATCAAGTCGTCCGGCATTTCTTTACTGCGTTTCATGCGGCCGTTGATCTGGGTGGCTATTTTGTTGAGTGGCGTCACTTTTCTTTTTGCCAATTACGTAATCCCGTACGCCAACCTGAAGTCGGTGGCGCTGTACAACGACATCCTATATAAAAAGCCCGCCTTTGATCTGAAGGAAGGAATTTTTTATACCAATATTCCCACCTATGCCATCAAGGTAGGAAAGAAGGAAAGCGATGGCAAAACGATCCGGGATGTGCTGATCTACGAACAAACGAACCCGTTGCAGGACAATTGCATCATCGCCAAAAGTGGTGTGATGCAGATCTCCGGCGACCAGCGTTATTTGGAGTTCAACCTCGAAGACGGCTTCCGCTACCAGGAAACCGGCAATGCAGTAGATACGGCCAACGAGTTCATCCGTGTAGGTTTCAAATCTTTTAAAAAACTGTTCGACCTCAGTTCGCTGCAGAAACAAACCACCAACGACAGCGTGTACCGCAACAGCGTGAAAATGCTGAACATCGAACAGATCGACCGGCGCCTCGCAGAATTGCGCCACGTGGATGATTCGTTGAAAGGCAAAACAAAAAAAGACATTGCCCAGTTCCTGCCGGCGACCAGTTTGCCCGCCAGTAGCTGGAAGGCCAGCGGTGTCGCGGCTGCTTTACCGGCCGGTAACAAAGACCCGCTGTTCCCCGATTCATTGCTGGCCGTATTGCGCGAGAACAGCCTCGTTTCGGCAGAAAATTTAAAAGGCGTATTGGTGAACCAGGCAGCGGACATACAGGGCCGCGATAAGGAAATACGGTTGCACAAGATCGAATGGCACCGCAAGTTTTCTCTCTCCCTCGCCTGCCTCGTACTGTTCTTTATCGGCGCACCGCTGGGTTCCATCATCCGCAAAGGCGGATTGGGCATGCCATTGGTAGTGGCCATTATTTTCTTTCTTATTTTTCACCTGCTGAATATGTTTGGCGAAAAATTTGTGAAGGAAGATATATTGTCACCCTTTTTAGGCATGTGGCTTGCTGTAATTGTATTAACGCCGGTGGGCATCTTCTTTACCTATAAAGCCATGCACGATTCGCAGCTTTTCAACAAAGAATTTTATTACCGGGCATTTAAAAAAGTTCAGCCGTTTTTGAGTAAATTCATACCACGAAAAAAATTAGCCCCACAAACATAATTTATGTCAGCACCCTCCTCCAACAGCCGCCGGAATTTCATTGCTAATTCAATAAAAGGCAGCATCGCGGTAGGTATTGGCCTCAGTGCCACGGGTGAACTGCTGGCGTCCTGCAGCAATACAAAGAACATGGCGCTGCCGGCGCCTTTCAGCACGGGTTTCGACCAGCAACCGCTTCCTTATAAATATGCCGATCTTGAAAATGTGATCGATGCAAAAACAATGGAGATCCATTACAGTAAGCACGCGGCTACCTATTCAAAAAATCTGAAGGAAGCCGTTGCAGCGGAAGGGGTTGCCAGCAGCGATTCATTGGAATCCATACTGGCCCGCATTTCCAAATATTCAGTAAAGATGCGGAACAACGGCGGCGGTCATTACAACCACGAATTGTTCTGGCAATGCATGCGCCCCAAAAGAAATAACAATAAGCCTTCGGCTGAATTGCTGAAAAAAATAGAAGGTGCTTTTACCAGTTTCGATGCCTTTAAAAAGGAATTCGGCGATGCGGGCAAGAACCGGTTCGGCAGTGGCTGGGCATGGTTGTATGTTGATGGTAAAAAGAACTTAAAAGTAGGCTCTACGCCCAACCAGGATAACCCGTTGATGGACCTGGGCGAGATCAAAGGCATACCGGTACTCGGCCTCGATGTATGGGAACACGCATATTACCTGAAGTACCAGAACAAGCGCGCGGATTATGTTGACAACTGGTGGGACCTGGTGAACTGGGATTTTGTAGAAGCGCGTTTGAACAAGATCGTTTAATCTTTATTGTCCGGCAGATACATTGCAATGAAAAAATTCAGTTACTGGTTTTTACTCGCAGGCACCGTGTTGATGATCGTGGTAATGATGAGAACTGGCGCCCCGCTTACAACAACTGCTACGCCACAGGGCATACTCAACCTGGAGTTTGCCTGGAACAGCGAACTCGCCGGTAAAGTACTGATCGCCTGGACACCCACTCCCGCCGCCGATCCTATTGCCGCGGCCAAACTGAATACCTGGCTCGACTTTATCTTCCTTTTCTTTTATTCTTTTTTCCTTTGCGCTACCTGTATGCACATTTCCACGCGGCTGCAAGGTGCATTCGGACGTGCCGGTTTACTGGTGGCACAGGCTGCCCTGCTGGCGGGTTTTTTCGATATACTGGAAAATGCTGGTATGCTCATTACGCTTAGCGGCAATGTGTACGACAATGTGAACCTGCTTACGGCTTTTTTTTCGGTGGTAAAATGGCTGCTGGTATTGCTGGCGCTGCTGTACATCGTACTCGGCGGGGTGAAACTGGCATTGCGGAAAAAACCGTAACGGCCTGAATGGACTCAGCCTTTGTAACAGAGGCATCACTAAAAAGACACAACTGGAACAAAGGCTGATAAATTGACAAACAATCTGCTGCAAATATATAGTCGCGCCTCCCTTTTTTCAAAAAATAAAGCTTTCTTTTTACAAAACTTTACCGTTTGCTGATAACGCATTTTGAAAGTAAAAAAATGTACATTCGCCGGAGAAGTTCGCAGTTGACAGTTGCAATTGGCAAGCAGTAATTAGTAATTTGTAATTAGAAATTATTCCATACTCATAACTCATAATTCTTATGGAAGCTTGGAAAGATTACCAGGAAAAAAACAAAGACCGCTTTCTCGATGAACTCCTCGAACTACTCCGCATACCGAGCATCAGTGCCAAAAGCGAACACAAAGACGATATGCGCAAATGCGCCGAAGCGGTAAAAGCGAGGTTGCTCGAAGCCGGTGCCGATAAAGCAGAAATATATGAAACCGATGGTCACCCGCTGGTGTACGGCGAAAAGATCATCGATCCTTCCAAACCTACGGTACTCGTGTATGGCCATTACGATGTGCAACCGGCAGAACCATTGGAGCTGTGGAAGAGCGGTCCTTTTGAACCTGTGATCATCGACGGGAAGATTTATGCCCGCGGCAGTTGCGACGACAAAGGCCAGTTTTACATGCACGTAAAAGCGCTGGAAACCTTGGTGCAAACGAACAGCCTGGGCAACAACATCAAATTCTGCATCGAAGGGGAAGAAGAAGTAGGTTCGCCTAACCTGGGGAAATTCGTTGCCAGTCATAAAGACCTGCTGAAAGCGGATTGCATACTCATCAGCGACAGCGCCATGATCAGCCTCGAGAACCCGAGCATCGACATCGGTGTGCGCGGCCTCAGTTACATTGAAGTGGAAGTGACCGGTCCGAACCGCGATCTGCACAGTGGTGTGTACGGCGGTGCGGTAGCCAATCCCATTACCATACTGGCGAAGATGATCGCTTCGCTGCACGATGAGAACAACCATATCACTATTCCCGGTTTTTATGACGACGTGGCGGTTGCTACCGAAGAAGAACGCAAACTGATGGCCGAAGCGCCTTTCGACGAACAGGAATACAAAGACGACCTGGGCGTAAAAGAATTGTGGGGTGAAAAAGGTTTCAGCACCAACGAAAGAACGGGCATTCGTCCAACCCTGGAAGTGAACGGCATCTGGGGCGGTTATACCGGTGAGGGCGCCAAAACGGTTTTACCCAGCAAGGCTTTTGCAAAGATTTCTGCCCGCCTCGTACCCAACCAGGGAACGGATAAGATCACGGAACTGCTGATCAACCACCTGAAAAAGATCGCGCCTCCTTATGTAACCGTGAAAGCCGAACTGCACCACGGCGGCGAACCTTACATGACGCCGATCGACAGCAAGGCCTACCAGGCAGCGGCGAAAGCCATGGAAGCTACTTTCGGCAAAAAACCGATACCGGTACGCGGCGGCGGCAGCATTCCCATTTGTGCTTTGTTTGAAAAAGAACTGGGCATCAAGATCGTGTTCATGGGCTTTGGACTGGACAGCGACAACCTGCACAGCCCGAACGAAAAATTCAACCTCGAAAATTTTTACAAGGGCATTGAAACGATTCCCTACTTCCACAAGTTTTTTACGGAAGCACAAGGATGAGTCACTCCCGGTAATAAACTTAAAACCCCGGTCCTATAAAGTGCCGGGATTTTTTTTATTTACAGGTTTCGCAATAGTATGATTTCAATATTTCGTATTCCAGCAGTTGCATACTGGCACCACCACGATCGGATGGCAGGAAGAAATTACAGAATCTTACAGGATTGATGCCGATGCCATTGATGACTGCTTTTTTAAAATCTTCCGATTCATAAGCAGCGTGAAAAAAAAGCAGGTTGATGTAATAAAATAATAAATCCTCCTCTACTTCAATCTTATCAACCCGCGGCTTTACAATCTCTTCCGCCCAGTCGAAATGGCTGTAATAAGCATAGTATTTTGCCAGCGAATAAATATCTTCATCGTTCAACTCCTGCGTTTCGTATAACTCACGGATACGGCTAAGCGAAGAATCCTTTCCTTTATAATTGAATACGGCTTCCTGGTCTTCTGATTTAAGAATATAATAATTGATCAGCATGCGCTTCACGAGGTTAGGGGCAATCCCTTGTTTAGGAAGCGCATTTATCTCTTCCAGTACCGAACGGGCCGAAGCGGTATCTGCGCCATAGCGCCAGGCGAAAAACCGTAATGCGCATATATTGTAGTTCACCCGGCCATTCGCCGGGTCGAGTTGCCGGATGGCAAGAAAATTTTCCAGTGCTTCGTATTCGGTGGTTGCTTTCAGGAGGTAGCGGTACACTTCCCGGTCGTTCAGTAATGGTGAAAAGGCTTTTGTTCGTGGCACTTCTACCCTGTCCATATAATTAACCGGCAACTGGTTGTCCATGATCCGTTCCACAAGTTCCTTTTGCATTAAGCGTGCTTTATTGATATCGCGTGCCGCAACAGCCTGTTGGAATGCAGAGAGTATCGCGGTATCGGCAATAGTAGCCGAACTGTCTTTTGTTTCCAGGTACAGGGTAGCCATAACCTTCCGGTGCTTCGCCAACATGGGTTCAAGCTTCGCTGAAATGGAAGTATCCACAAGTTTTTGCTTGATCTCTATTTTCGACAGGTCAGCGAAGTCAGCAAAACCGGTCGAGGGAATATCATTGTAAAACTCCAGCCAGTTTTCGGCCGTACTGATCTTTATCCTTTTCATCCCGGGCTGAAATCTTTTCAATGCCATAACCATTGCTTCCGCCCTTTTCTTCATCAGGTCGATATTGGTTTTCTCCGGCCCTTCTACGGATGCATAGGCCCTGATGTCGATCTTTTTTATCCTGTATTTGCCCAGTTCAAGTGAATCATACAGGCTCCTGACGTAGCTGTCGCTGAACGTTGTGCCTGACTTTGTAAACGGAGCTTCTATCTTTATCTTCGAGGTATAAGTAAAAAAATCTTTTTGCCCGTTCACACCCGTTTTTGTTTCCTGCAGGAGCGAGTCGGTAAACAAACCCATAGGAAGCAATTCAAAACCGCTGCGGGGAATATTGATCAGTGAACTGTAATAGCAGATATAATTACCGTTAAGGATAACAAGGTTGCCTTCCAGTTGCTGCTTTGCAAGTGCGGCAGGAACCTTTCCTACTTTTACAAATATGTGGCCGGGACGTAACTCGTCCATCATATTTAATAATTCGGGGCGGTACACGGGTTTTATCATGGTACCCCTCGGCAGGGTAAATGCTTTTTCTCCCAGGTCTTTATTACAACCGTACCGGCTTTTGGCCACGATATCGATCGTTACGCCATACGAATTGTTTTTAAACACCTTATCAAACCAGGCGATGTTGCTCATGGAAAAATAAATGTCCCCGTTGTCGTTTACCTGTATGCCGAACATTACTTCACGGGGCATACTGTTGATGACCTGTACACAGCCGGTACAGTAGCGGTGATGGGTACCATCAATAAAATCGTAAGGCAACTGGGCAGTTACCGGTTTTCCTGCAAAAAACAGGAGAAGCAACAAAACAATACGCGGTATTTTGAAAAGTTTGAATGCTTTGCGAAAAAACAAAACGGCCATGATTAAAGAAACATCATTTCCGCCGGACTAAAAAAGATTTCAACAGGGTGAGTCACTCCCAATTTTTGTTTTTTACTTTTGAATTTTGACTTCTTTAACTACCTCGGTCCTACATACACCCAGGTTTCATCGAAAGAAGTGCGGTGGCCCCCGAGGCCCGTGATGCCCACTTCATCCATCCAGTATTTGATCGTTACTTTTTTGGTCACCGGGTCATACGTATTCACGCCCGAAGGATCGAGTACCGCGCTGCGCCCGTTGAGAGAAGGCTGCCCGTAAGAATTGGTAACGCTGGTTATTTTATTGGTGGCGGGGTCAAAATTTACCAGCAATCCGAAAGTACCATAGAAGGTAAGATTGATGCCGTTCCTGAGCAGGTGACCGTCGATGCCCAGGTCTATTGAAACCAGTTTGATCTGTGTAGGCGAAGTCGTTACCAGGTTGTACAGGTAGGTATTGCCGGGCCACACGAACGAGCCGTCGTGGTGATCGGTGAGGGTACCTTCCATGCGGTACTTGCCGTCGTATTTGTTGTTGGTAGTGGTCGGGGTCGATTTGTCTTTTTTACAGGCATTGAACAACAGCAAAGCTGCGGCTACCAAAGCAATCAGGCGAAATTTCATGTTTTTTATTTTAGCAAGTAAGGAAACTTGCGGTAAAGATTACAAAAAACATTATAAATTCTTATAATCCAAATGGATTATATCGAATGATCATTGAGTGAGTCACCCCTGGAACTCTACGAAGCCAGCATGATCGCCTTGATCTCCCTTACCAGCGACAAATGGTCGGCCGTAAGTTCGTTTTGCCAGGCAAGGCCCATTTGTTTGAGATCGTAGTTTTTGAGGATGGTACCGGCATTGCCCATCTGCCCGCTCACCGTTGGATAGCCCATGATGTAAATGGAATCGGCGAGTTCTACGGCAAGTTCAATATCGTGTGTGCTGAAGATAATGGTATTCAGTTCGTGGCTCTGGCAGATCAGGCCGAACGCTTCTTTTACATTCAATATATTGCCAACATCCAGGCCGGAGAAAGGTTCATCCAGCACCATGTAATAGCCGGAGTTGAGCAATTGTTCGAGGATGGCCGTGCGTTGCTTTTGCCCGCCCGATAGTTCATTCGGATACTGGTTCCGCGCCTTTTCCAATCCCCAGGTTTTCAGGTACTGCATGATCTTGTCATCCTTCTGTTCTTTAGACAAGTCCGAATTGCGGAGCGCGTAGGTCAGCGCCTGGTAAACGGTTTTATGCCGGAACAGGGAATACTTCTGGTTCACGAAACCTACATCCCCTTCCCGTACTTTTTTGGCGGGCTGCTGGCCGTTCACCGCCGGTTTACTGTAATCGGGTATCAGCACCACGCCGCTGGTGGGTTCTTCGAGGCCGGTAAGGGCACGGAAAAAAGTAGACTTCCCCCTGCCCGATCTGCCCAGGAAGGCAATCACCTGGCCCTGCACTTTTCCATCCAGCACTACATCCTTTTCGTCGAGCGAAATATGCTCAATGATCGTTTTACCGTTGTAAGCAACGCTGAGGTCCTTTACATGCAAAACCGTTTCTTTCTGCTCGTATTTTGTGGCCATAAAACTAGTAAGTTGAATAACGGAAAAGTGATTTGCGGGTCGTGTTTAATACCCAGTCGAGCAACAAACCGATCAGCAATATGATCAACTGCAGCGCCACGATGCGGCCATGGTTGGCAAACTTGTCGCTGTTCTTGATCAATACCCCTAACCCACCGGCTGCTACCAGTATCGATTCCACCGTTACCAGCATCATCCAGATGATCGCCAGGTTCTGCCGCAATACATCGATCACGTAATCGAGCCGGCCCTTGATCACCACTTCCCACAACACTTCCCAGCGGCTGCATTTGAGGGAGCGGGCATGACTGATCTCTTCTTCCGGGATGTCTTTGATGACCGCCAGCAAAGAGGTAATGAAATAAAGGCTCATGAAAATAACCAGTACCCAGGTTTGCATCGTTCGCGCATTGCTCACCAGTATCGTGAGGTAAAAAGTGATGCCGGTGAGCGGCAGGTAACGGATCTTGCTCATGGCGACCGCCAGCGGTTTTAAAGCAGGCAGGGGCGACAGGTAAGCAACGACCAGGGAAACGCAAAGCGAGATCAGGATCGCCTTGAAGCACAAGGCGAGCGAACTGGCGATGTGTACCACCAGTCCTTCGTTGTACAGCGAAGTAAATCCTTCCCATACCTGTTTGGGATTGGGAAACAAATGCTTGGTACCGCTGGTGCCGATCACCCATAAAAGGGCGATCAACACAACCCACACCAAACCGATCAGCATCCGCTGGTTTTGTTTGATGCCTTCAAAAGGACGAAACAGTTTTTTCAATTACCGTTGTTATTTTTTAGTTCAGCAAATTAACTTCCACGCGCCTGTTCTGTGCTTTACCCGCCGGGGTATTGTTATCGCCTACCGGTACATCCTGCCCCTTGCCTTCGATTTTTTGAAAGCGGTTGGCAGGGATGCCTTTTTGTATCAGGTAACTCTTTACGGCTTCGGCCCTGGCCCTCGACAAAGAATAGTTGGCGTCCTGCGTACCGGAATTATCGGTGTGACCTACGAGTTCGAGTTTGGAATTTTCCGCCTGTATCAGCAGGTTGTATATCTGGTTGATCACGTCCTGTCCTTCCGGCCTCAGGCTGGCGCGGCCTACGTCGAAATTAATCTGCCATTCGCCGCTGGCCACTTTTTGCGTAGCTTTTTGCGTGTAGTCGGCTTTATCGGCTGTACCCTGGTCGATGTTGGTGATCTGTTTCAGGAAAGAAAGATTCACCGCTTCTTCATAAGGCACAATCCTTTTTACATTCTGGTTGAAGCCCGCAGGATTCAGTTCTTTCAAATATTTAGACACCTGGTCGTACACCACTTTGTAACGGTTCACGCCATCGGTAACACCATAATATTGATTGGCATCGGCCAGGTTGAAAACACGCGTTCCGCCCATGTTGTAGGAGATGCCGTTCTTTTCGCCCTTTTGTCCTTTGAACATATTGTACCAGTAATCGGCGTTCTCCATGTTGAAGGTAGTGGCCACGTTTTCACCGGCTTTTCTTTGCCATTTATCGTATTGCTTCATTTGGTTGGAAGCCAGGTAGGCCGACTTTAAAATATTCACCACCAGTTCCCTGTTCTTCTCTGCCCATTGTTTTGGTACGATGATCGACGTTGCCATCTGGTTGTTGAATTCTTTGGTAGATACGATGTCGGTGAAGCCCGACAGCGCGTCGAACACCATTTTATCACCCGGCGTCCAGGTAGCGCAACCGTCTACTTTTTTATTGATGGTTTTGCCGGTTTGCTTACCGTTCTCTACTACTTTTAAAGGGATGGTCCAGCCTTCTTTTTGAGACTTGATCAGTTCTTTCGCGCTTTCTATATAATCGTCATTGGCGGAAGGAATGAAGTTCACCGCATCCGCATCATAAGTAGAAGGATCAGGGTTCACCTTGATGTTGTTGGCAAAGGCATAGTTCACCGCCGTTACCCAGTCGCCATCGCCGATCACCGCGGAGATGAGGGCACCTTTCATGGATTGCGGGTTCATCTTCCAGCTTGGCGGGCCGATGAGTTTATCTTCACCATAGCTCAATCCCACGGCGCCGATCACCTGCAACTGGTATTTACCGCTGCCGTATTTATCATCGATGGATTGCTGCGTGCTGCTGATGTAATAAGGAACGCCATCGCCCATGATCATGATGCCGGCCGCACCTTCTTTGGAATTTACGTTCCCTTTGTCGAACTCCTCGATGAATTTCATCTGTAGGTTGCGCAGCTCCGTCAGCCAGTCCTGGCGGATGATCTCCAGGTTAACGCCATTCTGTTCCATGAGCGAACCCTGTGTTGTTTTAGGACCGCCATTGGCAGCAATAATGCCCGATTGCCCGTTCCATGCATAGCCTGCAAAGCGCACCAGTGGCTTGTTGGCCACTTCCGTTGAAGCCGTTGAAGAAGACAAGGGCAGTTCGGCCGAAGTGGTAACGTTGTTTACGTCTTTGTCGGAAACATCCAGCTTATCCAGTTTCTTCGATTCGTCGGTGCGCAAACCCGGGGATAAAAAATATACCGCCGCGCCGATAGCGCCCGCTACCAGTAACGTGATCAGTGCTTTGGAAAAAAAAGTGAGTTTACTCCAATTCATGGTTATCAGTTTAGTTTTTTAGTTTGATCGTAATTTTTCGAGTGCGTTACTTTCTTGAAGTGCGCATTCAAAAAATCATCAGTTGAAAATATCCCCGAAGCCCTTGCTTTCCATTTTATCCTCGCCGGTGAGTTTATAATTCGGGTTGTTATAATTTTTAGATTCTGGCAACGCGTAATTATCGGTCTTGATCTTATCGGCCAGCTTATCCAGTTTGCTGTACAGTTCGTCGCTGTCGAGCGAGTACTGGCTGGTCAGTGAATCGATGTCCAGCAGGTTTTCCTTGGTCGTCGCCAGGTCCATCGAAATGGTATTGGTCACCACGTCCAGCGCATATTCCAGCTCCCAGCTTTTGGTGAACATCATGGCCGATTTGGCCTGTTCGGTGGCTTCGCGCGCGGCCTGTGCAAAGGCGTATTCTTTTTTCAGCATGTCGATGCTCACGTCGAAATCCGCGATCTTTATTTCCATGGCCGTATCCACCATGTTCAGCTTCCTGTCCAGCTTGCCGATCACGTGCGCCCGGCTGCCGTATTTTCTTACCAGGCTGGTGCTTTGGTTCAGCATATGGCTTACGCGTTGCGCTTCGCTCAGCGTACGCATGAGGCCGGTCTGCAGTTCCACGTACTCATCGGATTCCTTGCTCGCCGTTTCGCCGAGACTTTGCTCCATGGCGGTCATCTTCGATTTGGTGCCTTCGGCTTTCGACTGCAGGCTCAATACATTTTCCTGGTAGGCCTTCGCATCTTTCTCTGCTTTCAGCGCTTCGCCTTCCATATTACTTTTTATGCTTTTGATCTTGGCCTTGGCTTCTTTAAAGCGCAGGCGGTTCTGGATCATTTTTTCCTTCTGTTCTTCCAGTTCGCCAAAGGGATCGTAACGGATCAGCATTTTGTGCAGCGCACGGGCCAGCTTTTTAAATGCCTTGATGATCACCGGCAGCATGATAAAAAAACCGATCACCAGTACCGCTACCGCGATGGCGCCGAGTGTTTTACCGATCCAGGTGAAAACGATGGGTAGGATATAACTGTACAATCCCCAGGCAACGGTGCCCAGTACCACCAGGGCTACCACTGATGCAATGCCTTTTTCGCCCTTGCGCCAGTTTTGAGGATTCAGTGAAATACTACCCTTGTCGAAATGCTTTAGTATGGGGAGTTCCATCACCTTACTGGATTCGTTGCTCATAGCTGTTATTTTGGTTTTGGTATATTTATTTTATGTTCTTTTGAATGTTGTCCTTTACCGCCATCAGCTTCATGATGCTGATGTGTTTGGCATTGTCGTTGGCCAGCAGTTTTTGCCGCACGGCGGTTTCCTGTGGCTGGTAATTCCCTTCGATGGTGGTAAGCGTCGTTCTTTTTTGGTTGATCTCGCTTTCCAGCGCCTGCAGCTGGTTGCGCAGGTTGCTCACCTGTACCGTTCCCTTTTCGATCTCGCTCATGAGCTGGTTCTTTTCCTGGTTCTTTTTTGTTTCGAGCGACTGTATCTTCTGGTTGCCCTGCGTATTGTATTGCTGGTGCACTTCGTTGATCTTGCTGATGTAGAAGTCGGCATCTTTCACCAGCTTCTGCGGCGTAAGGGTATTGTCCATGCTCTTGGCCATCTGGTAAGCCATCAGGTAGGCCTGCTCGCCTGCATTGGGAATGGAGCCGATCGCTTTATAAAATTCGAAGAAGTCGTAGCCGGGCATGTTGATGGAGTCGATGCCTTTTTCATAAACCGCCAGCACTTCATTCAACGCCTTATCGTCGATACCACCCGAAGAAGTAAATTGGTTGGTAGTGCCCGCAGATGGCTGTGTACTGTTCAGGGGGAAACTAAAATTATCAACGTCTTTCTGCGGCATGGAGGGTTCTGCCTCCTCTTCTTCGGCCGATTTTACAAAAAGACTTTTCCAGTTTTTCATCATAATTGCCAGTTAAGTGCCTGATAAAGATATTAAATTAGACAGGATTGTAAAATAAACTCTAAAAAGGGCGAAAATCATCCCCGGTCGAAATCCTCCTTCCCTGCTTTTTGTATATTTAACGATAAGTATAACCCGAAAAACATTTTCACATGCCTTCCTTCAACAGACGGAATTTTTTAAAGACTTCCGGCGCCGGTTTGATACCCGTGCTGCTCCCTTTTTCCACCGCCTTTGCAGCGGAAACAAAACCGGAAACAGCAATGCCACCCACCGGGCCCATCATCAAATTCTTCGGCGATGGTGACATGTACGAACCGGCGGATTATATATCGGAACTTCAAAAGGCCAATGCAGCTTCGCCCATACAGCGCGACCGGTACGGATCGGGGGGCGTGGTGGAAGCGTTGGAGAAAAAAATGGCCGCCATCACCGGTAAGGAAAAAGCGATCTATATGCCCAGCGGCACCCTTGCCAACCAACTCGCCATTTCGGTTTTGTGCGGGGAAAATACCAAGGCTTTTGTACAGGATATGAGTCATGTTTACCGCGATGAAGCAGATGCAGCACAATCCGTTTTTAACAAACGGCTGATGCCATTGGCTAAAGATGAAACCTATTTTACCGCAGCGCAGTTGCAGCAGGCCATTGAAAAGATGCCGGAAGAAGAAGTGTTTAAAAGCGGCATCGGCATGGTGTCCATCGAGAATCCCGTTCGCCGGATGGATGGCCGTTCAGTGCCCATTGAGGAAATAAAAAAGATCAGCGCTTATTGCCGCAGCAACAACATCAAACTGCACCTCGACGGCGCGCGGATCTACATGGCGTCGGCCTGGACGGGCGTGCCGATCAAGGAATACGCATCTTATTTCGATACCGTTTACATTTCCCTGTACAAGTACCTGGGCGCGGGCGGTGGCGCCATACTTTGTGGCGACAAAAGCACCATCGACAAAATGCCGCACCTTATAAAAATTCATGGTGGCAGCATGTACAGCAACTGGACCAATGCCGCCATGGCCCTGTACAAACTGGAAAATTTTGAAAGCCGGCTGCGCGATGCGGTAAAAAGGTCGGCTGAACTTTTTGTGATGCTGAATAACATACCGGGTGTTAAGATCACCGCGCTGGACGGTGGCACGAATATCTACAACCTGGAACTCGGCACCTCCATCAACGGGAAAAAATTGCAGGAAAACCTGAACAAAAATTTCAACATCCGCATACCGAGGCCGAACGATAAAAACAAAACCATGCTTACCGTAAACGATACGCTATTGTACCAGCCGGCTGAGTACATTGTAAAAGCGTTTAAGGAAAGCATCATCTAATTTGGAGACCTGTCTGCCGACAGGCAGGTTTGGAGATGTGATGATTTGGAGATTGCTCCTAACTTTTTAGGGTGCCCCATCGCCAAATTGCCAAATCAACTCATCTCCAAATCATTTTGCGGTGGTAAAGTCTATAAGATAAGGCCGCACCGGGATGGCATCGGTGCTCCTGAAGCCTTCGCCAATAATTACCTGGTATTGTTTGCCCGGCTGTAATTTTATTTCGAAACCTGCTGTTTTGCCATCTTCTGAAAAACCTGTAAAGCCGGCCATCCGCAGTAAATTATCTATTCCCAGCGGGCCGAGTTCAAAGCTGCGGTAACGCACATCCATGGGCGCGGAAAATTCTATGCTGATTTTGGACAGGCCTGCATCCACGGTTTTGCTTCCATTTTTAAATTCTTTTATCCCCACAACGACCGGCCGATTCTTTTCATACATCGCCCGCGCCGTTTTTAAAGTAACCGGGAAGTAGCCGCTGGTGGTAACAAACTTTTCAAATGCAGTTTCATCGGCATAATCCAGTTCGATCATTTCCCTGATCGCCTGTTTTTTATCGCCAGCCTCATTGTAATAGCTTTCGCAAACTGCGTAGCCAACATAATACCCCAGGTCGCGGGTATCAAAAACATTCTGCCGGCTGTTGTACAACCAGTTGCTGGTATAAGGACTGAACATTTCTTTTATAAATTTTTCTCTTACAGTTTGCGTATGCGCTTTACCGTAAGCGATGGCAGGCGTGGTGGAAGCTATGCCCGTTGCCTTCTCCGCCACGAATTCTGCAACGCCTTCGTAAATGCTTTGGTACAACAGGATGTAAGCCGGTACCTGTTGCTGGGTATGTACATATTCATGCACGTTCAGGAAAACAGTATTGTTGATGGGGTTGTTTTTGAAATAATCTTTCAGGTGATCGCGGCTTGCCGGAAATTCGGATGTTACGGTATGTTCATCGGCCAGTGCCAGTTCGCTGCCGATCAGTATTTTGCCATCACTGATGGTACCCGGACTGCGCAGGGCACCGATAACAAAATACATATTCGCCGGCCGGAGCGCGGGATACAGCCCTTTTAATTTTTCGATGCCCGACCCGATGCCTGCTGCAAGCGATTTAGCCTTTAATGTATTGTTGCGGATGGATGCCCAGTATTTTGGATAACTGTTGATCGCATCTATATAAGATTTTGCCGTGTATTCTCTTGCCTGCATCATGCCTGCCAGCCCGGGAGAGCCTTTACGGATGTATTCTTCATTGATGTACCGGTACTGTTTCGCGCTGTCGGTAGTGGCAATGATCTTATCGTAAGCTGTCCAGAAATTATCGATGTCGGACGTAACATAATTTTGTTGTTGTGCCAATGCCGGGTAACCGTTGATCCCTAAAATAATCAACAAAAGAAGCGTGGAATTTTTCAAGCGACAGGTGTTAAGGTAAAAAATGATTTTTCGGGTTTACCATACAAGAATAAGCTGTTCGTTCCTGATAAAAAAATTATGCAAAAAAATTGTGGAGACATCCCACAACTGTGGATTACGGTTGTGACAAACAGCGGAAGAAATTCCCGGTTTGTCATGCCGCGGTGCGGTGACCGACCCTGCCATTCCTGCTGTGGAAAAATAATAAGTATTGATCATCAACGCCCGGCGGGATTTCCAGGTTATAAAATTGTAAAGAGCGCAGGATGGCATAAAAATTTCTGGTTTCTTGGAAACGTTTGTTATCATGAATCAGCACCTCCTGCCTACATTTTATGAAGTGGCTTCCAATGCCATTCAATTTGCTGTAAATCCTGTAAACAACTTCCTTAAAAATTTTGAACAGATAGAAAGAGAACTCCAGCAGGAGATCACCCGCGAGGGCGATTATTTTCTTTGCCTGAATGGGGAACTTGTTTCGGCGGCCGAGGCGTTGATGAAACCCATGGAGGAGAATTATTAAAACTTCTTTTGACTGCTCCTTTATACTTGTATCTTCTATTTTTTTTGTTGTCAAACTGCGGCAACCTAATATCCCATCTTCACTCCTGGCTTACCACTTTTCCTGTCAAACAATTTATGATCGCAGGTTTTAATATATTTATGAATTAAATCCTGTCGTACAGGTAATGTTATGAGTAATACCAATCACAACCTGCGGTTCGCAGCCCGTTTCCCGGTAACCGCCTATGTGTTCCTGCAAATTGGTTTCTGGGTGGTT
>Ga0247806_10000860_pt1 | contig 16353 bp, 15 predicted proteins | sample UWRJL059202B1_FD_179935 | JGI IMG/M metagenome (GOLD analysis project Ga0247806, IMG submission 179935) | Plant litter microbial communities from Arlington Agricultural Research Station in Wisconsin, United States - UWRJ-L059-202B-1 | ecosystem: Environmental > Terrestrial > Plant litter >... | reverse complement strand
GCGCCATCGATATCGATGGCGACCGAACCGGCCCCCGTGGTCGTGAAGACGTAGTACTCGATCCCGTTGTGGGTCGTCGCCACCACGGTGGCGTGCGGGATCGTGGTCGAGTTGGCGATGTTGTCGTTTTCGAGCAGGTCGAACCCGCCGGACAGGGAGACCGCGGTCCCGATTGATCCGTTGGCCGTGACCCCGCTCTTGATGATGTCGGGGGCCCCGCCCGAGAAGCCGGGCCCGCCCGCGATCAGTTGGTCGTCGCCGCCGGCGCCGTTCAGGGTGTCGATTCCGCCGCCCCCGCGCAGGACATTGGCCCCCGCGTCACCGGTGATGGTGTCGGCCCGGGTCGAACCGGTCACGTTCTCGATGCTGCTGAACGTATCGGCGCCCCCGCCACCAGAGACAGCGCCCGTCGTCAGGTTGACGGTCACGCCGGTGGCCGAGGCGGCGTAGGAGGCCGTATCGATGCCAGCGCCGCCGTTCAGGGTGTCGTTGCCGGCCCCGCCGCTCAAAACGTCATCGCCGTCGCCGCCGTTCAGGACGTCGGTCCCCGACCCGCCGTCCAGGAAGTCGGCGCCGTCCAGGCCGTTGAGCGTGTCGTCGCCGCCCAGCCCGCCGAGGGTGTCGCCGAAGGTCGTGCCGTTGACCGTCTCATTGGTCAGGTCGCCGCCGACGAGCAGCCCGCCCGCGGGGGTCGCCGCTATGGTCTGGTCCGAGAACTGGAGGAATTCGACATTGGTGATGGTCACCGGCGCCTGTCCGGCGGCGGTGACCGTGCCGACCTGGCCGTTCCAGGTGATGGTGTAGTTGGCGCGCGCGCCCGAGAAGATCACGGTGTCCGAGCCAAGGCCGCCGTCGATCACGTCGGCGCCGCCGTTGCCGGTGATCTGGTTGTTGGCCGAGTTGCCCCGGATGGCGTCGGCGCCCGTGCCGCCGATGACGTTCTCGATCGTCACGCCCACGGCGATCGAGACGTTCCCGACCATGCCGCCCACGTTGGAGAAGGAGCCCTGACGCAGGTCGATGACCTGGGCCTGGGTATAGCCCGAGAAGTTGAAGGTGTCCGTGCCGCCGGCGTCCCAGACGCTGAAGACGATCGGGCTGGACGAGGTGGTGGCGCTGAACCAGGGCAGGCCGGCGTTGCTGCTGAAGCCATAGACCGTGTCGCCGAGCCGGGTCGACATGTTGGCGCCGTACAGGCGCTGGGCCGCCGCGATGTCGTCCATCAGCGGGGCGGAGGCGTAGTAGGTCGTGCCCACGCCGTTGATCCGGAAATCAGCCCCCGTCTCGCGCTCCGAGAAGTAGCTCATCACCGTATACTGGCGGGAATCCTCGTAATAGGTCGCGTGCGGACCGTAGAGGACCGGCTCGCCGTCGCTGGCGTTGTAGGCGGCAGGGTGGCTGAGGCCGATGGCGTGGCCAATCTCGTGCAACAGCGTCTGGGTGCCGTAGCCATAGAGCACCGGCTGGCTGTTGTAGGTCAGGCTGCTGTTGACCCAGACGTCGCCCTGCATCTGACCCGCGCCGGTCGGCCCCGGCATGGCGCCGGGCAGATAGGCGAAGGCCGCGGCGCCCGACTGGCCGGAGGCGTAATTGCCGAACAGGATGGTGGCGTTGTTGGAGTAGTTGCTGCCCGCCTCGGTCACGCGGACGAAGGTGATGTTGGCGACCTCGGACCAGGCGGCCAGCGATTGCAGGGTCACCCCGATCTGCTGGGTGTTGAACTGGGTGAAGGTCTGCGTGTCGGACGGCATGCTGTCGGCTGACAGGCGGAAGGCGAAGGTGACCGTCGCCGCCTGGCCGAGGCCGGTGGCCCAGCTGGTGTTCGAGCGGGTGATCTGCTCGCCCGCCTCTCCGGGCGACAGCGACGGTTTGTCATTGGGGCTGTCGCCGCCCCGGTCGTCGGTGTTCAGGATAACCCCGAGGCCGCCGTCGCCTTCGGCGTTCGGGCCGTGGAAGCGGGCGCAGCAGGCGCAGATCTGGTAGCTGGCGATCGCGCCGAACGCGGACCCGCCGGCGTCGGCGTCAGCGACGTCGCCCGAGCCCGAAACCCCGGTATTGAGGGTCTCCATGAAGCGGCCTTCCCGGCCGACGCCGACGCGGTTGACGAAGCTGTCGAACATTCTGGGACCCACCCGACGAAGAGACGAAGGCGGTCACCGTAACGCCGCGCGCTGAAACGACAAGCGTCAGCGGAGGGCCGGGTTTCAACTGCTGATGAGCGCGCCAGGTGTCACACGGAAAAGCTGCACGCCCTCAGCCGCCACCCGTTCGCCCGGTGGCCTTTCCCGTACCTTCGCAGACGGGACAGGTCTCGCCGTCGGCGAGCGCCCCGGCGCCCTGACACTCCGGGCAGAGGGTCGGATCAGGGTGCTGGAGCGACGCCGGATCGACCGGACTGGTCGGGGTCAGGGCGCGATCATCGATGTCGTGTTCCTTCATAAGAGGAGAAACGGGCCGGGCGAGGTCCGGTTTCATGATGACAGGCCGTCGCCTTGGCTTTAGGGACCCGCTCGTGATGGACGAGACCGAACGGCAATCCGAAGAGCGTGGTTGGGCCACAGCGAAGACGCTGGCGGAGGCCCTTCCGTACATTCAGGTCTATGACCGCGAGACCGTGGTCATCAAGTACGGCGGTCATGCCATGGGCGAGACCGCCGTGGCCAAGCAGTTCGCCGCCGATGTGGTGCTGCTGAAACTGATGGGCGTGAACCCGGTCGTGGTGCATGGCGGCGGACCGCAGATCAGCGCCATGCTGGAAAAGGCCGGGGTGAAGTCGTCCTTCGTCGACGGCCTGCGCGTGACCGACGCGGACACCATGGCGGTGGCCGAGATGGTCCTGTCCGGCGCGGTAAACAAGGAAATCGCCCACTGGATCACGATGGCGGGCAAGGAAGCGGACGTGCGCGGCATCGGCCTGTCGGGCAAGGACGCCGGTCTGCTGACGGTCGAGAAGACCCGCCGCACCAAGCGCGACCCCGACAGCATGATCGAGCACGAGGTCGATCTGGGCTTCGTCGGAGAGCCGACCAAGGTGGACGCCAAGCTGATCCGTGGGCTGATCGCGTCGGAAACCGATGACTGGGTCCCGGTCGTCGCGCCGATCGGCGTGGCCGAGGACGGCCAGACCTACAACGTGAACGCCGACACGATCGCCGGCGCCATGGCCGGAGAGCTGAAGGCCAAGCGCATGCTGTTGCTGACCGACGTGCCCGGGGTACGGGGCGCGGACGGCGACATCATCCGCCAGATGACCGTCGGCGAGGCCTCGCAGCTGATCGAGGACGGCGTCGCCACCGGCGGCATGATCCCCAAGCTGCAGACCGCCATGGCCGCCGTGCGCGCGGGCGTCGAGGCCGTGGTCATCCTGGACGGCCGCCGTCCCCACGCCATGCTGGTCGAGCTGTTCACCGAATACGGCGCGGGCACCCTGGTGAAGGCCGGGTGAGCGCCGCGGCGCATCCCGTGACCGCCGCCCCTGATGCCGACGACTGGTCCGGCGTCAGGAGCTGGATCTTCGACATGGACGACACCCTGTACCCGCGGGAGCAGGGAGTGATGGCGCTGGTCCAGGGCCGGATCAACGCCTTCATCATCGACGCCGTCGGCCTGCCCAGGGACGAGGCGCTGGTCCTGCAGAAGTCGTTCCTGCACGAGTACGGCACCAGCCTGGCCGGGCTGATGGCCAACTACGCCGTTGATCCCGAGCATTTCCTGCGCGATGTCCACAATGTGCCGCTGGACTCGCTGGAGCCCAATCCCGCGCTGGCGGCGATGCTGGACCGGCTGCCGGGCCGGAAATTCGTCTTCACCAACGGGGCGCGGTTCCACGCGGACCGGGTGCTGGCCCGGATCGGGATCAGCGACCGGTTCGACGGCGTCTTCGCCATCGAGGACATGGATCTGGTGCCCAAGCCGGCGCCGGCGACCTTCCGGCGGCTGCTGGAGACGTTCGACATCGACCCGGCGACGGCGGCCTTCTTCGAGGACACGCCCAAGAACCTGGAGCCCGGCAAGGCGCTGGGCATGAAGACGGTCCTGATCGGCGACGGCCACGGCCGGCCGCTGGGGCCGCACATCGACCATATCGCGCCAGACCTGCTGGACTTCCTGACCGACCTGTTCCCCGAGGAGACACGCCCGTGACCGACCGCGCCCGACTGGAAGCCGTGATCGAGGCCGCCTGGGATGACCGCGCCGAGGTGTCGGTCAACACCCACGGCGAAGTCCGTCACGCCGTCGAACAGGCGCTGACCCTGCTGGACTCGGGCGAGGCCCGCGTCGCCTCGCGCGGCGAGGACGGCGTCTGGACCACCCATCAATGGCTGAAGAAGGCGGTGCTGCTGTCCTTCCGGCTGAACCCCAATGTCCGCATGGGTGCGCCCGTCGGGGCGACCATGGGCGTTAACGATCCGACCCCAGGCCCCTGGTGGGACAAGGTGCCCGTGAAATGGGCCCACTGGACCGAGACCCAGTTCGAGCACGCCGGCTTCCGGGCCGTGCCGGGCGCGGTGGCCCGTCAGGGGGCCTTCATCGGTCGGAACGTGGTCCTGATGCCCTCCTTCGTGAACATCGGCGCCTATGTCGACGAGGGCTCGATGGTCGACGCCTGGGCGACCGTGGGTAGTTGCGCCCAGATCGGCAAGAACGTGCACCTGTCGGGCGGCGCGGGCATCGGCGGGGTGCTGGAGCCCCTGCAAGCCAATCCCACCATCATCGAGGACGGCTGCTTTATCGGCGCCCGGGCCGAGGTGGCCGAGGGCGTGATCGTGCGCGAGGGCGCGGTGCTGGCCATGGGCGTCTATCTGTCCGCCTCGACCAAGATCATCGACCGGGCGACCGGCGAGGTCTTCCGCGGCGAGGTCCCGGCCTGGTCGGTGGTCGTGCCGGGCAGCCTTCCCGATCCGAACGGCGGCCCGAGCCTGTACTGCGCCGTCATCGTCAAGCGCGTCGACGCCCAGACCCGCGCCAAGACCGGCGTGAATGAACTGCTGCGCGATTGAAGGCTTTCGCGTCCGGGCCGGACGCGGACCTATTTCGGCGACAAGGGGGGTTGGACGAGGGGCTGGGGTTGAGCGGGCGGCGGTGCGCCCGGCGTCACAAGCCCCACCGAGGCGACCCCGGTGTCCACCTGATAGTCGAACTGGAGCACCGACCGCGAGGCGGCGTCCTGAATCTCGCCGGCCATAAAGGCGCGTTCGTTGTAGATGCGCCGATCAGCCTCGATGAGAGATTGGCAGCGCCGGATCCAGTCGATCACATCATCGACGGCCTTGTTCGTCGGCTCAGCCTTTCGGTCCCGGACGACGGCTCGCGCCAGGATTTCTGGCGTCATTCCAGCGCCGGTGTCGATCAACGCGGGAACGGCGCCGACCCGGATCGGTGTCAGCGTCACCGACATATTGTCCAACAGGCCGTTGATGCGGACCCGATTGACCGCTTCCTGCGAATTCTGACCGGAGATCAGGCTGTCGAGGGCTCGCAGGGTGCCGGACGCAGCAAGGGTCAGCGCGCTGCCCGGCGTCGGCCGCAACATGATGTCCGCCCGCTCCAGCCTGGAATCGAGCGCCAGCAGATCATCGGCGTAGTGGGCCGGCCAGAGTTCATCGAGCACATCGAGGCGCGCCGTCAGTTCGGTGAGCCGACCTTCACCCTCGACGATCTGACTGCAGATTTCGTGCATCCGACGCAGCGTCGGCAGGATGGCGGTCTTGTCCGATGCGTCGGGCCAGCCCTCGACGGTCGCCAGCCAAGACGTGGGCCAATCAGGCACCGGGGCGGCGGCCTCCGCCGCGCCCTCCCCTGTCACGGCAGCCCCCGGCGGGACGGGACGTGCGGACACCCGACACACCTGATAGTCCGCCGGGAGACGCGTCAAGGCGTGCACGCGATTAAACAGCACCAGATACCGGTTCTCGACGAAGCCGACGCCGAGATGGCCGGCGTGGTAGAGGTCGGCTCTCGGCTGGCTGCCGGTGAAGTTGACCACCAGGATGTTGGCGAGGGCCACATAGCCCCAGGCCGCGACGGTGCTCGCGCCCGCCCCGCCGCTGAGCGCCGCGCCCGCCCCGCCCAACCCGGCCCCTATCGCCCCGCCATCGTGGATCGCCTGGCTGCCCTCACCGCGGACGCGATAGAATTCGCTGAGCATTTCAGAGCCGGACAACAACGCCTGCCAGCGGTTTTGCTCCTCCTGGATGGTCACCTCCGCGACGCGGGTCAAACTGAGCCGGCGTTCGTCGCGCAGGAAGCCGAGCGCACAGGCGCGAGCCGCCGCCGAGCCGGGCCGAGACGCCACCCCTTGGCGTGAGACCCCCGGGCAATCCCACTGCGTCATGACCGCAGAGGCCACGGCCGCGGGCGGACCCGCAGGTCCACGCTCCCCTTGAGGTGCGACCTCCCCTGACGGCCGCGGAGATCCAGCGACCTCGGCGGGCGCGACCGGCGCCTGCTGTCCGACTTGCGGGGGTGCCGGCGTGCGGTTCTGCCCCAGCGCGGCGGTGCCGCCAGACACGATCAGGCCAGACATCATAGCGCCGCCGACAGCGCATAGAATTCTGTTCATTCGCTTCATGGCCGCCCCCGAAAGGGTTAACCTTAGGTTTAAAATCGACGTTCGTAAACCTTTGGTATCTGGATGCGCGATGCGTCCACCTCAGCCTCGGCAAGCCGAAGTCGCGAGAACCGACGGGCTACGCCGCCGTGGCCCGGGTGACCCAAGACCGCTGGATCGCCCGCGCGGTGCGCGACGAGATCGGCTTCGGCCTGGCCGTCGCCAATCCGGGCGCGCCGATCCCGGGCCGGCGCCCGGGCCGAGCTGTTCAAGCCGTTCAGCCGGCTGAAGTCGGGCGAGGAGCGCGAAGGTCTGGGCGTGGGCCTCTACATCGCTTCGCTGATCGCGCTGTCGCACGGCGGGCGGATCGAGGTGGCTTCGGACCAGACCGCGACCCGCCTCACCTTCCGGATCCCCGCTTGAACTGATCCGCCCATTCCCGCGAACGCGGCGATGAGCGGATTTGTGAGATCAGCGCGCCGACAGCCGGACCAGCTTGCCGTTCTCTTCATCAGTGATGGCCCAGATCGCGCCGTCGGAGCCGACCGCGACGTCACGAACGCGCTCGCCGAGGTCGGTCAGCAGATACTCCTCGCCGACGACGCGATTGTTCTGGAGCACCAGACGCGAGATGCGCTTTTCCTTCAGACCCGCGACCAGCAGGTTGCCGCGCCAGCCGGGGAACATGGCGCCGTCGTAGAAGGTCATGCCGCCCGGCGCGATGACCGGATCCCAGTAGTAGACGGGCTGTTCCGTGCCCTCGCGGGCGGTGTTGCCGGCGTTGATCGGCCCGCCGCGATACTCGACACCATAGGCGGCGTCGGGCCAGCCGTAGTTCAGGCCCGCGCGGTCCAGGTTGATCTCGTCCCCGCCGCGGGTGCCGTGCTCGACCGTCCAGACGTCGCCGTTGGGCGCGATGGCGATGCCCTGCATGTTGCGGTGGCCCAGCGACCAGATCTCGGGCCGGGCGCCCTCGCGGCCGACGAAGGGATTGTCGGCCGGGACCGATCCGTCGGCGTTGATGCGGATGGTCTTGCCCATGTGCGAGCCCAGGTCTTGGGCCTGCGGGCGCATGGGGGCGTCGGAACGCTCGCCCAGGGTGATGAACAGGTGCCCGGCGCGGTCGAAGGCGAGGGCCGAGCCGAAATGCTTGTCGCCGTCATAGGTGGGCAGGGCGTGGAAGATGACCTGCACGTTCTCGATCCGGGCCCCGTCGTCGGACAGGCGGCCGCGCGCCACGGCGGTGGCGTTGCCGCCCTCGCGGGGCTCGGCGTAGCTCCAGTAGATCAGGCGGTCCTGACCAAAGGTCGGGCCGACGATAACATCCAGCAGACCGCCCTGCCCGCGCGCCGCCACGGCGGGCAGGCCCGCGATGGGCTCGCCGATCTGCCCCTCGGCGGTGACGATCCGCAGACGGCCCGGCCGCTCGGTCACCAGCCAGCGACCGTCCGGCAGCATGGCCAGGCCCCACGGATGCTCCAGCCCCGAGGCGACGACGGCGTGGCTCAGGGCCGCCTCGGTGCGGACGGCCGGGGCGCGGGTCTGGCCCGCGAAGGCCGGCTGCTGGCTCGCGCCGTTGGCGGGCCGGGTCTCCAGCGGGCCGTTGGCCTGTCCGGCGGCGGCCTCATCCTGACCGTTGGCGCCGCAGGCGGCGGCGAGGGTGACGATGGAAACGGTGGCGGCGAGGGCAAGCAGGCGCATGGACGGACTCCCGGAAAATCGTTCGGCGACGAAACGACGCCGTCACCGTTACCGTTCCCGCTTTGCACCGTCACGGGGATGCGGCGCATCGCCCCGCTGAAAAGGGAGTTCCGAGGTGACTTGATCCCGTCCCGCGTCGCCTCTATAGGCACGCCTCTTCTCCGGCGGACAAACCAGTTCCCGCCGGAACTCGATAGACGTTTGCGTCAATTGGGGCTGGGTAGCTCAGCTGGTTAGAGCGGTGGATTCATAACCCACAGGTCGGCGGTTCGAGCCCGCCTCCAGCCACCATTCCGTTTGCTTCTCCAAGCTTTGCTACCGGGCCCGCCATCCAGCGCCCCGCGCCCCGCGTATGACTTCCGAACGGTCGGCTCCCCCTCATTCAGCCCGCCGGGCGTTCCGGCGGCTCGCCCCAATCTCCTGACAAGGCGGGGCGGGCCGCTGTCAGTTCGGGACGGCGGCCTCATTCCGGCGGCGCAGGATGTCAGCCCAGTGATCCGCCAAGGTCAGCAGAGCCCGGCGGCGATCCTCATCGGGCTCCGCGACGGCGTCGGCGATCAGGGCCGCCATCTCACGCCGAACTTCGGGGGCCGTTCTGAGGATGGTCATGCAGTGCTGACGCATGAGACTGCGGCCAAGTTTCAGAAAAATCTGAAAAAGTTTCGATCCGGAGGTCTATCCCCGATACCGCAGCGCCTCGACCAGCAGGCTGAAGGCCGGGGTCGGCTGGCGGCGGCTGGGATAGTAGAGATGGTAGCCCGGGAAGGGCGGTGACCAGTCCTCCAGCACCGGGATCAGCCGTCCTTCGGCGATATCGACCTCGACCTGGTCCTCCATCACGATGGAGAGGCCCAGACCCGCGAGCGCGCCTTGGCGGACCAGATTCATGTCGTTGACCACCAGCGGTCCCTCGACGCGCACGTTCAGCGGCCGCCCGTCCTTCTCGAACTCCCAGACATAGAGGCCGCCCCGGGTCGGCAGGCGCAGGTTGATGCAGGCGTGGTCAGTGAGGTCGTGAGGGGTCCGGGGCTCCGGATGCCCGGCGAAATACGCGGGTGAACCCACTACGATCATGCGGATGTCGGGGCCGATGGGGACGGCGATCATGTCGTCGGCCAGATGTTCGCCCAGCCTCACCCCGGCGTCGAACCGGCCTTCCGCCAGATCGACCATGCGGTAGTCGGTGGCGATTTCGATGGTAACGTCCGGGTAAAGGGGCAGGAGCCGTTCGATGACCGGCCACAGGACCTTGTGCGCGGCATGTTCGCCCGAGGTGATGCGGATGGTGCCGGCGGGACGATCACGAAGCTCGCTGAGAGCGTCGATGCGCGCCTCAATGCCGTCGAAGGCCGGACGCAGGGTCTCGGCCAACCGCTCGCCCGCCTCTGTCGGGGAGACGCTGCGCGTGGTGCGGGTCAGCAGGCGCAGGCCCAGACGCGTCTCCAGCCTCCGAACGGTATGGCTGAGCGCCGACTGGGACGTGCCCAGCCGGGCGGCGGCGCGGGTGAAGCTGCGTTCCTCGGCGACGACCAGAAAGGCCGCCAGATCACCGAGCTCGTCCCGCTTCATTCATATTCTCCATTCATAGGATCGTGCCGATTATAGCGGCTAATCCCCTCGACGGTCGCAGCCTAACTTGTTCGCATCGACGGAGGCGGCCCGGGCCGGCTCCGCGCCTGCTGCTGGAGAGCCCCATGAAGACCATCGGTTACGCCGCCCAATCCACGACCTCGCCGCTGACGCCGTGGGAATTCGACCGTCGTGACCTGCGGGGAAATGATGTTGCGATGGACATCCTGTACTGCGGCGTCTGTCACTCGGACCTGCATCAGGCGCGCAACGACTGGGGCTGGTCGTCCTATCCTGTGGTGCCGGGCCACGAGATCGTCGGCGTGGTCACCGCCGTCGGCGCCGAGGTGACGAAGTTCAAGGAAGGCGACCACGTCGCCGTGGGCTGCATGGTCGACAGCTGCCAGCACTGCGATCAGTGCGACAAGGGCGAAGAGCAGCTCTGCCGCCACGGCAATACCCAGACCTATAACGGAAAGGACCGGATCACCGGCGAGCCGACCTATGGCGGCTACTCCAGGCATCTGGTGGTGCGCGAGGAGTTCGCCCTGCGCATGCCCGAGGGCCTGGACATGGCCAAGGCCGCGCCCCTGCTGTGCGCCGGCATCACCACCTGGTCGCCGCTGAAGACCTGGGGCGTCAAGGCAGGCACGCGGGTCGGCGTCATCGGCTTGGGCGGTCTGGGCCATATGGCGGTCAAGCTGGCCGCGGGTCTGGGCGCCCATGTGACGGTGCTGAGCCGTTCGGCCGACAAGGAAGCCGATGCGAAGGCGCTGGGCGCCCACGCCCTGCTGGTCTCCAGCGACGCGGCGGCGATGAAGGCGGCGGCGGACAGCCTGGACCTGATCATCGACACCGTCCCGGTCGAGCACGAGCTGAACCCCTATCTGCCGCTGCTGGACATCGACGGGACGATGGTGCTGGTCGGTCAGCTGGGGCCGATCCCGAACATGTCCAGCCTGCCGCTGCTGCTGGGCCGTCGCCGGGTCTCGGGCTCGCCCATCGGCGGCATTCGCGAGACCCAGGAGATGCTCGATTTCTGCGCCGCGAAGAACATCCTGCCCGACGTCGAAATGATCCGCATGGACGAGATCAACCACGCCTTCGACCGGCTGGAGAAGTCGGACGTCCGCTACCGCTTCGTCATCGACATGAGCACCCTGGAGCAACCGGCGGCGTGATGGAGCCGCGCTGACGGCGTGCGGGCGGTCGGCGACAGCCGCACGCCCGCAACCGGTCTGGGGGCGCTTGCGTTAACCGCCAAGGTTCAACGCTGAGAGAGATATCCCATGCGCATCCGTATCGCCGCCCTGACCGCCGTCGCCGCCCTGTCGCTGGGCGCCGCGGCCTGCACCCAGGCGGAACAGGAGAACGCCGAGGCCGACGCCAACGCGGCCGCCGCCGAAACCGGCGAAGCCGCCGAGGAGGCCGGTTCGGCCTTGAAGGAAGAAGCGGCGCAGGTCGGCTCGGCCATTTCGGCCGGGGCGCAGGAAGCCGCCCAGGAGGTGGACGAAGCCACCGACAAGCTGGCGGAAAAGGCCGATCAGCAGAAGGCCGAGACGGCCACCGACCACCGGGGCAACTAGGGCATCAGGCCGGCTCCGCCAGCAGGGCGTCGATCAACGCCCTGGCTTCGGGGCTGGCCCAGTCGGCCTCGCCCGAGAAATATGCCCGGATACGCCCCTGACGGTCGAGCAGGACCGTCTGGGGCATCTTGCCCTTGCCCGGCAGTTCGAACGGCAGCTGGAATTTCGGGTCGCTGTAGAGCGGCAGGGGCTCATGGACGTCGATGAAGCTTTTCGCGTCGGCGATGGCATCCTCGGTGGCGTCGACGTTGATCGGAAGGACGACCACGTCCTGACCGGCGTAGCTTTCGGCCAGCCGGGCCAGGGTCGGCATCTCTGTGCGGCAGGGCGCGCACCACATGGCCCACAGGTTCACCACCACCACCTTGCCGTGGAAGTCGGACAGCCGCGTATCGGCGCCGTCGCGGGTCGTGAAGACGTAGGCGGGGGCCGGTTCCAGCGCGGCCGGGGTCTCCAGCCGGGCGATCGTGCCGACGGCGAACCGGGCCAGTTCGCTTTTGGTGGCCGGTTCAGGCGTTGCGGCTTTGTCGATCAGGCCGGGTTTGGCGTATAGCAGCGCCGCGCCGCCGATCACGCCGATCAGCAGCACGCCAACACCCGCGCCGATTATCGCCTTCGAGATCTTCATGCCCGACCAGACGCCCTCCGATCCCGCGACCAAAGCCCCTGCGACGGTGAAAGGTCAAGACATGTGGGGCGGCCGCTTCTCGGCCAAGCCCGCCGAAATCATGCAGGCGATCAACGTCTCAATCGGCGTGGACCAGCGTTTGTGGGCCCAGGACCTGGCCGGGTCGCGCGCACATTGCCGCATGCTGGCCGCGCAGGGGATCATCCAGCAGGCCGACGCCGACGCCATCCTGGGCGGACTGGACGCCATCGAGGGCGAGATCCGTGACGGCAGCTTCCCGTTCCGCGACCAGTTCGAGGACATCCACATGAATGTGGAGGCGCGCCTGAACGAGCTGATCGGCGAGCCGTCGGGCCGTCTGCACACGGCGCGCAGCCGCAACGATCAGGTAGCCACCGACTTCCGCCTGTGGGTGCGCGACGCCTGCGACCGGCAGGTGGTGCAGCTGAAGGGCCTGCAGAAGGCCCTGCTGGCGCGCGCCGAACAGCACGCCGGCGACCTGATGCCGGGCTTCACCCACCTGCAGACGGCCCAGCCGGTGACGCTGGGGCATCACCTGATGGCCTATGTCGAGATGTTCGGGCGCGACGCCTGGCGCTTCGCCGACGCCCGCGCGCGGATGAACGAGAACCCGCTGGGCGCCGCCGCCCTCGCGGGATCGCCCTTCCCCATCGACAGGCACATGACCGCCTCGACCCTCGGCTTCGACCGCCCGATGGCGAACTCGCTGGACGCCGTGTCGGACCGTGACTTCGCGCTGGAGAGCTTGGCCGCCGCCTCGATCTGCGCCGGGCACCTGTCGCGACTGGCCGAGGAGATCGTGGTGTGGATGACGCCGATGTTCGGTTTCGCCAGCCTGCCGGATGACCTGACCACCGGCTCGTCGATCATGCCGCAGAAGCGCAATCCCGACGCCGCCGAACTGGTGCGGGCCAAGACGGGCCGGATCATCGGCTCGTTCGTCGCCCTGTCGACGGTGATGAAGGGCCTGCCACTGGCCTATTCAAAGGACATGCAGGAGGACAAGCCGCCGGTGTTCGAGGCCTTCGACGCGCTGGATCTGGCGCTGGGGGCCATGACCGCCATGGTCGCCGCCCTGATCCCGAACACCGGGAAGATGGCGGCGGCCGCCGGCGCGGGCTTCTCGACCGCCACCGATCTGGCCGACTGGCTGGTGCGAGAGCTGAACCTGCCCTTCCGTCAGGCGCACCACGTCACCGGCGCGGCGGTGAAGCGGGCCGAGGCGCTGGGCGTGGGTCTGGCGCAACTGCCGCTGGAAGAACTGCAGAAGCTGCACCCCGGCGTGACGGAAGGGGTGTACAAGGTGCTTACCCCTGAGGCTTCCTGCGCCAGCCGCCAGAGTTTCGGGGGCACGGCGCCGGAACAGGTCCGGGAACGCATCGCCGAGTGGAAGTCGCGGCTCGGTTAAGGGGATCAGGATGAAAAAGCTGGTTATCGCGGGCGTCGCCGCCCTGATCGCGGTCTCCGCCTCGGCCTGCGGCCGCATGGCCGATCTGGACGCCCCGCCCGCCAAACGGACCGAGCGCGGCATGCGCGACGGCCGCGCCCCCGGTCTGCCGGAGCCCGGCACCGTCAATCGCCCGAACCGCGAACTGCCCATCGACGGCGGCCCCGGTTCGACCCCCTTCGACGGCGCGGGCAACAGCCCCCGCTGATCCTCTCCCCGGGATCCTGACTTGAATCATTTCGACCTGATCGACGGCGTCCTCCACGCCGAGGGTGTCGCCCTGCCCGTCATCGCCGAGGCCGTGGGTACGCCGGTCTATGTCTATTCGACCGCCACCCTCACCCGGCACTACACCCTGCTGCGGACCGCGCTGGACGACCACCGGCGCGCGCTGGGCGACAGCCTGATCGCCTTCGCGGTCAAGGCCAACTCCAACCTGTCGGTGCTGGCGACGCTGGCCCGGCTGGGCTGCGGCGCGGATACGGTGTCCGAGGGCGAAATCCGGCGCGCGCTGGCGGCGGGCATTCCGGCCGAGCGGATCATCTTCTCCGGCGTGGGCAAGACCGACGCCGAACTGGCCTTCGCCATTGAGGCGGGTGTGCGCCAGATCAACGTGGAAAGCGGCGCTGAACTGGATCGACTGATCGCGGTCGCCGCGGGCAAGGGCGCATCGCCTTCGATCGCTGTGAGGGTCAATCCGAACATCGGCGCGGGCGGCCACGCCAGGATCACCACGGGCGGGGCGACCGACAAGTTCGGCGTGCCCGTCGAGGAAGCCATCGACCTGTACGTCCGCGCGGCGGCCTCTGCGCATGTGACGCCGGTGGGACTGGCCTGTCACATCGGCAGCCAGATCACCGATCTGGCCCCCATGGAAGCCGCCTTCCGGACCATCCGGGGCGTGGCCGAGACCCTCCGCGACAAGGGCTGCGCGGTGACGCGGCTGGACCTCGGCGGCGGGCTGGGCGTGCCCTATCACGGGCAGACGGACCTGCCCTCCATCGCCGACTACGCTGCCATGTGCGCGCGGGTGCTTGAGGGTCTGAACGTCGAGGCGGCGTTCGAGCCGGGCCGCCTGCTGGCCGCCAATGCGGGCGTTCTGGTCAGCCGGGTCATCCAGGTGAACCAGCGCGCGGACGGACGACGGTTCCTCGTTCTCGACGCAGGCATGAACGACCTGATGCGTCCGGCCCTGTATGACGCCTTCCACGATCTGGTTCCGGTGCAACCGCGCGAGGGAGAGCGGGCCGCCTATGACCCGGTCGGGCCGATCTGCGAGTCGACCGACGTCTTCGCCCGCGACCGCATGCTGGCGCCGTTGCAGGCCGGTGACCTGGTCGCCTTCCTGAGCGCCGGCGCCTATGGGGCCGTGCTGTCGAGCGAGTACAACTCGCGGCCGCTGGTGGCCGAGGTGCTGGTCGACGGAGATCGTTGGGCGGTGGTGCGTCCGCGACCGAGCTACGAGGACATGTGGGCGCGGGAGCCAAAAGCCCACTGGCTGTAATCGGCTCAACGGCCGACGCTACGAGACCGAGCCAACCAGCACCAACTCGGAGAAATTCGGGGGATCCACATCCACACCGACCCAAAGGTCGTCCCGATCTTCGACGCCGTCGGGCCCACCTGTTCCAATCCAGAATCGGCTCGCCACGTCTGAGGCGCCGGTCAGTCTGTGCCGCACCGCCAGGACTCTCCCCTGCTCGACATAAGGGGTCGTGTAGAGATCTACGGACTGGAGCACGCCGCCTTCGATTGCCCCCCAGATCTCGTTTCTATCGGCGTGGATTCGGTCGAGTGAGTAGCGAGCCCACGCGTCCGCTTTCGCATCGCCCAGCACGACATTCTCGCCGGCCTGAGACCACGTGAGGATAAGCGGTTCGGCGCTCTCGAAGGCGAGAAAGGCAGCGCCTGAGTAGCTGAAAGACGACGATTTGAACTCAGCGACGAGCTGAGGCGTGTCACCGGTGATCGGCATCCAGATCAGCGCCTGAAGTCGCCGACCCAGCAGAGATGCGTAGCGGTCCCCCCAGTCGGCCATCGATGGATCAATCCAGCGCACAAACATCCGGCAGGCCGCGCAGCGCGCCCGCGTGATCCAGCCCGTAGCCGACCAGGAACCGGTTCGGAGCGTCCCAGCCGACGAAGTCGGGCTCGGGCGCCCTCGGGAGCGGCCAGGGCTTCTTGGCGAACACGACGGTCAGGACTTCCGACGCGCCCTTCTCCTTCGCGATGCGCACGGCCTCGGCCAGCGACAGGCCGGTGTCGAAGACGTCGTCGATGATCAGGACCCGGCGGCCCTCGATGGAGCGCTGGAAGTCGGCGTAGACGTCGATCTTGCCCCGGCTGGACTGTTCGTCGCCGTAGGAGGCGAGCCAGAGGGCGTCGAAGCGGACGTTGCGGCCGATACGCGACAGGGCGCGGGTCAGGTCGGCCGCGAACCACAGGCCGCCGGTCAGAAGGACGGCGGCGACGGTCTCGTCGTCGATGACGGGGGCGATCTGCGCGGCGAGGTCGGCGACGATGCGCTGCACCTCCGCTTCCGGAAGCAGCACGGTGGGCGTCGGCGGGGAGGTGTCAGCCATGACCCGCCGATACCGCTCTCGGGGCGTGCGAGTCGAGAGGGGGCGAAACGTCTTCCATCGCCAGCGGCACGGCGTCGACCGGATGCATGTCCAGCGGGACCGTGGCGCCGGGCGACAGGGCGGGGCGCAGGCCGACCGAGTCGGAGACCGGAATCGTGTGCGCCGCCGGACCGTGGGAGGCCGCGGGCGCGGCCGGGGCGGGAGCTTGGGCGGGCGGATGCGCCGGGGCCCGGGCGGGCCCGTGAGCCGGGGCGGAATGGCGTGCGGCG
>Ga0247806_10000858_pt1 | contig 16361 bp, 14 predicted proteins | sample UWRJL059202B1_FD_179935 | JGI IMG/M metagenome (GOLD analysis project Ga0247806, IMG submission 179935) | Plant litter microbial communities from Arlington Agricultural Research Station in Wisconsin, United States - UWRJ-L059-202B-1 | ecosystem: Environmental > Terrestrial > Plant litter >... | reverse complement strand
CAATCAGCTTAGAAAATATGAATCCAATCGCAATTGCAGCAAGATATTGACCGATCATATATCCGTTGGGATAAATATGTTCGTCCAAAATAGCACGTTGTGTATAAGAGAAATTGGGATAGGCAAAGAAGAACATTGTGATCGGCATTACAAATAATGCCAGCCTAAGGTGCCATGACAGTGCCACTGACTTTAGTCGCCCGGAGATAATGTCAAGTACAATAACAAATACTGCAACGTACAGCATGAGATAACTACTGTTAAGATGTGCTACCTTGGAGATCTGATGATTAACTTCCAGTAATCCACCAATAAACAGGATGACAACTGCAGACAATTCAAAAAAGTGTTTTGGAATTTTAAAATATGCTTGCTCTTTTTCATCCCGGCTAACCAATATACCCAGGAGATAAGTGGCGATTGCAGAGAATAAGCTGGTTATAAATCCTTTATTGGCGACTATAGGCAATACACTTTCGTAAGAATAAACATTATCCCAGTCCATCATTAAGCTGATGACCATTAGGATCCATATTCCTACAGCGGTAATACGGGTAAGCTTTATCGCAGACTTTTGGTATAGCCAGTAGAGTACAACTGCCTCCGATGCCCAGAAGATAGTGATATTGTTTCCATTTAATTGAATTGGTGCAGTTACCGATATAAATGTTAATGTGATGCCTATTAATAGATAGAGTACGTTGGTATCAACCTTTTTGCTCTTAAAGAGAAAATAAGACAATCCAAGATTTAAGACCCCTAAAGCGGCACTGAACAAACCTCTAAATTCAGGATGGTTCATTTCCGATAACAAGATCAACCCTACAGAAAAATACAATGCTGTATTGGTTAGCAAAATACTGAAATCTGAAGCAATGAATTTCTTCCCTTCTCGGATATTGTATCCAATATTGATAGCCAGATACAGCAGGTAGAAAATGGTACTATAGATAAATCCAAGATAATACGTCGCAGCAGTTAGTTTAAATAATATCGCAGCAAATACGATAACTGTTAAACCAAAGGCTGTGATATTAAGAATTCGCCATTGCTTGTAATAAGCTATAATGAGCAAACCAACGTTTAAGATAACCAGATAGAGAAATAGGCCATTGTAATTTGAAGTTCCGGTACTCAGCATAAAGGGGCTTACAAATCCTCCGACCAATGATATTACAGCAAGCTCTTGCCTATCGTACAACAACGAAAGCGCCACTGCGAACATGGTAATAACTATTAGGATGATAAAAGCAGTAAGCTGGTTAAACAGATGAAACTGATGGAAAGCAAGAGTGATCGTAAAGTAAAATACGGCCAAACCACCACCAACGAGTACTGAGCTAAAGGCGGTGTAACTATTGCGCATCCGGTGTGCGAAGCCAATAATGATCCCCCCACAAAGAATACCTATGGCTACTCTACCTATTTCGCCAACCCAATTGCTGTCTATCGCATACTTGACGAAATAGCCTATCGACAATACCAATATTGCGATACCAATTTTGTTGACCAGGTTCTCTCCAATGAACTTCTCCAGATCAGGATGCTTTTCGAAAAAGGATGGTTTTGGCTCCCAGGCAGGTTGCTTTGGAACGTATGAGGTATCTTTATAGGCTGGTATCGAGGGAATTATTGGTGTGGAAATTATTTCCTCTTTTTGAATAACTTCTTCGACTAAAGGCTTTTCTACTTTAGGTGGTGGCACAGAAATTACAGGAGGAGCTTGTTGAACAATTGGAGGCGTTCGCTCTGGAATAGGAGCTTTAGTTTCCGTTATTGGCGGTTTAGCCGGCGCTTGGTTTGCCAATTTCAAATCCTTAATCATCTCTTGAAGCCCCATTACACGAACTTCCAATTGCTCTACTGATGAATTAATTGAAGCGCGTTGTTTGATCAGCAAGATCAAAATGACTATTAAGATAATTAAGATCAGGATATCCATTGGAGCGTATTGGTTCTTGTAAATATATACAAAGAACTCAAATACTCAGCGAGGTTACTTGAAGTAAACTTTAAGAGCTATCTTATTTTGCGGCTACCAATGCATTAATAGTTTTTTCAAACTTATTTTTATACGCTGTGTAATAGGCTCCTGTACCCGGACCATAAAAAGCAGTATTAATCTCTTGGATCACACCCTTCTTGTCCAGGATAATTGACGTAGGAAATACTTTTATCTCCGTTAGTTGAGGCAAGGTTTTTTCTGTTCGTTCTTTATCACCAACTGTAACTCCAGTATTTAGGATTGGGTATTCTACATTAAATTGCTTTTGAAAGCGTTGAAGGCTCTTCCGAGAACGGTCTTTATCTGTCGTCAACTCATAGGCCAATGCGATCACTTCCACACCGCGACTCTTATTTTTACTATAGTAATCGCTTAAAAAAGCCATTTCATCCATACAATTTGGGCACCAGGAACCCATCAACTGGATGACCACTACCTTGCCCTTGTATCTGTCACTTTGCAGAGAAACCTCTTTCCCATCAAGGTCTAAATAAGTGAAAGCTAGCTTACCATCACTTCCTTCTTTTACGGAAGTTAAAGGTGCGGTTAATGTAACTTTTTCATCTTTCACTGCAGTAAAAGTTTCTGCTGGTGATGCACTACTGTAAAATTGGCCAGAGATGCTATCGGCTTTAATTTTCCCTTCAAATAGAAGCGCATGGATTCCATCGAAGGTAGAAAGCGTAAAAGATCCAGCATTTACAAGCCCAGACATGAAACGATAATCACCGGTAGGAGTTAGCACAGAACCTGATAGAACATTTCCCTTTTGCAATAAATTACCAATTGCTGTCCGTTTTGATTGATCCGCTTTCGTAAACTCAATTTTCCATTTACCGGATAGATTCTGACTAGTACTCTTTGTTGCTATTCTCAGGTTTTGACTTAAATTAGCCTCAAATGGCATTATAAGATCTTTTATAGAACCTCCTTTAATCCAATTACCCTTTAATTGTGTAGCTGTGGATTTCACTTTAAAATAAGATTCAAAGACAGGCATTCTTATAATCATCGAATCACCTTCCAAAACAGGAGCATCTGTTTTTAAGCGCTCCGAACCGTTGACTACATATATCTCCTGCTTGCCTTTTTTGTAGGCAACAAGAAATTGTATTGGAATATTATGGCCATCCGCTCTAGTCAAAGAAGCAGTCCAAGTCCCAGCTTTTAAATTTGTTTGTGCGTTTCCGACAAAAACTGATGAAATAAAGAGAACGACTATGAGTGCTATACTTTTCATATTTATAGGTATCGAATAAGTAGCACAAAGATAGGCATCTATTTCTTAAGGTATTTTCTGACTCCGTCAACAGAGGGTCCGATTTCTTTAACTACTTGTTTTAAAACTTCAGGTTTGACATCAAATTGACTAGCCCAGTATTCTACCACGTAGTACTCTTCCATATTGATGCTGTCATTGTCCATCCAGTTAACTTCTTGTTTATATCGCATGTTTAATATAATTTGGTAAACATGTGAACACATATTACTTTGAATTGTTTAGTTGGCATCTCAATATTGTAAATTGGGAAGATAAAATGTCTAATAATGAGTAAAAAAGCAATTATTGCGGGTGCATCCGGGCTGATCGGCTCATCTCTTGTAAAAATCCTGCTAAACGATCCACAGTATTCAGAAGTACTGGCATTAGTAAGAACACCCCTTGAGCTCAGTAATCCGAAGTTTAATCAGATTGCTATCAACTTTCACAAGCTTGACGATTACGCTCATTTGATTACTGGTGATGTTATCTTCTGCACCCTTGGATCAACAAGAAAGAAAACCCCGGATCTAACTGTCTACAGGAAAATTGATCATGATTATCCTGTTAAGCTAGCGCAGATTGCTGTTGCCAACAGCATAAGCCAATACCATCTTATTTCCTCGATAGGCGCTAACCCAGATGCTTCAAACTTCTACTCAAAGATGAAGGGAGAAACTGAGTCGGACATCAAAGCGGCAGGACTTGCTGGCCTGGTTATTTACAGACCCTCACTTTTAACTGGAAATAGAAAAGAGAGTCGTTTAGCAGAAGGGATTATGCAAGGGCTTAGTAAAGTCATTAATCCCCTACTTATTGGCGGATTAAAAAAGTATAGAAGTATTGAGGCAGAAACAGTTGCAAATGCAATGGCAAAGCTATCTCATACGGAAATCAAAGGCATCTATATTTATGAATCTGATGATATACAGGCATTGTAATTATTAAAAAGGCTTTTCTATACCCGGCAATACTGTAATTAAAAGACAATGCGTAAACATTGCCCAACAATATTTGTATTTTTGTCGCAAAAAGCAAATCAAGCACCATGGCAGTATTACATAATAAAGAGCAGAAGATTGAAGATGTGTTGAGCAAGCTTCCTAAAAAGTATACCGATAAACAGTTTGTAGAAACGTTTATACAATTATATTCTAAAGACTGGGGAAAGATAAAAGCAAATTACATTAAGCAATCTCAAGATAAAGAGCCTGGTACTATCATCACAATGCCTAAACCAGAGTTGTATTTAAAAAGTATTTTGGAGACTTATCTGGCAAACCTTAAGTAGAACCTTGATTTGCCTTCTAAATGCAGGCAGTTTTCTCGGGTTTTATTCGAGGTCTCTAGGGCCTTTCTAGGGCCTCTCTTCACCCTCTGTAGGGCGTCTCTATAGCAATTAGCCCTATAGAGGGTTTGGGAATGCTTTATGGAAGCTCCTGGGATAGTCTAATCACTACGAACGTAAGTGAGAAAAACAGCTTCATTGCTCTAATTCAGCTTTAGTAATAGTAATAGCAGGTTGTTCCGTCAAGTTTGCTACCAATTCATTAAAGTCTTCTTCATGCTCAAATTCTACACGATAGCTAAAATGATTTTCAATAATTGATTTCCCGGTAATGCGAATACTTAATGTCTCGCCAAAAGTGGCGTTTAAATACTCTTCTATTAATGACCGTTCCTCGGAGCAGTCGGTCAGACCATCTGGAAACTTGATTTCACCTTCGATTTTTGCGGCTAGGTTATATTGATTTATGATTGGCATAGCGATGTTTTTCATCAATAAACTCGGCACTTACTTTAAAAGTTTTGAGGATATTAAAATAAAAAACTCATTTACAATAAATTAATGTATATTTGTGAATATTTAATTTACAATATAATGCAACAAGGAACAGTAAAATTTTTCAATGAGACAAAAGGTTTTGGATTTATCGTACCAGCTAATGGTGACGCTGAAATCTTTGTACACACTTCAGGCCTAATCGATAGCATTCGTGAGAATGATTCAGTTAGCTACGACGTTGAGCAAGGTAAAAAAGGCTTAAACGCTATTAATGTTAAGATCAGTTAATTAAACTCATTTTATAAATTAATAAAGCATCCTCAAAAGGGATGCTTTTTTTTATGCAATTAATTGCATGTGATGGTAGCGTTCTCCAAGCAGATGCTTCAATCCAACAATTGAAAAACCAAGACTTTGATACAATCTTTTTGCTGCATCTTTCTCGGTACTCACCAGCAAACCTATCTTTTCAAAACCATCTTTTCTCGCCTTTTCTATTAGGTACAAGATCAATTTCTTGCCGATTCCTTTCCCTTGATGGTGCTTCGATACACTCAAGGCATCAATATAGTATTCTCCTTCTGCAGTTTCTGCCTCATTAGGAATAGTTGTCTGAAGTTCATCTTGAAGATAGGAAATAAATGGACCTCTTAAATCTGAAAATCGCTTACCGTCGTAACCATTTATCACACCAATAACTTCTTCGTCAATACAAAAAACCAGCATATTTTGATAGCTATATTGGTTATTTTTCTGAGTTATAAAGTGTTCAAAAATAGGTACTGCCTGGTATGGATCAGGGTTATTGGCATATTGGATCGCAAGTTCTTTCATTGCATCTATTAAAAGTGGTGCAATATTTACTGCGTCATTTGGATTCGCTGATCTAATCATTGGATTCTCTTAGCGTTAAACATTCTGTTACTTTTCGTGTTGTAAAAACATAGCAGTTTATCAATATGAATAGAACAATAGCACTGGTGATGATTATAATAGGCATTATAATGCTTGTTTGGACCGGTTTCACTTATACACAAAAAGAAAAGTTAGTAGATGCAGGGCCAATTCAAATCTCTGCAGATAAGCAAAAGAGTGTGAATTGGCCTCCGTATGTTGGGGGAATTATTCTGGTAGCAGGCGTAATCATTCTAACCACTTCAAAAAAGAGTTAACCGATTTTAAAGGGTTGACTATAGATTATTTACATTCTTCTGGTGCAAATATAAATCTTCCACGATCAAAGCTGATTTTACTATTATCAACGAAGGAAGACTTACCCAGAAAGGTTTCAATCTGTCCTACTCCCATTAATAGCTTCCCGTCTTTCTTCAAGAAAGCTAACGGGTTTTTATAAAAAGTTTCGTTGGTATTACCGATTTGAAATGAATAGTCTACGAAAAGGGTGTCTCCTTTGAATTTGCCTAATAGCTCTCCATGGCTATCCCCTTTTTCTAAATAATTTATAAGTAGCGAACCGGTAACTTTACCATCTTTATCTGTTATCAATTTTAATGATGCAGAATCGACTCCATCAGCTGCAGCATAACATTGCATATTGGCAGAATCCAATTTAGTTGCTCCAACTTCTGCTTTCTGTTCGCTTCCTTGTGAGCAACTATATAATGTTCCTGCTGCTAAAAAACATAATACGTAAAGTGACTTTCTCATAACTTAATTTTCTTTAATGATGCGGTTTACCAGCCGATTCCATAATCTTCGCCGTGATTACTTGACCCACCCCAGAGGGTACTATGTTTCCAATCAAAATATATGGCATTGATCGGACCACTGGTTCTATCATCAAAGCTAAGGATATAACCCATCTTTTTTAGTTCTTCTCTAATTGCCGGTTTTGTTGTGTCATTTAGAAGCAGCTGTCCCGGTTTAGGCATTCGATCTTCCGTTTTTGTTCCTCCAAGTGATAGCCAAAGCTGATTTGTATTAAAGTTAGCTGCTTCAGTTGCTTGCTGTACATTCATGCCAAATTCTGCAACGTTTAAAAAGAATTGAAGGAGATTCTGGTCCTGCGTATCACCACCCTGGACAGCTGAGGCAAGGTAGGGCTTACCATCTTTTAAAGCCAAAGAGGGCGACAAAGTTACTCTAGGCCGCTTGCCGGGCGCAACTACATTAAATGGGTTGAGTATTGAATCCAAGACAAAACTTTGCATCCGTTGACTCATTCCTACTCCTGTCTTACCTGCAATGCATGCTGGCAACCAACCACCACTTGGAGTGATCGACACTACCCAGCCTTCTTTATCTGCGGCTTCAATTGAGGTAGTTCCACGCCATAGTCTGTCTTGATAATCTTCTTTCGTAGAGTTATTTCCCAAATCATGTTTGGGTGTGAAATTGCGCTTAGTAGTATCCATTTCATAGCCACGACCTTTTAGTAAGTTTATGTATGGATTAGTTTTACCCTCGTATGGGTATGGATTTCCTGGTCCTATTGAAACGTCATTCTTCCCATTTTGTATTAGCTTTGCTCTATCTTTTGCATAGTCTTTACTTAGTAATCCGGTGATCGGCTCATTTGGCTGCAGATAAGGATCACCATAATAAAAGTCACGGTCGGCGAAAGCTAGATTCATTGCCTGATAAACGGTATGAATGTACTGGGCGCTATTATATCCCATAGCCTTAAGGTCGAAGTTCTCTAGAATATTAAGCGCCTGAAGCATCACCGGTCCTTGTGTCCATTGCTGCATTTTGTAAACATCTATCCCTTTGTAATTAACACTAAGCGCTGTTTCTTCAATAGGCTTCCAGCTTGCAAGATCTTTCATGGTGATCAATCCACCTTGCTCCTGACAACCTCTTACAAATTCCTGAGCAATATCTCCTTTATAAAATCTGTCGTAAGCTGCCATGAGGGCATCTTTACGTGATTTCCCTTGTTTTAATGCTGCGCGTTCAGACGCTACCATTTTGGTAAGTGTATTTAAAAGATCCTTCTGAACAAATATTTCACCTCCTTCTGGAGCCTCACGCTTTTGACCTAAATGCGGTAAAAACACTTTTTCGCTATATGGCCACTCCTTTATCAGCTTTTTCTGTCTTTCCATAGTATTTGCAGCCTGAGCTTCAATAGGGTAACCAGCTGCCATTTCGATAGCTGGAGCCAGCACCTTTTCTAAGCTCATTGTACCATAGTTAATTAGCATATAGATCAAGCCGCCCGGAGTTCCGGGGGTGGTAGCTGCAAGTGGACCATACTCTGGTGGAAAGTTGTATCCTTTATCTTTAAAGAACTTCACTGTGGCTCCCGTCGGTGCAAATCCCATTGCGTTGATTGCAGTTACTTTTTTAGTCTTTGGATTATAAATCAGGACCTGGGTTTCACCACCCCAGCTTAACGTATCCCACATGGTACAAGTTGCGGCCAACATTGCACATGCGGCATCAACTGCATTTCCCCCCTGCTGAAAGACCATCGAACCGGCAGTCGCCGCAAGCGGCTTACCCGTAATAGCCATCCAATTCTTCCCATGAAGCACTGGCTTTTGAGTTTGTTGGGCATTCATATTAGTAACCCCTGCTAAGAGCAGAAACGATAGAATGAAGTACTTCATAAAAACGATTTAAGTATGTAAGCTATGCAAAATAATGCAAAAAGCCCTTTTAGAAGATACAATCTTCCAAAAGGGCTTTAAAAAAATAGGTTTAATGCTATAATTTAAATGCGATTCCGAAGTTAATGGAGTAATCAGCGAAAGCTGCATCACCATTCACAAACGTTCCTGTTTTACCAGATCTCATTTTATCAGTGACACTTTGAGTTCTTTTTCTGTATAAAGCTACAGGGACAGTAACATAAAAGTTTACCTTATTAGCTTGATAGTTCAATCCTGGTTCAACAGAAAGAACGATTCCAGGTCTGCGGAAATCATCACTTTTGCCGATAACATCGTATACTGGAACACCTTCAAATCTCGCTCCTGCAGAGGCAATAACTTTGTTAGAGACAGCATAATTTGCACCAACTCTTGCCATAAATTGATCAGGTACGCTCATGTAATAATCTTCTATCAGCGTTGGAGATACAAGTTCTCTGTATGTTCTTACACCATTTTGTGCACGTGGATTACTTAAATAGTAAAAATTACCATAGAGTCCGAGGTTGCGAACCGGATTGAAGAAAGTGTTTAGTTCAGCAGTTAAGCCTGTCCCACCATCTCCAAGCTGGATAGATTGATCAACTGTACGTAGTTCTGGAGTGCCTCCTGGTCCTACATTTTGCCAGAAATCTTTATAATCATAATCTCCGGTTGGAAGTTTTACACCTAAACCTAGTTGTACATTGAAATTATGACTCTTTTCAGGATTGATTAACCAGCGGTAAACAGCAAATCTTACATCGCCAAGGCCAAATGAATGCATGCTGTGTCTTTCTGTACGACCGTGTTCATATAACGAAGATCTGGCATTGGAGATAACTGGGATATCGATCATGGCTGACCAACGGTTGTTGAACACCCTTGTCAATGCTATGTCGAACGCAAACTGGTGGTTGATCACTTCTGTTTTATTCTCGATTCTTTCTTTTTGATAAACATCACCTTTGTAATGTTTATTCGACATAAAATACCGGGTGTTCATATTGAATACCCAGCTTCCATCAGCCATTACTGTACTATCTGGATGTCCGGTAAGGGTACACATGCCCCCTGTACTTCTGATCGCAACGCATCCTTGAGAATAGGCATTTGCGGTGGTAATTGCGATAATTAAAATGGTAAAAATTCTCTTCATAACGGTTTAATTTAGTTGGTTTGTATTCTATTAATTGGGTTATTTATACTTGAAAGCTCTTAGTTTATCTTGATTGATACCGAAAAGAACGGTGTTGTTTACGGTGATGGCGCTTCTAACGTCGCCACGAAGATCTAGTCCAGACAGATACTGAGGAATGTAGCTAAATGCCCCCTTTCCATTACCTTTTAGGAAAATACCATGGTTGGCATCGTACTTGCCAAACCTGAGTCTGGATTGATTAATGTTCCCACACAGAATCAGGTCTTTATGACCATCACCATCAAAATCAGCTGGAGTGATCGTAAACACTGGTGAAAACTGCGCTTGAATTGGAAGCGCCTTCTCATGGAATCTGCCATCTTTCCCAGTTTCAAAGTAAGCGGTCTTTAAATAGTTTGCTTTTAATGTCTTGGCATCCTTCAATTCTTCTTCTGTGAAAATATCTTTCATACCTGCATTAGCGTAACTGGTGTAGTCTGGAAAGCGTGGGCGCATCACACTCATCTGGTCTAACAATTCGTCACGAGTGATGTATGGGTAACTTTTACCCATGATGTAAAAACACATAATTGGATCGACCGCTCCGTTATCATCAAAATCCTTATAGATCATTTCTGCAGGTTGCTTATCACTAACCTTACATTGACTATTGAGACCAAGATTACCGACAATCAGATCTGGCTTTCCATCGCCATTCATATCTTCCACTCTTAACCTGCTCCAGAAACCAGCGTACTCTTTATCAAAATAGCTACCGGTTTTGTCTACTAATTTACCGTTGGTATTTATAAAAACTTTAATCGGCATCCATTCTCCTATTAAAATAAGGTCCTGTTTCTTATCTCCGTTTAGATCAATCCAGGCAGCATCTGTGACCATCCCAATAGATTTGATACCCGAAGCAATATTTTTTAATTGGTCTTTAAAATGACCTTGGCCGTCATTAATAAGCAAATAACTTTCCGGGGCCTCGGGATATCTTGATGGGATCACACGTCCCCCTACAAAAATATCCAAGTGTCCATCTCCATTAAAATCTCCAACTCTTGCACAGCTTTTGCTCGAAAGCATCTGCGGAAGTGCATTTACACTTTTACTGAAATTACCTTTGCCATCATTTAGGTATAGCCTGTCTTGTAACAAAGCATCATTAACAGCAAAATTGTTGTATCCTCCGCTTGCCACATACAGGTCAGCATAACCATCGTGATTGGCATCAAAGAAAACTGCGTCAACATCTTCGCTTGCTTTGTCTATTTCAAATGCCGAAGCGTTGCCTTTAAACTGTCCTCCTTTTTGCTGAATGTGTATTGTGCCTGCAGTGTTTACATCACCGCCGACAAATACATCTTCCAAGCCATCGCCATTTACATCTGCTTTAGCCATACAAGGACCAGAAAAGGACAAAGCGTTTACTAATAAAGTCTGGCGTTTGAAATCGTTGATATTGTTTGGCTTTTGAGCACTGGCAAGTGGGGTGGTAATTGTTTTAAACAACGGCGCAAGAGTTTTGGGAGATTTGTAAGTTCCTGTTGCGTCTGCTTCATTTACATAGAGTACCAGGTCAGCTTGCACTTTATTTATGACTTGCTGCTTTCCTGAATTCCAAACTACGCGTACAGAATCAACGGCTTTCAACTTGCCCAGACCGAAGTGCAACATTGACGAAACACTGGAAAGATAGCCTTTAGCAGGCATTTGATCCACTAGCTGAAGTTTGTTTCCATAGAAAACAGTTACTTTAGCTCCAAGCCCGTCTGTATTACCCTTAAGACCTTTTAGCTTAACTTTTAGGTAGTGCTTCGTAGAATCTCCCTGGTTCTGGTAGATAAAAGCTGGTTTATTTAGATTGTTAACGATCAAATCAAGATCGCCATCATCGTCGAGATCTGAATATACAGCTCCACTACTATTCGATCCGGCTTCAAATCCCCAGTTTCTAACTTGGTTGGTGAATGTCAGATCTCCATTGTTTTTATAAATATAGTTTTTGACGTCCGATGAGGGTAGCTTACTCAGCATTTCCATGATATGCTTTGGTTCGACTTCACCATTAATGCTTCTGAAGTAATTCTCATTATACTTTACCACGTCCATATTGGTGAAATCGTGCAGGTAGCCGTTGGTTACAAAAAGGTCTTTCCAGCCATCATTATCAAAGTCAGCAAATAGTGGCGCCCAGCTCCAGTCTGTATTAGATATGCCAGATAGTTGTCCAACTTCACTAAATGTTCCATTACCATTATTGACGTGAAGCATGTTTCTCATGTACTGGTAATAGAGACCATTTCTAAGATTCATGTAGAAGAATTCGTAGTTATCAAAGCCCTGCAGAAGCTTTTGTCTTTTATTATCTTCTGGGATCATATCAAGCGTATAAATGTCAGGTCGCCCATCATTATTGATATCCGATATGTTGTTCCCCATAGAATACATGGAGATATGGTCAAGATTGGAGCTTAACTTATCAGTAAAAGTCCCATTCTTGTTATTGATGTACAAGTGATCTTGTATAGAGTAATCGTTCGAGATATACATATCAGGCCAACCATCTCCATTAACATCTGCAATGGATGCACTTAAACCGTAGGATAGCACGGAATGGTTAATTCCAGAAACTACTGTGACATCCACAAAATGGTTGTTATCATTGCGAAAGAACTTTGAACCAGAGTATTGATCAGATTTCTTTCTTAGATCCTGAATAGTTACGTCATCCAGATTGCTCAACACTTTTATGTTTTCATTTACAAGGAGCATGTCAAGATCACCATCTCTATCATAGTCAAAGAAGTAGGATTGGGTGCTATAAGATGGATCTGCAAGACCATACGCCTCCGCTTCATCTTTAAAGGTTGGCATTCCATCGGCATTTAGTCCTTGATTTATAAATAGCTGATTTTTACGTATATCTTCATCAAAGTCACCGGAATAGCAAATATAAATATCCAACTTTCCATCACCATTGACGTCAACCATATTCACACCATTTCGCCATCCCCCTTCCCGGCCTGCTGTACCAGACAAGTCGGTTATATCTATGAAATGCATATCACCCTGGTTGAAGTATAACTTACTACCAGTCATATTTCCAGAAAGATAAACCTCATCTCTTCCATCTCCGTTCAGGTCACCTACAGCGACGCCACTTCCATTGTAGAAGGCGGGATAATTAAAAATGTTTCTATCGAAGTCTTCTGTGATTCGATTGCTAAAATATATGTTGGTTTTAGTAGAGTCAAGAAGTTTAAATAACGGATTTTCTATGGCCGCTATGGCATCTTTACTATCGGTAGACTTACAGCCAGACCATAAAAAAAGTCCGGCAATTAAAAGATAAGCTTTGTTCATTCGGTTACTTGCGTTGGAAAATATCAGCTAAACGATCGGGAATCAGATAACTGGGCTATTCGTTAAGACAAATTTTAGCAGAAAAAGTCCTATAGAAACAGGAACAATAAGGGATATTAAATGCCGACACTAAAGGGGATAAAATAGTCATACTAGTTTGCTTTGGTTAATAGCAAGTTACAACATTTATTTCATCGGCAAAATAAATATTGGAGTTTCTGATACGGGTACTATGAGCTTACCATTTGTAACCAAAACGGATTTACTTGTCATTCCATCTGCGCCAGATACAGGACAATATATGACCGCACGCTTAACTTTTGGGAGAGAGAGTTCGTAGGATAAAATGCTACCATCATCAGTAGGTTTTGTCAGAATATAAATCTTTTTAGCACCCTGCTTATAGGTTTCCACGATTGCAGCCGAGGAACTATCAGTAAGTACTTTATCAAATTGGTAATCCCCCATTAGCTTATTTACCTGAACAAGAAAATCAGCTGCAGGCTTTCTAGTTCTGTTACTATTTAGCAATCCGGACGAAGAAAACTTGCCTACCAATTCTGCGTTATAGTCATACGTTTGGTACAGAAATACGCGGTCGACACCATTTCTCAAATGAAGAAGTACTGTTCTCAGTATCCAATCGGCCTGAGTTTGTTCTGCAGATTTATTTCCGATCGGGATCGCTTTCAGGGGACTTCCCTGATTCACATCATAACCTGTTTCAGTAATCCAGACTGGCATATTTTTGGCATATTGCTTAGACACGGAAACAAACTCCCTGGCGATCTTTTGAGCGTTAGAAAGCTCAGGAGCCTTACCCCTGCCGTATTCACCTCCTGTCGGCGAGCTGTCATCTCCGGTATAATAGTGATAATTGATCACATCCCAACAAAGATTAATAGAACCATCCTTATGGTATCCACGGTTGATGCGGCACCATTCTATCATCTCCTTTAGATAATTTACATCAGGTTTGGCCAACCCTCCCATCACAACCTGGATATTTGGATCGGCGTTCTTCACTCCTACACCTGCACCCATTGTATTTTTGTTACCGTCATAAAATGCCGAAAGATTTGCAGCGAAGTCTTTTCCTGAGCTGAATGCTTTCGGACCTTTCCACCACTTATCGCGTTCATTGTCGCACTCTATGTACTTTATAAGATTAAGTCCGATCTTAACCTTATTTACGGAATCATTATTCCAACGTGGCTTAGTATTTACACTCAATAGCTTTATATCAACATTTTTATTACTGCCATAGCGGGCGACAAATTGAAAAGCCACTTTAGCTTGTTCGACATATGAATTTGGATCTGAAAAACTCTTGCCATATTTAACAGGCACATTATCAGCGTCCCTTTGATCTTTTGGCCAGGTATCCTGCATCCATTTGGGAATTGTTTTTAAACAGGCTAAAACTTCAATTCCTTCCTTTTTACACCTGTCATAGAGTGCGTCATAATTCCATCCTCCACTTCCTGTAGGATTGAAAGTATAGCTCCCTTCTAATGTCTCCAATTTCTCCCAATCCATGTAATGTCTTATAGCCGTAAAAGATTTCATTGCAGTCAATTGTTGCTCGTTGATCAGCAATGAATTTTTAGCATCTTCAAAGTCCCATTCGAAAGCATTGACTCCAAATCCCTGACTCATTTTAATCTTTTTTGAAGGAGAAACATTTTGTGCCAGAGTAGGAAATGTAAAAGAAATAAAGAGAATTAATAATTTGGTCTTCATAATTAAATGTACACAGATCTGACGTTTTAAATAAACATTCCGTATAAAACTTTGTTGTTTTAATTAACATACAATAAATTTTATGGAACAATTTAGATTGGAAGTAGCAAGAGATGGTCAAGGATATTTCTACGACGTACACTCTTTGGGCAACAATAGATACGATATATTTAAGGATGAAGTTCGAGTAGGTACTTTACAGATTGATGGTAAAGATCATCAGCACTGCAAAGCAATTGATTGCGAAATAGATTTACCACTTATGAATTCAATTAGAGAAGGAATTATACTCCATGAAGATGTCTCCTACTAAGAAAGTTGTTATTGTTGGCGGAGGGTTTGCCGGGTTAAACCTTGCGAAAAAGTTGGCCAATCATGATGCCTATGAGGTTACTTTGGTAGATAGAAATAATTATCACTTTTTTCCACCATTGCTGTATCAGGTCTCAACTGCATTTATAGAAGCATCTAACATCAGCTACCCATTCCGCAGGATGTTTCAGGGTAAAAAGAACCTTACTTTTTTTATGGGTGGATTAACTAATGTTGATTCGGCTAACAATCTTATAGAAACTGATAACGGTTCTTTGTCCTACGACTATCTGGTGCTTGCCATGGGGACTGAAACGAATTACTTTGGAATGGAAAATGTGAAAGCAAAGGCTTTACCGATGAAAACCATTGATGATGCATTGCAGATGAGAAATCACATATTGCTCAGAATGGAAGAGGCAGTTCGGGCAAATAATCCCAGGGACAAAGAAAGGCTTGGTAATGTTGTAATTGCTGGTGGTGGGCCTACTGGTGTTGAACTCGCAGGAATGTTTGCCGAGATGGCTACTAATATAGTTGCGAAGGATTATCCATCTTCAAAGAGCGGTCAGGGAAGAATTTTTCTTGTCGACAGTGGAGACACCCTCCTTGGCCCCATGAGTGTAAAATCTCAGAATGAAGCTTATAAAGTTCTAAGCAAATTAGGGGTAAATATTGTTTTGAATACGGCTGTGAAGGATTACCAGGATGATCAGGTAATTTTAGGTACTGGAGAAATTATAAATGCTGCGACATTAATTTGGACTTCCGGGGTAATTGCGAAAGCGGTCCCAGGTTTCCCTGCGGAAGCTGCCGGGCGTGGCCGTAGATTATTAGTGGACCAGTTTAATAAGCTTCAAAATTCTGCTAATGTTTTTGTGATTGGTGATCAGTGTATGCAGATGACTGATGAGAAATTTCCAAATGGACATCCACAACTGGCCCAGGTAGCGATTCAGCAGGGTAAGCTTTTAGCGAAGAACCTGCTACAAGCGGATAAGGGGGAAGCGATGACTGCATTCCATTACAATGATAAAGGCAGTATGGCAATCATTTCCAAATTTAAAGCAGTAGTTGACCTACCAAAAGGATTCTTTAAAGGATTTTTCGCATGGGTGGTTTGGCTATTCATTCATATTATCCCT
>Ga0247806_10000855_pt1 | contig 16384 bp, 17 predicted proteins | sample UWRJL059202B1_FD_179935 | JGI IMG/M metagenome (GOLD analysis project Ga0247806, IMG submission 179935) | Plant litter microbial communities from Arlington Agricultural Research Station in Wisconsin, United States - UWRJ-L059-202B-1 | ecosystem: Environmental > Terrestrial > Plant litter >... | reverse complement strand
ACCTTTCCTCCCAATGTTTACAACAGCAATGGCGTCTACAGCTATTTGTTCACAGCAACAGCGTCTTCAAGCGCTTTCTACTTTCAGAACTATGCTTCCGGGGCGAGGACTTTCTACCTGGATGATGTTACTTTGCGGGAAATGAATTCTGGCTATGTGCCGGATGTCGTGAGCCATGCAGATTACTCGCCGTTTGGAGTGCGACTGGACTGGAGGTTTAAGGAAGAAGGGGATGATTACCGTTATGGTTTCCAGGGCCAGGAGATGGATGATGAGATCAAGGGTGAAGGGAATTCTTTGAACTATGAATACCGCATGCATGATCCGAGGATCGGAAGGTTCTTTGCGGTGGATTCGTTGGCACCCAAATATCCGCATAATTCGCCGTATGCTTTTAGTGAGAATTCAGTTATTGCTTTTGTGGAATTGGAAGGTCTTGAAAAAGATAATTTGAGTTATAAAACTATCAAATATAATAAACCAACAATCTCTGCGGAAGACATTGAATTGTTTCGAGAACAGTATATGTTCTCCCAGCAAGTTGTTAGAAATCATAAAGCAGGGGGCAGACAGAAGGAAGCAATGGCAGAGCAAAAAGATGGTTTTGAAAGACTTTCTTACGAAGCGTATAAACAGGGTTGGGAATTTGCTTCTGAAATGTTGGATTACTATATTGCTGGTAAGGGGGGCGTATATACTATAGATCATAATAACATTAGTCATTATCATAGTACTTACCAGGCAATGCATAAAAACGTACATCGATTTTTCTCCCATGTTGGTACGGGTGGTTATTCTAATATTGGTACTTTCGCGAAGACATTGAAGAATGGGTCCAGTGGGGTTTATCAGGATTGGTACGAGACCGTAGTGTCCAATATTCCTACTGGTCGTGGATCAGAAAATTTGGAAGAATTTGGTGTTGAGGTTGCGTATGCTCTAGGCGATTTTACACTTCTAACAAAATCAAATTTTGAAATCCAAAGAGACGGCGATAAATATTATATTTCTGGTTATGCATTACATCAAGCATTTGATGTATATGATTGGAATGGGAATGGATTTTCGGTGAAAATTTTGGGGACAACAGTTAGCGATAATGAGTTAGATGAATTAAAGCAAGCAGGTGCAAAGAGCTATAAGGTCCAAAGCACAACATGGAAAACAGAAGTTGAAAAAGGTTCCTATTTACCATTGATAGTGAAGGAAAAATAGATTATTCACATGTAATATTAAATTATGATTAGATATATAGGTATAGCAATTATCATTCTTTCTGGATGTAATACTTCTAATAGTAAAATTTTGAATCGAGCAAATAAGATTTCTTTAGAAATCAGTCATTTGGATACAATTTCCGATTTCTCCTCCAATAGGAATCGACCAGCTAAAGATGTTCAAAACATTGGACCTAGATTGTACGAAAAAATTCGATTATTCCAGAAGAAAGGTATTACATCCACAAGTACAAAAGAAATAAAAACTCAAAAGTATGACACAGACAGATATGGTGATGGACTCACTTTTGAAGTTCGATTTAAAAGTACTAATAATGAATCTATGAGATTTTTTCTACTTTATTCTTTTGACGAAGATTTTTTTAGAATAACAGGTTACTAGGTAATGTCCCGGCTACCCGGAGCATTTTTTCTGCTTATGTGCCTACGATACCGGGCCGCACCTACGAGCTGAGCTTCAAAATCGATCTGAACGGGCAGGGCAATGTGCAGAACATGGTTACACCGCTGATCGTGTACAGCAGCAATGGTAGCTATACCCAAACGTTCAAGGCAACGAGCTCCTTTTTCTATTTCTTTTTCCAGAGCACGGGTGCAGCAACCCGGACTTTCTACCTCGATGATGTCGTCGTGAAGGAGGTGACGAATTACCTGCCGGATGTCGTGAGCCATGCAGATTACTCGCCATTTGGGGTACGCCTGGACTTGAGGTTTGGTAGTGCGGGAGATAATTACCGTTATGGTTTCCAGGGCCAGGAAATGGATGATGAGATCAAGGGTGAAGGGAATTCTTTGAACTATGAGTACCGCATGCATGATCCGAGAATCGGAAGGTTCTTTGCGGTTGATCCGTTGGCGCCGAAGTATCCACATAATTCGCCGTATGCTTTTAGTGAAAATAGGGTGATTGATGCCGTTGAACTAGAAGGATTGGAGTCGCAAGTAATTGTCGATAATAGCATTAAAGATTATAAAGAAAAACATATTATTAAATCTGGAACTGTTGAATTTCAAAATTTAATAGCGGTAGGTAACGTTTTTGGCGATGCGATATATGCCATGATTATGAATGATCCATATTTTAATCATTATGGAACGGTTAGATTTAAAATGGTTAAGTATAGTGAAGAATATGAATCCAGTTGCTTTGGGATGTGTCAAGTTGCAGTCCATTATGCTAATTACACTGTTTTTTGGAGTTCTTATGATTTTTTAGGAGATGAAGTGGTAAGAAGTTCAGAAGTTAAATTACGCGCAGGAGTTACTCATTTTAGCGGTATTTCTGATATTCCAGCTATTGTAATTCCGGAATTAATCCTAGCTAAATATGGAATGTTATTTAAAGGTGCAATAACTCAAGGAATGCGTAGAGCTTTTGGAACTCCTTTTGTAACAGGTTCTGCAGATCGGTTAAAAACGCTGACAGCGCAGGCATTTCTAGGTGTAGGAGGTGCAGTTGGGGAACTTAAAGTGCTAAAGCATTTTATGAAACTTGGAAAAAATGTGCAACTTGTTGCGGAAACAAGTGCAAAGAAAACAGTAGACTTTGTTGTTGATGTTGTTCAAGTTGAAGTTAAAACGTGGTCAGGACTAGGAAGAGGAGCAGGTAAGGATATTGTAGAAGGTTTAGGTAAATTTGATGAAAATGGGGGGACATTTTTTATTGTAAACAATACAAAATTTACTAATTCTGAAGTACTAGATTTTATTCAAAACATTAAGTCAGTTAAAATACCTTCGAATGTTAAATTTGAAATTAAATCTGCAGCTGAACTGCCTAAAGTATTCGGGAATTAAATTTAATTAAATGAATGAAATCTATTATATCTATTTTGGCCTAAAATCATTAGATCAGGTAGACCGTATATTGTCAACGTTAGGCGTTGTTGAAAAAGAGATATTTGAACACGATCTTGCTAGATTACGTTGGTGTGTTAGACTTGATCTTGATAAGGAACAAATCTTCAATAAAGAGGAGATGGATGAAAAATATGATTTTGACAGCTATTTCCTTAAACATCTTTTCACTAATGTTGAGATTAAGAAAATAGTTACTTTGGAATTTATGGATCCAAACATCGATATAGGCGAGATTTTAAAGCACAGAAAGGAAATAGAGAACCAGATGATTAAAATGGCTAAGCAGTTTAACTTTCCATTTGCAATAAGGTATAGAGTAAATGAAGAGTTTATTTATCCAGTATATTTGAAAATTGAAAATTGACCTCCCTTCAATAAACGGGACAATTTAAAAATAGAGTTTTTCGGGTATTGAGGTCTTCCCTGTTGTTGAGCCTGGAAACAACAATTTACCAGAATAATTTCAGTACGGCCCTTACGCCGTTTGAAGCGTTTTCTACGGGCACCGTAAGCCTTTCAAGCGGCAGGCTGAAAGCGGACAACATTGCGCCTTACTGGTACATTTCTGCTTACGTGCCTACGATACCGGGCCGCACGTACGAGCTGACCTTCAAAATCGATTTGAACGGGCAGGGCAATGTGCAGAACATGGTTACACCGCTGATCGTGTACAGCAGCAATGGCACGTATACGCAAACATTTACGGCAAAGGGTGCGTTTTTCTATTTCTTCTCCAGAGCACAGATGCTGGTAACCGGACTTTTTACCTTGGATGATGTTGTGATCCGAGAGGTCTCCTGTTATTTGCCGAGGTTGTAAGCTATGCGGATTATTCTCCGTTTTTGGGGTGCAACTCGATGGCAGGTTTGGGGAGGAAACCAATGGTTACCGTTATGGCTTCCAGGATCAGGTACTCGAAAAGAGCAAAAAGGCAGGTGTAAAAGTGAATGAAATAATACTTGAATAATGAAATTGTTTAATATTGATACCGACTATAAATATTCGATCGGGAATGGGGATAGTCAGGCTGTTTGCCTTTTTGATAGTGAGATACGAAAATCATTCAGCAAAGGCGATAGGTATCCGGAAATAGCCGATCCACTTCCATTCATGCTGCGTAAAAAAGCGAGGCTTACGGATTGTTTGTCTCAAGGTGGGATTGCTTCAGCGGGATTTCTGGTGGACCAAAAGATCAAAACGCTACTGGAATCCTATTATTTAATGCAGCACAAATACTATCCTGCTGAGATCCGGGAAGAGGATGCTACTCCGATTCGTTCCGATTATTTTTGGTTACAATTGGAGGAAAATTTCATGTCTGAGATCGATTATAACCGATCTGTATTTTATGAAATGGATATGGCCAGCAGGGTGGGGGAAATTCAACTGGAATCGTTTGACGATTACAAACAACAACGATCCGGAAAAGGTTGGAAGTGGGATGCCAAAGCAAAACAAATTTATTTAAAGCAAAACTCCAGGTTAAAGGAGGTCGATGTGTTCCGGCTTTTTCCTTTGGATCACACTTTATGTGTTTCGGAACGATTCAAAGAAGCCATTGAGGCCAGTAAAGTAAGTGGATTTAGTTTTGAAGAATATGACAAAATTCGTTTTTAAAAGCGTAGCTATGCTAAATAGGTGTGGCGCCAATAATTTTCATTGGGTACTCATTTGACAACCAGCAGGGTGTATTATTCTTCATCGGGAATTTCCCAACTTTTATTCATTGTAAATATGCCGCTTAGCTTTGGAGGAAAAATGTCAACAAAGGAAATAAAAAGTAGATTATGAGACTTAACCAAAGTTTAAAGGCAGTTGTTGCTTTAGGGATAGTTGTTTTGATATTTTGGCTCTTTGATTGCTGGGATAAGAGAAAGCGGGATGAAAATTACCGGATAACCATCGCGTGGGTCACAAAATTGGAGTGGCCTAGCAATGGTTCAGAGTCAGCAAAAGTATATTACTACTATAAAAATAAAGTATATTACGGATCTTTCTCTATTCTTTTGGGATTTGAAGGGAAGTTTAAAGTAGGTTCACGTGTATTTATAAAGTTTTCTCCACAAGATCCTGACTTTGCAGCTGTAGAACATGAGTACTTAGTTCCTGATACTTTACAAGCTCCTTGGAATGGATGGAAGGAAATACCTGTGAAAATAAGACAATAATAACCAGCTTGGTAGGGGTGTTGCTATCACCGCCGGGGCAGCACCGAATGGTAATGTCTTGATTTAGATAAAATAGTTACATAATTTGATTTCATGGCAGTGTTGGATGGGCAATTTGATTTTAGATCATCAGCAAAGGACGGCTGCAAGCTTCCCGGGGATGGAAAAGGTAGATTGCGCCATGATTTCAGACAAATGGTAGCTTCGGAAGGAAGATAACAAATGAATATGAATGATATAAAACAGTTAACAGAAAGCAATTTACTGCAATTTGTACATAGACTAATAGCAGAAAAAGAATCTAAAGATTTGGAACAAAAATGGGGGTCTGAAGATTTTAAGAATGGCTTCGGAAGTACTTTTCTTAAGCCAATTAATCCTTTTTTTAAGCGCATTATTTTAAATCACGCGCAGGAGAAATTAAGTTCCATGATTTTTTACGGTGATTTCGATTTAGAATTTTTGACTTTGTCCAAATTACTGGGTGACAATAGAAAAGTGTATGTAGCACACGATGATGTGTTTTATTACTTCTTCAACGAAAATGGAAAAGCTGGGGATTTTATCCTTAAAACCTATTCGGCAAAGAATATTGAAAAAGAGCTTGATTGGGAGATAAAAAACATAGCCGTGGTTTTTCAGTAATTGATTGAAATAGTCAGATGAGTGTAACAGAGTGTAATCCGTAATTGAATGAATGTAGTTTTAAAATCCTGTTTGCTATCGCGTTCAACGATGCGCAGGTTTATGGCCAATGTGAAATTCAAACGACACATGTGCATCGCATGAAAGCATATACAGAATTAGACGTGCTGAACCGGCATGGCGTGCTTCTAAAATGCCGGTTTTGCAAACGCATCAATAAATTGGAAACTTTTGTTCCGAGTAATCGGACCTATATCATTGAAACAGGAAATGGATTAACGTACAGAATCTCACGAAGCGCAAAAGGCAAGAAAAGAAACCCGGAAGATCAAGAGATTTAAGATACAACTTGAATAGAATGCCTAAGCCATCCATCCAAGAACAATCAATTATGAAAATATTTTTAGCCGCCTCTCTCTTTACAATATTGACTTCCTGCTCTCTGCAAGACAAACAATATCCATGCGAAGCATTTGACCTGAACAAATTGCCTGTTGATACAGCCTATTTGTTCAAAAGCCTGACGTATTCCAACGGAACGGATACGTTGACACTCGTCAAATCGAGTCACCGCGTCACTCAAAAAACGACGTATGGACAATTCGGAGTTAACGCGTTCCCCTGTGAGCCGGAATTTGACGTCTATTATACCGAAAGCAATCGCGGGTTGAGAATCAGGTACTTTTATGCGTATAATCCGGAGGGCGACGGGAGATTGTTTCTGCGCCTATCAGTCAATTCAAGCGATGTGACCTTACCGGTTGATTCAATGCCATCCATCACATCGATTTTTATGGGCGATAAATATGAGTCGGGAAGGAATTTGTATGGTAAGATTGAACGCATCCAGATTAAAGATATGCGCGTGACTGCCATAGAAATGAGTCCGGGAAATACCTGGGAATTGGTACAGGTGGGAGACTCATCCGTTGTCTCTTCCCGCAAAATTCCATAACATTCCGCGAAACACCAGTTCCATCCGGCAAAAACCATTCAATCCTGCGAAAAAATCCCTAACCCAACTGACCGTCCTTCTTTCTTAAACGGCTCAACGTCTCAGGCGTCATGCCCATCATCGAAGCAAGGTATTGCAGCGGCACCTGGTTAAACAATTCCCTGCGCTCGGCAAACAGTTGCTGGTACCTTTCGGAGGCGCTCATCGACAGCAGGGTCCGTACCCGGTTTTCCATCGTTGTGAAACAGCGGGCGATGAACAGCTTTTCGAGTTCGTGCCAGCGTGGGACGACCTGCCCGAGCCGGTTGTAATCGGCGCGGTCTATCGTGTACAATTCACAATCCGTTAAAGCCTGGATGTGGTGTCTGGCCGGTTCATTGAAAACGATCCCGCCGAGATCGGCCACAAAATAGCCCTGTGTTGAGATCCATTGCGTAATCTCTTTGTCCCCATAGGCGCTGTAAACACGGATAATCCCCGATTTGTGGAAGCTGAGCTGATTGCAGGTCTGACCCGCTTTCAGGAAATAAGCCCCTTTGCGCAATTGCGTTTCCCGGAAGAACCCGCTGATGTCGAGGATCTCTTCGCGTGTGACGCCGAAATAGGACTGGATGTATTGTTCGAGCTCGGTCATGGTCGTGAAAATACGAAAATCAATGCACAGAGAGTACGGATGAAGAATGAGATATAAGAATACGGTATTGTTCTGTAGAATTTAAATAGCAGACGAAATTTCCTGGTTCGTACGCTCATGGATCCCGCTTTTGAGAATAAAATATAATTCTGTTGTCAGGACTGGGCATTAGCATTGGATGCTCTTCAATGCGAAACAGAACGTGCTAAAAATGGAGGAAGCCCGCAGGGATCACTGACATTTTCACGTTATGTGAGTGGGGAAGAGTTGAGAATGCGTAGCCCTAGCGTTTTTTTTGTTTCTTTTTTTGGGGCGATGCCAAAAAAAGAAAAACTTTGTACTTAATAGTATTCAATTAATGTAAAAATATCGCCTTTTTTGGACTTCTGCAAACCCTTATCACGCTTTTCTGATAAGAATTAATCCTTACTTCGACTCCTCCCTGCGGCAACTCAACAACCGTTGCACGGTAGATAGCCGCCGTTTTCCGGCCGGATATTTCCGGTGCGGCGTCAGGTTATTGAACACAAGCGCGACCAGCAACAGGATCAGCGCGCCGGACAATACAGGATACAGCACATACAGGAAACCGAGTGCCTTGATCTTCGCAGAACCACTGACGGCGATCAGCGCAGTAGCACCGCCCGGCGGATGCAGGGTTTTGGTCCATTGCATGCCGACAATAGCCAAAGAAACGGCGAGTGGCGCGGTTAGCCAGAGGATATCCGGAAGCAGCTTGCAAACCGTCACGCCGATCAAGGCCGAAACAAGATGGCCGCCCAACAGGTTGCGCGGTTGCGCGAGCGGACTCTGGATCGCACCATACACCAATACGCTGGATGCGCCGAAGGAACCGATCAGGAAAAGCTGATCGTTGGGATCGAGCACATAACTTTGCAGGAAAGCGATCAAACCAATGCCAACAAACGAACCGGCGAATGACCAGGCATGTTCCCGTGGGTCCACGAGTGTTTCGCGGTAGAGAATGTAGCGGGAAACCCGCAGCTGGCGTTTCAGTTTCTTTCGGACCATGTTTTCCGGTTTTTGCGCTTAAAGGTAGCTTTTTCCGATAAATGACTGAAAATTAGAAAGGGCGTTGGTTCGTAAAGAATGTGGTAATTGGCAACGATCGGCCTACGGATTTAGTGAGATCCATTCGCTAAAACGCGGATCTGTGTATACCTGAACACCTTTCCGGGTTCGGGAGCTTCTTTGCCAGCCTTTCCATTCGATGTAAATCCCTCCGGATAGCCGCTTTCAGTGGTGAAATGACCTGTCACCGCGACGCGCAAAGGCAGATTGTTGCCTGTCCACAGGGCATCTGCATCAGTGAGCCGGGGGGCAGCCCTTTCGAGGTAGATATAGGTGCGCAGCAGCGCATGAGAAGAATCGCTTTCCGCAGGACAGACGCTCCACTGCGCGCAGGAACAACTAACGGCATTGTAGCAAAGTACAAGCGTGGTGTCGCGTACCTTTGCAACAAGCTGCCTGTTTTCAGAGGGGATGAAAACAGGGGAGGGCTGAACACGGTGCCAGCAGGCAGCTGTGGCCAAAAGAAAAACCAGTGGAAGTTGAAGCATATATCGAAAGTTCTAAACGAATGGGTGATACAAGATAATCAAAAGGACGGTCATGCAGCCGACGGAATGAAAAACAGGCTGTTACGTCGTCAGTTTATGGATCAGCGAAATCTGACCCAAATGATAATAACTGTGTTCAATGACTCCTTCGAGGTTGCGCAACCACGTGCCGTATTGTTCCGCGACGAATATCTCATCCAGTTTTGCATCCGGCAGCTGTTCTACCTGTACGACAAACTGTTCCGCATGGTCCAGGAAGGTTTGCACCAATTGTTCCCAGTCGTTTTGCGATGCGATGGGCGGAAGATCGAAGCTGTACTGATCGCGGATCTCCAGCGCGCCACCGGCAAATACCTGTAAAATCCCGGCCAGGTAGTAATTGATGTGGTAGGTCAATGCCGCAATCGTATTCAGGTTCCCGACTTTTTGCACAGCTTGTTCCCAGCCGGTGCCGAGCAATTGCTCCCGGTAATTCGTGTTCGCGATCCAATGTCCGTCGAGCAATACCTCCCGGAGCCGATTGGCAATGAATTCAGATCTGGTCATGGTTTTATCCCGATGATGAGTCTCAAAGCTAGGGAATTAAATAATCAATCTCAAAACCAGTGCAAAAAAGGCCACGAAAAACTCCGTGGCCTCAGGCTGCATATGTGTGGTACGATTACCCCCGCAACACCTCGCGGTAAAAAATCATGCCGCCGTGGTACAACACACCGTCGACAAATTTTCCGTCTGCGGTAAATCCCGTATCGTCTTTGTAATCGATGTGGTTGCCTGAAACCGTGTAACTGCCGCGGTAAGCGCTTGATTTGTTCCCACGTGCTTCGTCGTAACGACCGTTGGGCAATAATTCCTGGCGGATGCGGCCATCTCCTGTGACCCACATGCCAACAAAAGGATGTTTTGACTGCATATAGCGAATTTTTAAATTGAATTATGCGGAAAATCCGGTCGCAGTCGCCTGTTCCCTCCAGGTTTCGAGATCGTGGCGAACAGTTTCGTTTTTCTGTGCGGCCATGTCATAGGAATCCTGTCCGAGGAAAAGGTGTAGCGGCGGTTGTTTTTCGGAAGCGACCTGGATCAGGATCTCCATCGCTTTTTCCGGGTTTCCCGGTTGCTGACCATTGATGTCTGCCTGGTGCTGTTGTTGGGAAACACGTGCCGACGCATACGCGTCTATGGGGTGCTCAGGTGTTTTCATCGATCCTTCGGAAAGGAAGCTGGTTCTGAAATAGCCCGGATAAACGACCGTCGCATGAATGCCGAACTGCTCCGCTTCTGCGGCCAGCGATTCCGTAAATCCGGCCACGGCAAACTTGGTTGCACAGTAAATGCCCCAGCCCGGGAAGTTCCCGATGTAGCCGCCCACCGAAGCAATGTTGAAAATATGTCCGGAATTTTGTGCGCGCATGTGTGGCATCGTGTTGCGGATCACGTTCAGCGCGCCGAATACATTCACCTCGAAATTTTCACGCGCTTCTGCATCACTGAGCTCTTCCAGGGTGCCGAAATGGCCGTAGCCTGCGTTGTTGACGAGTACGTCGATGCGGCCGAACCTGGCCATCGTGGCGGCAATGCCTGCCTGGACGCTTTTTTCGTCTGTCAGGCTGACTTCCAACGGTAAAAACCGGTCGGCATCAGGCCTTGTGCCCAGCGCGTTGGTCAATGCAGAGATCGTCCTGGAGGTAGCTGCAACCCTGTGTCCCGCCGTAAGCAATTGTTGAATGAGTGTAAGTCCCAGCCCTTTCGAAGCACCGGTAACGAACCATACTTTGTTGTTGTCCATAACTTTGAATTTGATATGGGACAAAGGTAGGGCAGTAGCAGCGGTACAGCGCTGCGGGATTCAAACAGCAAATTGTATAAATCAAACAATTTCATTTCCGCGGAAAGATCCTGGGGTGAGCTGTGCGTGTTTTTTGAAGAAACGGATGAAATGCGACAGTTCCTCGAAGCCGAGACAGCGGGCGATCTCACCGATATTCCAATGCGTGTGTTTCAATAAAGCACGGGCTTCCTGTGCGGTACGTTCTGTAATGATCCGCGAGGTTGTTTTGCCGGTTGTCTCTTTCAGGGCGCGGTTGAGGTGATTGACATGTACAGACAATTGCTGTGCAAACTGTGCGGGCGTCCGGAAAGCAACCTGTTGCAGCGGCGATTCGATCGGGAACTGCCTTTCCAGCAATTCCATGAACAGGGAAGAAATCCGCGTGGAAGCATTGGTGCCTGTATACAAACTTGTTTCGACCGGCTGCATTTTCAACGCACTGTGGATCAGCTCAAAAACAAGGTTGCGCAACACGTCGTATTTGTAGGTGTATTCCGATTCTATTTCCTGTTCCATGCGTTCGAAAACGGCCAGGATCTGTGCCTTTTGTGCATCCGTCAGGAAAAAGATCGGGTTACCGCCCGGTTGAAAGACAGGATAATCGCGGATATGGCCGAATTGAGAGAAAAAGGCTTCCGTAAAAATGCAGAAATAGCCGGATTGCTCATCGTCAATCGATTCCCAGTTATAAGGGATCTGTGGATTCGCGAATAATAATGCCTGTTGTTCGATCTCGACGATCTTATCTGCATAATGCACCTTGTTCCGGCCAACGATCAGGCTGATCTTGAAATAATCCTTCCGGCTGTAGGGAATAGGTTTGGCATGGCAACCGACAAATTCATTGAGCTTGAATACATTGAAATGTCCAATCTCCTTTTGCAGGCTGTCCGGCATCCAGTTCAGCTTGGATTCGTAGAATTCTTCGATGGTTTGCGTCTTTTCCATGACACAAAGTTATACAATTCAAACAGGCGGATTAAAAAATGAGATGATTGATTATCCAATCCTGACTTTTTCTCCCAGAAAATGCGGCGTCACATGCAACCACAAATCGAGGTATACCTTGCCGCGCGCGAAGAATTCGCGGAATTTCGTCCGCAATCCGCCGTATGCTTTTACGTCTGCCGCATTGTAGCCATAGGCCGCAATACCGGCATCACGCGCCAGGAAAACCGCCCTTTCATTGTGAAACCGCTGGGAGATCACGACAAAACGTTGCTGACCGAAAACCTCCTTCGCCCGGATGACCGAATCCAGTGTCCGGAATCCCGCATAGTCGAGGAAAATCGCGCCGATCGGCACACCGCGGAGCACCAGTTCGTCGCGCATGTCTTTGGGTTCATTGTAATCCGCGGTACTGTTGTCTCCGCTCACGAGGATGTATTGGATCTTACCGCTTTTGTACAACGCAACCGCCGCATCGATGCGGTGGAAGAAAAATGCATTTTTCGCCCCGTTGCTGAGGTTTCTGCTGGTACCGAGCAGCAAGCCGACTTCCGTAGCCGGGATTTCCTGCAGATCGGAGGTCACAAAAGCTCGCGTATCTGCTGTGATCCTGAAATCGGCATAAGCAATGAGGAAAAGCAGGAAAAAGCCGATTTCGGCCGGGATAAAGAAGAGCTTGTGCAGCAGGAAGATGACGGGTTTTTCGGTCGTGAACATGATCTGGTTTTGAAGGATGTAAACGTACGGATTTTTAGCGTCACTTGGCTCAAAGTTGAAAGGATGGGTTTCTTAAAGTGTACATTAGCAATTCGTTGATTTCGGAGGCCCTGTTCAAAGTCATGAAATGTCCACCTTTTGAAATCGTGTGATCACAGTTCACAAAGCGATGGGGCAGGAGCCGGTCTATGTCGCCATGAATGTGCGTCAGCTGATCAGGAATCGCTTCATTCTTCCAGCAAACAATTTGATGGATCGCCCAGCGTACAAATGCAGGGTCTGTTTTTCGCAATATTTCATTCAATATTTCTTTTTCTGCTTCGGATTGAACCCCAAATAGCCAGTTCGGAAAGAAGCCGGGACGTTTTAGAAGTCCGGCAGGCAGTAATCGGTGCAAACCTAACTTTCCCACCCAGCGGAAATAGAACGGGATTTCTGATTTTGTTTTCGCGGAAGCCAGCAGGATAACATGGGTCGTGTCGATCTGTTTTGCGACCTCTATTGCCATCATTCCACCAAATGAAAGTCCAATCAGGATGGGTTGAGAACTCGTGATTTGTGCCAGCAGCCGGGATGCATAAGCCACCATGGTTTCCTGTTGCAGTGGTTGTATCCATCGGACGAAAATTACTTCGTAACCCGGAAATTCAAGTTCAGTAAACACGGATTCGTCCGCCCCTAAGCCACTAAAAGCATAAATTTTCCGGTCCATGGATTGATTCAACTTTAACACTTACAACTCAAAAAGGATCAACCCGCTTTCGATGCATCGTCCACGTTCCCGCGTTTTTAGAGCGGACATGAAATAAGCCAAACAAAAGGCGCTTGCCTAAAATGCACCAGGTTCCGTAAAAAGCATCTTCCTGCACATTGTAAATGCCGGTGTAATGGATCCGGTGGCCAGGTTTCAGCACGTCGATGCTTGTCTCCGTACTTTTTTCGAGGTACACAAAATGATGGGTTGGATATTGTTTCACGAAATGAAGCTGGGTACCGTCGAAGGTGCCTGCAATCTGCGCCGGATCGGGATGCATGCCCGCGCCGCCTGTATCGGCAGCAGTTCCCTGGATGGTTGTGCCCTGCTGAAGGATCTCTACGTCGAAATACAGTTCCGCATGTTGCAGGTTTCTGTACGTTTTTCCGTAAACGACCGTACCGGTCCAGAAACCTTGAATGGAATGGGTCATGTTACCGCAATTTGATTACACAACAAGGTACGGAATATTATCTTTCGGCGACCGTTCACCTCTCAAATTGATTGTTTACTTGAATGCGCTGCCGTAACGGGCTTATACACCTGCACTGCCAACACGAAATGCTCCCGGACGAACAGTCTCCGACTTTTAGCTTTCCTTCTTTCCAATCTGCGCCTATTTAGACTTTTTCCCTACCTTTAACGTCCCCGAATCTCAGCCAGAATACCCACGCATGAAGTTAGCCAACAAGATTTTCCAGCAGCACATCGAACATTATACAACGCCCGCTACGCGTGACCGCTGGAATGAATCGGTGGTCAATAACCTCGTTGTTTCTCCTTCGCGGATCACAGCGAAGGTGAGGGATCTGGCGAGCTATGCGGTCGAGATCAATTATAATTTCGAAAAAGTGACGCGGTCGAGCTGTACCTGTAGCTTTGAGATGGGCCCGGTTTGTCCGCACGTTGTGCATGTGCTGATCGCCGCCGACCGCGAACAGCTCGCGAAATATGAGAAAGTACTGGAGGAAGCAGACGAATCCGGGGAAGGCATTCACCCGACGGATTACATCGTGCGCGATTTCGACATGTCGCAGCTGACCAATACTTTCCTGTTTCGCCACAGCTCTGAGGTTTTCACAACCAACCGCAGCGGTTTCCGCGATATTCACCCGGAAACGATCCGCCTGAACGAAGGGGTTTTTACCTACAGCTTCAGCCATGTCGAGTTCCCCCCGGTATCCGTGAAGCTCCACAACGGGAAACTAACCGTTTCCTGCCCGTGCCAGGCACCGAAAAAATTGCTGTGCCAGCACCAGGTGCAGGTGCTTTTCAACATCATGGACCGCCAGGAGATCCGGATGTTCTTCGATGAAAAGATGCGGCACGATCGCATGCGCCTGTTTGCGGTAGAATATGGGCTGGAGCAGCAACTGGATCCCGATGACTATTTTGAGCTGGAATATACGCGCCGCACGGCCGAGATCAAGCCGAAAATGCGCGAGCTGCTGCCCGTCAACCAGGAAATGACCGATTACCTGACGAAGAACCTGTTGCCGAAAACCCCGAAACCGGCTCCGCGCGCGGAAACACCTGCAACGGATGTGCAACGCATCCTGGTATTCGGCCAGCACAAGTACTACGATCATTTCTACATCGAGCTGATGGAAGCGCAAACCGGCAGGGAAGGGAAGCTTAAAAATCCATTGCGGCCTGTGCATCCGATGGAGCTGATCTGGCAAACCGACAAGGTTGAAGAGCTGAAATTTTACACGGGCATCTCCAAATTCCACAATTCCTACCAGGGTAACCGGTCGGAGTCGGACATCGAAGGCTTAAAAGCACTCGTTAAAAACCCGCTGGAATTGCAGGCATATTACCTGAATCCGCAGGTTTCTGAGAACATCACGGCCAGTTCCATCGTTCCCGTTGGATTGCGCCTGCTGCACATCGAGGTGCACATTTCCGTACACCTGGAAAACGGTTTTTATGAGCTGTCCGGCGAGCTGATCCTCGACGATCTGCCGCATGCGCTGAAAACGCTGAAGATCCGCTACGATTATTTCGTGCTGATCGGCGGGACTTTATACCTGATCGACAATCCCGACTTCCTGCGCGTGATCCGCTTTTTTCAGCAGAATAACCACAAAATCCTCGTTTACGAGTCCAAATTCGAAGAATTCCGAACCAACATACTGTCGCAGCTCGAAAACAAGGTGCGCATTACCTATACCTACCTGCGTCCCGCGACGAAAAAGCAGCTGAAGGAACAAGGTTTCGACAAGGCCTATCAGCCGGTGATCTATTTGTCTGAACAAGGCAATTACATCTGGATCACGCCGGTCATGCGCTACGGCAATGTCGAAATCCCGGTGCTTTCCCGCAAACAGGTGTATGCAACCGACCGCGCCGGTGTCCCTTTCACGGTCCAACGGGACGTTGAACGCGAATTGGCGTTAACAGCAGTCCTACTGAAACAACATCCCGATTTCGAAGAGCAGCTGGATGGCGTGCACCTGTCGCTGCACCGCAAGTGTTTCATAGACGAAGGGTGGTTCCTCGATGCCTTTGAGACCTGGCGCGACCTCGGCATTGAGATCCTGGGCTTCAGCGAGATCAAAAACAACAACCTGAATGCGAACAAAGCGAAAGTACATGTCTCCGTCAGCCGCGGATTGGATTGGTTCGATACGATGGCGGAGGTAAAATTCGGCGCGCAGCAGGTTTCGCTAAAACAGGTACAGAAAGCAGTCTGGAACAAAAGCAAATATGTACAGCTCGGAGACGGAACACTGGGGATCCTGCCGGAAGAATGGATGGTGAAGTTCGAGCACTATTTCCGGGCCGGTGAATTGCATGGCGAGCAGATCCGCACGCCGCGCATGAACTTCTCAGAGATTGGCGAATTATATGAAGCGGAAGTGCTGACGAGCGATGTCCGGGACTTGATCGCCTTGTATGCCGAGAAGGTCAATCGCTTTGAAACGATCACAGATGTCGACGTTCCCGCAGATCTGAACGCAACCTTGCGGGATTACCAGAAACAGGGGTTGAACTGGCTAAACTTCCTCGACGAATTTGGTTTCGGTGGTTGCCTGGCCGATGACATGGGATTGG
>Ga0247806_10000854_pt1 | contig 16385 bp, 11 predicted proteins | sample UWRJL059202B1_FD_179935 | JGI IMG/M metagenome (GOLD analysis project Ga0247806, IMG submission 179935) | Plant litter microbial communities from Arlington Agricultural Research Station in Wisconsin, United States - UWRJ-L059-202B-1 | ecosystem: Environmental > Terrestrial > Plant litter >... | reverse complement strand
GGGATTTAGGGTAATTAAAGTAAAAAAATCTTTATTACCCCAGTTAGGCCGGCTTGGCCAGCCATTCAGGTTCTCGAAGAGTGCCCATGGGGCAAGCGCTTCAAAACCATAAGTGATGTTGGCAGGCGGATCTTTAATGACCCCGGTAACCTTAAGGCTGACCTGGTTTTCGAAGGTGAGTGCCCTGTTTAATACATCAGTGCTGCCAAATAAACGTTTAGCAGTGGTTTCGGTCAGCACAATGGTATTTGGAGCTATTAAGGCCTGCGCTGCCTGTCCATGGATAAATTCAAAGTCAAAAACCTTTAGAAACGAAGGATCAGCATACCTGCTTTTGACTTTAAAACTGTTGTTTTCATGGGCGATGAGCCGATCATAAAGATTGGTGGTTCTGCTCACTTCCATTACCTCGGGAAAGCTTTCCTTTAAATTAGCCGCTAAAACATTGGCAGTCAAACCAATGGTTCTGGCAATCTGCCCATTGCTATCATAGAGGTTTACCATGGCCTGGTAAGTCTGATCTGCCTGTTTAAACTGCTGATCGTGCTTCCACTCATAATGAGCGTACATCAGCAACAGTAAACAGGATGCCATGCCTACAGACAATCCAGCAACGTTAATGAACGAAGACAGGCTGTTCTTCCAAATGTTTCGCAGGGCGATTTTAAAGTTGAGCTTAAACATGGTTTTTTGATCAGGACGTGGTTAACACCTTAACATCTTCTTCAATGACACCATCTAATAAATGCAGAATCCGGGAGCCGTAAGCGGCATTGGCTTCAGAATGGGTAACCTGAATAATGGTAATGCCCTCTTCCTGGTTAAGCTTTTTAAACAACTCCATGATCTGCAGGGCCTGAACAGACTGCAGATTACCTGTAGGCTCATCGGCAAGGATAATGGTGGGCTGCGCCACTACCGCGCGGGCAATACCGACCAATTGCTGCTGTCCGCCGGATAACTGACTGGGGAAAAGATCCTTTTTAGCGACCATTTGAAAGCGGTCCAGCATCTCTGCCACCCTGCTTTTTCTTTCGGCACTACCGACCTTTTTGTATAACAAGGGTGCCTCAATATTTTCGGCAACCGTCATCTCATCAATCAGGTGGTAGGCCTGGAACACAAAGCCAAAATGATTCCGGTATAAATCCATGCGCTTCCGCTCATTTAAGGAGGTAACATCGGTTCCCATAAAGTCATACTGCCCATAGGTAGGATCTTCGAGCATGCCCAGAATGTTTAGCAATGTTGACTTACCCGCCCCCGAGGGGCCCATGATGCTCACAAACTCACCTTGTTTAATGGTGGTTTTCACATGGCGAAGGATATAACTTTTAACGCCTTTAGTGGCGTAATACTTTTCAATGTTGTTTAATGTGATCATGTCTTTTGAATTATTCATATTTCAGTGCATTGATGGTATTGGCAATGGCGGCCCGGTACGACCTGAGGCTCACCGTCACTAAGGTAATCAGCATGGAGATCATCATGGCAATTAAAAATGGCCAAATGGTCAATTCTATGCGGTAAGTAAATGCGGAGAGCCAGGTTGTGGTAAATATATAAGCTAAGGGCCAGGCAATGAGGTTGGCAATAAAAACCATCATTAAAAAAGAACCATTTAAGAGCCTGACTAATTCAAAGGTGGAGGCACCTAATACTTTTCTGATGGCGACTTCCTTAGTTCGTTGCGTCGCCACGAAAGAGATTAATCCGAACAGGCCAATAAAAGAGATGAAAATAATGATGCCGGCAAACACTTTGAACAGGACGCCCATGATGCGTTCACCTTCATAATAATTATTGATTTCATCCTTAACGAAACTAGCATTATAGATATGGTTAGGAAAAGTGTTGTTCCATAACAGTTCGATCTTTTTCATGGCCGGGATCATTTCCTTCAGGTTCATTTTGATGGCCAGGGTATAATATTCACTTTTAGCAGGGTAGATAGCCAAAGGGGAAATGCTTTCTCTTAATGATTTATCGTTAAAATCCTGGATCACGCCTACGATAGTACCTTTCTGGCCGCTTTGATCTAACTCCTTACCGATCACGTCCTGAGGGTTTTTGATATTCATCTTTCTAAGAAAGGTTTCATTAACCACATAACCACTTAGGGTGTCACTTTGCCGATATACTTTTCCAGCAAGCACTTTCAGGTCGAAGAGTTTGTAGTAGTTTTCATCAGCGACAGCTACGCGGATGGCAAAGTCTTTATTCTCCTTGCCCTGAAAAGAAAAGGTATTCTCCATCACATTGTTAGACGATGGTGGCGCCTGACAGAAACTAACCAGTTGCACGCCGCTCATGGTTAACAGTTGTGCTTTAAAGGTATCATATTTCTTTTTGCTAATGCTGTCGCCAGGAACGCTAACCATAGACACCGCAGCAGCATCAAAGCCAAGCGGCTTTTTGCGGAGGTAGTCCATTTGTCGTAAGATGACCAGGGTGCCAATGATGAGGATGACGGTGATGGCGAACTGCACCACGACCAGCACCTTCCGCAGACTTAAGCCACTTGCATTGGCGGTTACTTTATTTTTTAATGCTAAGGCAGGGTTAAATCCCGACATGATCATGGCTGGGTAAAAGCCCGCCAGGAAGGTGACCACCCCGACCATAGCGAGCATAAATCCCAGTATAACAGGTTGCTGAAAGAGGCTGAAAGCCAGCTTTTGACTAAACAAATTTTCCAGGTGAGGCAAGGCCATCTCGGCCATTATGCCAGCCACAAATAAAGCGAGTAGTGTGATGGTGAGGGTTTCCAGCAAAAACTGTGTAACCAATTGTTGCCTTCTGCTGCCCATTACTTTCCGTACGCCAACTTCTTTGGAGCGGTTTACGGCCTGTGCGGTGGCCAGGTTGATGAAATTTATACAGGCGGTAATTAAAAGGAATAGCGCAATAACCAACAGCCCATAGATCTCCTTCTTAGCTACGGTCTTTCCTGCTATATTTCCATATTTCTCTTGATAATGAATATCAGGCAGCGTTTGGAATGTGTAGAATTGTTTGCCTGTGGCGTTTTTATCTTCATACTTTGTGGTAAACTTTTCCAAAGGCCCCTGGAGGTCATCAGCGCTCAGCCCTTCCTTAGCCAGTACATAACACTCGGATGATGAATTGACCGATCCCCAGCTTTTACTGTCTTTTTTTGAGTAAGTGGCATAACTAACGGCTAAATGGATGGGTAAAGTGGTATTTGCCGGTGGCGTTTGGAATACACCAGTAACTTTTAATAGAATTCGGTTATTAAAAAGAATTGACTTTCCAATCGCCTGGCGCCAGTCGCCAAAGTATTTCACCGCTTTTTCTTCGGAAAGCGCTACCGTGTTTGGGTCTACCAGGTCTGGCTTGCTACTCAGCCAGGAGAATTGAAAGATGTCAAAAAACTGCGGCTGAACATACTGGACGCTATTTGATTCTTTAATTCTTACCTCGCCCGCCTCATTTTTAACCATGATAACGCCATTAGTGCTTTGCATGGCAGCTACTTTTTCCAGTTGTGGAAGGTCCTGCCGCAAGGCATTGGCCAAAGGTATGGGCACCCCAGACGAGGCATCTGTGCCGGCAGCATATTCCCAGTTGGATACCGCCCGGTAAATCCGGTCCTTATTTGGAAACTGTTCATCAAAACTCGTTTGATAGTTGACAAAAACGAAGATCAGGATACAGCTGGCCATGCCAATGGATAAGCCGGCAATATTGATGAGGGAATAACCTTTAAACTTCCAAAGGTTACGAAATGCTATTTTCAGGTTTAATTTAAACATCTTTTTATCGTTTAGATTACTCGTATTTTAAATGATTAACTGGGTTAGCCTTTGCCGTTTTATAGGATTGTAAACTAACCACCATGATACTGAGCAACAGGGTGAGCGTACCCGACAAGAGGAATGGCCAGAGGGGCATTTCAATCCGGAAGGCAAAGCCATTAAGCCACTGGTTTAACACCACATAGGTGATGGGCCAGGCAATAAGATTGGCAAGCAGTACTAAGCGGGCGAAACCTTTGTTTAAGAGCTGCAGGATATCAAATAAGGAGGCGCCCAATACCTTTCTGACGCTGATTTCTTTACTGCGGCGCTGGGTAGTAAAGGCAGCAATAGCAAACAGCCCCATTAATGCCAAAGAAATGGTGACCAGGGACAATAAACTAATTAAGGATTTCAATTGCGACTGGCTTTTTAACAAGCCATGAAAACTTTTATCTAAAAAGGTATACTTGATTGGAAATTCGGGTTCTAACGTTGCCCAGGCTTGTTCTACATTAGCGACGGTTGTTGCTGCTTGTGAGGGGTCTATATGTAGGAGCACGTAACGCAATGGGTTTCCATTGATAAATTGAAACACAATGGGCTGATAACTTTTCTCGGGACTATAATGGTTAAAATCATTCACCAGGCCGATGACGTTGTAGTCAGTACCACGGAATTTAAGTGTTTTGCCTACGGGATCAGTAAGCAGGAAGGTGCGGGCGGCTGTTTCGGTTAACACCAACGATTTGGTCGTGTCCGTGGTGTGCATGGCATCAAATGCGCGACCGCCTTTGATTTGCATGCCCATGGTTTCAAAGTAATCTACATCAATGGTAATGAAGCTACTGTTATAAAATTGCCCTTTATTTCCGTATTGATTGCCCCCCATATCTTCTCCAGGCAAATGATCTGCCCTGGATATAGATTTTACCCCTGGAATGCCGGCCAGTGTATTTTTTATTTTGTGGTAATGTTCTGTCCGATTGTCCTGCATGATGGAAACCGCCATGACCTGCTGTGGCTTATAACCCAGGTCTTTTTGTTGCATGTAGTTTAACTGTCTGTTGATGATCCAAATGCCAGCGATAAAAAGAACCGCAATGGAAAACTGAACGACGATTAAGGTATTGCGGAGCCATGCCCCTTTGTTGCTGTTCGAAAAATTGCCTTTCAGTATTTTAGCCGGAATGATGTTACTGAGCATCAGGGCCGGGTAAAGGCTTACCAACACTGTGATCAAAAGGAGCATCAATAAAGCGGGCAGCAGAATGGGCTGGTAATCCATAAATCCATCCAGCGGGATACTGCGACCTATTAGTTGGTTAAAATAGGGCATGGATACTTCCACGAGCACAAAAGCGATCAGCAGACTTAGGACGCATTGCACTGCGGTCTCCATGATAAACTGCAAGCCGGTCTGGATTTTACCTGCCCCCAACACCTTCCTCACCCCTGTTTCCTTGGCTCTTTTAGTGGCCATGGTAATAGATAGGTTGGTGAAATTGACCCCTGCTATTAACAGCACCAGGAAAGCCACCACAAGCATCATGTACAGGTAATCGCCCAGTCCATTGTTAGGAAACTCATACTCCACTTTACTTTTGGTGAGGTGAATATCTTTTACAGGCTGCAGATACAATACATTTTCATCTATGAAGCTGCGAAAGTCTGCTCGCTCGTCCATAGGTAGTCTACTTAGTTCGGCAGCCAGAATTTCTCTCCTGGTTTGGTTGAAGAGTGCTGTTGTTTGTTTAAGGTCTGCCTGTGGATGCAAGCGCACATAGGTGTAATAGTTATTGCTATAGTACTCGTCAGAAATACTCTTTTTGAACCTCCTGATTAGGTTAAACTTAAAATGAGAGGGGTACCGTGAGGCATCAATGACGGCCGCAATGATAAAGCCTTCCTTATTATCCAGGGTAATTTTTTGGCCTACGGGGTTAACGTCGCGCCCAAAAAGCAATTCGCTGTATGCTTTAGTGAGGATCACAGATTGAGGGTTGTTTAGCGCCTGATCTGTCTGCCCATAAAGTGCCGGATAGTTGAACACGCGGAAGAAGTTGCTATCAACCATTAACACATCCTTTACATACAAACTTTTGTTATTGGTTTTGACCAGCATCTCGCCGTACCAATAATCCTGGATGCGCGTGGACACTTCTACGCCCGCTATTTTTTCTTTAGCCACGGTGGCCATGTTACCCGGGCTCAACGCGACGTCTTCACCAGGTGCAGTATAATTTACGCGGTACAGGTATTCGTAACCGGGGTTCCAACGGTCATAGCGACGTTCGCTCTGCGCATACAACAGGGCGAGAATCACGATGGCGAAGGCCACCGACAGTCCAAAAATGCTGATAAAAGCATAACTCTTGTTTTTCAACAAGTTTCTGAAGGCGATTTTAAGGTTGAGCTTGAACATGTTAAATCAATTCTTCTGTACGACCCTTGTTGATCTTTTCGGAGATGACGTGCCCGTCTTTTAAGTTAATGATGCGGTTAGAAAAGCTGGCATCATGAGAAGAGTGAGTCACCATGACGATGGTGGTGCCTTGCTCATTCAACTCACACAGCAATTCCATTACTTCGTTACCATGGGTACTGTCCAAATTACCGGTAGGCTCATCTGCCAGCACTAACTTTGGCTTGGTAACCAATGCCCGGGCCACGGCCACGCGTTGCTGTTGTCCCCCGGAGAGTTGTTGTGGAAAGTGTCCGCTCCGGTTCACAATATTCATTCTTTCGATGATGGCCTTCACCAGCTTTTTACGCTCGTCAGAGGGCACCTTGTTATAGATTAGTGGCAGTTCGATGTTTTCAAAAACGGTGAGTTCATCAATTAAATTGAAGTTCTGGAAGACAAAGCCCATGTTGCGTTTTCTGAAATTCGATCGCTCTCGGTCGTTCAGGGTCAGCAGTTCTGTTTCCAGAAATTTATAACTTCCGCTTTCTGGTTTATCCAGTAGCCCCATTACGTTCAACAAGGTTGATTTTCCGCAGCCTGAAGGGCCCATGATGGAAACAAACTCTCCTTGTTTTACGTGGAGGTTGATGCCATTTAAAGCGGTTGTTTCTACCTCTTCTGTTTTATAAACTTTCTCCAGATTTTCAATTTTAATCATGTCTGTATGCTATTGAGTTGATTTGTTAATAGTTATCATGTCGTATTGTTGGTATTGATCGTAGGAGGAGGTGATGACTTCCTCGCCTTTTTGCAGCCCTTCCATGATCTCATAAAATAAGTAATTTTTTCGGCCGATTTTGATGTTTCGTTTCGTCGCCTTTCCATCTTTGACCACAAAGACCCAGGATCCGCCGGTGCTTTGAAAAAATTGCCCCTGTGACAGCAGAAGTGATTTACTGTTTGCTGATAGGGTCAGCTTTGTTTGTAAGGAAAGGCCTCTTCTTAATTCATCTGGCGATTTACCTTCGAAGACCAGCTCTACCTGGAACTGCCCCGCGGTGACTTCAGGAATAACTTTCCGTACCACAAGCTGATAGGTTTGTCCGTTAAATTCACAACTCGCTTTTTGGCCTTCCTTCACCCTATTGATATAATATTCGTCAACCCCGGCCTGTAGTTTATAGCCCTGTAATACATCGATCTTGCCCAGCATCTCGTTAGAACTGTATGATTTACCGATAACCGGATCATAAGAGGATAGGCGACCGGCCACGGGGGCCTTAATGGTCATGTTTTCTATATTGAGCCTGATGGTTTCCAAACTGGCGTTCATTCGGCTGATGGAGTAATCGATTTGCTGTAATTGCATCACCCGGCTTTGATTTTCCTGGGTAACGGCTTGTTTTAGAATTGCCCTCCTGCCGGTATTGTATTCGTAATCCTGACTGGACGTACGAAACTCTTCTCTGGTAATCACTTGTTTGGCAAAGAGCAAACTATCGGTACGGTACTTCCTTTCGGCGGTACGCAGGGTATTTTCAATAAGCATCATATCCTGGCTCATGACCCGTTGATTTTGTTCGAGATCCAGTTTCAATTTACGCAATTGATTGATTTGTTCAATGATGCTGGTTTCGCTGCTGGTATAATTTGAAAGGGCATTTGGATTGGCGATTCTTAACAGAGGTGTTCCTTTAACTACGGAAGCACCATTTTCAGTGAAAATCTCTGCTACGGTACCGCCTTCAGATGAACTGACGATAACCGATGTTAAGGGCACCACGCTGGAGTTTAATAACACGACATCTTCGAAATCACTAAAAGTAACTTTACTAATAGTCATTTTATCCGCATCAGCTTTGTATACCTTATTTAGAGATAAGGTGTAACCGTAAATGACCAAAGTAGTCAGCACGATCACTCCCGCAAAAAGCATGATGCGTTTTTTTGTAAACCTCTTTTTTTGAATTATTTTGTCCATTATCTGTCTGATTATCCTGCATGAACCAAGGAGGGTGCCAAAAGAAAAATAGCTTATTAATTGACTGATTTTCAATTGATTGTAATGTATACTTAAATTTTACTGTTCATATTCGGACAGTTCATGTGCATCAGCGAACACTTTATATTATTTTTGATAAAACAACCGGAAGCGAAAGCCATAAGCATTACCCACCATAGCTTCAAAACCATTGAAAAATAAATTACTCACTAATGAAAAATAGATATGATTGACGCTAACATCCTTATTATAGATGACGACGATGACATTCTGCTAAGTGCTAAATTGTTTTTAAAACAGCATTTCAGGCAAGTGATCACCTGTAAATCGCCGAAAGAAATAAATGTGTTGCTCAGCAGAAACGAGATTGACCTGGTGCTGCTCGATATGAATTATCAAAAGGGCACCAGTGATGGTCGGGAAGGCTTATATTGGCTGGAGCATATCTTATCTATCGATAAGGATCATGTGGTGGTCATGATGACTGCCTATGGTAATGTGGAACTTGCGGTGCAGGCCATAAAAAAAGGAGCCACTGATTTTATCTTAAAACCATGGGAGAATGAAAAGCTTTTTGCCACTTTATCTGCAGCCAGCAAGTTACGGCAGTCGACAAAAAAGGTTAAAAAGCTGGAGAAGATCCATGTATCCATGCAAAAAGATATGGCCAGGCAGTTTGATCACCTGATTGGAAATTCTGAGCCCATCAAAAAGTTGCAGCATGTTTTAATTAAAGTTGCCCCTACGGACGCCAATGTATTGATTTTAGGGGAAAATGGGACAGGCAAACAAGTGTTTGCCTATGAACTGCACAAACAATCGCTGAGAAGAAACAACGCTTTTATGCACGTCGATCTGGGCTCCCTGCATGAGAATCTTTTTGAAAGTGAGTTGTTTGGGTATGCAAAAGGGGCCTTTACGGATGCCAAAGAGGATAAACCAGGCCGCTTTGAACTGGCGGAAGGGGGCACAATTTTCCTGGATGAAATAGGCAATCTATCCCTTCCACTGCAGGCGAAGCTACTCAGTGTGATTCAAAACAGAACAGTTAACCGCTTAGGAGAAAGCAAGGAGCGGAAAATCAATGTTCGTTTAATCACAGCGACCAATATGCCCTTAAATGAGATGGTGACGAATGGTACTTTCCGACAGGATTTACTGTTTAGAATAAACACCGTTGAAATGGTATTACCGCCACTTTCCCACCGTGGGGAAGACATCATGTTGTTAGCAGACCATTTTCTGCAAAGCTTCAGCAATAAATACCATAAACGTTTGCAGCAATTCGATCCAAAGGCAGCAACACTGATGCTTCATTACCGATGGCCAGGCAATGTACGTGAACTACAGCATGTGATCGAAAGAGCGGTCATCATGGCTGATGGAACACAGATCACAGAAGAAGACCTGCAGCTGAGTCCGCAAAAATTTGGGACAACCGATCCGGCGCCAACGGAGCTGGCATTGGAAGATATGGAGAAAATAATGGTGCAGAAGGCCATTGAAAAACACAAGGGCAACATCTCACGGGCATCCGCAGAATTGGGATTAACGCGTGCCGCATTATACCGACGCATTGATAAATTTAATTTATAATGTTTTACCACCGCTTTACCTTCCAGCTGATTTTAAGGATCCTCCTGATCAACGCCCTGGCCATCACCCTGGCCTACCTGATCATTAATACCACGTTGTGGTTTACGATTTCCGGAATAGCCATACTTTTGGTGACCAGCATGGTGTCATGCTACTATTTTATTAACCGGCTGAATGACGATATTAAAAGGTTTATTCTCGCTGTAAAAACGCAGGATAACACCATAAATTTTAAGAACAAGGTTTCTAAAGGCAGTTTCCCGGTGCTCTACCAATCCTTCGATGAGATTATCAGAATTCATAAAAACATCCACCTGGAAAAAGAGTCGATGTTTCAGCTGATTAAAACTATTCTGGAGCAAGTTCCTGTGGGGGTTATTGTAGTGAAAGGGAAACAATTTGAAACAGAAAAATCGGACATTGTATTTTTCAACCTCGCCGCCACCAACCTACTCCAGCTGCCGGCCTATACCTATTGGCATCGGCTAAGAAACCACCTTCCTTTGTTTGCAGAAGAAATACACCATATTAAAGAGGGAGGCAAAAAATTCATCGAACTGAAGATTCAGGATAAACTGATCCAGCTCTCCACAGAAGTTATTCCCCTTAACCTGTATCATACCGACTATATCATTATCTCTTTTCAGAATATTAAGGATGAAATTGAACAAAAAGAAGCCGAGTCCTGGAATCGCCTCATCGATGTGATCTCCCATGAGATTCTCAACTCCATTACACCAATCAGCTCTTTATCGGATACGGTGAACCGCATGGTGGCCGACAAAAACACCCTGGACGCAGATGATCTTGACGATTTAAAGCCCGCTTTATTAACCATTAAGCGCCGTTCTGAAGGCTTACTGGATTTTGTGAAAGATTACCGTTTGATTGCCGAGCTGCCCAGTCCGGTGCTCGAATACCACACCATCGGCGAAATATTAAAACACATTAAATTGTTGATGCAACCTTTTGCAGCCGGTAAAAATGTGAAGTTGATTATAGGGGAAACCTCCTCTAAAATAACGCTGAAATTAGATTTAAAGCTTATTGAACAGGCTTTAATCAATCTGGTGACCAACAGCATTTACGCGGTTGAAGAGGTTGAAAATCCAGTGGTAGAAATCAACTACCGACTGGAGCAAAATAAGTTATTTCTGGAAGTAACAGATAATGGTAAAGGTGTGGATCCTAACCTGGCGGATAAGGTTTTTGTTCCATTTTTCACCACTAGAAATAATGGTTCGGGTATTGGCTTAACCATTACCCGAAATATTATGAAAATGCATCAGGGAAGTGTAGAGCTACGATCTTCCCCTTTTGAAAAAACAGTATTTTCCCTGGTATTTAAATACCAGTAGTTTATATAATGGTACCGTCTGGGATGGTTGCGCCTTTCTTAATCACGATGATCCCGTCTTTAACTGCATAAGTCGGGAAATCGCCATCAGGTAAATGCGGACCGCCTTCAATGCGAACATCGTTACCAATCTTACAGTTTTTATCTAAAATGGCATTGCGGATTATACAACGCTCACCTACGCCGATCAATGGGTTTCCTAAAGCAGTCTCTTTCTCAATATCAATCAGCGTCTGGTACCTGTCGCTACCCATGATATAAGCGTTCTCTACTTTAGTACCTTTGCCAACGCGTGCCCGGATTCCAATAACCGCATGTTTAATGTCGTCAGCTTGCAGGATACAGCCTTCAGCAATTACTGTTTTATTGAGCGTCGTACCAAGAATTTTTGATGGTGGAAGCATCCTTGGACGTGTATATATGCTGTGGTGGCTATCAAATAAATTGAATTTAGGGATATCATCCGTTAAGCCAAGGTTAGCTTCAAAGAAGGAAGAAATATTACCAATGTCTGTCCAATAACCTTCATACTGATAGCTTAACACTTTATAAGTGTCAATTACGCGAGGAATAATTTCTTTTCCAAAATCTTTTTCATCAGCATTTTCCGCGAAAATCTTGATTAACAGGTCTTTATTGAAAATATAAATCCCCATTGATGCCAGATAGTTACGTCCTTCGGCCTGCATGGCCTCACCCGTATCAGATGACCAGTCTTTGAGCATCTCTGAATTTGGTTTTTCTGTAAACGAGGTGATGATGTGTGTTTCATCAGCTTTCAAAATCCCAAAGTCAGTGGCGTCTTTTGCTGTAACTGGAATGGTGGCTAAAGTAATTTCACAACCACTATCAATATGCGCATTGATCATTTCATTGAAATCCATCTGGTACAATTGATCGCCCGATAAGATCAATACATACTCAAACTCATGGTTAAGCAAGTGGTGCATCGTTTGACGAACAGCATCAGCAGTACCCTGAAACCAGGTCGGATTGTCTGGAGTCTGTTCTGCAGCAAGGATATCAACAAAGGCATCACTAAAATGGCTAAAGTGATACGTATTCTTGATGTGCTTGTTCAGCGATGCTGAGTTGAATTGTGTTAAAACAAACATCCGGTGAATCCCTGAATTTAAACAGTTAGATATCGGAATATCTACTAAACGATACTTCCCCGCAATAGGGACAGCAGGTTTAGAACGGGTTTGAGTAAGCGGCGATAATCTGGAGCCCTGGCCACCGCCAAGGATTACTCCCAATACTTTTTCAGTCATATTTATAAATTTACATTTGGTATAGGTCAATATATTCTTGTGCTGCTTTATCCCAGGAATGATCTATCTGCATCATTGTTCTACGTATTTCTTTCACTCTTTTTTTATCCTGATATAATTCGTAAGCTCTTCCTATGGCAAGCCCAACATCCCAAACAGCCGTTTGATCGTGGCAAATGCCAAATCCTCCATCACCTATATCAATCACAGTATCTTTCAATCCGCCTATTCTTCTTACTATTGGTATAGTGCCATAACGCAGTGCATAGAGCTGATTCAATCCACAGGGCTCAACCCTTGACGGCATCAGCAGAAAATCTGCACTTCCATAGATTTGATGAGACAATGCTTCATTATAACCTATGTAAGCGTTATAATTGCCAGGAAAAACATCCTTCAGGTGTGCTAAACGCGCTTCTACCTGTGGGTCACCAGATCCTAATACCAATACGCTGATCGCACCATTAGCCTGTTCCAATGCATTGTAAAAGATCTCCGGTAGCAAATCCGCTCCCTTTTCCCCAACTAGACGACCAATAAAAGTAAATAATGGATTCTCTGGATTTAGGTTAAAAACACCACATATAGCCTGTTTGTTTGATTTTTTGGCACTATCAACCGTTTTTAATGTGATTTTTTTATGAAGCAGCTGATCCTGAGCAGGATCCCACACCTCATTATCGATGCCATTTAGGATGCCCGCAGATTTTCCACGCTCCTGTGCCAGCAAGTTTTCCAAACCGTTGGCCTGGTAACTGATTTCGTCGAGGTAACTTGGCGATACGGTGGTGACTTTCCAGGCACACTTGATGGCCGCCGCCAAGGGGTTAATATCACCCTTCCAATCCAGTTGCCCGGATTTCCAGGCATCAAATGCAGGAATATAATGTAATTTGTCCCAACCGAATTGCCCCTGGTACTGGGCGTTATGGATCGTGAGCACCGATGGCACCATGTTCAGCTTTCTATACCTGATGCAGTTAGACATCATAAAAGGTAGGAGGCCTGTGTGGTGATCATGGCAATGCACCACATCTGGCAAGTGTTCCCACTGTTCCATCCAATCTAATACTGCAATTTGGAACGCCAGAAACCGCTCTGTGTCATCGGGATAACCGTATACCTGCGGGCGATCGGTAAGCCCCGCCAGGTGAACAAGGAAAAGGTCGAAACCTAGTTTATTCGTTTTTTCTCTAAATATGCGAACGCTGAAGTTCTGAAAGCCAAGCTTGCCCCAGCCGTCATAGACTACTTCAAATTCATTCTCCCGCATAAAACGGGTATCATAGGCGGGCATAACGACCTTTGCGAAATGCCCAAGTTTGTTTTGATATTTTGGTAAAGCACCTACTACATCTCCTAATCCACCTACTTTAGCTATTGGGTAGCACTCTGCACTTACGTGTATAATCTCCATAGTTGATTGTTTTAAAAATCAACTTAAAGTAAGGATTATTTAGAGTAATAAAAATAATTATTCAACTACCGCTCTAAACATTAATGCAGCCACCGTTAGGTTGGTCCTGCTATCAATTAAAATAGCTGACCCATTAGCCTTATTATCAGCATATAGATCAAAGGGCAGTACCGAAGCAGTTTTAACAACGACCCTACCAATTTCATTCAAAGAAAAATCATAGGCCTCTTTTTTCTCTAAAGTGTTAATATCCACCTTAAATATGATTTCATTGATACGGCATTTCGTTACTTTACTGTTATGCTGTATCAGGTAGGTGATATTTTCATCCAGTGGACGTTTGTCCATCCAGCAAATATCGGCCTCAATTAATTGCGAATGTTGTGCAACATGATTGGCATTAACCAGCATATCGCCCCTGCTTACATCGATGTTGTCTTTTAGATGGATGGTGACAGACATGCCCGCATGTGCTTCTTCAGGCGTTTTGTCGAAGATCTCTATCCGCTCAATCACAGAATGATCGCCTGAAGGAAGTACCATGACCTTGTCATTCACCTTAAAAGAACCACTGAGGATCCGTCCTGCATAACCTCTATAGTCATGAAGCTCGTCTGTTTGGGGCCTGATGACCCATTGAACCGGCATCCTTGCATAAGGTGATTTAGCACCACCATCAACTTCCACTTTTTCCAGGTAATGCAATAAGCTCTCGCCTTGATACCATGGCATATTTTTAGAAGCATGAACGATGTTATCGCCTTTTAATGCGCTCACCGGAATGTAGGTGACCTCTTTGATATTTAATTTGCCAGCCAGCACTTTGTACTTTTCGATGATCGAAAGATAAACCTCTTCATTATAGTCAACCATGTCCATCTTATTCAGACAAACCACGATATTTTTAATACCCAGTAAAGACACCAGGTAAGAATGCCTGATGGTTTGTTCGACCACACCATTTCTGGCATCCACTAAAATGATAGCCAGGTTGGCAGTAGATGCGCCGGTAACCATGTTTCTGGTATACTGGATATGGCCTGGAGTATCCGCAATAATGAACTTACGCTTCTCTGTTTGGAAATATTTATAAGCGACATCGATCGTAATCCCCTGCTCTCTTTCTGCTCTTAAACCATCTGTTAAAATCGCCAGGTCAATCGTTCCGTCATCATTCTTCCGGTTTGATTGCTGCAAAGCTTCTAATTGATCGGCAAGGATAGAATCAGTATCATATAATAAACGCCCGATTAAGGTGCTTTTCCCATCATCAACACTACCTGCGGTAAAAAACTTCAATATATTCATTAAAAATATCCTCCTTTTTTGCGGTCTTCCATAGCTGCTTCCGATACTTTATCGTCCATCCTGGCACCACGTTCACTAATTTTCGATTGACTTATTTCCTCAATAATATCATCCAGCTCCGTCGCCTCTGAAGCAACCGCAGCGGTACAACTCATGTCACCAACCGTACGAAAACGTACCGTTTTAGTTTCTACGATGTCTTCATGGTCCATATTTAAAAATGGCGAAGCCGCCATTAACTGTCCGTTCCGGGTAATACATTCACGCTCATGCGCGAAATAGATAGACGGCAATTCCATCTTTTCTCTTTTAATGTAATTCCAAACATCAAGTTCCGTCCAGTTGCTGATGGGGAAAACCCTTACATTTTCTCCTTTATGAATTCTACCGTTATAGATATTCCATAGTTCCGGACGTTGTCTCTTCGGATCCCATTGTCCAAACTCGTCCCTTACCGAGAAAATCCGCTCTTTAGCGCGTGCTTTTTCTTCGTCTCTGCGTGCACCACCAATACAGGCATCGAAACCATATTTTTCAATGGTATCCAATAAGGTGACCGTTTGTAGAGAATTTCTACTTGCATTTTTACCCTTCTGCTCTACCACTTTCCCAGCATCAATAGACTCCTGTACGTAACCTACAATGAGTTTTTCGCCTATTCGGGCAACCATCTGGTCACGAAAGTCTATGGTTTCCTGGAAATTATGGCCAGTATCAATATGTACTAATGGGAAAGGAAACTTACCGGGACGGAAAGCTTTTTCAGCCAGCCTAACCAGGGTAATAGAGTCCTTGCCGCCTGAAAATAGTAAAGCGGGTTTTTCAAACTGACCGGCAACTTCACGTAGAATATGAATAGCCTCCGCTTCTAACTCATCTAAATAATCTAAATTAACCATAATGCTATTTAATCTTTACGTGGCATGTAAGCCACATTCTTTCTTGGATTGATCTTCCCACCACCAGCGACCTGCCCTGAAATCTTCTCCTTCACTCACGGCCCTGGTGCAGGGTGCACATCCTATACTTGGAAATCCTTTATCATGTAAAGTATTGTAAACAATATTATTCTCTTTCACATAAGCCTTCACCTGACCAAGGCTCCAATCAAATAAAGGATGGTATTTTAACAGTTGGTTCTGCTCATCCCATTCCAGGTTAGACATCTCCAACCGGTTTGCCGACTGCTCCGCACGAATCCCTGTCACCCATATTTTCATACCTTTTAAAGCACGCTTTAAAGGTTCAATTTTCCTGATCTGACAA
>Ga0247806_10000853_pt1 | contig 16388 bp, 14 predicted proteins | sample UWRJL059202B1_FD_179935 | JGI IMG/M metagenome (GOLD analysis project Ga0247806, IMG submission 179935) | Plant litter microbial communities from Arlington Agricultural Research Station in Wisconsin, United States - UWRJ-L059-202B-1 | ecosystem: Environmental > Terrestrial > Plant litter >... | reverse complement strand
TTGACCCACACGGCGACTTCGCGGTTAACAATATGCGTTTCATCCCGGGTAGTCGTATGGACGACGTTGTCTACTTCAACCCAGCCGACACTGCATATCCACTTGGGTTCAACCCACTCGAGGTCACTAATCCAGAACAAAAGACTAACATTAGCTCAGAAGTAATTGGCGTTTTGAAACGTATGTTCGGCGATAGCTGGGGCCCTCGTTTGGAGTACATCCTTCGTTACACCATCCTTGCATTGCTCGACCGTCCAACCACGACTATGCTCGATATCACCCGCATGTTGACTGACAAAAAATTCCGTAAAGAAACCCTCGAATACTGTACTGACACCGTCGTCCTCCAGTTCTGGAACGTTGAGTTTGCGAGCTGGAATGACAAGTTCCAGGCAGAGGCGATCGCTCCGGTACTCAACAAGGTCGGTGCCTTTACCGCCAACCCAACGATCCGTAACATTATCGGTCAGCCAACGTCGACCTTTAATATTCGTAAGATCATGGACGAAGGCAAGATTCTTATCGTCAACCTTTCAAAGGGTCTGATTGGTGAAGACAACGCTGCGATCCTTGGCGCCTTCCTCGTCACAAAAATCCAGCTTGCTGCCATGAGCCGTTCTGATATTCCTAACATTGCCGATCGTCGTCCGTTTTACCTCTACGTGGACGAATTCCAGAACTTCGCCACCGATTCATTCGCAACCATCCTCTCTGAGGCTCGTAAATACGCCCTCAACCTAACCGTTGCTAACCAGTACATTTCACAGATGACTGACACCGTGCGCGATGCCGTCTTTGGTAACGTCGGAACCATGATTTCATTCCGTGTTTCTGCAGACGACGCACCAATCCTTTCAAAGCAGTTTGAACCACAGTTCGAAGCAGGGGACTTACTCCAAATGCACAACCGAAACTTCGTCATGAACATGGTCATTAACGGAGAAAAAGCGCCTGCCTTTAGCGCCCGCACGCTCGAACTTCCTCCAGAACAGATTGATAACAGTGGTCGCATTATCGAGAACACGCGTCGTCTGTACAGTCGTCAACGAAGTGACGTTCAAGAAGAAATTAACGCAGCAATGCACGTCCAAAACCAACAGCAGCAGGCGAGTCGTCCACAGCCAGTCTCACAGGCACAAGCAAAACAATGGCCCGTCGACAACGGCGCCAAGCTCGCAGGCGAGGTATTACACGTTGCCGGTGTCGCTGAAGCATTCGGAAGTGGTGCTCAGGCAGCTGAGATCGACCCTAATGCACCCGTAAAGAAAAAGCGGAAGCGAACCCGCAAACGAAAAACACCCACCTCAGACACGCCACCAGGAGCCTCATAACACCCGAACTCACCAGCGGGTGTTATTTTTTTGCAAACAACCCTAAATATGCTATAATTTCAAACACGTTATCCGCCCACCCCGACAGTAGGGAGAACCATGGATCATAGTAACGCGCACTTTCACCACCAAGAGCCCTATGAACAATTCCTCGAAAAACCGAAGAACGTTGCCGAAGCCATCGACAAAACACTTCGCTACCTTGAGGTACACAGTGACACCTGCATTCTCACAATCGAAGATATCGACGAGACAATCAGGAATAGTGACCTCGACGCAACTCAACGCGAACGTCTCTTGAAGTCACGTGTACAATTTGTGTCGCTAAAAGATCAAGTCGATCAAGAGCGAGACAGCCTGCTTGCGAAAATCGTTAACCCACGCACGCGAGACCAACTCTTTGCAAACCTTCTGCAATGGGACTTTTCTTAAGAGAGGAACGCATGGATAACAATACAGAAGATGCCGAGTCGTCAATAGAGGGATGGGCCTTTACTGGCCTCACTTTCACTCATGATGACATCCATCAGCAGTTGGCTGATTTCAACACACGGTTCATCGAAATGGCGGCAAGAGGCCAACACCTTCTTACTCAACTTGGCTGCATTGCCAAATACAGCCCCGAGTACGCCATCGTCGATAGGGCGCAGCGAAAGATCGAACAAGATCTTGCCGCGCTCCAAGCTGAACGCCAGCTCTACCTCAATGGTGCTGATGTCGCAAACGAGATTGCCGCCTTCACCACTTAACCCCGACCAATTGAGAAACCCCGAGTTCTCTTGGCCGGGGTTTTTCAATAGAAAAATGAAAATCGCCGCGCCCAACTGAATGGACGCGGCGTATTTCACCTTGTAAAGAGGGGTTAGTCGACCGTAGCACCAGCCTGTGCTCCCGCGAATACTTGATCGGGAACAAGCGGACTCAACTCCAACGATCCGAAGCTGACGAGCTTCAAGTTGAACTGACCGGGGCCAGGGTATTGCCTCTCGCAGGCCTTGCGAAACTGCACGGCGATGAAATCACCAGCGGTCCGGCGAGTCTCGTCATCGGGGCTCTCAAGCCCTTTCTGAATAGACTCCGGCAGCGCAAGTTCAGCACTCCAGCGTCCATTGATGTGGTCAACACGGTGCGTGGGCGTCTGGTTGCGCGGTTGATAACGTGGCAACAGTGCCACCTCCTTCTTTGTTGTGGGGTGAAATGTACATCGCGCCACTTCTTTTCAGATATGGCGCAATACTATTTTTATTATATCACAAATAGTTTACTTTAGCAAAAGTAGGGGAGAGAAGTCACCCCTGTTCCACCCCTATAATCAAGATGCTCATCTCACGTAATTCTTGGTGTTCTAAAAATAGAACATAGCTAGAACATTCATATATGCCTCAAATTAGTACAAAAACTGAGCATGTATGCGCATAAACGCAATTATCAAGCCAAAGCCATCGCCAGACCCAAGCAGGGCAATGTAAGTACACAAAAGAGAGTAGGTATGAGTAATACGAAGCCGCAGGAGAGTATAAAAGACTCACACTCGTTCATACTCGGAACATAGACTTAACGTCGCACAATGTTTCTTTTACGACATGAACATTAGATATATAAGATGAATACTCATGCCTTTACTATAAGCACTATCGGGGAGTAGTACTCAACATTATTGTCACACTCCATAGTTAGCACTCGGTTATATACTTTGCTACACATACTATAGCTCCCTATATACCCATACTCGTCATGACGCGAGTGTTGTCATTATTGTCATGGTGTTACCGAGTTATCCACATTTGACACCAGCCCATTTGCATTTTCTCACAAATGTTTCACAACCTTGCTCCCCTCTGCTTCTCCCCTGTTTTTGACAATTTGACTTTTATGTATAGAAATATGTTTTTTGCACAAAAAAGAACACTAGAACAAAAATAGAACATCGTTAATTGAAAATAGGAGAGGAGAGCGTACCGCCCTATCGATAGACCGCTCTACCCGCCACGCGCACATCAACGTACTGCGCCCCGATACCTTTTGAAGAGAGATGTTTTAAAGCAGCCTTCATGTCTACTACCTGCCCCCCTGCTCCCCTGTCAATTGAAAGCCGAATTCGCGGGCCAACATCTTTTATCTTAATATCAAGCTGGCGAGTTGTGTCGATTGGCACGATGGCCTCCACTACCTCATAACCCCCCTCCTCTACTAACGAAATAACCGTTCCGACAAAACTCAAGAAACGACCGCTGGCAATAGACTCACCATTTTCAGGTCGTACTCCCCCTTCGTCGATAATTGCCACCGGGGGCGTTCCGTAATAATTCTTGCCAAAGACCACACCATTGCTATCAACAAAGTACTGCGTACCATCGATAGACCAGCTGGCGACCGGCTTGCGGAAGGTAATGGTAAATTGCCCGTTAACAATATCGGTCATACTGCGTAATTTCAGTGATTGCACCTCTGGAAGCGAGGCAGCGACGAACTGGCTCAATGCGTCTTCTTGAAGGGCAAATCGAAGGCGACTTGCAGGGTTCTTGGCCATAAATTCATTGATTCGCTCTTCGTACGGTGCACCGTCGAAAGCTGTCGAAAGCTGCTCAGAAGATTGCGAAACAGTGACGCGTGCAATCATCTGCGTCAAGAGAACGATCATAACGGTAACAGCGATCGTAACAACGAGGAGCGCCATGCTCATTTTGCGGCGCTGCGAGGTTAATTGATGCGCACGACCACGAGATGATTCTTCTTGTTTTGCTCGCTGAGGTTGCCCAAGTGTTTGATTACGGCGAAACTGCGTACCGGTTTTCGGCTCATCGTGCACCACTTCAATATCCCCACGACGACGTGGTGGAGCTGAACGAGATGAACCGTGGCGACGAAATAGCTTCATGATTATGCTTATTATACCGTACTACTTGCGGCGGGCAGCCAGAATCATCGCAGCCATGTCTTTTGCTGCATTTGGGCGGGCAAAGGTAGCGAATCGTTTTGCCATCTCACGGGCGCTCTTTGGGTCATCGATCAATTCAGCAACTGAGCGAACAATGAGATCTTTATCGTGTTCAAGATCGTTCTCGTCGAGGATAATCGCTGCTTTTGCATCGGCATAGACTGCGGCGTTCTTCAGCTGGTGACCACCGGTCAGTTTACCATTTGGCACAAGAATGGTTGGCTTTTCAAGGGCAGCGAGTTCAAGAATAGTTGTCGCACCCGCTCGCGCCACGACAACATCAGCCGCACCAAGTAATCGGTCCATGTTATTGATAAATGGATACAACTGGAAGTCGGCAGTGTCTTCAGGGAATAGAATTCGCAATGAATCGTACTGCCCTGCCCCAGCGACCAAAACAACGGCCGCAAGTTTTTGAATTTCTTCAAGCGAGGCAATGATGACATCGTTTAGTCGTTGGGCACCAAGTCCCCCGCCCGTCACAACAACAAGCGGCCGAGTTGCCGCGATCCCCCACTCCTCTTTCGCCGCAATTTGTTCAGAGGTCGTAAAGGGTCGGAATTGATCTTTAATTGGGATACCAACATACGCAGAGCGATCTTTCGGATACGCGTAATATTCAAGTGGCGCACCGGTACCGATTGCGTCAGCCCAGCGAGAAAGCACGCGGTTCGTCAGGCCAGGATGAGCGTCAGAATCGTGAATCACTAAAGGGATTCGCAAAAGTCGAGCCGCCATACCAACCGGCAAACAAACGTAGCCGCCCTTAGTGAATACAACGTCAGGCCGCCACAATATAAGTTTTACCAGGCTTTGCACAAAGCCGGCGGCAACCAAAAAGGCGTCACCAATGTTTTGGAAAACGAGTGATGGCCAGGTAATGTGTTGCCAAAATGATAAGTGATAGTATCGACGAAACTTCCCGGCAGCAATCGTTTGCACTGGAAGTGTGGCATCAAAAGTTGAGACAATAGAGCGAGCCTGTGACACAAAATGACGATCGCACCACATACGAAGTTCAACCCGAGGATGTTCAGCGCGTAGCTCTTTAAGAACTGCGACGACCGGCGTAACGTGGCCGCCCGACCCCCCGCCGACTGCGAGAATCTTCATTTTCTGTCTCCTTTAAACGCGATCCATGAACGGTATAGCGCGAAAGCTGAAATACCAATCCAAGTGCTGCGGTAATAAATATCATGCTCGTTCCACCGAAACTGAGTAGTGGTAACGTAATACCCGTGAGTGGGAAAATCCCCAACATCGCAGCTATATTAAGGATAACATGAACCCCAAACCAACCGAAGACTCCGGCAACGAGAAGCTTGAGCCGAATATCAACCAAATGGTCCATCACTCGCAATAATCTCATCAATAACGCCACAAAGATAGCGAGGAGCGCCATCAACCCAAGGAAGCCAAATGTTTCACCAAGGATCGCGAAAACCGAGTCGTTGATAGCCTCAGGCAAGTAACCAGTTGCCTGAACACTGTTGCCAATCCCTACTCCGAACAATCCGCCCGTTCCAATGGCGATCTTAGCGTGCTGAATGTGATACGAGCCAGCATCACTCGTTGAGGTGTCATCACCCTTTAAATAGGTCGCAACACGGTCAATACGGTGCGGCGACGTCACGATCAACAGTACTCCAGCAATAGCTAGTGCACCGAGCACCGAAAAGATAATCTTTCGATGAATCCCCGCCACAAACAACATCGTCATAATAATGGCAGTCACAGAGATACCGGTTCCAAGGTCTTTTTGAACGACAATCACGATAAACAGTGCAGCAGCCGACATAAGGGCAACCGGAATCAATGTTTTATTAAGATCATTGATGAGCCCCTGCCCTACCCGTGTCGCCAAAAAGACGGCGAGATACAGTAACAATCCAAACTTCAAGATTTCAGCTGGTTGCAGGCTTCCGAATACACCAAGGTTGAACCAACGAGTCGCACCGTTAATCTCTTCGGCAAAGCTCGCGCCCGCCCATCCTGCAAATGCCAGAAATACACAGGCGATAAATCCAATTACCAACAGCTTCGGCCCCTGTTTAATAATCCAGTTATGCGGGATTAATGCCATCGCTGCAAACGCACCCAACGCTAAGAAAAGGCTGACTGTCTGCTTGATAAAGAAATAGCTTTCAGAGAAGTTACTGCCGATCGCGTTATTCAAGACGTTTGCGCGCTGCGGTCCAATGGCGTACATCACTACCAGCCCAATGAGCATCAAGATACCCATATACATCAAAATTAAGTAATCGGGTCGATGCTTACGAACGAGTGTGTTCGTTCGCTCAGGTCCACCCGCTCGGCGCATCTTAAATGTTGCCCCCCGCGAGAGCGAGCATAACACCAACAAACGACGCAACTGCCGCAATTACCCAGAAACGCATAGTAATCTTCGTCTCAGGCCATCCTGTGGCTTCAAGATGGTGATGAATCGGTGCAGAGATAAAGACTTTTCGCTTAAATACTTTCTTACTGAAGATTTGAATCAAACTTGAGCCTGCTTCGATAACGAAGACGATACCAATAACTGGAAGAAGGAAGAGTGTATTTGTAAGCATTGCCACGACGCCAAGTGAGGTTCCGAGCGCAAAGCTTCCAACATCACCCATAAAGAACCTAGCTGGGTAAATATTAAACCAAAGGTAACTTAGCAATGCACCAACGACAGTGAAACAGAATCCAGCAATCAGTGGCGTGCCCTGAAGCAACGCAATAATACCGAATCCGCCAAAGGCAATGGCAGCCAGGCCACCGGCGAGGCCATCAAGACCATCGCTAATATTGACTGCGTTACCAGCCGAGACTACCACGAGAGCAAAGAGTGGAATGATCAACCACCCAAGGTCCCAGTTTCCCACAAAAGGAACGTGGACGCTGGTTGCGCCGAGCTTATCGAAGAAGTACCAGCCCAAAAATACGCCGATTGCCGCAATCATTAAGAACTTAATGTGCGAACGAAGCCCGGCGACTCCCTTTCCCCCGCCGCGGAGGTTGATAATGTCATCGATCAATCCAACCAATGCACCACCAGCTAATGCAGCGAGCGGAAGCCATGTCTCTTGGCGATCAAGGTTAAAGATGAGTGTGACGATCGCGATAGCAAGAACAAACACCATACCAGCCATTGTCGGGATGTTGCGCTTGAACTTGTTGGCGTGCAGCTTGTTAAAGACGGTAAGCGCCTCGCCTGTGGTCGTTTCAGTTCGTTGTCGCTTCCAGAACTTATAGCGATATGCCAAGAAAGTGTAGATTGGTGTTAAAAACATCGCCAGCAGAAAGGAGCCGACACTCAATAGAAAAATCTGAAAGATCTCGTTGGTCAATAATTGTATCGGAAGTTCCATCTATACTACCCCTTTGGCTGTATCTTTAAGTAATCAATCATCCAGTTGGACATATCGGTGAATATCGGAAGGACGTCGCGTGCACCTTGGAATTCTTTATTTTCGCCAGATATAGACACCATTATGACATACTCTGGGGTCGAGCCACCGCCAAATCCGAGGTAGGTCGCAATTGTATCGGTCTTACTGTATCCGCCAGCCACCGCGACCTGAGAGGTTCCTGTCTTACCACCAATGACGTACCCCTGTTTATCAGCCGAACCGAAACTTGAAGCACGTGCTTTATGTACCATATCAGCAATCTGATCAGATGTTGACTTAGATACAACGCCCGTCACGAGTGGCTTTGGGGTATCACCTTGCTTGTACTCACCTTCTGCGTCGACGTATCCGTCAAGCACTGTTGGCTGGTAGTAGTTTCCCCCATTAACAAGCGCGCTAAATCCAGCTGCGACCTGCACCATCGTTGCAGTAAAACCCTGGCCGAATGACATGTTAGAATAACGAACCGCATTTCCTTCAGTTTCTTCCGGAGAGATAACATCACCCTTTGACTCGCCTGCTAATTCAACACCCGTTACCTTACCGAGTCGGAGTCGTTCGTTAAAGTATTGAAACATTGTATCTCGGGCTGAGCGGGTGATATTCTTTCCATCACCCAATCGCTGCGCAACGGTCACCATACCCGTGTTTAATGACCAATCGAGTGCTGTTTGGAAAGTGATATTTCCGGTTCGACCCTTGGTTGCGTTACCAATCACCTGGTCCTCAACCCGAATAGAGTCAGTGTTTAAGTATGTATCTGTTGGCTTAACGACGCCCTTATCAATACCAACTGCCAGCGTAAACGGCTTAATAACCGAACCTGGTTCATAGGGGTTTGAGATAGTGCCGTTATTAAATGCGGCGATATCTTCTACCTTAAAGTATTCACCCGGTGAGTAGGTCGGGAGGTTTGCCATTGCTAGCACCTTGCCAGTGTTTGGATCCATCGCAAGAATACTCCCCTTCGTCGCACCGGTTCGCTGGAGGCCCGCAGCAAGCGCCTGCTCAGCCTTTGACTGAATGTTTCGATCAATACTTAGCACAACGTTCTTGCCATGTTCTGGCTTAATATCAATATTACGGTTACCGATTGTTAATGGAACATCACGAACGTCGGTCACCGACTCGAGTCGCCCATCAATACCTTTTAATGTGTCCTGCAGATACGATTCAACGCCGTATTTACCTTGGCCTTCAGTGTCAACGAAGCCAAGGACCTGCGCCGCAAGTTGCCCTTCCGGATATACACGCTGCGTCATCGCTTGAAATCCAACCCCATAGAAGTTCTTTTCTTTGAGCTTATCGGCCTGCACACGTGTCAGTTTATTTGCCACTACCTGGTAGCGCGTATCAGTTCGGCGGAGCAGCTCATCAAGATTCTTCCGGGCATTACCCCCTGCTATCTCACGGAGTGCGTCGCCAACAACATCAGGTTTCGTAATCACCGCCGGGTCAACAAAGACGGTATACACTGTTTCATTCATCACCAATTGCACTGGCTTATCGCCATTCTTTGCGTAGATCAATCCTCTGTTTGCCGGGATCTTCTGGCGAGTCATCTGCTCTTCTTCAGCAAGACTCACATAGTGGTCGTGTTGGATGACCTGCAAATAAAAGAGCCGCCCAACGAAAATTACTACAACCACTAAAATGATTGCAGCGAGGATTCGTGAGCGGCTTCCTTTAAGTAATTCTAAATTCATAAGCACTATTGCTGTACATATTGTACATCAGTTGGCGTGGTCATTTCACGCGCAACTGAACTGTTCTTGATTGTTTCAAGCGCAGTTAAACGAGCATTTTCAATTTGTAGTTCACTCTTTTGTTCGCTGAGTTCAGCAATTTGAGTATCAATCCTGTCAGTTTCGTAGTCATAGCCAGTAACTCGCGCAGCTTGCGTCAAGTAAATCAGGCCGAGTACTGCAATCATTAACGCGACAATTACAGTGTGTGCGACAGGGCCAAGTTTGACCGTCGACACATAGCGTGTCGTGTTCTGATTGCGTGACCAGTTTTGCTGGCGACGACTCACATAAAATGAATTCTGTTGGTGTGACATGTGGTGGATATCTACTGTTTAAATTGTGTTTTTGTTTTATATGGTGTAACCGCTCCCCCTTTGTGAGGGAACGGTTACGAGGGTACTTATTTTACGCGGACTGCAACAATTTGTGCGTGGTCTGTGTATTGTACTGGGATGTGAATTGGCATGGTGTTTTGCCCTTTCTTTTTTTTGTTTATTTTTTCACTGCTACCCGTAGCTGTGCGCTACGAGATCGCGGATTGTGAACATCTTCGGTGGCTCCTGAAACAGGCTTTTTGGTAAGGATTTCTAGCTCGGCTTCGAAGCCTGACGCGGTCTGCTCTTTAAAGAAGCGTTTCACGAGGCGGTCTTCGAGACTGTGGAAGCTAATGACACCCACTCGCCCTCCTTTAGTAAGAAGTTGCGGGAGAAGTGGCAATATTGCCTTCACTTGTCCGAGCTCATCATTGACGGCAATGCGGAGCGCTTGAAAGGTACGCGTAGCAGGATGGATTCGACTCCTCTTGCCACGATGCTGTGCTGCGATAGCTTCGGCGAGTTCTGCGGTATCTTTAAATGGTCGTCCGTCGACAATTGCCTGTGCAATGCGCTCAGCTTGTCGGAACGGTTCATCTCCGTACTCATGAATCATCAAAGCAAGTTCTCGTGGTCGGCTTTCGTTAATAACGTCAGCTGCCGTTCGGCCTGTACTTCGATCCATGCGCATGTCGAGTGGACCATTGTGCATAAAAGAAAACCCTCGTTCGCCCTGATCGAGCTGTGGTGACGACACCCCCAGATCAATCAGGATACAGTCAAATGCCTTCCCCTCTTCGATAAGCTGCGTTGCCGCAGTGACGAAGTCGGTGTGCATAAGATGCGCGCCTTTGTCTTTCAAGTGTGATAAATGCTCAATTGCATAATCGTCTCGGTCAACAAGGACGCTTCCTGTGAAGAAACCTGTTTCTTCAAGAATAACGCTTGCATGCCCACCGTATCCAGCCGTTAAATCAAGGTATGATTCACCGGGCTGCGGCTTAAGGTATGCAAGAACGCTGTCTTTCAAAACAGGAACATGATGTGGTGGATGTTCTTTACTCATCACTTCCAGTATAGCAAACTACACTAGAAGCGGCTGAGATATGATTACATATCTCAACAAATTCCTCGAAATAACAAGAAAATAAAGAACTTTATTTTCTTGATTCTTTGCTCGGAATTTCTCGAGATCACCTAACTGATAGTGAAGCTTTTTTGTTTTTGTTCTGTTTGTTTTTGTAAAAGTCAGACAAAGCCATTAATGGGGGCGCCGTAGTGGCACTCATACCCTAGCTTCGTCATGTTGAGAGACTTATGTGAGGTGGAGTTTGGGAGGTGTGTTTTTTGAGGAAGGTGCGTCGGTTTGTTTAATGTGTGCCGATGTCCACGCCTCACTACCAGATAGTTGATCTCGAGAGTTGTTCTTTCTCGCCGAATTATTAAAGAGCTTGAGCCACTTTACCTACACTGCATCACCGGGAAGTAGTCGCCAATACGATCCTGCTCTTACCGCTACAACATCGCGTTCAATCGTTGCGTACTCTAAGAGATGCTGCTCGATTGTAATACGACCCTGCTTTTGGTCTAGTTCTGCTTCGGTCTTGCCCCGTCGGAATTGAACATTCACATCTGCAATCTTCTCATCGAGAATATTACCTGATGCGTTCAACGCCGGCTCTACCTGATCTTCCCATACCGATTTTGGGTATAGGTGAAGGTATGGACCGAATCCCCTGGTAACAACGACACCTGATAAAAATTCTTCCCGAAGTTCTGACGGAATTGTCAATCGACGCTTATCGTCTAGTCTTCGTTCAAAATAATCAATCCTGGCCACAATGTTCCTTTTTGGGATGTAAGTTATTTTTTAATGTATGTAATGTTTGTTTAGTGGGGGCTTCTTTTACCACTGCCCATAACTATACTACCCACATTTACCCACCACAACCCCCATTTTTGACAAATTGCTCAGTTCCTGTCGATTTATCCACAGAACTGCGGATAACTTTTATGCTTACTAGGGTGAGAATTAAAATACCACGTCGCAAAAGACGTGGTATTTTTCGCTATAGTCGCCTATTTAGCGTTGGCTATACGCTTGAAGAATTGCTGAAACAACTGCTTCGGCATCATGACGAATCAACGACCGCACAGCGCCGAGTGAATCAGCCGCTTCGCTGACCGCCATTTTTCCAAGAAACGGACCGCCAATTGCTTCATAGTGAGCCATGCCTAGTACGTCCTCATCAGCCTGAGTCACGTATCCCCCTTCGGCTTCGTATAACTTCGCAACCGCCGCACTTGGCTGTTGGCTATTGTAAAAAACGTGATCCAAGAATGGTCGTCCTGCAAATCGCTCGATTTCTTTCGCATGATCACTGACCGTAAAACCGTCAGTCTGGCCATGTTTACTCACTAAGTTCGAGACATACACCTTCATCGCCTTTGAGCGCTCGAGCGCCTCGCCAATCCCATCAATAATCAAAAGTGGCCCGAGTGAGGTATAGAGGTCACCAGGGGCAACAATCACGATATCGGCCTGTTCAATTGCAGAAATAGCCATTGGATTACTCGTTGCAGTCGGAACTAAAGAAAGTTCTGCCCGGCGTGGGTCATGACTAAAATACTCAGCATCAATCACGCGTTCGCCGTCGAGCACAAGGCTTTTATCGTGCCATGACATCTTGAGCCGCACATTATCAAGAGTCGCTGGGATGACCGTACCGTTAATATGAAGAATTTCAGAGGCAGTTTCAACCGCTTCGCCAAAGTCGCCCGATATCTTTTCAAGCGCAGTAAGGAGGACGTTGCCGAATGAATGACCGTCAAAGGTACCGGTATCAAAACGGTATTGAAAGAGTTCACGGACTTTCTCTGAATCACTGAGCGCAACCAAACATTGGCGAACGTCGCCGGGCGGAAGTGTGCCGAGTTCGTCTCGAAGCACGCCAGTGCTTCCGCCATCGTCTGCCATGCTGACAATCGCGGCAATTTGCGAGGTATGTTCTTTGAGTGCAGACAGCATCGTAAAGCTCCCTGTTCCCCCGCCAATCACAGCAATCTTAATTTCTTGTGGTAAAAATGGCTCGCTTCTCATGTCAGCCTATTGTACCGCATCTTCACCGAAGTGTTTTTGCAGACGAAGTTTAATTGAACCCTCGTGCCGACCAAGTGCCTGCGACATCATCTCAATTGTCGCGCCCTGCTGGAACGATGTTTTCAAATCACTATCTTGTGATGGACTCCACGGTCGGTAGGCGTTCGGATATGTTTCACGCATCTTTTCAATCTTGTCAGCCCAACTACCGCTTGCTGCTTTTTTTGGTTCAGGTTCTGGTGCGTTCGCTCGATCGGCAGCGGCTTTTTCAAAGTGCGCAAAGCGCTTTACGGCATTCGCCGCGTTAGTGCGAAGCTGCTCGTCAATCGTTTGCGCGACATCACTGACACGAAGTGCCATTTGATTGATACCCGCAAGATACAAGTTGTCGAGATTTTTTACACGACTCAACGCGACATAGCCCATACCTTCAACAAAGGCTTTGCGGAGGTCAATACGTGCGGCGTCGAGTGTCATCCCCTGCGATTTATGCACCGTGATTGCCCACGCAAGTCGCAATGGAATCTGCGTAATACTCGCCCGCTTCTTTTCACCATCACGGAGTTCCCATGAATCAGGATTCATAGTAATTACTTTACCGTTACGGAATTCAACAATCGGATATTCAGTATGTTGTTCAAAATCCATTACCGTCCCAAGGCTTCCGTTGGCATATTTTCGCTCTGGATCGTTCTTGACTGACATTACCAACGCGCCGATTTTCAAACGCAGCACGGGTGGTGCAAGTACTGAACGCTGCAATGATTCAATATAGCGCTCTCCCCCGGTCGAGGTTTGTTCGTATGAAATTTCATCGCCTTCAAGTTTCTTAAGCTTCGCAAGATTGAGTGCGTCGACGTCGAGGTTCACTGTGTGGAGTTCTGTCATCTGTTCAAGATCATCAGGAAATACTTCAGTTCGTGCAATCAACGTTTCAGCATGGTGTCGACGCACATCACCTGCACGCATTGCGTTGAGAATATCCAGTAAACGCTGGTCGTCCTGACGGTGTTGTTCTTCAAGATAACAAATCACCGGGTCAAGATCTTTCCAGACTTCAGAGAAAACAACAAAACCACCAGCTCGAGAGTCTCCCCTGTTAATTGGAGGAAGCTGGAAAAAATCGCCACTCATAATCACCTGAATGCCGCCAAATGGCAGGTCGGGTTCTTTGCGAACTAAGCGGCAGACTTCGTCGACCATATCAAGACGGAAATCATGCAGCATACTGATCTCATCGATAATCAGCACGTCGGTTTTTTCAATAATTTCACGACGACCCTTTGCCATGTGCTCAGCAAAACCAGGCTGAATAAAGTCACCGATGCCAATGCCGCTCCAGCTGTGAATCGTCGTGCCGCCAAGATGCGTCGCCGCAAGACCAGTTGTTGCCGTAACCGAAACATGTTTACCATCGTGCTTCGCCAACTTAATAAATTGGTTCAACACAAAGGTCTTCCCGGCTCCTGCTGGACCGGTCAACAACACACTTTCTCCCGAGAGCATTATCTCGAGTGCAACCCCCTGATTCATATCCTTCTATTATAGCTGATTTTTCGGCTGAATCAGCGCATGAAGAACATTTAACAACGCCGAAACTGACGTTCGCCCAAATTCAGACGCAATCAAAGTACTTGAGAACTGCGCGAGCTCGCCATCAGGAATAAACAAACCCTTGAATTCCTTCTCGTTAACTTGCTGCGAGAATCGTATCCCGCCCTCTTCGGCAATCATCACGAGGCGATTATCCTTTGCCCCCGGGTGCACATAAATCGATGTAAGGAGCGGCCCTTCCTCATGACGGTCGAGTGCTGAATGCAACCACCGGCCACCCATATCACCGTCGTTCTGTCCAAAATCAGCAAACGGGTTTTGATCAAATGGATTGAGAGGATCTCGATCACGAAATTTCAGAGGTATAGTTGAAACCTCTTTAAACACCTGTTCACGCGTCTTACCCTGGCGCTGTACCATATATCGCAATACCGTAGCGAGAATTTGAGGCTCAGTCGAATGATATGCGGCAACGTTCTCGGCTTCGCCCACTGGGCCCGCTATTGAAACACGCCCGAGCGGATCAATGAAGCCATGTTGCGCGCGAGATTGGCGACGCATTCGAAAATCACCATGGATATCAGCACCCAGCATTGTCCGAGCACCTACCCCATCGCCCACGCTACTTTCGTATGACAATGAGTCGATCGAACGGTTTCTTTGTGCTGCGACCATTGCGACGCCACCAAGTAATACAGCCTGATCAAGTCGCCCCGGTGTTATTTCGGCCATGAGTGCTGAAAGTCTTTTACTTTCAACAAGCAATTCGGAACCAATCGCACCAGAAAGTACGAGTTTATCCGTAGGAGATGCCGAAGTGAACGGCCTCGCACCCGGTGCGTCACTCTCGAACAACATATTATCCGATTCCTGCCCCTCGCCCGTGAGCGCATGCCAAGAATCACTCTCATCAATTTGGAGCGCACGAACCGACACCGCCTTTTCGTAGTCATTGAGCTCGGCGAAGAATCGCCCCTTTATGAACGATTCCTGATACTCATCAGACAGCAATTCTTCAACATAGTGCTGAGGCGCATAAACATCTGCGAGCGTTTGCACAGAAAATGCGGCATCGTCTTTCCAAAGGAACGTTTTAACTCCTTGCTCTAACGCACGAATTTGATCATCAGCTTGAGGTATTTCCCAGGTAGGAACTTGGTCCATAGTATTTGCAACGCTTTCCCCAACCCGTTGAATATATTGATTCTATCTTACCACTATCCGCGAGGAGGTTCACCTTCAGGATCATCAAGTAATTTCTTACTCTTGATTTCAAAGCGTCGGCCAGTGATTTCGTTGACAATGTAGTCTTCGTTAATCAAGTTCACGAACATATCAAGATCGTTGCCATCCATAATGATAATCGCGCCGGCATCATCGGTCATAAGTTCAAGCTGCATTGTGTCTGCATACTCAATCGCCTGCTCTTGCGAGACCACGCCTACTTCAAGCTTTTGTAGCTTGGTAACAATCTTTTTCTTTTCCATCACAAGTGACTGCAGGTCCATGCCTTCAGGGAAGCTCAGTTTGTACTGCTTTTCGATTTCGGCAACCTTTTGGTCAGCAAGTAACTGCTTTTTGTAGTCGTAGTTAAAGATACGCTCAAACTTACCCTGATTGAAGATAAAGATGTCTTTGCCAACAATCAAGACTTGGTTATCGGCTGGTACCTTCCAGCCCACGTCTGCCTTGAAGGTCTGGAATTTACCTTCTTTAAATTCCCATGCAGTTGCGCCTTGCAACGCTTGGCCAGCACTCACCTGCTTGATAACGTAGAAGACACCCTTGCCATCAACGTTGCTGAACCGAGCAACGATTCCCTTGATACGCTTAAACTCGTGCTCTTCATTGCTAAACTCAACAATGTCATGTCGTTCGTGTTCGATAAGATGGATCAATGTATCAGCACGGCCAACCTTTTCAAGCTCAGTGCGGAGGAGGACATTCTCTTCTTTTTCAACAAGTTCGTAGTCACGCACGGTCAAGCCGGTACCCGCGCCAAGTT
>Ga0247806_10000851_pt1 | contig 16399 bp, 11 predicted proteins | sample UWRJL059202B1_FD_179935 | JGI IMG/M metagenome (GOLD analysis project Ga0247806, IMG submission 179935) | Plant litter microbial communities from Arlington Agricultural Research Station in Wisconsin, United States - UWRJ-L059-202B-1 | ecosystem: Environmental > Terrestrial > Plant litter >... | reverse complement strand
CGCCATGAATGTAGCGGATAAAACGAGTCGCTGCTGCCCCTCACGTAATTCTTCTGCCTCCTGAGCCAAACGTTTTCGTTCCGTAATATCCATCATGATGCCGGCAAAACACCTCCCGTCTTTATTAATATCGTTCACCTCATGACCACGGAAAAGTACATGTTTTAAATGTCCATGATGGCTTAACATCCTATATTCAACATTAAATTCCTTATCAGAGTCCATTGTGCTTCTAAGACTTTCTCTTACCTCTTCTAAATCCTCAGGATGCACCAATTGATAAAAGGAATGTAGGGATCCGTCAAACTCCCAGGGTTTTAAACCTAAAATAGCATAACTGTAGTCATCAAAATAAACTTTATCTGCTGACAGGTCAATGGTCCATGTTCCGGTGGACGATGCTTTCAAGGTCATTTCCAACCTGTCATTCGTAGCCAGCAAATTTAATTGCGCTTTGCGGCTTTCGGTAATGTCTATCACCGCTATATAATACCGCACTTGCGCAGCGACCATGTTTTGGACAGTTATACCTTCTACACGGGTGTAAGCGACATCATCGCTCCCCAGAAGCAACTTAATCTCCATGGATTGACGGGAAGTAGAATTTTGAATTTTATGCAGGAAACTATAAAAATCTTCCCAGGACTCTGAGGCTATGAAACTCTGGAACCGTTTTGCTAACACAAAATCTTTTGGCATCTTTAACAAATCAACACCACGCTGGTTCACATCTGTAATGCGACCTAAATAATCTAATATGAAATAGCCAACCGGGGCGAGATCATACAGGCTGACGAATTTCGCCCGTTCTTCATCTAACGACAAATAAGAAACTTTTAACTCGTCATTCTGCATTTCAAGTTCCAGACGAAAAACCTGGAGCTCATTGAGGAGCACCCTAACCTCCTCTTTCGAGATACTACCGTCAGTAGCGGTGTCTAGTTTATTCAATACCGCCTGTGCTTGTTTTCCAAACGAAGTGGTAGAACCACGTTTAGCATATTCATTCCAATCCTTCACTTTCTTGTGCTTTAAATGTCACGACCATCGTTAGTGATCCGTCATTATCTCTGTCAGAAAATGGCACTATTCGAACTGAAAAGATGGTCAATCCTTTTCCGTGGATTTTCTGCTGTATTAACGCTTCCATTACATTTGGCTTCTTGTTTAACAGCAATTTATCGAATTTGTTTGTATGCCAGTGTTCGTGGCAGACGTCAATGAAAAATTGATCAAGCAATAGCGACTCCTGAATTTGAAATAACTGTAGAAAAGCTTGACTAACTAGTAGAATTTTCCCTTCATGATCTAATAATAAAGCAGATTCCTTACGCTGTTCAATTATGCCTTGTGCAAATCCTTTTAAACTTATTAACTGCAGTTCCATTTTCTTAAACAAGGTAATTTTTGTGAAAGTAAGTACGGCGCCACCTATAAAATTATCGATCGTACGGTAAGGCATTATCCGTAAATTATACCACTCCTTATTTTTAGTGCTTACCTTAATTTCTATTCCATTTAGTTTCTCAATCGCTTCGGTTATACTTTGTTCCATCTCCGGATAGTCAAAGTTTGTGACGAGATGCATGATGGAGCGCCCAACGTCTGATGGAATCACATTAAATAGCTTGGAAACTTGCGGTGTAAACCGTAAAATATTAAGTTGATGATCTAAAAATATGGTTCCAATTTCGGTACTGTCCAACAGGTTTTTCATGTCGTTGTTCAGCTGTGTGCTTTCTTCCGCTTTAATTTGGTATTGCATGTTAATCGTCATTAACTCCTCATTAAGCGACTGCATTTCTTCTTTTGTAGTCAGTGCCTCTTCATTGGTACTCTGCAGTTCCTCGTTTGTACTCTGCAACTCCTCATTGGTTGATTTTAACTCAGACAGGGATGTCTCCATCTGTTCAATGGTGGTATGTAATTGCCGTTTGGTGTAAATCAATTCTTTCTCCAACTCTTCTACCACACCATCTTTTACTGGATCCGTTGGTTTACTCAGATGCTGAGCTTTCTTATAAGGACCTAAATTTAAGAACGTCACCAGAAGATAACCATGTACATGGCTATCAGTTAGGTAGTCGACGGTAATGGACACTAATTCAATGTTCGATGATTCTGTCTTAAACTTCAATTTATTGACCGATACCAGTTGTTTTTGCTCAGTGGCCTGATACATTGCATTACCTAAAGCATGTTTAAGTTCGTCCCTGATCATTCGGTGTACATTCATCACCGCTTCACCTGAGTTGATTTGCAAATACTTGCCTACTTGTCCGCTAATATATAGTATGTCTCCATTATCAGTCAATAATAAAGATGGCGGAGTATATTTGGCTAAAATTAACTTATTAAAGGTTTCTGAGATTGGATTTACATGTTTCTGCTGCAATTCTACCTTGTTGTGTTTAATTTGACTGGTAATATCAAATGGAAAGTCAATTAGTTTACCAGCTACTGAAGAACCATCTTTCTTATTGAAAATTTTCCACTTCACGTCAAGGGCGTTAAATGCATCGCTGTAAATACCAAGTGATTCTGCGGGACCCAGAAAAAGCAGGCCCATATTTAACAGGGAATAGTGAAATACCGGTATAATTTTCTTCTGCAAATCTATGGTCAGGTAGATCATCACATTACGGCAGCAAATTAAATCCAACTTAGTGAATGGCGCATCTTTGATCAGATTGTGCTGTGCAAAGACCACTACTTCTCTCACTTCCTTTTTGACCACATAACCGTCGTCTTTTTTAACAAAGAAGCGCTCCAGGCGTTCAACAGACACTTCGGAAACAATATTTCCAAAATAGTAACCTGCCCGTGCATGCTCAATAGCATTGGCATCCAAATCGGTAGCGAAAATTTGAACGCGCGGCTTCGATTTAGCCTGCAGACTATCGAGGTATTCAAGCACATAAATAGCAATGGAATAGGCTTCCTCCCCAGTAGAACAACCTGCCACCCATACCCGGATGGGGTCTGTAGGGGGTTTTGTTTTTAACAGGTGATGCAAGTGTGTCTTTAAACTATCAAAGGCCTCATGGTCCCTGAAGAACTTAGTTACCCCTATTAAGAGCTCATTGAACAACACGGATATTTCGTCGGGGTTTTCCCTGAGGTAATTTACGTAAGCGGTATAATCTGCCAATTGATGGAAAGCAATACGCCGTTCTAATCTTCTTGTAATTGTATTTTTTTTATATAAGCTAAAATCGTGGCCAGTATGTGACCTTAACATCATCAATATCTTCTGAAATTGTGTAGCCTGATTTCGTTCAGGATCAAAAGACTCACCGTTGACTAAATTAATTGCAGGATGGCTTAAGTATTGAATTAATTTCAACGGCATATCTTTAGGCGCTAAAATATAATCGGCCATATTTGTTTTTATAGCTGCCATGGGCATACTACTATACTCCGCACTTGCAGGATCCTGGATCATCGTCATCCCCAGCTTTTCTTTAATCATTCGCACACCTGTTTCGCCATCTGTGCCCATCCCGGAGAATATGATTGCTACCGCCATATTACCTTGATCTTCCGCTAAACTTTGAAGAAAATAGTCGATAGCCATATGCGAGCCCCTTTTGCGGGTAGCCTGTAATAATAGCAATTGGCCTTTGTGAATGCCGATATCTTTAGCCGAAGGAATAACGTAAACGTGATCTGGCTGAACTACCATGCCATCCTGCGCCTCTATAATAGGCATCGGTGTGGTCGACTGCAATAAACCAGCAACATCCATGTGTTGACTGGGATCTAAGTGCATGATAATTACAAAGGCAAAGCCATTGGGGACTGGCAAATTTAAAAAGAAAGTCTCTAAAGCGTGAAATGACCCAGCAGAGCCACCCAATCCAATAACTGGAAATGCAGCGTCTTGATTTTTATTCATTGATCCCATTCTTTTCTCTACCTTGCTTCGATGCTAAAGTAAGGTAAAATAGGTCATATATTCTGTCTGTTTTTAATAAAACAGACAGAATTAATTGTTATACTGCAAATAAAATGAATAACTTGAAAACATGTCATTCTAAAACGTTTAAATAATTTAATCGTGTCCCTCCGTTTTTACAATCTTATTGTAAACCCCCAGAAGCAAAAATGGAGCTGCCCATTGGCCTACAAATAATGCGTCGTGTTTTTTACCTAAACATTTTAAAGTTAATGACACACCCATAGAGGCCAGAGCTGCCCATAAAAATAAATCTGAAGGTAATTTAGCGGTTTGTTCCTCGATGGTTCTTGCAACCGGCCCTTCTTTGTGCGCTTGATTTTCTGTTACGTCCATTTTATAAAAATTAAATTAAAACTCAATTGATTATGTGTATGACAGACAGCCGTTACTTTTTGTTTATAATTAGATTACAATAGGTATTTTCCTGAAGATAAGGGGTTAACATCAAGTATATATACCTGTTATGTTGCTTTACCTTTATGTTCCCAATGATCTTTAATCACCTGCCCATCTGGTGATACTTTAAAATTTCATAATGGTCAGGAAGCATGTTTTTCAGAAAAATATCTGGTTAAAGCATGATCTAAAGAGGGTAAAATAAGGCCATGTCTACTTGTTAATGCGCTGAAGTTCGGCCTAAGTGCTGGATAACCTAATTCGGCTACTGGCAACGGTTGTAATAGAGAGGCGTTGTATTTTCCACGAATAGCCACTTCATTGGCTAAATCTGACCAGCTCACTGTGCCGTCGTTCACCAGGTGCCAGATTCCCTTTTCATCGTCTATTAATAGATCTAAACTTGCATTGACTAGATCTGGCACGTAGGTAGGCGATATAAACACATCAGAGGCCACCTTAACCTGCTCCTTTTTGGCAAGGAATTCAAGAATGTGAGATACGAAGTTGTAATTATCCCAAGGGCTGAAAAAGGCGCTGGTTCGGATGACAAGTGCCCCTGGGTCATTGGCTAAAACTTCTTGTTCTGCAATGGCTTTACTTGCCCCATAAACATTTAAGGGGTTTACAGGGTCGTCTTCTACGTAAGCTTCTTTTTTTTCTCCATCGAATACCAGATCCGATGAAAAGGTGAGCAGTTTAACGCCGAATTGTTGACATTCCTTTGCCAGTTTAACCGGTCCTTCGGTATTACTTAAAAAACAATCCTCAAACTCCATCTCCGCATCATCTACACGCACAAAACCTGCGGCATTGATAATTGCCCATGGTTTATACTTTAAAATGGTTTCTGTTATTTGAGTAGGGTTGATTAAATTTAACTCTGACCTGGTTAAGGAAATATGATATAGATTACGTTCCAGGCAGATTTTAGCAAAGGCTTTTCCTAATGTTCCTGTTGCACCGATAATAATGATCGGTGACGTAAGATCTGGCTGCATGGCACTGAGGTTAATCTGTTTTGGGTAAATCAGACGACTATCCCTCTCCCACCAGCCTTTGCCCTGAATTATTGGATGCTGATAGTCTTGTCCGTCTGCTAAACACCTGACTAAATTTTTCAATGCCGTTGGTCTGGGCTCAACGGAACGGATATCGAATACCCCACTTTCATAATTTCCTGGAGGCTGCGTTAATAAGGTATCCCAACCATAAGCACCAAAAATAGACCAGATGGTAAATCCACGAATATCGACTGCCTCATCCTCGAGAGATTTAACGGCATCCCAACATGATTTGATCCACCGTAGCTGGTCCTCACGACCGCAAAACAGGTGAGCTTCGGTAACTGCCATTGGCAGCTGAAACTTTGTCCAAGCTTCCCGTAACAGTACGCCCAAACCATCAAGATATGTCTGTGCAATTCTTACCGCTTCCACATCCGCATAAGCCTGCTTACCGTTGCCGCCATGCGTATGAGCTGGATACTGTTGAATGTCCTCATCGAGATAGCGCTCTGAGGTTACGTAATAGTTAAAACCTAAAATGTCTGGTGGCATAGCATGATCGATAAAAAACTGCAATTCCAATTCACTTAATCCGTTTTTTAAACAGTACTGCCATAAAGGATGCGCAGTGTTCATGCGGCCACACAATAAATCTATACCAATCCATCGCCTTTCATTTTCAAAGGCTGCCTGATAGCGCAAAACTGGTGTGCTATGCACTTTGCCAAGATCTTCCGTATGCACCAGTTGTGCATTGGGATTAACCTTTCTAATCGCCTCCATGGCTAATATAGTGGCCTTACATTCATTATAAAGGATACGTAAAAAAGAAACGTCGCTACTTTCATGTGGATACCATAACCCATATAATCCACAAAAACGCGCCGTTGTCAGCGGTTCGTTAATGGGCGTATAATAGTTGATCCATGGAAAACGCCTGGCAACTTCTGTAGCGTAGGCCGCCAGCCCTTCAGCAAAACTCTCGTCCATCAGATTAACAAAAGCCGGTCCACTGCCGTGATGCACCAACCCGGCGATCACTTCGATGTTTCGGGCACTCAACTCATCCAGGTTTTCGGCTACAACTCCCCAATGTGGCAATTGATGCTGGCTTTGTTGGTGATGCTCCCATAAGATAGGGTATCTTAATTTTTTAATACCCAAATCCGCTAACAGTGCTAAATCACTCTTTCTATCGTAATGCCCCTGATAAACGAGCTGGTTGTAATACTGGTCACCAACCCTGTTTATTGTGCATTCAATTCCACCCCATAATTCCATGTTATCAGATTTAGTTTATATCGTCAACCTTAGTTAACCAATACCTCGCTGTTCTTTATTTTCTTAAAAACCATTAAGGCTTGTGCAACCACCTGGTCCATGTTATAATATTTATAAGTAGCCAATCTGCCTACGAAATGAGTTGATTTCATTTTTGCCGCCAGGGCCTGATATTTCAGGTAAATTGCTTGATTGGCCGCCTGCGGAATAGGATAATACGGATCACCATCGGCCGTTGGATACTCGTAAACGAGTGACGTTTTATGATGCTTTTGTCCGGTTAAGTGTTTAAATTCAGTGATGCGGGTAAAAGCATAATCGTTGGGATAGTTAATCGTTCCGGTCTCCTGGAAGACATCCTGATCTAACGTTTCAAATTTAAAGTCTATAGACCGATAAGGGAGTTTGCCAAAACGATAATCAAAAAACTCATCAATTGGTCCGGTAAAAATCAATTCTTTGAAGGAAATATTTGCTACAACATCTTTATAGTCTGTGTTGAGCATAATATGGATATTTGGATTATCCAGCATCTTTTCAAACATGCGGGTATAACCGTGAAGTGGCATTGCCTGATAGGTGTCGGTGAAATACCGGTCATCGCGGTTAGTCCTGGTAGGGACTCTTGCCGTAACCGAAGCATGAAGTTCTGATGGGTCAAGTGCCCATTGTTTCCTGGTGTAACCACGGAAAAACTTCTCATATAATTCACGCCCTACTACCGATACAACGACATCTTCAGAAGTTAAAACGTCTTTTTTCTTTTCTGCCTTCGAGTCAAAAAATTGGGTAACCTCCTCGCTACTTAGATTTAAACCATAGAGTCGGTTAATCGTATTTAAATTAATTGGAATTGGCAGGAGTTGCCCATCTACGTTTGCCAATACCCGATGTTGGTAATTTCGCCATTCCGTAAATTGTGATAAATAGTTAAATACATCTAAGCTATTTGTGTGGAAAATATGTGGTCCGTATTTATGAACCAAAATCCCGGATTGGTCGTAATGATCATAGGCGTTGCCAGCGATATGGTTCCGCTTATCGATAATCAACACTTTTTTATTTGATACGTTGGAAAGGCGTTCCGCCAATACGCTACCGGCAAAACCAGCGCCTACAATTAAATAATCATACATATATAATATGGAGTTAACTTGCTATGGATATTCTATTATCGTTTAATTGACTGTGAATGTGTTTACTCATTTTTTGATAGGTATCATCCCAGGAAATGGTGTATAAGAAGTTGTCGACATTTCTTAACCACACTTTACGGTTAACCGTTGCCAGTTCCGTGTCAATGGCCTTAATAAAGTCATTAGCAGTCTCGCCAATACGCACCAATTTTCTGATTCCATAAGGCTTCACAACATCTCTAATAGGCGTAGATACCACTGGAACCCCTGCAGCTAAATATTCCGGAGTTTTAGTAGGACTTATAAAACGTGTAGACTCATTGAGTTGAAAAGGTATCAGTGCGATATCCCATCCGGACAGGTATGCGGGAAGTTCCTGATAACTTTTCTGTCCTAAGTAGTGTATATTCTTATTTTTAGGTAACACATCCTCCGCTATTTTTACTACCGGACCAATGAGAATGATCTGCCAGTCGGGCCGCTGCGTAGCCATATTCCCGATAAGTTCAATATCAAACCGCTCATCAATTACCCCATAGAAACCCAATTTCACCCCACTGATATGTAATTGGTCGGCGGGTTGTGCAGGATATTTTCGTGCTTTTGCAAAATGTTCTTTCTCGATACTACTTGGGAAAGGAAATATGTTGGCATGTTGTTGTTTTTTAGCTTCGTAAAGTGAATACCCCCCTGTAAATACAAGGTCTGCTTTAGCCATGAGCTTTTTCTCCAGACCAATCAACTCTGCAGGGGCAAATTTAAAGGCAGAAAGCTCATCCATACAATCGTAAATAACAATTTTAGGTTTGTATTTTTCAGTAAACTTCAATGCCATTGGCGTGTAGTACCAAAAAATCCAGTCGTCAAGAACGGCGGTACCAAGAAAATCATCCAATAATTGTGTAAGAAGCCTGCTAACGGTTTGATCATCTAAACCCTGAGGCATGTGAGGAACCACAACATCCACCTGCCCTCTGCTGGCTATAGTTAAATACGCGGCTTCTGCGGCATCAAATATCGGCTCTTCGAAAAAAGAAACTTTCATGTCTTTGGCAAACCGGGAAAGTAGGTGTTGAGGTCTTTGGAATACAAAATCCCATCTGAGATGGGAAAAACATAATAAGTGTTGAGGTGGTGTTGAGCCAGTGGTTTTCATATATATTCGTCTTTTAAGATTTTAGCAATTACAACAAATATTTAGTAATAATTACTGCCTATTCAACGGTTAACCCAATAAGATTGTTTGGAGCTAAAATACTGATTTTGTATACGTTAAACCGCCGGCACCTATAAGTAAAAATACGTTTGAAAAATGCGAACTACCTGTTTTCGTTTTTTCCAAATCAATTGAATATACTGTTCGTTTAACTATCACCTACAAAATCTAAACCCGGCATAATATGATGTATACACTTGGAATTAACGCGGTTTTTCATGATTCTTCGGCATGCATTTTTAAAGACGGCATCCTTTTAGCCGCTGCAGAAGACGAAAGATTCACACATATTAAACATGGGAAACGCCCGATTCCTTTTTCAACATACGAACTACCATTCCATGCCATAGATTATTGTCTGCAGGTAGCTGGAATACACCTCAAAGACGTAGACCATATTGCCTATTCTTTTAACCCCTATTTATTGATTCCAAAATCGGAGGTGGACGCTACTTCTATCAAAATCCCTTTTTATCCATCAATGGATCAGTCAGATACAGGTTACTCCTGGGACAATCTTTTTTTATCGTCCATACTAAATGCACCGGCGCAATTGATTGATGGTTACCCTCATCATCTTCAGAAAAGATTTGCGGGCAGTACCGAAAACGATTGGCAATGGCATTATGTAGAACACCATATTGCGCATGCCGCCAGTGCTTTTTTGCCTTCTCCTTATCAAAATGCAGCAGTAATGACCCTGGATGGTAGAGGTGAAGTGGCCACCACAACATATAATGTAGGCCACGGTACCGCTATGGAGAGAATCTCACAGGTTAACCTGCCTCATTCTCTGGGCCTTTTATATGAAAAACTAACGACCTATCTGGGATTTCTGCACTCTTCTGATGAATATAAAGTCATGTCACTCGCCTCCTATGGGAAGCCGGCGTTTGTAAAAGAATTCAGGGACATTATCCATTTGGGCAGCCATGGTAATTACAGCGTCAAACAGGACCCTTTTGAAGAACTATTTGGTGCTGCTCGTAAAAGAGATGATGCCTTTACCAGTCACCATTTTAACCTGGCGCATTCCCTACAGGTGGTGATGGAGGAAACGGTCATAGAAATTTGCAACTGGCTGCAGAAAACCACTGGTGAAGAAAACCTGTGTCTGGCAGGTGGGGTAGCGCTGAATTGTGTATTAAATGCAAGGATCCGTGACCGAAGCCGCTTTAAGAATATATGGGTACAACCCGCAGCTGGTGACTCAGGAACCGCACTGGGCGCCGCCCTGTGGGTAGATACACAGGAACGCCGTGATGCCGAGCGGTCCTTCGCCATGAACCATGCTTATTGGGGACCGGAATATACAGATGAGGAGATCGAGAAATTTTTGAATTGGGCTAAAATACCCTATCGGAAAATGGCTGATGTAGCCGAAGAAACGGCACAAATATTATCAGAAAACAAGATAGTTGGATGGTTTCAGGGAAGAATGGAGTTTGGGCCGCGGGCATTAGGAAGCCGTTCTATCCTCGCCTCTCCCATCGATATGGTCATGCAAAGCCGCTTAAATGAGGTGAAAGATCGTGAAGATTTCCGACCGGTTGCACCTGTAGTCCTGGAAGAAGATGCCGCAGAATGGTTTAATGATGCGCAAAGCTCCCCATTTATGCTCTTCATTTATGACGTTTCAGAGGAAAAAGCAGGCCAGATTCCTGCAGTTACCCACGTTGATGGAACAGCGCGGATACAAACGATAAATGAAAGCCAGCATCCAGCGTATTACCGATTGTTGAAAGCTTTTAAAGATAAAACAGGCGTTCCTGTGTTAGTAAACACCTCCTTCAATACTTTAGGTAAACCGATCGTTTGCAGTCCTGGCGATGCCGTTGCCTGCTTTTGGAGTTCCCCATTTGATGCCCTGGTCATGGGCTCTTTTTTAATCGAGAAAAATTATGAGCGAAAAAGTCACAGTGATTATTCCCACTTACAAAAGACCCAGGCTGTTGATTAGATGTTTAGACGCGCTTGCCTTACAAACGATCAATAAAGATGAGTTCATGGTTATTGTGGTTAGTGATGGCCCTGATCAGCCAACTAAACAAGCCATCGGAACATGGTCCGGCCATCAGCACCTGAACGTAAGTTACCTGCAGATCGAAAAGGGAGGTCCTGCAGCGGCCAGGAACTATGGTTGGAAACAAGCTAAAACACCTCTTATCGCCTTCACGGACGATGACTGTATCCCTTCGCCAAATTGGTTGGCTGCTTTTATTAATGCTTATTCCGGGGAAAAATACATTGCCTACACTGGACAAACAAAAGTTCCATTACCTGATAAAAAGACCGATTTTGCACTCAATATTGCCCAGCTGGAGAAAGCAGAATTTATTACGGCCAATTGTGCCTGTACACGCGCAGCCCTTCAATTAGTAGGTGGCTTTGACGAAAGGTTTGAAATGGCATGGCGCGAAGACAGTGACCTTAACTTTAAATTAATTGTGCATCAAATTGAAATAGCCCAGCTTATTGATGCCCTGGTTATACACCCGGTTAGGGACGTGCCCTGGGGCATCAGCATCAAGGAGCAACAAAAAGGTCGTTATGATGCTTTGCTTTATAAAAAATACCCTGACTTATACCGTAAAAAAATAGCTTCGTCTATTAGCCGATATTATATGATGACGCTCTTGCTCTGTTTACTCATTTACAGTATAACGCAGCGGCATACCAATCTAACTATTTTGTCGTCTTTGTTACTGACCTTGCTTTTTGGTCAATTCATCGCGCTACGTTTACGTGACAGGCACAAATCTTTTAATCAGGTAACAGATATGATGATTACTTCCCTTATTATTCCTTTCCTCTCCATCTATTGGCGGATATACGGTGCTATTAAATATCGCATAGTCTTTTTATAATATGATAGATTCAACAGTAAAAAAAATTGCCGTCTTCCGGGCCCTGCAACTGGGTGATATGTTATGTGCTATTCCGGCTATCCGTTCTCTGAGAACAGCACATCCTTTAGCGCATATTACCCTCATCGGTTTACCCTGGGCCAATGAATTTGCACAACGCTTTTCCGTCTATTTTGACGATTTTATTTCTTTTCCGGGTTATCCAGGCTTACCAGAACAAAACTTTAACCAAGCCTTGTTTGATGTCTTTATTAAACGTGTCCAATCGCATCAGTTCGACCTGGTTTTGCAGATGCAGGGAAACGGCACCATCGTCAATCAATTGCTTGAGTCTTTCGGTGCGAGGTATGTTGCTGGCTTTTCGCCTCATCCACAACCAATAACACCTGGATCCTATTTTCTGCCCTACCCAAATCATATCCATGAGATATCGAGACACCTGGAATTAATGGCTTTTCTTGGGGTTCCGTCAACAGGTACGGACTTAGAATTTCCCATTACAAAACAGGATGAAGAGAACTTTCATAAGCTTAAATTGCCGGTATCAAAGGCCCATTACATCGTTATCCATCCAGGCTCCAGAGGAAGCTGGCGACAATGGCCCCCGCTTTACTTTGCGTCTTTGGGAGATTTCTGCATAAAATCGGGCTTTCAAGTAGTGTTGACAGGCACGAAAGAGGAAATGCCAGTGATTAATGAGGTAATTAAACTCATGAAATATCCACCCATCGTTGCTGCTGGCAAAACAACCATCGGCTCAGTAGCGGTATTAATCGATCAGGCCTATGCTTTAATTGCCAACTGCACTGGCGTTTCTCATCTGGCATCAGCACTGGCAACCCAAAGTGTAATCATCAGTATGGATGGCGAAACTGAGCGTTGGGCACCACTTGATAAAACCCTACATGCAACTGTCGACTGGACTAAAACCTCAGACTACCACGCAGTGTTGAAAGAAGTTACCGCATTATTTTTCCGGCTATAGCAAAAAGGGCATTGATGATGTCATCTGGTTCCGGATATGGAACTGGTAAAGCATATAATTGCTGATCTACCCATTGCAGCACTTCATTCCTGCTTTTAAGATGCTCGGGAACGCTAAAAGGCATTACCTGATGCTCCACCAACCAGGGCACATGCTGTGGATTTGTCTGAGCATACAACACGATTAAGGGCGTCTGCACAGCGGTAGCAAGGTGAACCGTGCCGGTATTCACAGAAACTACCGCTTTTGCGTTTTCTAATAAGGCTGCAAATTCATCTAACATCAGCAATCCGGCAATAGGTATACAGCCCGTTTCATCAGCAATATCTTTTACGAGCTCCGCCTCGGCCCTATTACCACTTAACAACACCGGTAAATCACCCTGTGCCATCAACTTCTTGCCAAGTTCAATCCATTTTTCTTTTGGGTACCTCCTTTTCTCTTCGCTAACTCCCGGATGTAAAACATAATATTCGCCGGCTGTTAATATCACGCCGGTCTGTTTCACTTTACCCTGAGCCAAATCATAAAGTCCAGGTCGTACATAAACTTTCAGCTGCTCATCCTTGGTATAAGCACCAATGGCGGCCACCAGATCCAAATCCCTTGTTACCTGGTGTTTAATTAATTGATAAGGCTCCGGATCAGGAATCCAATCCGTTAACAGGTGATAAGGGTTCTCCCGGCAATAGGCAAGCCGCAATGGTATTTCGGCCAGGTAGGCCAATAAAATGGCTGGCATAGGATTTTGGCTATACACCGAAAAGACCACACAGGCATCAAATGATTGCACCTTAAACCGGTTCAATAAATCAAGATAATCACCTGGATGATGTGCCTCCTCATTTTGAACCCATGGCACATCTACCACTAAAAACTCATCAATTTCAGGTAACATGGTAGAAAGAGCTTGTGCTTTGGTAGAGGTAAGTAAGGTAATTTTACAAGCAAAAGTTTCTTTCAAAGCCCTGATGGCAGGTGAGGAAAGCAAAACATCACCCATATTATCAGCCCTCACGACCAACATATTCCGACAAGCACTCCAGTGGCCCATGTTTAATTCAATAAGGATAATTTATGACGGGCAGGCTCATCCATGCGACTAATTACCTGTGTAGTAGATTGATTTGGCACATAGGGTAAAAATGCAATTTCACACCCAAGCTTTTGCAAAGTCTCCGTTTCAGGAAGCAACTTATTTTCATAATCACCACCTTTTACAAACACATCTGGTTGCACCATTTTCAAGAGTGCGATAGGGGTATCATCTTTTTCTGTTCCAAAAGGTATAATATGGTCTACACAAGCTAAAGCAGCGAGCACTGCAGTGCGGTTCGCCAGGGAATTAACTGGTCGGCTGCTTCCTTTTAGACGCCTGATGCTGTCATCCTTATTAAGGCCCACCACTAAGATATCTCCTCTTTGCTTTGCCTGGTACAAGTAACTTACATGCCCACTGTGTAAAATATCAAAACAGCCATTTGTAAACACAATCCTTTTGCCCTGGTCTTTATACTTCTTAAAGATATTCCTGATGAGTGTAGCCGAAGTCATTAATTTATCTGCCGGGTTATACACTTCCTGTAATTCTGCGATTGAACACACGGAAGTATGTTCTTTTTCAATTCCCACACTAGCAGCTATGGTAGCCAATTCAGCCAGCTGTTCCATCGTGGCGCCACTGAGCAAGGCCAGCAATGCAGCACTGATGTAAGTGTCGCCGGCACCACTCACTTGCTGTTGACTCATCACCACAGGTGCCACCGTGTCGTAGACACAATCTGCCCCCTTAAAAATCAATGATCCCTGACTGTCAAGTGTTAACGCTGTGACCCCAGCCTGTCCCAAACGGAACAATTCTTCACCATAATTCCTCAACTGCTCTTTACGGTTAACATGGTCGAAAGGTAATCCTAAAAGCTTGATCGCCTCCTCATAGTTTGGCTTTATTAAGTCAGGCCTTAACATAGAAAAAGCAGTGATTCTTTTAGAATCTACCGCTATAACCTTAGGCTGTTTAGCTTTTAGTACTTGGAGACAGTCGATCACTTTATTGGTGACTATACCTTTCATATAATCAGCAACAATAACGGCATCGCACTGTGCGTAGGCATGACGGATGATAGTAATGAAATCGTTTTCTGTAGCAGGCGTCAGGCGATCTGTCGTTCCTTCATCATAGCGCAATAGGGTCTGCCTTGGTGTAGAAATCCGGGTTTTAATTAGAGTAGTTCTTGCGGCATCGCCGATTATATATCCATCACTTATTCCTAGTTTTTCTAGCAGCTGCCTGCCTCTAAAAGCATGGTCATCATGCCCTATTACCGTACAAAACAACACTTCACAGCCTAAGGCCTTAAGGTTAGCCGCTACATTAGCAGCCCCGCCCAGGCAAAAGTGCTTCTGAACAATGTCGATGACAGGTACTGGTGCTTCTGGTGCTACCCTGGTACAACTGCCTTCAAAGTAGGCGTCCAACATAAAATCACCGATGACCAATACACGCTGTTTTTTAAATTTAGCACTGAGCTGCAGGTATTCCTTTTTCATCTTTCTCCGTTCTTTTTAAATGGTATAATATATGTCTGGCCGCCTCATTAATGTCATCAACCATAACGTCAGGAATGCGTGCTTGAGTCAGCGCCCATTCAGTTTCATTTCCATTGTTTATCAAAATCGCCCTACAACCAGCACGGTGACCAGCCTCTATATCATGAAGAATATCTCCGATCATCCAGGACTGCGACAAGTCTATTTGGTGATCAAATGCCGCTTCGTGAAAAAGCCCAGGTTTAGGTTTACGGCAGGAACAATCTATGTTATATGCCGGGATATTACTTTCCGGGTGGTGTGGGCAATAGTAAAAACCTGTTAAACGCAGTCCATTGTCCAGCAACAAACTCTGTATTTTATCATTCACTTGCAAGAGCGCATCATGATCAAAATAACCTTTTGCTATACCGGATTGGTTAGAAATAATAATCAGCATAAAACCTGCTTCCTGCAGGGCAAGCAATCCATCAATGGTATTTGGCGACAACGATATTTTCTCCGAATCAACGTTGTATGGCACATCAGGAATTAAAGTGCCATCTTTATCCAGGAAAATGGCCTTTTTAACTGCCATAGTGTTGCTGTATTTTATTGTTAATAATAACTTTTAAAGGAAAAGCATCTGCTGTAGATGGCTTTTTCACAGGCTGTTCTTCAAACATTCTATTCTCTATTAAACTACAAAGCAGGTGAACCAGGTGCAAATGCACTTCCTGTATTCGCTGGGTACTCTCTGATGGCACAATCAGGTTAACATGACCACAACTTGCCGCTTTGCCGCCATCTTTTCCAAGCATGTTGATGCAATGCATCCCCTGCTTTCTAGCCGAATCAATCGCCTTAATGATATTTGGAGACGCACCACTCGTGCTTAAACAAAGTAATACATCACCTTCATTCCCATAGGCCTGAACCTGGCGGGAAAAAACTTCTTCAAAACCAAAGTCGTTTGCCCAGGCAGTGATTAAGGCATTATCAGCAGTTAATGCAATGACCG
>Ga0247806_10000849_pt1 | contig 16409 bp, 12 predicted proteins | sample UWRJL059202B1_FD_179935 | JGI IMG/M metagenome (GOLD analysis project Ga0247806, IMG submission 179935) | Plant litter microbial communities from Arlington Agricultural Research Station in Wisconsin, United States - UWRJ-L059-202B-1 | ecosystem: Environmental > Terrestrial > Plant litter >... | reverse complement strand
GGGTGTGCATCCCAAAGGTCGAATTTGCTGATTGGCTCGGGACCTTCGTGCGTGTGCAGCGTGTGTGCCGGGTTGTAAGCTTCTTTTTCGCCTTTTTTGTAAATATCGAGTGTGGTTTCACGAACGATCGAGTGACGGCCCATCACGGTGTGGTGGATTTGTGTCGCTGCAATCGGGTAAATACCTGCTACTTTTGTGATTGTTCCGGCAACGTCATAAGACAGGATGCCGTTTTGCTGGCCTACGAAACGGAAAGCATTTTTTCCGATCGGAACGCGTTTTCCGCCTTCCTCAGCGTGGCCGCCGTATTCTTTGGTCTGGAAAGCTGCGTTACCGATGTTCTCATCGTTTTCGCCACGTCCGTAACCCAATGCGATACCGACAGTACCTTTCGCTTGTCCCGGTGAAGGGTAAACAGGCAAGGTAATGGATACGCCGTTTACTTTGACAGTTGCGAGGTTCAGTCCGTGCTCCTGGTCGAAAGTGGTTGCGTAACCGCCTGCTGTCATTTCAACCGGGTTCATCGTGATGTAGTTGTCCCAGGTTACTTTGGAGATTGGATCTGCCATTTCCTGCAACCATGGGTTGTTGGCCTGTGAACCGATACCGATCGCTGTTTTCTGGTACAATACCACTTCGAGCGCTTGTGTTGCAGGAAGCTGTGCTGTCAAGCCGGACAAAGCTGCTTCGTTGAAAACAGGAGCAGATGCAGGAACCGCAGGGGATTCTTCACAGCTGTCGTGAACTGTTTTGTTCCAGTAAGTCGCGAAGTCTGTGTATTTCGTTTGCATTGGGAAACCGTACTGTTCCCAGTTGGCTTTCATGAGGTCGTAAACAACTTTGGAATCTTTTCCACCACGTGTTGCCTTACCTGCCCACACGAGGAAGCTTTCCTGTGCTGCGGATGTATCGAACAACGGACGGATGGTCGGCTGTGCGATCGCATAATGGTTGGCTTTCGGTTGGTAGTCATTCCAGGACTCCAGTGCGTGGTGATCCGGAGCGATGTATGTACAAAGGTTTGCCGTTTCATCTGCGTAAGCTGCAAGGGAAACAGAAAGTCCTACTTTGGACAATGCTTTTCCAAAAGCCGCACCGTTTGCCAGCGTGTAAACCGGGTTCACACCGTAGAAGATCACTGCATCAGGTGTATTGCCTGCCACAACATCTGATACGAATTTCTGCATGCGCTCATCTTCTGAAGCAAACAAAAGGATCGGGTTGTTAACATTGATCGTTGTCGTATAAGCACCCAACACCAGGTTCAACTTGTTGACCAGGATCTGAACTGCTTTGTTGTTGGAACCAGCTACAACGAGTGATTCGCTTCTTGTATTTTTCAGGGATTCGAAAGCCAGGTCGGCGATCTTAACCGCAGAAGCAGACAATTTTGTGCTGACACCGCCTGCATTCACGCCGAATTTACCCAACAGGTAAGCGATGACGTTCGCCTGCTCGGATGGCTTGATCATGCCGCGGTAATCTGCGTTTGAACCTGTCAATGACAATGCCGACTCGAACTGGAAGTGCTTGGACATCCATGCACCATCCGGGTTTCTTGTCAAACCGTATTGCATCTGGAACTCATTCCCCATCAACCAGGTGTTGAGGAAGTCAGCCCCGATGGACACGATAGTTTTTGCTTTGGAGAAATCATAAGACGGGATGAAGTTTTTTCCGAAGGAAGCTTCATTCGCCCTGCGGATCCCTGCGTAGGAAACCGCATCGTACTGGATGTGCTCCAGGACGCTTGTTTCGCCTTCAACACCACCGTTGAGTGCTGTTTTCAAAGCTGCGATAGCAGACAAAGTGGAAGGGGAAATAATGGTATTGGATACCAAAACAACTTTACCTTTTTTTGCTGCGATTGTTTTCAGTTCGTTCTGGATCGTTCCGTCGATGTCGGACCAGTTCTTACGGGTTTTACCGTTGTATGGACCAACCAAACGTGCAGAATCGTACAAAGGCAACACGGAACCGATGATCTGGGCGTTGGTTGAACCTTTTGTAAATCCGTACTCTTTATTTCCTTTGATATAGATCGGACGACCTTCTCTCGTTTTAACGAGGATACTTGCGTAAGAAATACCATCGTAGTAAGTCGAAGCATACCATGTTGGCATACCAGGCGTTACGTTCTCAGGTTTGTTTACGTAAGGAATTGCTTTCGTAACGGGAGCTTCACAAGCTGCAACTGTAGCAGCTGCAACGCTGAATCCCAAAAACTTCAAGAAATCTCTACGTGCGGTCGAAGTTTCCTTCAGGTTCTCGTCCGCCAGGAATTCATCCACTGACATTGACTGTGGAAACTCTTGGTCTCTGCTTTGAAGAAACTCTGGTGTTTCGTTCAGCTCTTCGAGACCTTTCCAATATTTTCTAGTCATTCCCATATGCTTTTAAGCCTTGTCTGATATTATTAATAGTGACATTTTGAACATTCCCAGCCACCTAATTCTTTCACAGTTACTTTTCCGTCCTCCAAATAATTGTTGTACAAAGATTTGTCGTTGTTCAGCAAGCGCTTGTGAATTTCATTGTAGTAACCGTCTTTCTTGGTATTTAATGGCCCCATGGAGATTTCTTTCTCTGCGTGGCATTCAATACACCATCCCATCGTCAGGGTTGGTTTGGTCAATGGAATGTTACCTTCGATTTTGTTCAGTTCTGACACAGGTACGACACGCGCCGTTTCCTGCTGTTTGGTCATGTCTCCGTGACATTGCTTACAGTCGATACCGCCCACAACAACGTGCTGGGAGTGGTTGAAGTAAACGTGGTCAGGAAGAACGTGTACCTTGTTCCATACGATCGGGCTTGTTTTGCCTGTGTAGGATGCTTTTCCGTCCCAGCCTGCTGCGTCGTAGACCTTCTGGATCTTCGCCTGCTGCTCCGGCGTGGTTCCGGTCACCTGCTTGTGACAGTTCATACACACGTTCACAGAAGGGATGCCGGCTGTTTTGGATTTCGTTACCGAGTTGTGGCAGTATTTACAATCGATGCCGTTGATACCTGCGTGAATGGCGTGCGGGAATTCAATTGGCTGCGACGGCTGGTAAGATTCGAGTACACCGATGTTGCCGAGTCCCTGGATTCCTGTCACCAGCAAGGTGAGCAGAACGATCAGCGAAACGATGCCGACGTAAATCTTGTTTTTCCAGGCCCAGGACCTGAATTCGTCTGCGTAGCTCAGGTCTTCACGAACAGCTATACCTTCCTGCTCGCTCACTGCGTTCTTCAGCTGGCGACGTACACCGCCTACAGCGAGGATGATTGCAATGAAAACAGCGCCCATGATCCATACCCAGGAAGAAGTACCTTCTTCTTCGCCGCCTTCTCCTGTTGCAGTTGGGTCTTCCGGTCCATCTTTAATCACTGTAGCAGGGTCCGGCTGAGCATCCACCCATTCAAAAATCGCATCTGCCTGCTCTTTCGTAACATCCGGAAACGGGTTCATCACGTTCGGAGTAGAAGCTGCAACGGTCGCTGCATAAGGATCTGAAGCTGCAGCAGACTGCCAGTTCTGCACCCATTTGTAAATGGATCCTTCTTTGGCTCCGCCCGCTTCCCATTTCTGGCGAACCTGGAACAATTTCGGTCCTGTACCCGCTTTGTGAGGTTGGTGACAGGTCGCACATTTCGCTTTAAAAAGCGCCTCACCCTGTGCCTGAGCGTTGAAGGTCCCGGCTAATAGCAGGAATGCTACCGTACCAAGACACCATTTGTTAAAGCCTCTAAACATCTGATTTATAGATATCTTCATTTAAACTATTGTTTACCGGGTGCAGAAAACACACCTCTTAACGAGGGCAAATTTAGAATAAACACCTTAGTTAATGACAGTTTTGTGACAAATTTCGGCCGTATTTTTTTAATTTAAAATGATTCTAAATAGTAGGCAGGAACTGGATTTTACCGGCAATGCTACTGTGTGGGATGATTCTGAAAAGGGCATCCGGATGAAACCCTTTCTATACCAATCGTTAGCGGGAAACACGACCCGGAACAGAAACGGCACATAGTTTGAATAGCTTGGAAAAATTACTGTATTTTTGTCCGCGTAAATCAGAATGGGTATGAAAAGTTTAATGTTTGCAGTTTGTATCTGGAGCGCCGGAGCGGCCTTCGGACAACAGGGTTCGGTAGAGGTGAAGAAAGATCCGCGCATGGACGCGTTGATCCGCCAGGAAGGTGTGATCATACCGCCGGCAACAGGTCCGCAGATCACCGGTTACAGGATCCAGCTGTTTTTCGACAGCAGCAAAGATGCGGTCGACAATGCACGTTCGCGCTTCATCGCCCTGAACCCGAAAGTCGATACGTATGTGATCTATACAGCGCCAAACTACTTCCTGAAGGTAGGGGATTTCCGTACCCAAATGGAAGCAGAGAAGATCAAAGCAGGTGTTGAGTCGCAGTTTCCAACGAGCTTCATCGTGAAGGAAAAAATCAACCTGCCGAGGATCGATCAGTAGCAATAAAAAAATGACATTATAAATGCAGAGAGTGGATGTGATCATCCGCTCTTTTTTGTTTCAGGTGCTGGCCGGAGCATGTTGCATTTTCAAAATACGTACCTTTCGGGGAACAGTAGAACTACACAATATCAGCATGACAGCAAAAAAACAAAACATTACTTTGGTCAGCGACAGCGCAGGACAAAGTCTCGCAGTTGCAGGATCTTCTTACCGCATCCTGGTCTCAGGAAAACAGACCGGCGGCAGTTATGCGGTCATTGACATGCTGGTTCCACCGGGTTCCGGTCCAGGGCCACATGCGCACGCCGACATGCAGGAAATGTTTTATGTAGCTGATGGCGAAGTGGAGTTTAAAACGGAAAGCGGTAACCATACGGCCACCAAAGGTGCACTGATCCACATTCCGAAGGGCGGTGAAGTACATTGTTTTAAAAACACATCAAACGCGCTGGCGCACCTGATCTGCACGGTGATCCCGGCTGGACTCGATGAATTCTTTGAGGAAGTGGGTCAGCAGGTGGAAGCGGGTGTGTTTATGCGTCCTCCGGTGTTGGGTCCGGAAGACATGCAACGCGTCAAGGCACTGGCCGAGAAGTATGGACAGCAATTGTACCCGCCGGATTTTTTCGGGTGAATGATTTGTGGCAGGCTGCATCCATCATTCCGGCACGATCCATACCTTTGCAGGCAAACTACCCCAAAGCGTAGCCGCTTAGGCTCCTGATACAAATCACATATCAGTAGAGAGAAAATGCCCGAAATACAGTGCCTGGAACGGGAACAGCGATTTCTGTACAACCTGCGGGGAAGCGCTTGCGCCCGACCTCATTCAAGCGCGTAAGGAAGCGCAGCGCGAACCGCTTTGGAAGCCCGACCCGGTCACGGCCTTCGACAGGTTTATATATGCCTGGAGACACTCAACTTTTTTCCTGTTTAGCGCACCCGTTTTTTAGGTGGTGGGTAGGTAATCTGACTATGTACAAGGAGTTTATCCTGAAACAAATAGGTCGTAATATAAGGGGAATTTGTATATTGATGCTGGATTCTAACTTACTTCGATGAAAACACTAATTTTCTTCACAGTATACTACGTACTTACCTGCACCGTTTTCGGACAAGACCGCAAAACCAATGTAGATATAAAAGCAGCCCTGGCCATGAAGGCCGACACGAACAAAGTGAATGCCTTGAACCACTTGGCCTGGGAAATCAGGTACCATTCGCCGGACAAAAGCCACGAGCTGTGCAGGCAAGGCCTGGAGTTGGCGAAAAAACTGGTTTTTAATACAGGGATCGGGAACGCCTATAAAATAAAGGGTGTCCTCTGTGACCATAAAAATGATTTCTCACAGGCCATCAAGGCCTATGACAACGCAATTTTCTATTTTCAGAAGGCGGGCGACAGACTTGAAAGTGCGAAAGCAGAAATAAACATGGCGGTGCTTTTCCGGAAAGTGGGGCGTAGCCGTGAGGCTATCTGGAAATTAAAACAGGCGCTGGTCATTTTCAGGGAATATAGCTACAGTCGGGGGGAATACATGGTACAGTCTAATCTCGCGATCTCCTACAACGAGCTCAGACAGCATGAAAAAGCATTGGGCCATATTCGGCAGGCCTACGCAATCATGAAACAGCTCTGTATCGAGGACCCGGATATTTATGGGAATCTGGGAAAAACTTACCAGTATCTGCAAAAGCTGGATGACGCAATTCTGAATTATGAGAAGGCAATCGCATTGCAGGATAACCGGCGTTCAACGTCCTGGATGCATAACCTGGGGATGTGCTATCAGGCGAGGGGGGACTTTGGCAAATCCCTGATATATTACACACGTGTGCTGGCTTCTGATCCGGGAATATACCAGGCAATAAGGACCCGCAGGCAGCTGGCGGAGCTGTACCGGGAGTTGGGAGAATACGGCAAGGCGCTGCGGGAAATGGATACCCTGGTGGCAATCAGGGATTCGGTCAGCAACTTCGAGGCGTCACGACAGATAACAGAACAACAGGATCGCTGTGACTCTGAAACCAGGAGACTCCAGATCGCTGTGCTGAGGAAACAGCAGGCCATCCAGTCGGAAAGGATCAGGAATGAGGAACGGCAGAAATACTTGTATGCTGCTTGTGGGGCACTTTTTCTCTTCCTGGGGATCCTGCTGCTGCGTGCCTTCTACCAGAAGGAAAAGTCGCAGCGGATCGGTCTCGGACAAAAAATAGAAGTGGAACGGCAGAAAAGGGTTGTGGAATTAAAGAACCGGGAAATCCTCGATTCGATCAGTTATGCAAAAAAGCTCCAGGATGCAATCTTTCCGGAAGGGGCTTACTGGAAAAAGGTGGTTGGTGAAAGTTTCGTGCTGTTTAAGCCCAAGGACATTGTAGCCGGGGATTTTTACTGGCTCAGGCAACGCAAGGTCGTGCAGGGCGGGAAGCCGGTGGAGCTGATGTATTTTGCTGTGGCGGATTGTACCGGACATGGTGTGCCCGGGGCAATCGTTAGTGTCGTCTGCCACAATGCACTCAACCGCGCAATGAGTGAGCACGGCATACTCGATCCGGGGGAAATACTGAACAAGACGCACGAGCTGATCATGTCGGCTTTCCGGCAAGGAGAAGAAGCGCTCAACGATGGTATGGACATCAGCCTGTGCTGTCTGAACAAAGAAACGTGCGAGCTGAAATGGGCTGGCGCGAACAATCCGTTGTGGTACAAAAATCCTGAACAACCAGATATCACAGAACTAAGGCCGAACAAGCAGCCCATCGGTTCCTATGCCCGCTCCGAGGACTTTCTCACGCACACCATACAGCTGATGAAAGGTTCCGTCATTTACATGTTCAGCGATGGGTATGCAGACCAGTTTGGCGGGCCGAAGGATAAGAAATACAGGGTACGTGAGCTGAAGCAGCAAATTCTCGCCATCTCACACCTGCCGATGGAAAAACAGGGGCAAATCCTCGAGAGCAATTTTGAAATCTGGAGAGGAACTGCCGAACAGGTGGACGACGTAATGGTCATTGGGATAAGGATTAACTGACCGAATTGAAAACAGAAGGAGTAAGGGGGTTCAAATTATCTGCTCCCAGTTCCTGCGTTGAACATTTAAAATACAGCAGCAATGAACCAAAAACTCCAAAGTCCTGGCCTTGCCGGTGACGCAAAGTAACCCGGAGAACCAAGAGCTGATCGTCGGGCTAATTTGTAATTTGTCAATGAATAACTTGTTGCAAGGACTATTATTATACGTAGAAAGCCAGGTACTAATGACTATAGGCTTCCGGAGTACACAAAAAAATCTCCGGCACAGATAGCATGCACTGGATAATTCCTTCCCAATGCATATCTTTGCAGGCAAACTACCCTAAAGCGTAACCGCTTAGGCTCCTGATACAAATCACATGTCAGTAGAGAGAAAATGCCCGAAATGCAGTGCCTGGAACGGGAACAGCGATTTCTGTACAACCTGCGGGGAAGCGCTTGCACCCGACATCATTGAAGCACGTAAGCAAGCGCAGCGCGAACCGCTTTGGAAGCCCGACCCGGTCACGGCCTTCGACAGGTTTATATATGCCTGGAGACACTCACCTTTTTTCCTGTTTCGCTGGATTTTCTATGTGTTTTACAGCGTAGGCATGTTGTTCTTCGCCATCGCCTCTTTCCTGGCTTACATCACGATAGGGGCGAACGGATGAAGCGCAGCGCACTGATCGGATGGCTGTTACTGCTGGCTTTGTATGCGCTCACCAGGTGGGGAAGGGCGCATGTCGAGCTTCCTGTTTTCTTCAGGAACCATTTTACAGATTTACTTTTCGTACCCGTTCAGCTGATCGCGGCTTTGTGGATCACGCGTATGATCCGCCGGGACCGGCAGCTGCGGATTTCAGCAATTTGGGTAGTCCTGCAGGTGATCCTGGTGTCGGTATGGTTTGAATGGTACATGCCGAATTATGGCGGGATCAGAAGTCAGCTGTTTACTGCGGATCTTACAGATGTTGCGATGTATGTGCTTGGTGGCGTTGGCTTTCTGTGGTTCCAGTACTGGGAATGCCGTTCAGCATGCTGATTATCAGTGATTCAAATCAAATTTTAATTGTGAACTTATTTCAGGATGGGACAGATTTTACTAAAAAAGCCCCGGCACATACCGGGGCTTTTTCATCAGGAGGAGGATGCTAACTCTCTCAATTCCATCCTCCACCTAATGCGCGGTACATCTGTACCATCGCATGCATTTGCTCCATTTTCGTTTCGATCAATTCAAATTTCGATACCAATGCATCGCGCTGGGTCAGCAACACTTCCATGTAGTCGGCTTTCGCGGACTTAAACAGGTTGGTGGAGATTGTGATCGACTGGTTCAGGGCTTGTACCTGTTGTTCTTTCAGGTCGTAGCTCTGTTTCAGGTTCTGGATCCGCGACAGTTGGTTGACCACCTCGATGTATGCTTTCAGCACCGTTTGTTCATATTGGTAAACGGCCTGGATCTGCTTCGCATTCGCGTTGTAATACGTCGCTTTCAACGCATTCCGGTTGATCAGCGGCGCCACGAGGTCGCCGGCCAGAGAATACAGCATCGATTGCGGCGTCTGGATCAGGAAGGCCGGGTTGAATGCCTGGAACCCGACGCCTGCATGCAGGGTCAGCGAAGGATAGAATTTTGCTTTCGCGACGCGGACATCCAGCCTGGAAGCGGTGAGGTCCAGTTCGGCCTGTTTGATATCTGTACGGTTCGACAGTAACTGGGACGGAACGCCGGCATACAGCGTATCAGGCACCAGCGTACTAAAGGCCTGCGAGCTTCTCGCAATTGTTTGCGGGAACCGGCCGACGAGGAAATTGATGCGGTTCTCGGTTTCCACGATCTGCTGCTGGATATCGAACTGGAGACTTTTGGTGTGAAACACTTCCGCTTCGAACTTGCGCACGGCGAGCTCGGTGACACGGGTGGCTTCTTTCTCCATTTTCACGATCTTCAGGGCATTGCTCTGGATATCGATGTTCTGGTGCACGATGTCGAGCTGGTTGTCGAGCGCGAGCAATTCATAATAGGCACCCGCGATTTCCGACACAAGGTTGGTCACCATGAAATTCTTGCCTTCGACACTTGACAAATACTTGTTGTAAGCCGCCTTTTTCGAATTGCGCAGCTTGTGCCAGATGTCGACCTCCCAGGATGCGAATGCGCCGATCATGAAGTCGGGCAAAGGCTCTGGTGTGGCTTGTCCGGGCTTGATGTCTGTCGTGGCTTCGCTCGATCCTTTGCTGGTGTATCGGCCGACTTTTTCGACGCCGGCAGAACCGCCAAGTCCCAAGAAAGGAAGATAATCCCCTTTGCGGACGCGGACTTCGTTGCGGGAAATCTCGATCTCCTGCAAGGTGATGTTCAGCTCCTGGTTGTTGCTGAGCGCCGAGTCGATCAATGCACCGAGGTACGGATCCTTGAAAAATGCCTTCCAGCGTACCTGGCCTGTATTCGTGGTGTCCGTTAATGAGGACTGAAAGCCCGACGGAACATTTTTATTCTCTTTCCTTTCTGCAATAGAAAGGGACTTGCAGGCTGAAAAGGTCAGGACCAATCCGGCCAGCGCAGCGCTGAGGTATATGCTTCTATTTGACATGTTCGACAAATTCTTCAGTTAATGGATTCTCATCTTCGTGTTTGATGAGCTTGCGATTTTCAGCCAGTCTGCCGAAAATGTAATACAGTCCCGGAACGATGATGACCCCGAAAACAGTTCCGAAGAACATGCCCCCAAGTGCACAGGCGCCGATGGTACGGTTACCGATGGCTCCCGGACCTGTAGCGAGCACAAGCGGAATCAACCCGGCAATGAACGCAAAGGAAGTCATGAGGATCGGACGGAAACGCACTTTCGCACCTTCGATCGCTGCTTCGAGGACCGTGAAGCCCTGGTTGTGCTTTATGATCGCAAATTCGACGATCAGTACGGCATTCTTACCGAGTAGTCCGACGAGCATGACGAGCCCGACCTGCGCATAGATGTTGTTTTCCAGTCCCATGACCTGCAACAGCAGGAAAGATCCGAAAATCCCCGCCGGCAGCGAAAGGATCACGGCGAGCGGAATGATGAAGCTTTCGTATTGTGCCGCCAGTACCATGTATACAAAGGCGAGAACGATGAGGAAGATATACAGGGCTTCGTTGCCGCGCATCACCTCGTCTTTCGATAAGCCACCCCAGTCGATGTCATAGCCGCGTGGAAGTACTTTTTTCGCAACCTCCTGTGCAGCCTTGATCGCTTCGCCACTGCTGTATCCTTTTGCCGCAGATCCACGGATGGAGGCAGTCGTGTACATGTTGTAGCGGTTGATCTCATTCGCACCCTGCGTTTTCACGATCTTCATGAAAGCTGAATAAGGAACCATTTCGCCGCGGTCATTTTTGACATATAATTTGAGTACATCTTCCGGCAATCTTCTGTATTCAGGCGAAGCCTGGACGAAGACCTTGAAAAAACGCTGGTACTTGATGAACCCGAGCTCATAGGTACTTCCGATCAGGGTCGACAAATTGTTCATCGCATTCCCGATAGAAACCCCTTTCTGCATCGCGAGGTCGTTGTCGATCTGCAATTCGTACTGCGGATAGTTGGCGCTGAAGAAGGTGAACAAACCGCTCAGCTCTTTGCGTTTGCGCAGGGCATTCATGAATTCCGTATTGACTTTTTCAAGCTGAACGTAATCGCCGGTATTCGTTTTATCGAGCAATTGCAGGGAGAATCCTCCCGCTGCTCCGTAACCCGGTACCGCCGGCGGATCAAAGAATTCCACGGTGGCTCCCGGGATCGCTTTGGCTTTTTCTTCGAGTTCGTAAATGATCTCGCTGACGTTGTGTTTGCGCTCCGACCACGGTTTGAGGTTGATCAGGCAGGTTCCGGCATTGGATCCGCGTCCTTCTGTCAAGACTTCGTAACCGGCCAGTGCGGAGACGGATTGGATGCCGTCCACTTTTTCGGCGATCTCCTGCACCTGGCGGGAAATGTCATTCGTTCTTTCAAGCGTCGAGCCCGGCGGTGTCTGGATGATCGCATAGATCATGCCCTGGTCTTCAGAAGGGATAAAGCCCGTAGGCAGTTTCTCGCTGAGCCCGAAAATACCGATACCAAAGGCGATCAGGATGCCGAAAGTGATGAACTTGCGGTTCACGATCAGCTTCAGCAGCCCGACATATCTGCCGGTCAGCTTATCGAATCCGCGGTTAAAACTGTCGAGGAAACGGTTGACCAGCGATCTTTTGCGCGGTTGACCGTGCGTGTTTTTCAACAGCATCGCACAGAGTACAGGTGTAAGTGTAAGGGCCACGAGTCCGGAAAGAACAATGGAAGTGGCCATCGTGATCGCAAACTGGCGGTAGAAAATTCCGACAGGACCGGTCATAAAGGCAACCGGAACGAACACGGCAGTCATCAGCAGGGTGATCGCAATCACGGCGCCGCTGATCTCTTTCAATACTTTTTTAACCGCTTTGTAAGGCGATAAATGTTCTTCTTCCATCTTCGCATGCACGGCTTCCACGACGACAATCGCATCATCGACGACAATACCGATCGCAAGCACCAATGCAAACAGCGTGATCAGGTTGATCGTCAGCCCGAACAGCTGCATGAACATGAAGGCCCCGATCAGGGAAACCGGAACGGCAATCGTTGGGATCAGCGTGGAACGCAAATCGCCGAGGAACAGGAATACCACGAGTGCCACGAGTATAAAGGCTTCTCCGAGTGTGTGGATCACTTTTTCAATCGATGCATCGAGGAAGTGCGAAACGTCGTAGCTGATCTCGTATTCCATCCCCGGAGGGAAAGAAGTCTTTTTCAGCTCTTCGAGCTTGGCTTTCACGCTTTCGATGACCTCGCTCGCATTACTGCCGTATGTTTGTTTGAGTACGATCGCTGCGGATGGATATTTGTCCTTGTTGGAGTAAATGTCATAATATTCGCTGCCGAGCTCGACATCAGCCACATCTTTGAGACGCAGGATCTCGCCTTCCGGGTTGGACCGCAGGATGACATTCTTGTATTCGTCGGCTTCGTTGTAGCGGCCTTTGTAAGTCAATACGTATTCGAGCGCTTCGGCGCGTTTTCCGTCGCTTCGGCCAATACGTCCCGGCGAACCGATGACACTCTGGCTTCCGAGGGCTTCCATGATCTCATCTGAAGAAATGTTGTAGGCACGCATGCGGTCCGGTTTCAGCCATACACGCATCGCATACTGGCGGCTTCCGAGGATGCTGGCCTGACCGATACCATTGATACGCTGCAATTCCGGGATCATGTTCACGCCCGCCACGTTGAAGATAAACTTCATGTCCGCGTGCGGATCCTTGCTGTAGAGGTTCACATACATGAGCATGCTCGGCATGATGCGGTTTACGATGACACCTTCGCGCTGTACGAGCACAGGCAGCCTGTTCAATACCTGGGCGATCCGCGTGTTGACCTGCACAAGTGCCTGGTCTGGATCGGTACCGAGGTTGAAAACGATCTGGATATTCGCTTCGCCGGCGCTTGTCGCATCCGAGGTCATGTATTTCATGCCAGGAACACCGTTGACGGCCTGCTCGAGCGGAATGAGGACGGACTCGGTGAGTACTTTCGCACTGGCACCGGGATAAGAAGCGCGCACCATAACCATCGGCGGCGCAATCTCTGGGAACTGGGAGGTAGACAAGCCGCTGATGGCGAGTATACCCATGAAGACGATGACTAGCGAAAGCACAATGGCCAACACTGGTCTGTGTATGAATCTGTTAAACATGGTAAATGTCGTTTAAGGCTGAATTACTCGGTGTATACGTTGAGGTTGGGGATCACGGTTTTCGGATCCTGGTAGTTGAAACGGATGTGGTCTCCGTCACGCACCTTGCGGATGCCTTCGAGCAGGATTTTTTCGTTCTTTTTGAGTCCGCCTTTGATGATGAACAGGTCCGGCATTTCTGCGGCGATCGTGATTTCACGCGAATGCACGGTATTGTCTGCTTTGACAACATATACATATTTTTTCTCGAGGATCTCAAAAGTGGCTTTCTGCGGGATGAGGAGCACGTTCTTCAAAGGAACAACCATCTGCACACTGCCGGTTTCGCCATGGCGGAGCAATCCTTTCGGACTTGGGAAGGTAGCCCGGAAAGCGATATTACCGGTCTCGTTGTTGAAATCCGCTTCGATCGTTTCGATGACACCCGGGTGCTCGTAGATCTCGTTGTTGGCCATCAGCAAGCGCACTTCTACCGTATTTTGCTTGTCTGCGCCGGATTTGTAGTTCAGGTATTCCGCTTCGGGAACATTGAAATAGACCCACATCTTGCTATTGTCTGACAAGGTAGTCAGCAGGTCGCCTTCAGAAACAAGGCTACCGAGCCTTACCTGGAAACGGTCCATCATCCCGTCAAACGGCGCGCGGATCTCTGTGAATCCCAGGTGCACCTGTGCGAGTGCGACTTCGGCTTTCGCTTTGTCATACTTGGCACGGGCCAGGGCGAGCTCGTTTTTCGAAACGACATTGCTGTCTGCGAGCGATTTCGTATTGCGGTATTCAATTTGCGCGAAGCTGGCTTCGGCCTGTGCTTTTTGCAATTCGGCCTTGTACATCAGCGGCATGATCTGGAACATCAGCTGACCTTTGCGGACAAATTGTCCCTCGTCTACAAAAATGTTTTGCAGGTATCCCTTTTCAAGCGCCCTGATTTCGATGTGTTGACTGGAATGGATCTGACAAACGTAATCTTTGATGATTGTGGTGTCCATCAACAATGGACTGGTAACTAAAAGTTTGGACGTAAGCTCCGGGGTTTCTTTTTTGGATTGACAGCTTGTAAGGCCTGCGAGTATGCAAAGGCCTGTCAGCATGATGAACTGCTTCATGGTAATCGGATATAAAACAAAGTGTTTTTGAATGAACTTGCGTCATGTGCGAAACGACATGACAAACTTTCCCTGAGCAATGGGCTCCATGAGAAAATACGAAATCCGGTCCTGGAAGGTCCGGAAAACAAGTTCTATATCCTGAAAACCTGGAAAAGGAGGTGTCTTTGCGTGGCTGCGGCAAAAGACATTTGCACGCAGAAAGCCTGGCTGTTTGTGAGCAATGGGCGGAACTGCCCGGACAATGGCGCATAGAATACAGCGAAGAAGGAAGAAGTGCAGTCGCTGTGCTTCTTAGCAACAAGCTTGTGTTCTACTTCATCCTCATCTTCGTCTTCATCGAGTTCCTCGGTCACAAACCGCACACTCACGCCGGAATGCGAAACTGGCTCGATGTGCAGGCCGGTCCGTGGATGTGAATCGGTAACTTCCGGCGTTGACTGGTGAAAAAGCATGCTGTGCGATGCGGATAAAACCGCCTGACCGTTGGAAACAGGCAATGTCCCCTGACCAAACAATTGGAAGAGACACAGCATTTGAAAAAATACGATCAGTAGCTTTTTCATACCGCAAAGCTATAACAGACTGTCGGCATGGCCAAGGAAAGCGGTGTTAAATATTGGTTAAGAGAAAAAAACAAGGTCAACACACTGGATTTTAGCGGGTAATTGGTTGTGTGTAACCAAATGTTTTTTTGCACCTGTTGAGGAGAAAATTCTATTTTGCTTCGATTCAACTTCATCGCGTCATTTTCTCCCCTGCGAGGGGAGACCAAGTGGGGTGGCACAAGGAAATTTTCTTTCATCCAGGGAAACTGCTTTTATCCCGACTTTCGATCAACTACTTCATGGAAACTTCCAAACCATTCCCCGCCACAAACCCCGTTGCAAAACACCCCTGCAACAAATATCCGCCCGTCGGCGCATCCCAGTCGAGCATTTCGCCGCAGACAGATATCTTTGGAAATTGCTTCAGCGAAAGATCCGTGTTTACTGCTGCCCAGCTAACGCCGCCGGAAGTGGAGATCGCTTCGTCGATGTTGCGCAGACTATCGATTGCCATTGGAAAGTGTTTGACGAAATGTGCGAGTTGCTCCGGATCGGTATATTGCGCTTTGGTGAGCGTGTTTTTCAGCAGCCAGATCACCGCTTTTGAAAGCTTCGCATTTTTCAGCGCAGTTCCGGATTGACCTGCTTTCCGGAAATCGGCAACGAGCTTTTCAAGTGTCCATTGCGGTTTCAGGTCGATTAGTAAAGGGAGCTCCGGATGCTTGCGGTAAGATGCATTCAGGTGATAGACCGGCGCGCCTTCGATGCCGTATTCTGTCAATGTGATCTCGCCGGTTTTGTGTTGGGATCCATGAGAGGCAACAACATTTTTGAGTACTGTTCCGGCAAAAGCCGCTGCATCGGCAGGAAGCTGACAATTCATCCCGGCATTGCTGGCTTGCAGATCGCGAACGGCAATCCCATGTTCCCGAAAGAGCGAAACCCAGGCAGCATCCGAACCGGTTTTGGCCCACGAGCCACCGCCGAGCGCTAGGAAGAGGTGATCGAAAGGAATTTCCTGTAGTTGTCCGGCGTGTTCTATGGATAAGGTATCGGCAGTAAAACCGGTCATGCGGTGTGCATAGTGGAACACAGCACCTTTCCCGCTCAGCCAGTCGAGCCAGGTTTTCAGTACCTGAATGGGTTTGATGCCTTTCGCCGGGAAGATCTTTCCGGTAGAACCGACATAGGTTTCAATCCCGATCAGTTGCAGCCATTGGACGAGCGCGTCGTTGTCGAATTGCGCAACACATGCCCGGATTTCAGGTCCGCTGTAGCGCGACAGGAAAGCAGCCTGCTCTTCGGCGTGCGAGAGGTTGAAACCGCCATGTCCGGCAACCAGGAACTTGCGCCCGGCCGCCTTTTTTTGTTCGTAGAATGTCACCGAATGTCCGCGCAGCACACATTGGCTTCCCGCCATGAGCGCGGCTGGGCCGGTGCCGACAATCGCAATATTCATGAAGGCGCGAACAGCTTAAACAACGGTGATCAGCGCAGCCATTGC